>Ga0105090_10000044_pt1 | contig 43704 bp, 46 predicted proteins | sample PPLLak3March2015_FD_79110 | JGI IMG/M metagenome (GOLD analysis project Ga0105090, IMG submission 79110) | Freshwater sediment microbial communities from Prairie Pothole Lake near Jamestown, North Dakota, USA - PPLs Lake P7 Core (1) Depth... | ecosystem: Environmental > Aquatic > Freshwater >...
GTTGCAGGTGTCCCAGCGTGTACTGCGGGATTGCGCGCGGCCAGCGCGTGATTTCGTTGAAGACGGGCAGCTCGCTCGCACCGACCAGGCGGGTGAGTTCGCCGTGCACTCGCGTCAGGAGATCGACGTCCGACGCCGAGACCAGCGACGGGTCACGCCGCCCGCCCAGGAAGGTCGTGAACACGGCCGTGTCGGAGGCGGCGCGGCTCTCGAACATCGTGCTGGAAAAGAGCGACCCCAGCATGCCGGGCTGCTCGACCGCGGGCGCGAGGACGCCAAACCCGTCCAGCGGGTGGCTGATAGCCCGTCGACGATAGGCACTGACCACCACGGCAACCGGCGAGTAGGCGATCTCGTCGAGCGCACGCGCCGCCTCGGGCGCCAGTTCCTCGACCAGTCGTGCTGCGGCGTAGGCCGGAGTTGCCAGTACAACAGCACGAGCGCGATGCTCCGCCCTGACCGCTGCCTCGAACGAGACGGAAAGATCCCCGTCAACTTCGCGCCTGAGCGCCGTCGCCCGCATGCCGCACTGCACGCTCGGGAGCGCCGCAGCGAGTGCGTCGGTCAGCACCTGGAAGCCCTCGCGGAATGAAAAACTGGTGGCGGAACCCTTGGGCCGCTCCGCGCTGCGCCGGCGCTCGCGCGCTCCGAGGATCGCGCCGCGCATCAGGCTGCCGTAGCGCTGCTCCAGCGCATGCAGGCGCGGGAATGCCGCCGGCAGTGAGAGCTGGCCCGGATCACCCGCATAGATGCCGGAGACAAAGGGCTCGATCGCGTAGTCGAGAAACTCAGGCCCGAGCCGGCGCTTCACGAAGCGGGCGACCGACTCTTCTTCGTCGGCGGGGGCTCTTGCGATAAAGGGTTCGGCGAAGAGCCGCAGCTTCGCGCGCCAGGTGAAGAGCGGCGTCGCGATGAAGGCTCCGGGCGACGTCGGCAGCGCCAACATGCGGCCGCCGCGCACGATATAGCGCCGGGACGATGCCTTGCTGGCATCGATGCGCTGATCGCGGATTCCGAGTTCGTCGAGCAGCGCATTGATCATGGGACTCGTATCCATCCCGCTGTTCGGTCCGCGCTCGAACAGCACACCCTGCTTCCGCTCGGAGCCGATCACCCCGCCCGCCCGCGCGGCCGCTTCGAACACCTGCACGCGCAGGCCCAGCCGATGAAGCCGATGCGCCGTCACCAGACCCGACAGCCCTGCCCCAACGACGATGACATCGACGCTCATCTCACCCGGCTCCAAAAGTTGACCGCCCAAGGATTTCACTCCGCCACGCGACACCCCTTGTGCGACGACAAGCTTCCTTATGCTTCACGCCGACTCAACGTCGAATCAATCAAATCCTGCGACTCGGCGCAAGTTCCGGCCGCGACATAATCGCAGCCTACCCGGAGCACGAATGTCGACCATCATTGAACAGCGCATCGCCACCCTGCTCGGCAACCTCGGTCTGGCACCGTTCTTCGTGCTCGCAATCCTGTCGTGGCTGCCGTGGAGCGACAGTGCGGCACTGCGGGTGCAGTTCGCACTGGTTGCCTATGCCGCCGTGATCCTGTCTTTCCTCGGCGCCGTGCACTGGGGACTCGCCCTCGCAAACCCGGGCCTCGACAAGTCCCGATCCTGGAATGCACTGGGCTGGGGCGTCATTCCTTCAATGCTGGGCTGGCTTGCGCTCCTGATGCTGTTGCTCGGCATGCCCGCGGCGATGGTTCTCGCCTTCCTGATCGGCGATCTGCTGCTGGTGCGTATCGTGGACGGGCAACTGGTCCGCCTCTACGCCACGCCCGTGCCGTCCTGGTACCTGGCGCTGCGCACTCGGCTGACGATCGGCGCGGCGCTCTGCCTGCTCGCAGCACTGCTCGCGGCCTTCCCGCACTGACGCGACGGCTCGTACAGCCGCCCGGCGTCGCACTATCATCGGCGGCTCCGAACCCACCGGTGCCGAGTGATGACGCAGGCGATCGTGCTTTCCAAGGATGGCGAGACTTTCAAGGCCGAGGTGCGTGCAATCTCGGAGGCGGAACTGGAAGCGGCCACACCCGGCGACGACGTCGTGGTCGCGGTCGAATACTCGACCATCAACTACAAGGACGGGCTCGCGCTCACCAACTCCTCGCCGGTCGTGCGCAAGTGGCCCATGGTGGCCGGCATTGACGCTGCCGGAACTGTCGCCGCCAGCGGCAACTCTCGCTGGAAACCCGGCGACAAGGTGGTCATCAACGGCTGGGGCCTGGGCGAGACACACTGGGGCGGCCTCGCGCAGCGCGCCCGGGTCAAGGGCGAGTGGCTGGTACGCGTGCCGGCGCCTTTTTCGACGCGCGACGCCATGGCGATCGGGACCGCGGGCTACACGGCGGCGCTGTCGGTCCTGGCGCTGCAAGCCCACGGCGTCATGCCGTCGCAGGGTGAGATTCTGGTGACCGGCGCGACCGGCGGCGTCGGGTCGGTGGCCGTGGCCCTGCTTGCGTCGCTCGGCTACGCGGTCGTGGCGTCGACCGGCAAGGCGGCCGAAGCCGATTACCTGCGCTCGCTGGGCGCCAAGGAGATCATCGATCGGGCCACGCTTTCCGCACCCGGCAAGCCGCTTCAGAAGGAGCGCTGGGCCGGCGCGGTCGACTCGGTGGGCGGCGCCACGCTGGCCAACGTCTGCGCGCAGACGCGCTGGGGCGGCACCGTGGCAGCCTGCGGCCTCGCCGGCGGCATGGATTTCCCGGCGACTGTTGCACCGTTCATCCTGCGCAGCGTCACGCTCGCGGGCGTCGACAGCGTGATGGCGCCGATGACGCGCCGTGAAGCCGCCTGGGACCTGCTGGCGGCGCACCTGTCCGCGGCCCAACTTTCTGCGATCACCCGTGAGATCCTGCTTGCCGGCGCGTTCGATGCCGCCCGCGATATCCTCGCCGGGCGCGTGCGCGGCCGTATCGTCGTCGATGTGAACCGTTGAGTCCGCCAACCCGGACACTGCGAACAGTAGCTAACGCCAATTTCCCTCAAGGAGTTGTTTGATGACCCGCTTGACCGTGAACGGCAAGGCCGTCGAAGTGGACGCCGATCCCGCCACACCCCTGCTCTGGGCGCTGCGTGACAACCTCGGGATGACCGGGACCAAGTTCGGCTGCGGCATCGCGGCGTGCGGTGCGTGCACCGTGCACGTTGGCGGCCAGCCGGTGCGTTCCTGCGTCACGCCCATCTCATCGGTCAGCGGACCCGTCACCACGATCGAAGGCGCCTCCGGCGACCGCGTCGGCAAGGCCGTCCAGGATGCGTGGATCAAGCACGATGTCGTCCAGTGCGGCTATTGCCAGTCGGGCCAGATCATGGCCGCGACCGCGCTGCTCAAGAGCAAGAAGAACCCTTCGGAGGCCGACATCGACTCTGCGCTGTCAGGCAACCTCTGTCGCTGCGGGACGTACGCGCGGATCCGCGCGGCCGTCAAGGACGCGGCGCGAACCCTGGCCTAGGAGAGCACGATGCGTTTTCTCGAGAATGCCCTGCGCACACAGGGCGCTGCCCGACTGGTCCCGGTCAAGCTGAACCGGCGTGAATTCCTGAAAGCAACGGGGGCGGCCGGCGGCGGCCTGATGCTGGGCTTTGCGTTCGAAGCAACGGCGCAGGACGCCAAGAAGATGGTGTTTCCGCCGTCGTCGTTCATCCGCATCGCGCCCGACGGCACGACGACGGTGATGGTCAATCGCCTTGAGTTCGGCCAGGGTGTCAGCACCGCTTTGCCGATGCTGATCGCCGAAGAACTCGACTGCGAGTGGTCCAAGGTGCGCGCCGAACTTGCGCCGGCCGCCGAGGTCTACGCTGACCCCGGCTTCGGCATCCAGATGACCGGTGGCTCGACTTCCGTGGCCTCGAGTTGGAAGCAGTACCGCGTCATCGGCTCCTCCGCGCGGGCGATGCTGGTGGCGGCGGCCGCGCAGCAATGGGGCGTCGACGCCAGCAAGCTCGACACGCGCAATGGGTTCGTCATCGAGCCCGCCGGCCAGAAGCGGCGCGCGAGCTACGGCTCGCTCGCCGATGCAGCGGCCAAGCTGCCGCTGCCGACCCGTGTCGGCCTGAAGGCGGACCCGGCGGACTACTTCATCATCGGCCGGCCGACACGGCGCCTGGACTCGCAGGAAAAGGTCAACGGCAGCGCACAGTTCGGGATCGATAAGACGTTGCCCAACATGCGTGTCGCGCTGCTGGTCCACCCGCCAGTCTTTGGCGGCAAGGTGGCGGCATTCGATCCGACCAAGGCGCGCGCCGTGAAGGGCGTCGAGGCCGTGGTGCAGGTACCGGTCGACCGCGGCGGCACCGGCATTGCCATCATCGCGAAGGGCTACTGGCCGGCCAAGACCGCCCGCGACGTGCTCGATATCAAGTGGGAAGCCGCGACCGGGCCGACGACGGCCGACCAGTTGAAGATCTACCGCGAGCTGGCGCTGCAGCCGGGACTCCCCGCACGCAGCGATGGCGATGCCGCCGCCGTGGCGCAGGCAGCCAAGCGCATCGAGGCCGTCTATGAGTTTCCGTATCTCGCGCATGCTCCGATGGAGCCGTTGAACGCGGTCATCGACCTCAAGGCGGATGCCTGCACGGTCTGGTGCGGTTCCCAGTTCCAGACCATCGACCAGCTGGCGATTGCGACCGCCTCCGGGCTGAAGCCCGAGCAGGTGACGCTGAACACGATGCAGGCGGGTGGCGGGTTCGGCCGGCGCGCGAACCCGTCGTCCGACTACCTCGTGGAGGGCGTCAACATCGCCAAGGCGATGAAGCAAGCCGGCATCGATGCGCCGGTGAAGATCATCTGGTCGCGCGAGGACGATATCCGCGGCGGCTACTACCGCCCGCTGTTCGTCCACCGCGTGGTCGCCGGCCTGGACGCGGGCAATGCACTGCGTAGCTGGAACCATACGATCGTCGGCCAGTCGATCCTGAAAGGAACGCCCTTCGAGAAGTACCTGGTCAAGGACGGCGTGGATTCGTCGGCCACCGAAGGCGTGGTCGATACGCCTTATCGCCTGCCCAACCTGCAGGTCAGCGTGCATCACCCGGAAGTCAACGTGCCGGTGCTGTGGTGGCGTTCCGTCGGCCACTCGCACACCGCGTTCGTCATGGAGTCGATGGTCGACGAGCTGGCCCGCGCCGCCAAGCAGGACCCGATCGCCTACCGGCTCGCCCTGCTCGATCCCAAGCACGCACGGGTGCGCGGCGTTCTTCAACTCGTGCGCGACAAGTCGGGCTGGACCGGCCCGGTCCCCAAGGGACGCGGCCGCGGAGTGGCGGTGCACGAGTCATTCGGGTCGATCGTCGCGCATGTCGTCGAGGTGTCCGTGGACAAGAACACGATCCGCGTCCACAAGGTGACCTCGGCGATCGACTGCGGCTTCGCGGTCAACCCGCTGACGGTCGAGGCGCAGGTCCAGTCTGCGATGGCCTTCGGCCTGTCGGCGGCACTGCATGGGCAGATCACGCTGAAGGATGGCGTCGTGCAACAGAGCAACTTTGCCGACTACCCGGTGCTGCGGCTGCCCGAGATGCCGGAGATCAGTGTGCACATCGTTCCGAGCAAGGCCGATCCGTCCGGAGTCGGCGAACCCGGCACGCCGCCGATTGCACCCGCCGTCGCCAATGCGGTCTTTGCGCTGACCGGCAAGCGCCTGCGCAAACTGCCGTTCGATCTTGCCCAGGCTTAGCCACACCTGGCCGGTGTCGCAACGCCCCGCGGCTGTCGTCCGCGGGGACGTTGCGGCAGAATCACCTCTTCGCCTGACCAACCCGCAGGAGTCCGCATGATTGCTCGCACCCTCGCACGTCCCCTGGCCCTTGGCGCCGCGTGCCTGCTCACCGCCGCCTTTGCAGTCGACGCCGACGCCCGTGACCGCAAGGAGTGCGAGCGGGCCTACAAGCCGCAGGTCGGCCAGTCGGGCAAGGATGTCGTCTGGGTACCCACGCCGGACGAACTCGTGCAGCGCATGTTGCGCATGGCGAAGGTCACGCCACAGGATCTGGTCTATGACCTCGGCGCCGGTGACGGCAAGATCGCGATCGCCGCGGGCAAGCTGGGTGCCAATTCGGTCGGCATCGAATACAACCCCGACATGGCCAAGCTCGCCAACTGCCTGGTCACGGCCGACGGCGTGGCCAGCAAGACCAAGATCATCCAGGGCGACATCTTCAAGGAAGACTTCAGCAAGGCCACGGTCATCACGATGTACCTGCTGCCGGAACTGAATCTCTGCGTGCGGCACCGCATCCTCGCGATGAAGCCCGGCACGCGCGTCACGTCGCACCAGTTCACGATGGGCGACTGGGAGGCCGACGAGACCTCGGAGTTCGAGTACCGCACTGCCTACCTGTGGATCGTGCCGGCGCGTGTCGACGGCACCTGGGCGCTGCGTGACGCCAATGGGGCGACGACGACGGTCAACCTGACGCAGACGTTCCAGAAGCTGAGCGGCGAGGTCGTGAGTGGCGCGAGCCGCCAGCCTCTTGTGGGCGCGACGCTGCGCGGCGACCAGTTGCGTTTCGCATTCAACGACGACAAGGGTGTCACCCGCACCTTCAACGGTACGGTCCGCGGCAACGAACTCACCGGCACGTTCAAGAGCGGGAACACAGAAACGAAGGTCACCGGCGCGCCGCAGGGCGCGCTGGGTGCCGCGCCGTGGGCCGAAATGCTCGCGCAGTGCGGTCGCTTCTACGGCAAGTAAGCGATCCTCGCACGCAGAGATCCTGGAGCCCCGCTACGGCGGGGCTCTTCACATTGGGAGAGGCATTCGATGAGTGACGCGAGAAATCCCGGCCCGGCCTCGCCCGGCAACGCGGCGGCGGTACCAAAGCCCGTGCTCTCCGTGTTCGACGGCGTGATGATCATCGTCGGCATCATCATCGGAGGCGGCATCTTTTCCTTTCCGCCGCTGGTGGCCGGCATGACGGGCTCCGTCGAGTGGATGTTCGGCGCGTGGCTGTTCGGTGCCACGCTGGCCCTCATCGGAGCGCTGTGCTACGCGGAACTCGCCACGACGTTTCCCAATGCCGGAGGCGACTACTACTTCCTGACCCGCGCCTATGGCAAGGACCTGTCCTTCTTCTTCGCCTGGGCACGGGTGCTGGTCATCACGACGGGTTCGATCGCACTGCTCGCTTTCGTCTTCGGCGACTACATGAGCCGCGTGCTCTCGCTCGGCGATCAATCCTCGACAATCTATGCACTGCTGATCGTGGTCGCACTGACCGCCGTGAACATCGCCGGGCTGAAGGAATCTGCGCGCACGCAGAACCTGCTGTCGGGACTGCTGGTGCTGGGCATGCTGATGGTCGTGCTCGCCGGCTTCAGCGCCCCGGCAACCGGCGCGGCACCGGCGCCCGCCGCCTCGAATGCGGTACCGGCGCTCTTCGGCACGGCGCTCCTGTTCGTTCTCTTCACGTTCGGCGGATGGAACGAGGCTGCCTACATCTCCGCCGAAGTCAAAGGGGGCACACGCTCGATCGTCAAGGTGCTCGTCATCGCGCTCCTCGTCGTCACGTTGATCTACGTGTTGTTCGTCGCCGCCCTGCTCGCCGGACTGGGCTTCGAGGGCCTGAAGTCGAGCCAGGCCGTGGCGGCCGACGTCGCCAGGAAGGCGTTCGGCACGTTTGGCGAGAAGGCGATCGGAGCCATCGTCGCCCTGGCCGCGCTCACCTCGATCAACGCCACGATGATCGTGGCGGCGCGCACCAACTACTCGCTGGGCAACGACTGGCCGGTGTTCCGCTTCATGGGCGGCTGGAACAGCGCGCGCAATGCGCCGGTCGCGGCCTACCTGGTCACCGGCGTAATCAGCCTTGCACTCGTGCTGCTGGCCACCGTCAACAAGAGCGGTGTGAAATTCATGGTCGACTTCACCGCGCCGGTGTTCTGGTTCTTCTTCCTGCTGACCGGAATCGCGCTGTTCGTGCTGCGGTTCCGGCAGCCGCATGTCGCGCGACCGTTCAAGGTTCCGGGCTACCCGGTGCTGCCGATGATCTTCGTCGGCACCTGCGCCTTTCTGCTCTACCGCAGCCTTGTTTACACCCTCGAGAACCGTGCCGTCCAGGCGGCGCTGTACGTCATGGCGGCCGGCGTCGTCGTTTGGATCGTCGCGCGCCTGCGTGCGCGCTGAGCGATGCCCGCAGCCATCACCCGGATCGTCGGCGTGCTGCTGGCTGCAGGTCGGGGCACCCGGTTCGATGCGAGCGGGTCAAGGCTCAAGCTGCTGGAGGCCGCCACGCGCGGCAGCCAATCGGGTGCGCCTCTAGCCGTCGCCGCGGCACGCACGCTGCGCGTCGTTCTGGATGAGGTGTTCGCCGTCGTGGCACCGACCGGTGAAGGCAGCCAGCTCGAATTGCACAACCTGCTGCGGGCGGAGAGCTGCACGCTTGTCGTCAATCCGCGCGCGGTCGAGGGACAAGGCACGTCGATCGCCTGCGGTGTCGGCGCGACCTCGTCGGCCGACGGCTGGGTCATCGCATTGGCTGACATGCCCGCCCTGCAGCCGGACACCGTGCGGCGCGTCGTCGAAGCACTGCATGCCGGTGCAGCGACCGTCGCGCCGACCTGCCACGGTCGCCGCGGACACCCCGTCGGCTTTGCGGCACCGCTGCTGTCGGAACTGCTGGCGTTGGACGGCGACACCGGCGCCCGCAGCGTGCTCATGCGGCACCCGCCGCAACTCATCGAGGTCGACGATCCGGGAGTACTGTACGACGTCGACACGCCCGAGGATCGCGGATGATCAGCCTGATGCAACAGTGGTGGAAACTGGCACTGAGTGCCAGCGAAATCGCGCTTTCCGCGCCGCAGGTCGTGCAGGCACGCACCGCGCGCCTGACGGCGGCGCCGGGGCTCGCCAGCGCACGCAACCGGCGCGAAGCCGTGCGCATGGTGTCGGAGAAGTGGGATGCCGGGCTCGCCGGCCAGCAGGCGATCTGGCAGGCCGGCTGGCAGATGCAGCAGCAGATGGTCAACGACTTCTGGGCGGTGGCGCTGGGGCGTCGCTCTCCGCGCGGCGCGGCGAAGCGCATCGGACGGCGCAACGCGCTTGCCTCGCTTGCGATGGCCAACCGGTCGCTCGCGCCGGTTCGACGCCGTGTGCGTTCCAACGCGCGCCGGCTGGGCACCGGCAAGTAGTCCCGCGCGAGCCAGCATCGATGTCACTGCTCGATCTCTTCCGCCAGGTCACGCTGACCGACGCGCTCGCGCTGGTCTGGTTCGTTCTCGGCTGGTGGAGCTATGCCGCGTTCGCCCGGCGTCGGGCCATCGCCGGCCGCGGATCGCTACTCGCGACGACGAACCGCTTTCGTCGCCTGTGGATGCTGCAGACGACAGCACGCGAGAACCGAGTCATCGATGGAGTCGTCGTGCAGAACCTCTCGACCAGCCCGTCGTTCTTCGCGTCGACGACGATCCTGATCATCGGCGGCCTGCTGGCACTCCTCGGCGCGACCGAAGAGGCGGCCAAGGTGGTCAAGGAGATTCCGTTTGCCGCCCGGACCTCGCCGTTCGTGTTCGATCTCAAGCTTTTCGTGCTGGCGGCCGTCTTTGTCTATGCCTTCTTCAGGTTTACCTGGTCGATGCGGCAATACACATTCGGCGCGCTGCTGATCGCATCCGCCCCGGACCCCAAGGCATTTGAAAGCGGCGAGGCGTCGCGCGAAGAGTTCGCCGACCGAGCCGGGCGCGTCGTCGGACTGGCGGCAGAGACATTCAACGACGGCCTGCGCGCCTATTACATGGCCTTCGCCGTGATCCTGTGGTTCTTCTCGCCGCTCGCCTTTGCGCTGGGAACGGCCGGGATCATCTACCTGCTGTACCAGCGCGAATTCCGTTCCGAAGTGCTCGACGTGCTGCGCCAGTAGGGCCACCCCGGGGCGGTGCGAGCCTCTACACTCGCGCGTCCCGTTACCTGCCCCGCCATGAGCGTCCACTACGCGATTCGCCCCGCCCATCCGGCGGCACACCTCTTCCACGTCATCTGCCGCGTCGAGCGGCCCGATCCGCAGGGACAGCTCTTCATGCTGCCGGCCTGGATCCCGGGCAGCTACATGATTCGCGAGTTCGCGCGCAACATCGTGCGCATCAGCGCCGTGGCCGGAGGCCGCAAGGTGCCGATCGAAAAGCTGGACAAGCACACCTGGCGCGCAGCTCCGGTCAGAGGGGCACTCGAAGTGGCGTGCGAGATCTATGCGTGGGACCTTTCGGTGCGCGCCGCACATCTGGATGAAACCCACGGGTTCTTCAACGGCTCCAGCGTTTTCCTGCTGCCGATCGGTTTCGAACACGAGCCCTGCGCCGTCGACATCCTGCCGCCGGCCGGTGCGCGTTACGCCGGCTGGAAGGTCATCACGGGGCTCACTCCCGCGCGCGGTACCCGCCGCCTCGGATTCGGAAAGTACGTTGCGCGGGACTACGACGAGCTGATCGACAGTCCGGTGGAAATGGGTGCGTTCGAGCTTGGCCGCTTCGACGTGCTCGGCGTACCGCACGAGATCGCCATCACGGGACGGGTGCCGAAGCTCGACCTGCCGCGCCTGACCGGCGACCTCGCTCGCGTCTGCGAACAGCAGATCCGCCTGTTCGAGCCGCGCTCGAAAGAAGCGCCGTTTGCGCGCTACACGTTCATGACCCTGGCCGTGGGCGATGGCTACGGCGGGCTGGAGCACCGCAATTCCACCGCGCTGATCTGCAAGCGCGACGACCTCCCTTACAAGGGCATGAAGGAGGCGACGTCCGGGTACCGCACGTTTCTCGGGCTCGCGAGCCACGAATATTTCCACAGCTGGAACGTCAAGCGCATCCGGCCGGCCGCGTTCGTGCCGTACGACCTGACACGCGAGAACCACACGCGCCTGCTGTGGGCGTTCGAAGGATTCACCAGCTATTACGACGACCTGCTGCTGGCCCGCGCGGGGCTCCTGACCGAGGCGCAGTATCTCGACACGCTGGCCACGACGATGACCACTGTCCTGCAACGGGCCAGCCGCCTGAAGCAAAGCGTGGCGGAAAGTTCGTTCGATGCATGGATCAAGTACTACCGCCAGGACGAGAATGCGCCCAACAGCGTGGTGAGCTACTACCAGAAGGGTTCGCTCGTCGCGCTTGCGCTGGACCTCACGATCCGCGCTGAAACGCAGGGCCGCAGGTCGCTCGACGATGTCATGCGCCTGCTGTGGCGACACTGCAAGGAAGGCGGCGCCGATTACACCGGCGTGGACGAAGATGGCGTGCTCGCTGCCGCGCAGGAGGCAAGCGGGTTGAAACTGGAACGCGTGCTGCGCGAGTGGACCGAAGGCATGCGCGATCCGGACTTCGGGCGACTGCTGGCTCCGTTCGGCATCGAATTCGAGCGCCGGCCGGCGCTCGACAAGCCGCACTTCGCACTGCTCGGATGCACGCTTGCCGCCGGCGGCGAAGCGAAGGTCACGCATGTCTATGACGCAACCCCGGCTCAGTCGGCAGGTCTTTCCGGCGGCGACGTGCTGCTCGCGATTGACGGACTGCGCGTGACGGCAGACAACATCGACAGGCGGCTCGCCCGTTACCTGCCGGGCGACACCCTCGAAGTGCATGCGTTCCGGCGTGACGAACTGATGGCCTTCCGGCTACAGGTCGGCGCGCAACCACCGCCGAAGTTCCTGCTCAAACCCGACCCGAGGTCGCAGCGCCGCGCCGCGACGCTGCGGCGCCGGTGGCTGGGACAGGCAGGCTGACGTCCACCTCAGGTCGCCATAGCCGATTACCCGGGTACTTGCCGACCTCCTTCCTCGCTAGCATTTCGACTTCGCTTCCGCTTGCACTTCGTGTTCCGTCATGCTTCTTGCCTCCGACATCCGCCATCAACGCCCTGGCGTGCTCCTCCTGCGCTTCACCGTGGCGGGGCTCATGCTGTTTCATGGCGTCGCCAAGCTGCGCAGCGGCCTGGGTGGCATCGAGTCACTGCTCGCCGCTGCGGGGCTACCGACCTGGTTCGCCTATGGCGTGCTGATCGGCGAGATAGTCGCGCCGCTGCTGATCATGGCGGGCATCCTGGTTCGACCGGCCGCCTGGATCATGGCGATCAACATGGTGATCGCCGTTGGCCTTGCACACCCCGAGCAGTTGCTGACGATCGGCAGGACCGGGGGCTATGGCCTCGAACTGCAGGCCTTCTTCCTGCTCTGCTCCGTTGCCGTTGCACTGCTCGTCGATCGCAAGCGCGCGTGAGTTCGACATCCGTTTGCAGCCAAGGCAGGGGAACACCTTCTGGCCCAAGGAGCGACCCATGGCGGTCCACGACATCATGACGAGACCGGAGCGCGAACGCCGCCGCCGGATTGCCATTCAGAGTCTGATCGTTGCGGCTTTGGCGATTGCCGTGGCCTGCGCGGCTTTCTTCTTTCTACTTCACGGGCCCCTGCCGCCACTGGGCGGCGCGCTGATTGCCATGTCCTTCGTCGTGCTGGTCGGCGCGCTGGCCGTCTTCGTCTGGGCGCTCATTACGGGAAGGCGTCTGCGGAAGAAATCCGGAAGCGGCGGAACTGACGGGGGGACGTAGCGCGTCCTGGCGACCGGTGAGTCGATGGCGCCGGCCGCACGGCGTCCAGATCACCCTTACTTTGGTCCCGTCATTCCGGAACCTGCTCCGAACGCTGGATGCGCAGTCCCGCGTGCGTGCCTGACTTGAGCCCGCTCTCCTACACGCGACACCAGTCCACGCGGCCTCGCCCATGCTGCGCCAGAAAGTCATTGGCGCGCGAGAAGTGGCGGCAGCCGAGAAATGGTATTGGCGGCCGGCGGGCCGAGAGCGGTGACGGGTGGTTTGCCACGTAGACGCCGTGTTCTCGGCGTGCCGCGTCGATCAGCGGCCGCTTCGCCTGCGCCTGAGAGCCCCAGAGCAGGAATGCCTTGGGTGCGGCGTCCTGCGCCAGCGCCGTAACGAGTGCATCGCTCAGTTGCTCCCAGCCCTTGCCTGCATGGCTGCCGGGCCGGCTGTCCTCGACGGTCAGCACCGCATTAAGCAGCAGAACTCCCTGCCGCGCCCACCGTTCCAGATTCCCGGAGTCTGGCGCTACACAACCGAGATCGGCCCGCAGTTCGAGGAAGATGTTGCGCAGACTCGGGGGAGGCCGCACGCCGTCGGTCACGGAGAAGGCCAGCCCGTGCGCCTGCCCCGGACCGTGATACGGATCCTGGCCGAGGATGACCACGCGGACCGCGTCAATTGGAGTCAGGGCAAGGGCGCGAAGGGGTTCCGGGGGATAGATGCGCGCGCCGTCGGCCGTTCGCTGCGCCAGGAACGCGCGCAGCGCGCCCCCCTCTTCGCTCGCGAAGAAGCGGTCCACCGGCGCCCGCCAGCCGCCGGCCAGCGCCGATACGTCGATCACCCGAACAGCCGCGCCAGTTCGGCGCCAGGGTCGTCCGCGCGCATGAAGGCCTCGCCGACCAGGAACGCGTTGACTCCGACCGCGCGCATCCGCGCCACATCGGCGCTCGACAGGATCCCGCTTTCGGTGACCACGATGCGATCCGGGCCGATGCGCGGCAGCAGGTCGAGCGTGACCTCGAGCCGCGTCTCGAACGTCCGCAGGTTGCGGTTGTTGATGCCTATCAGCGGGGTCTTCAGTTCCAGCGCGAGGTCGAGTTCGGCGGCGTCGTGGACTTCGACCAGCACAGCCATGCCAAGCTCGTGCGCTGCCGCCTCGAGCGCATGCAGGCGCGGGCGATCGAGCGCCGCGACGATCAGCAGGATCGCATCCGCCCCCCAGCTGCGCGCTTCGACGACCTGGTAGTCGTCGATGATGAAGTCCTTGCGCAGCACCGGCAGCCCGCTCGCCGCACGTGCCTGTTGCAGGAACTCCGGCGCGCCCTGGAAGTACTGCACGTCGGTCAGCACGCTGAGGCAGGCGGCGCCATGCCGCGCGTAGCTCGCGCCGATGGCGGCCGGATCGAAGTCCGCGCGCAGCACGCCCCTGGAAGGCGAGGCCTTCTTCACCTCGGCGATCACTGCGCTGCGGCCCGCCTCGATCGCGGCTTGCAGTGCCGCGGTGAAATCGCGCGGCGCGCCCGCCTGGCCGGCCTTCGCCTGCAGCTGCGCAAGCGGCGCGCGCTCGCGCGCAAGCCGCACCTCGTCGTGCTTGGTCGCCAGGATCTGCTGCAGGATGTCGTTCATCGCTCGATACTACAAAGGTCGTGCGTACATCATTTCCCGCACGCGGAAGCCGGCTGACTCGTACAGGCGACGAGCGGACTGGTTCGGGGCCGCCATCTCCAGCCGCGCTTGCGTCGCACCGCGGCCGCGCCCCCAGTCAAGCGCCAGCCGCGTCAGCCGACGGGCCAGTCCGAGGCGACGCGCCGACGGATCGATGAACAGCGAATGCAGATAGAGGCGGCGGCGTACATGCGCCAGCCGATGCTCCGAAACAATGAGGTCGACGCCGATGGCACCCAGCAACTGTGTGCCGCACACCGCGACGAAGAGTCGCGAGCGCGGGCTGGCGATGGCACGGCCCCAGTAGCGACGAGCCGCGCGCGCGTCGTGCCGCGGCGAAGCGATGTCAGGAATCAGGCGATGCTCGGCAACGGAGGCCGCGGCACCGGCGCGGGCGACGAGCGCCACATCGCGCCGCATCGCCGCGCGCAAGACGATGCTCCGTGCTCGGGCCCGAATCACCCGGCACAGGGGACCGCGCGCGCTGCCCGCGTTCAACCGGCCAGCCTCTGCGTCGTCGCCACGAACTCGTCCAGCTTGCGGCGTGCGGAACCGCTGGCGATCACCGCGCGCGCCTGACCAATGCCCTCGCCGATCGAATCTGCGATGTTCGCGGCATAGAGCGCCACTCCGGCGTTGAAGACGACGATCTCGCGCGGCGTGCCGGCGACGTTGTCGATCGCCTCCAGCAGCATCGCGCGCGATTCGTCGGCATTGGCGACCCTGAGCGTACGGTTCGAGACCATCGACAGCCCGAAGTCTTCCGGATGGATCTCGTACTCGCGCACTTCTCCGTCCTTCAGTTCACCGACCAGCGTGGCGGCGCCCAACGACACTTCATCCATGCCGTCCTTGCCATGCACGACCAGCACGTGGTTCGAGCCGAGCTGCTGCAGCACCCGCACCTGGATGCCGACGAGGTCGGGGTGGAATACGCCCATCACCTGGTTGGGTGCGCCGGCCGGGTTGGTCAGCGGACCGAGGATGTTGAAGATCGTCCGCACGCCCAGTTCCTTGCGCACGGGTGCGGCATGCTTCATGGCGGCGTGGTGGCTTGGCGCGAACATGAAGCCGATGCCGGTCTCGGAAATGCACGTCGCCACGGCGGCCGGGCTCAGCGTGATCTTCGCGCCAAGCGCCTCCAGCACATCGGCGCTGCCCGAACCGGACGAGACGCCCCGCCCGCCGTGCTTGGCCACGCGCGCGCCCGCGGCCGCGGCGACGAACATCGCAGCGGTGGAGATGTTGAACGTGTGCGCGGCATCGCCGCCCGTGCCACAGAGGTCGACGAGGTTCGAGCGGTCGGCCGGCTCCACCTTGGTCGAGAACTCGCGCATGATCTGCGCCGCTGCAGCGATCTCGCCGATCGTTTCCTTCTTGACGCGCAGCCCCATCGTCAGCGCAGCGATCTGCACCGGCGTGAGTTCGCCGCTCATCAGCCGTCGCCATAGCGACAGCATCTCGTCCTGGAAGATCTCGCGGTGCTCGATGCACCGGACCAGGGCTTCCGTGGGTGTAATCGACATACTTATCCTTTCGCGCCGCCGGATTGCACCAGGAAATTGCGCAGCATCGCGTGGCCGTGCTCGGTCGCGATCGACTCCGGATGGAACTGCACGCCCTCGACCGGCAGCGTCTTGTGACGCAGGCCCATGATCTCGCCATCGACGGTCCACGCCGTGACTTCGAGGCAGTCCGGCAAGGAGGCTCGCTCGACCGCGAGCGAGTGATAGCGCGTGGCTTCGAACGGAGTGGGCAGTCCGGTGAAGACACCGACTCCCGTATGTGCGATGGGCGAGGTCTTGCCGTGCATCAGCGTCCGCGCCCGCACCACCTTGCCGCCGTAGGCCTGGCCCATCGCCTGGTGCCCGAGGCATACGCCGAGGATGGGAACCCGGCCCGAGAAGCGCTCGAACACGCCGAGCGACACGCCCGCCTCGTTGGGAGTGCAGGGTCCCGGCGAGATGCAGATGCGGTCCGGCGACAGGGCCCCAATCTGGTCAAGCGTGATCTCGTCGTTGCGATATACCCGGACGTCCTCGCCGAGTTCACCAAAGTACTGCACCAGGTTGTAGGTGAAGCTGTCGTAGTTGTCGATCATCAGCAGCATCGTGATCTCCTACTCCGCATCGAAGCCGTCTTCGACCTGCTCCGCTGCGCGCAGGACGGCCCTTGCCTTGACCTCGGTCTCCTTCCACTCGGTCTCAGGCACCGAGTCGGCGACGATGCCGGCGGCCGCCTGCGCGTAGAGCACGTTGCCCTTGATCACGCCGGTGCGGATCGTGATCGCGAGATCCATGTCGCCGGCGAACGAGAGGTAGCCGACCGCACCGCCGTAGATGCCGCGCTTGACCGGCTCAAGCTCGTCGATGATCTCCATCGCCCGCACCTTCGGCGCGCCGGACAGCGTGCCGGCAGGAAAGGTGGCGCGCAGCACGTCGAGGTTTGTCATGCCGGGCTTCAGCACGCCCTCGACATGGCTCACCAGGTGCTGCACGTGCGAATACTTCTCGATGACGTACTGCTCAGTCACCCTGACCGTGCCGATCTCCGCAATGCGACCGATGTCGTTGCGGGCGAGGTCGATCAGCATCAGGTGCTCGGCCCGCTCCTTCGGATCGGCCGCGAGTTCCGCAGCGAGAATTGCATCGTGCTCGGGCGTGTTGCCGCGCGGCCGCGTGCCGGCTATCGGCCGGATCGCGACCATCCGCTTGCCCTCGCGGTCCTCGCTGCGCACCAGGATCTCGGGTGAGGCGCCCACCACGTGGAAGTCACCGAAGTTGTAGAAGTACATGTACGGCGACGGATTCAACGTCCGCAGCGCGCGGTACAGCGACAACGGCGAGTCGGCGTAGGGCTTGTGGATGCGTTGTCCGATCTGGACCTGCATCACGTCGCCGGCGGCGATGTACTCCTTGGCGCGTGCGACCGCCTTGAGGTAGTCCACCTTGGCGAACTCGCGGTATTCCTCGCGGCGCACGCTGGCGCGCGCATGCGGTGGCTCGATCGGCCGCGCCAGCCGTGCCTTCAGTTCGCGCAGGCGCTGGCGCGTCCTGGCATACGCCTCCGGCTGGCCAGGGTCGGCATAGACGATCAGGTAGATGCGCCCAGCGAGGTTGTCGATGACAGCCACCTCGTCGGCCAGCAGCAGCAGGATGTCGGGCACGCCGAGATCGTCGGGCTTGGTGCGCGCGAGCTTCTTCTCGATGACACGCACCGTGTCGTAGCCGAAGTATCCGGCCAGCCCACCCGCGAAGCGCGGCAGGCCCGGCCGCAGCGCGACCTTGAACTGGGCGAAGTAGCGGCCGATGACGGCCAGCGGATCGCCGCCGATCGTCTCCGTCACGCGCCCGCTTTCGAGCAGCTCCGTGGTACAGCCGTCGTCGCGGATGAAGGAACGCAGCGCCCGCCGTGCGGCGAGGCCGATGAACGAGTAGCGGCCGAAGCGCTCACCGCCAACAACCGACTCGAGCAGGAAGGTGTTGGGCTGGTTGGCAAGCTTCAGGTACAGCGAGAGCGGCGTTTCAAGATCGGCAAAGCTTTCCGCGATCACCGGTATGCGGTTGTAGCCCTGTGCCGCCAGGGCCTTGAATTCAAGTTCGGTCACACGTCACCTGCGAGTCACGCGCAGCGAGCGCTGCGCCAAGAAACACCAACGGGAGGCCGCGCATGGCGCGGCGGTCAGTCAGTCAGCGGCGCCAGGACCAGACCCCCTGGGCGTGCCAGAAGCGGCACCAGGCCTTGCGCCATGCCCCGAGGGAAACGGAATCGCGAGAGTCGCGGTGAGTCATCGAATGTCGTGGATCAGGCGGCCGGCGTGGCGATGAGTTGCGCGGCGTCCGGCAGCGATTCCACTATAGCATCGGCCGGCAGCGCACCGACCGCCACGCCCTCGTTGTAGCCGCCCTCGACGAGGATCGCCCGGCATCCCGCCGCGCGGGCCGAGAGCAGGTCGTTCTCGGAATCGCCGATCATCACCGCGTCCGAGGCCGACACATTGAGACGCTCGCACGCAGCCAGCACCGGCGCCGCGTGCGGCTTCTTTTCGACCGTGTCGTCGCCGCTGATGATGACCTCGAAATACTCGACGAGGCCCACACGCTGCAGCAGATCCACCGTGAACTCGCGCGGCTTGTTGGTGACGCATGCCAGCCGCAATCCCCGCGCCTGCAGGTCGGCGAGCGCACCGGGCACTCCGGGAAACACCAGCGCCGCGTGCCCGTTGAAACGACGGTAGTGGCGGTAGAAGGATTCCCTGGCGAGCGCAAACGGCTCGGGATCAGCGAGCCCATCCCGCGCCCCGGTCAGCACGCGATGCACCAGTACATCGGCGCCCTTGCCGATATACGACGCCACGGTTTCGATCGGCAATGCCGATCGACCGAGCTCGGCGCACATCGCATTGACCGCCGCCGCGATGTCCGGGACGGTATCCAGCAATGTTCCGTCGAGATCGATCAGCACCGCCCGGGCTGGCCACGGCGCTGTCACTGCGCGGGCCCAGCTGCAGCGAGTTCCTGGCGCAGGCGTGTCACGATGCCGCGATAACCACCGTCGGCATCGCGGGCGCCGAACACGGCACTGCCGGCCACGAACGTATCGGCGCCGGCCTCCGCGATCGCACGGATGTTGTCGACCTTCACGCCGCCATCGACCTCGACCAGGATCGTGCGACCCGTCTCGCGGCGGTGGGCTTCGACCTTGTCGCGCACCGCGCGCAGCTTGGTCAGCGTCTCGGGGATGAACTTCTGGCCGCCGAAGCCGGGGTTCACCGACATCAGCAGCACGACATCGAGCTTGTCCATCACATGGTCCATCCACGCCAGCGGCGTGGCCGGATTGAACACGAGGCCGGCCTGGCATCCGGAATCGCGGATCAGCGCCAGCGTGCGGTCGACATGCTCGGACGCTTCGGGATGAAAGGTGATGATGTTGGCGCCGGCCTTGGCGAAGTCCGGAATGATGCGGTCCACCGGCTTGACCATCAGGTGCACGTCGATCGGCGCCTGGATGTGCGGCCGGATCGCCTCGCACACCAGCGGGCCGATCGTCAGGTTCGGCACGTAATGGTTGTCCATGACATCGAAGTGGATCCAGTCGGCGCCGGCGGCCACGACGGCCCGGACTTCCTCGCCCAGCCGTGCGAAATCCGCTGAGAGAATGCTCGGAGCAATGCGGAAGGAAGCAGCCATCGGAAGGGTCCTGTCGTCGACGCCCGGAAACTAACCGGGGCGACGCTATTCTAAGGGCCGTAGATTTCTGCTCCTGCGAACTTCATGACCAGCGCATTGGCGCCGGGGGACCATGGCCAAGTACGAATTTTCCGTCAACGTACGCCCGCAGTACCTCGTCGAGCACTCGGATCCCGACGAGGAAAAGTATGTGTTCGCGTATACCGTGACGATCCGCAACACCGGTGAACACACCGCGCAGCTGATTTCGCGCCACTGGATCATCACCGACGGCAACAACGCGGTCGAGGAAGTGCGCGGCGACGGGGTCGTCGGCGAACAGCCGGTCCTGAAGCCGGGTGAAGCGTTCGAGTACACGAGTGGCTGCCCGTTGCCGACCCCGGTCGGCTCGATGCGCGGAAGCTATCAGTGCTTAGCCGATGACGGCACCGCCTTCGAAGCCCCGATCCCCGAGTTTGTGCTCTCGACGCCGCGCACGCTGCATTGACGGCGGGCGGCCCAAAGATCGGTCCTGCGGCGCCGGTCAAGCTGTTGGCGCATGCGGCAGGCGCGTCGCTTCCGCGGAGCGCGGCGGCTAGCGGTCCCGCGGTCGCTTGCGACCGGGCTTGTGGAACATCGTCCACCAGACGATGAATACGAGCGCCCCGAGCGCGAGCGCCGCTTCAAGCAGAATGAGCCACATGACGTCCCTTCCTGTCGCCGCTCATTGTAGGGGCCGCCTCGTCGCGGCCCTGCTGGTGTCCCTGGTGTTTGCCGGCTGTGCCGTGCGTCCACCGCCGCCGCCATCGCCACGACCGCCGGCTCCTCCCGTGCCCGCGCCAGCGCCCGCTTCAGCAGCGGCAGAAGCACGCGCCGTGTACGAGCCGGTCGCCTTTGAGCGCCTGCCCGCGACGCGCGCGGAGGACTGGGTCGCGGCCTGGCCTGCATTCCTGCAGACCTGCCGTGCGCTCGGTCAGCGCGACGCATGGCGCGATGTATGCGCGCAGGCCGCGACCGTCGATGGTCGCAATGGCGCGAGCGTGCAGAAGTTCTTCGCCGCCCGCTTCGACGCCTATCGAGTGCGTGCGCGGCGACTCGAGGGAGAACGCGAAGTCGAAACGCGCGATGTCGGGCTGATGACGGGCTACTACGAACCGCTGCTGCGCGGCAGCCGCAGCCGCAGCGAGAAGTACGGCACGCCCATTTACCGTGTGCCGGCCGACCTGCTCACCGTCGACCTCGCCAGCGTATATCCGGAACTCTCGACGTTGCGCCTGCGCGGGAAGGTGCAGGGGCGTCGCATCGTTCCCTACCCTTCGCGCGCCGACATCACGAACGGCGAGCTGCTGGCCGGCAACGAACTGGTCTGGGTCGATGATCCCGTCGACGCCTTCTTCCTGCAGGTGCAAGGCTCCGGTCGCGTGCAGTTCGCCGACGGCAGCATGATCCGGCTGGCCTATGGCGACCAAAATGGCCACCCGTATCGCTCGATCGGACGCTGGCTGGTCGACCAGGGCGAGCTGACGCTGGACCAGGCCTCGATGGAGAGCATCAAGGCGTGGGTAGCGCTCAACCCGTCACGTGCCAGGGAACTGCTGAATCAGAACCCGAGTTTCGTGTTCTTCCGCGAACTGCCACTCGGCGATCCGGCCGCCGGCCCGGTTGGAGCACTCGGCGTGCCTCTGACACCCGGATACTCCCTCGCGGCCGATGCACGCCACATTCCACTTGGCGCGCCCATCGTGGTCGACACAATCGATCCGGCCAATGGCACAGCGCTGACACGCCCGATACTCGCCCAGGACACCGGCGGTGCAATCCGCGGACCTCTGCGATTCGACTTCTTCTGGGGATTCGGTAGTGCAGCCGGCCACATCGCCGGCCGTCAGAAGCACGAGGTCAGCGCGTGGCTGCTCGTGCCCAAGGGCAGTGCGCCGGAGTCGCTGCTGCGGCGCTGACGTCTTCGACGTTACTTCTTCGCCGCGCCCAGCCGCTGCTCGATGGCTTCCATGGGCAATGCGCCCCCGCTACGACCGCCGTCCGCGAAGATGATCGTCGGCGTGCCGTTGATGCCATAGCCACGTCCCAGCTCAAGGTTCTGCTCGAGCGGTGTCTTGCAGTCGGCCGCCGCCGCTGCAGGCGCCTTGCCCTGGATCATGTAGTCGTCCCACGCGGCAACCCGATCCTTGGCGCACCAGATCGCCTTCGACTTCTCCTGCGAGTCCTGCGAGAGGATGGGGTAAAGGAAGGTGTAGATCGTCACGTTGTTCAGCGCCTGCATGTTCTGCCACAGCTTCTTGCAATAGGGGCAGTTCGGGTCTTCGAAGGTCACCAGCACGCGCGAACCGTTGCCGCGCACGGTCTTGATCGCGCGATCGAAGGGCAGCGACTTGAAGTCCACCCGCAGCGCCGTGTCGAGCCGCTTCTGCGTCAGGTCCTCGCGCGTCTTGGTGTCGAACATGCGGCCGGTGATGACGAAGTTGACCGCGGGGTCGACGTAGTAGATCTCGCCGCGCACCAGCACCTCGAACAATCCGCCGGGGCCACGGAATACCTGGTCGGCCTTCATGCCGGAACGCTCCGCGAAGCGCGCCGCCACCTGGGCCTCCGGGCTGCCGGCCGCCGGTGCACCTTTCGATGCGTCGGATCCTTTCGGCGCCTGGGCCAGGGCCACGCTGCACAGCAGGGCCATGGCCGGCATGGCGGCACGCTGCAACCAACGATTCATTGCTCTCTCCAGAAAATTGGCGGCGAAGTGTAGCGGCCGCACAGGTCGAAGCCCGTCAGACCGTCAACCGCCGGTCGAGTTCAACCGAGCGCCTGGCGTATCAGCAGGTTCTTCAGCGGCCCTACCCGATCCACCGCTGCCAACCCCGCATTGCGGATGAAGCGCGCAAACGCGTCATCCATGCCGAACAGGCGCGCCAGTCCATCCGTGGCGGCGCGCATCAGCGCGATCGGTTCGGCACGATTGCGCTCGTATCGTCGCAACAGGACCGAGTCTCCAATGTCGCGAAAAGCCTCGCGCCCGCGGATCACTTCGAGCAATGCACCGACATCCTGCAGGCCCAGGTTGAGCCCCTGCCCGGCGAGCGGATGCACGACATGCGCGGCATCGCCGACCAGCGCGACCCGGGGCGCAACGAGGCGGTTGACGACGACCAGCCGAAGCGCAAATCCCAGTGCCGGCCCCGCGGGGGACAGCGTTCCGAGCACAGCCGCCGTGCGATCCGTCACGCGTCTGGCCAGGTCCCCGGGTTCGAGCGCGACCAGTTCCTGTGCCAGCGAAGTCGGGGCTGACCAGACCAGCGACACGTGCCTGCCGGGCAACGGCAGCAGAGCCACCACACCTTGGTCGGTGAACCATTGCCAGGCCGTGTTCAGATGCGCGCGCTCGCAGGCCAGATTGGTAACGACGGCGGTCTGCCGGTAGTCCGTCACGCTGGCGCTGAGCCCCGCCGCCGCACGCACGGCAGACTGCGCTCCGTCCGCGCCGATGAGCAGTCGTGCATTGAGTGCCGCGCCGTCGCCCAGGCGCACGCGCGCGACATCGCCCTCGACCCCGTACGAGTCGAATGCCTCTTCGACGCGCGTGATCGCGGGCTGGAAGTCGCAGGCCGCATCGAGCACGCGCAGCAGTTCCGACTCCTCGACGATCGTCGCGAGTCGCTCGACCGTGGCACCGTAGGCATCGAAGGTGAGCTCATCGCCACGATCGCCGAAGACCCGCATGCGCTCAACCGGCGTACAGCGTGCTTCGTCAACCCGCTTCCAGACCGAAAGCTGCTCCAGCAAATCCACGGTCGCCGGCGCGACAGCATAGATACGGCCGTCGAATGGCGCGCCTTCCGAGCGATCGTGCATGCGGGCTCGCGGGCCGACGAGTGCCACCTTCAGGCCCTGCTGGGCCAGACCGAGTGCCGTGGCCAGGCCAGCCACGCCAGCACCGACGACCGCGACGTCAACTTCCTTTTGCTCGCCCATTCCGCTTTGCTGCGAAGGAAAAGACCATCATCCGCGCAGTATAGGAGGCACGCCTCCGCGCCGCGTTGCCGGACTAGGTTCTACGACGACTCTCCGCAAACATGCTCCGGCCGAGCCAGCGCCAGAGTCGAGCATCGTTCGGCCCGGCCCCGCTCACTTTCAACCGGCCGGCCGCCACTTCGGTGGCAGGCTTCGAGTCGCCGGTCCAGATCTCGGTCAGAGCGCGCACAGTCGACTCGACTATGACGTCGAGCTCGTGCCCCGGATCGTCGCGGCACAGGTCCGTCGTCTCGTTCTCGACCACCAGCCACCATAGCCGCTCGCGCGCCGGGGCGTCGGTGAATCTGAAATGGATGACGGCGCGCCTGCCCTTGGGAAACTGGTCCACATGAGTAAAGCGGCGGATGTCCCACATCAGGAAGCCGGCGTCCAGCTGTTCGCGCCTCATCCGGCTGCCAATCCAGCGCGCGCCCCAGTGGCCGAGTCCGACCACGATCGGTCGCAACTCTTCCCCAGCCGTCGTCACGTGATACTCCCAACCGCTTTCGACACGCTTGCGCTCGATGATGCCAAGCTCTTCCAGCTTGCGCAGCCGTTTGGTCAGCAGCGTCTGCGACATGCGCGGCACGCCGCGACGGATGTCATTGAAGCGGCGGCTGCCGCACAAGAGTTCGCGGATCACCAGGGGTGTCCACAGTTCGCCGAAGACTTCAGCGCCGCGCGCCACAGTGCAGAACTGGCCATAGTCGGGCATTGCAGGCACTCCACTATCTGGACTTGAGGAGACAGGGTACAGCGCGCACCGTGCGGTCAGTGCAACTCGCACACTTCCGGACGGAGACCCGCCATGAACGACCGCCTTGCAGCATTCGACCCTGCCAAGTTCAAACAGACCACACGCTCGCAGTGGGAAACCGCGGCGGAGGCCTGGGATCGCTGGGGTTCGTTCATCGGCCGCTGGCTCAAACCGGCGACCGACCGCATGCTCGATCTCGCACAGATAGGACCGGGAAGCCATGTGGTGGATGTCGCCGCCGGTGCCGGCGAACAGACGCTGACAGCCGCGCACCGCGTGGGACCGGGCGGCCGAGTTCTCGCAACCGACATTTCGCCCGGCATCCTGCGCTACGCGCGGAAGGCAGCCGAAGCCGCTGGCCTGACGAACGTCGACACACTGGAGCTCGATGGCGAGCAGCACGACACACTGGACGCCGCGACTTTCGACGCGGCGATTTCGCGCGTTGGCTTGATCTACTTCCCCGACCAGCAGCGGGCGCTAAGGGGATTGCATCGGTGCCTGAAGCCGGGCGGCCGCGTCTCGGTCGTCGTTTACTCGACCCCACTGAAGAACGGGTTCTTCTCAGTCCCGGTCGGAATCATTCGCAAACGCGCGCAACTGCCGGCGCCGTTTCCCGGCCAGCCCGGGCCGTTTTCGCTGGGCGCCGACGGCGTGCTCGCGCAGGTTCTGGAAAGCGCCGGCTTTCGTGATGCCAAGGTCGAAGCAGTCGACTGTCCCGTCGTCCTGCCCTCGGCTGCCGAGTGCGTGCGCTTCGAGCGCGAGTCGTTCGGCGCGCTGCATCAGATGATGTCCAGTCTCGGCGACGCAGAGCGCGCGCAGACCTGGGAGGAAATCGAGCTCGAGTTGAAAAGCTTCGAGCATCCCGGCGGTTTCACCGGGCCGTGCCAAATGCTCGTGGGCGTCGCAACCAAGTGAGGCAGCAGACCAACCAATCACAGCCACGCGAACGTGCAGGAGCATTTCGTCAATCGCCGCAGCATTTGCGACCCGCCTGCCACCATTACCTGGCCAGAGATAGTCCCATGAGTTAGCCAATCGAGATGACCTTTGCGTTGGCGCCGTACTCTTCTCGCTCGATGCTGCCCCCAACCGATGGCCACGGCGGCAGTACGTGCGCTTTGAATTGACCAATGCACCGGCCTCGCGGCCGGCGCCAGCCGAGGTTCTGCATGACCAGACTGTCTGCAACGACCGGTATTAGTAATCGCGGAGCACAGCTCGCGACCCAAAGCCGCCGTCCGACGATCCCCAAAGCTGCCACGGACTTCACGCCGAAAGCAGATCTGCAGGCTCTCCTCACGATGCACGTTGAGGCGAACCTAGGCAGCCAGGTATCGTCAGGTCGTCTTCTGTCGCACCAACTTAACCTGCAACTCGCATCCGACTGCGCTCGCGTACCGCTTGAGCGTTGCTAGTGACGGGGCGTGCTTGCCCGCCGACTCCAGTCGCGAGATCGCACTCTTGGTCGTGCCCATACGTTCGGCCACGGCATCTTGCGTCAGTCCGGCTCGTGAACGCGCCCTTAGCATCTGGCTGACGACTTGATATTCCAGTTCCAGGGCGTCGTACGCCTCAGCGAAACCCTTGCGGGTACGCGCTTTAGCGAGGAACTCCTTGTGGTCATGCGGAACGGGTTTGTACTTCAGATCAGCCATCTTGCAACTCCTTGAGGCGCTTGCGCGCAAGTCTCAACTCCCGGTCAGGCGTTTCCTGCGACTTCTTGTTGAACGCGTGCAGCACGACGATGCGACGGCCCAGCATGAAGCAGTAGAAGGCGCGTCCGATGCCTGATCGCCCTCTAGGTCGGAGTTCGAAGAGTCCATCGCCAAAGGCCCTTGAGTGCGGCAGCCGAAGGCTAGGCCCGTGCTCCGCCAGAAGCTCAATCAGGCGCGCGTAGTCGGCCAGAACATCGACCGGCCAGGATTCAATCTCTGCAAGCACGCGCTCGTGGAAGTACTCGATTTCGAACGCCATTTGCGCATGTTAGCAAACACGCTAACCACAGGCGACAATAATCGATCGCCCCCTTGCATGGGCGCTTGGCTCTTGGGCAGGGCGCCACGCAGAGCCGACCGGCAGCTGTTGGCCGAAAATTGTCTTCGGCAAGCGTCCCTCTGCGGCTGCCGCATGGAGGATTCGACTTGATCAGAGCAGCGTCGCAGCGACTCGTCTCAATCACTCTTCCGGCACGGGTCCAGTTCGGCCGGCAGCCTCATGAAGACAATGCGGGGGAGATCGCACCGGAACACCGGTCGCGCGTCGGACAAAAGGACACTGTACTGGTCGGGCGATAGCGGCCAGACCACCACGTCACCCTCGTAAACGAACCCGGGCAAGGCGCCGCTTACCACCAGTTCCCGCACCCGCTCCTCGTCGGCCAAGCACATGAACAAAGCTTCACGATCACGGCGAAGCGCCCACCAGATCTCGTAAAGGACTTCCTTCTCCGTCGGGCTCTCGAAGTACCACGGTCCCGATTGACGCAATTGAACTACCGTGTCCGTGTCGCTCTCCGTCGTCTTGGCAGAGCAATCTCTCCAGTCCTGAATCAGAAGCAGCTTGCCGTCGGCGGGATCGACGATCCGCACCCGAGCCATGTGTCCCTGCATGTCCATCCACACCCCGTTCCACTCCTCCGGCTTGAGGATGGCGACGGCCTCACCGAGCGGTTCCGCCGAAAAGGTCGAAACGCAGCCGACGACGAGCGTCGACAGGAACCCGAAGACAGCGGCCACGGCACACGGCTCAATGAATCGGACGAGTAGACTTGTGCGCGACATAGCGGCCTCCCGGACGGGTGACGCCTCGTTCAGTAGAGGCGGCCGGCGCTCCGCTTCGTTGATCTGGCGCACGAAGCATCTACGCGTACTGAAGACCGGCACGTGGAATCGAGGGCTGCGTCTTGAGCAACTTTTTTGGTGTTCGCGGCAGTCGCCGAGACCAGCCATGCGAACCGCGCGGGGCGGCTGGGCTCGGCACCACCGGCTTACAGCGCGCTACGCGTCCTGATTCCAGTCGCGCCGGAGCAAGCCATACATGGCGGAGTCGGAAACCTCGCCATCCACGATAAAGCGCTCCCGGAAGAGCCCTTCCTTTGAGAACCCGAGTCGGTCAAGGAGGCGTGCTGATCGTTCATTCCTGGGATCGGTGTCAGCTTCGACTCGATTCAGGTTCATCTCGGTGAACCCGTAGTCAAGGAGCGCGGACAAGGCTTCATGCATATATCCCTGGCCCCAACCCTGAGAGCCCAGGATGTATCCGATCTCCGCGCGCCGGCACTGCGCGTTGATGCCCCACAGTGCGCAGGTCCCGAGCAACTCTCCGCTGACCTTCAACTCGATGCCCAGGCGCAGGTAGTCTCTGGTCGTCAGGGCGAGATCCCGGGCAACCATTGCCTGTCCTCGTTCATCGTTCCTCCAGATCGGCACATCCCAGTACCTCATGGCCTTTGGATCGGAGTGAATTTTGAAGAGCGCCGCGACGTCTTCTGCCCGCAAGGGCCGAAGTTCGAGCCTCGATGTCCGAATTGGTAGGTTCGCGAAGGCTTGCATGCAGCGGTGGATAAGAGTGCGAGGCCTAACGTAGCGGAAATCGTCTGCTTGCGGGTGGACTTCGAGGTCGATCTAGACGTCAGCTCGTGGCCGACTCGGGTCTAGGTCGCCAGCTTCAGCTGCAGCTCATCTTTGAAGTCGGCGAAACACTTTGGGCAGACCCAGTCGTACTCATCGGCCGTCGCAAAGCCTTGGTGAAGAACGTCGGGCATTGAGTCAGGACCAAACTTGGCCCAGCAGAATGCGCAGTGGTCGTGATCCCAATCTGGGCGAGTCTGGGTCCACGCTTTCTGGACGAAGGTTTCACCTCGCAGATGTTCAGATTGGAAGCTGAGGCGCCAGTCTCGTTCGTTCGGCATGCAGTCGGCTATCGGACGCAACGGAGGGTCAGCTTTCAGGCAATTGTCGCAGGCATGACCGGCGGCCGGTAGTGGCCGAAGGCTGCGGTTGCGGACGCGCGAAGAAGTCTCAGCCGGCCTCGGTCACGCCGAGGCGGCGGGCGAAGTCAGTGTCGCGGATCTGCCGGTAGTCCTCGGCGGTGAAGCCGTCGTGATCGTGCGCGAGCATCAGCATCTCCTCAAAGACCTCTGGAAACGCGCTGGTCGGGTAGATCTCGACGTGTTCGGTCCGCGCGGTCGGGGTCCAGGGTCGACCAACCTTTGCAGGCAAGGCCACACCGGCCTCGACGAAAACGCAGTACTCCCCAGCGTGGAACAGGTCACGGGGCGAGTGGTACTCGGCCACCTCGACGCCGTCGATGACCAGTACTTCATAGTCGTCGACCTTCTTGATGCTGTCGATCTTACGGACCGTGACGAGCTTGCGCATGAGGCGACTCCGGCGACTATTGCGGCGTCTGCATGCTAACGGATCCTCCCCTGGCCTCGGCCGGCGTTCTCAGGCCTTCCTGACCGGACTCAGGGGTCAGCCGTTCAAGCCCTCCAGCCACGTCCGCTATGCGGGCAGTTGGGACTCCGGACTACAAGTCCGCTCCTGGCCGAACGCCGCCGGGGCAGCCGGGTGGGATGATGCAGTATGAAGCTGACTCCGGAAGAACTGGCGCAGATCACAGGACAAACCCTGGCCCACTACGACGAGCGCGCTTGCGACTTCTGGGAAGGTACACGTGATCATGACGTGAGCCAGAACATCGCGGCGCTGCTCCAGCGCATCGAGTTGACACCCCCATTCGAGTTGCTCGACTTCGGCTGCGGTCCGGGTCGCGATCTCAAGGCCTTCACGGCACTCGGACATCGCGCGACGGGCATCGAGGGGTCGACTCAGTTGGCAGCCTTAGCGCGCGCCCACAGCGGTTGCACGGTGCTCGAGCAAAACTTCCTCAAACTGGACTTGCCCAACAGTCGCTTCGACGGCGTGTTCGCCAACGCGGCGTTGTTCCACGTCCCGCGCCAGGAACTGCCCCGTGTCCTATTGGAGCTATACGCGGCCCTGAGGCCGAACGGCGTTCTCTTCAGCTCCAATCCGCGCGGCGACGACCAGGAAGGTTGGAACGGCGACCGCTATGGCGCCTTCCACAACTGGGAAACCTGGCGCGACTACATGACTGCGGCGGGGTTCGTCGAGATAACTCACTTCTACCGACCCACCGGCCTGCCGCGAGAGCAGCAGCCATGGTTGGCCAGCGTGTGGCGTAAACCAAGGTCGTGACGAAGGTCCAGTCCGCCCGAGCGGCGCCGACGTTCACTCGGTCCGTGATCGGGAATGTTTGATCAAGGTCCCAAAGGACTGTCTGAGACCGGCTTGCGCCCTGACGCTTTCTCAGCGTGAGTATCTGGTGGCGGGCATCAGGCGTCATTTGCCAGCCGCGGGGTCCGCGTTCAGCATTTCCTGTGCGATGCGCCACTGCCCATCGGCCTCTTTGCGCCAAACGATGATCACGCGAACGTTGGAGACCGACCCGGCACCTGGAACTCGCCCGCTAACCCAGGATCCATGCGCGTAGACAACCGCAAGGCGGCCGCTTCCCTCTGTTCGAATCGGCTTGATCGAGATGGACGACAGCGGCTTCATGGCCTGCGCCATCTCCAGTAGAGCCGCCCTTCCCTGGACGGCTGGTGCACCCGGAGCCACGAAGACAGCATCCTCGGTATACAAGTAGACCCAGGCGGTCTGATCGGGCGATTCCAGCACCCGTACCAGGGTGTGTTCGGCCGCACGTATCTCGACTTCGTCGAACATGGACATCGAGTCTGAGCGGCTGGTCACGGCACAACCTCCAAGTGAGAAAGCGAGAGCCAAGAGGTACGCCGTCGTTCGCATCGTCGGGCTGCCAGGGAGTTTGCCGAGTCGCGACTTTGATGCAAGTCTTTGAAGCCCGCAATTTGCCCAGAGTGGGGCTTTGCGAGACCGAAGGATGAGTTTCAGGTTTCGCCGCCGGACCGGCCTTTCGTCTCCAGGTGCACAGAGCGAACCTCGTCAGCGGCTGATGCCGCGGCCGTGTTGTGGAACCCCGACCCACCACCATAGAGTGGCCAACTGGCCAACTTATGGGGCAAAACGCACAGTGACCGGAATGGACCCGAGAGAAGTGGTGGCCAAGGACGGAATTGAACCGCCGACACAAGGATTTTCAATCCTCTGCTCTACCAACTGAGCTACTTGGCCTGGGTACTGCAGGACGGCGTCTGATGCCGTCGCGAAGGGCGCGAAGTATAGCGGAGCGGCGGGCGGGCAAGGCGGCCTCCGGCCGTCGCCCCCATGCCGCTCGTACCCCGGCCAACGCAGCTAAGCTACGCGGGTTCACCCGACTGGAGTCTCGCGATGCCACGCACTTCGCTGCGCGCCCTGGGCGCCGCACTGTTTTCGCTCCTCTTTGCGGCCGCGGCCCAGGCGGCCGACCTGACGATCGGCCTGTCCACTCCGGTCACGTCGCTGGACCCGCACTTCCACAACCTGACGCCGAACAACAGCCTCAACCGGCATATCTTCGAAACCCTGATCAAACAGGACGAAGCCCAGCGCATGCAGCCGGGCCTGGCGGAATCCTGGAAGGCGTTGAACGATCTCGAGTGGGAGATCAAGCTGCGCAAGGGCGTCAAATTCCACAACGGCCAGGAGTTCACCGCCGATGACGTGATCGCGACCTTCAAGCGCGTGCCCAACGTGCCCAACAGCCCGGCGTCGTTCGCGTTCTTCGTCCGGCCGATCGTCGAGATCAAGGCGGCTGACAAGCACACGCTGCGGTTGAAAACCGACAAGCCGCACCCGCTGCTGCCCAATGACCTCGGCGCCATCATGATCCTGCCCAAGTCTCTGGCTGAAACGGCCAAGACCGAGGACTTCAATTCCGGCAAGGCGATGATCGGCACTGGCGCCTACCGGCTGACCGAGTATGTCGCCGGCGATCGCGTCGTGCTGAAGCGCAACGACGCCTACTGGGGCGCGAAGCCAACGTGGGAGAACGTCCGCTTCAAGATGATCCCGAGCGCACCGGCGCGGGTGGCGGCGCTGCTGGCGGGCGACGTGCAGATGATCGAAGGTGTGCCAACAGCGGACATTGCCAAGCTGTCGAAGGACGGTCGCGTCGATCTTTCGTCCGCGGTTTCGAACCGGATCATCTATTTGCATATGGACTCGAATCGCGAGAAGAATTCGCCATTCGTGACGACGACCGACGGCAAGCCGATGGAAGCGAACCCGCTGCGCGACCCGAAGGTGCGCAAGGCGATCAGCAAGATGATCGACAGAGATGCGATCGTCTCGCGCATCATGGAAGGCCAGGCAGTCGCCGCCGGCCAGCTGCTGCCCGAGCAGTTCTTCGGCACCAGCAAGGCGCTCAAGCCCGAGAAGTACGACCCCGAAGGAGCGAAGAAGCTGCTGGCGGAGGCCGGCTACCCGAACGGATTCGGCCTTACCCTGCACGCGCCGAACAACCGCTATATCAACGACGCGGCGATCGCGCAGGCGGTGGCCCAGTACATGACACGCAACGGCATCCCGACCAAGGTCGAGACGATGCCGTCAAATGTGTTCTTCTCGCGCGGCTCCAAGCTCGAGTTCAGCTTCCTGCTGGCCGGCTGGGGTGCGGAAACCGGGGAGACATCTTCTCCGCTGCGCGCACTGCTGGCGACGTTTGATCAGAAGCAGGGGCTCGGCACCGCCAACCGCGGCCGGTTCTCCGACGCCGGAGTCGACGCGCTGATCACCCAGGCGACGACGACGATCGACGACACCAAGCGTGGCATCATGCTCGGCCGCGCCTCCGAGAAGGCCGTCGGCGAGCTGACCGGCCTGGTGCCGCTGCACTACGAAGTCAGCACCTGGGGCACGAAGAAAGGCCTCACGTACAAGGCGCGCGCCGACCAGTACACCTTCGCCTACGACGTCCGACCCGCAAAGTGAACGCGTACGCCCCTCGTGTACGCGACCCGGCGGGTCGCACGTGCACTTGGGGCGGAAGATTTAGCGCGGCCGCCTTCGGGCGGCCGGGCGGCGACCGCGATGACAACGGCACACTGGATGCACCGCAGCGAGAAACCGGTCTGACGGGACTCGCATGACGGTATTCATCTTGCGCCGGCTCGCGCAGACGCTGCTCGTGCTGCTGATCACCTCGGTACTGGTGTTCGGCGGACTCTTCATGATCGGCGATCCGGTCGAGATCCTCGTCAACCCTTCGGCCGACCAGATCGAGAAGGAGCGCGCGACCAAGGCGCTTGGGCTCGACAAGCCGCTGCACGAGCAGTACTTCGGTTTCCTGCGTGGTGCAGTGACCGGCAATCTCGGCAATTCGTTCGTCTACGCACGCCCGGCACTCGAGGTCATCTTCGAGCGTATGCCGGCCACGCTCGAGCTCGCGTTCCTCGCGATGGTGATCGCGGTCGTGCTCGGCATTCCGCTCGGGCTTTATGCCGGACTGCGTCCGCACAGCGTGGTTTCGAAGACGATCATGGCGGGATCGATCCTCGGCTTTTCGCTGCCGACCTTCTGGGTCGGCCTGATCCTGATCCTGGTCTTCGCGGTCACGCTGGGGTGGCTGCCGTCGACGGGCCGCGGGCCCACCACCGACGTGCTCGGGCTGCAGCTTTCGATCTTCAACTGGGAGGGTTTGCGGTATGCGCTGCTGCCAGCGATCAACCTGGCGCTCTTCAAACTCTCGCTGATCATCCGTCTGACGCGCGCGCAAGTGCGTGAGCAGAGCCTGCTCGACTACATACGGTTCGCGCGTGCCAAGGGCCTGACGAACTCGCGCGTCATCGGAGTTCACCTGCTGAAGAACATTCTGATTCCGCTGGTGACGGTGGTCGGGCTCGAGCTGGGCTCAGTGATCGCGTTCGCCGTGGTGACGGAAACGATCTTCGCCTGGCCCGGCATGGGCAAGCTGGTCATCGACTCGATCTTCCAGCTCGACCGGCCGGTCGTGGTCGCTTACCTGATGGTGGTCGTATTCATGTTTATCGTGATCAACCTCGTGGTCGACCTGCTCTACTCGGTGCTCGACCCGCGCGTACGGCTGGCGGAGGCGAAGGGATGAGCGCCGTGGTTGCACCGGCTGCGGTCGTTGAGACGCCCTGGTTGCGGTTCCAGCGGCAGTTCGCGGAGAGCCGACTGGCGCTGCTCGGGCTCGCACTGCTGGCCGTGGTCGTCGCGATCGCGCTGCTGGCGCCGTGGCTCGCGCCGCAGAACCCGTACGACCTCGCCAAGCTCGACCTGCTCGATGCGCGCCTGCCGCCCGGCGCCCGGGCCGCGGACGGCATGACCTACTGGCTAGGCACAGACGGCCAGGGCCGCGACATGCTGTCAGCGATCCTCTACGGGCTGCGCGTGTCACTGTACGTCGGCGTGGCCAGTGGCGTCATCGCGCTGACGCTTGGCGCCGTCGTCGGCGTGCTCGCGGCGTACCTCGGGGGCCGCTTCGAGCAGATCGTGATGCGCGTCGTCGACATCCAGCTCGGCTTTCCGGCGATCCTGGTCGCGCTGATCCTGCTGGCGGTGCTCGGCAAGGGGGTCGACAAGATCATCATCGCGCTGGTCACCGTGCAGTGGGCGTATTACGCACGCACCGCACGCTCGGCGGCGCTGGTCGAACGCAGCAAGGAGTACATCGAGGCGGCGCGCGCGCTGGGCCTGAGCGCGTGGCGCATCGTCCTGCGGCACCTGCTGCCGAACGCTCTGCCGCCGCTCATCGTCGTCGGCACGGTCCAGGTGGCACATGCAATCGCGCTCGAAGCCACGCTGTCGTTCCTGGGCCTCGGTCTGCCACCGACCGAACCTTCGCTGGGACTCCTGATCGCCAACGGCTACGAGTACCTGATGTCCGGCAAGTACTGGATCAGCGTGTACCCGGGCATCGCGTTGCTGGTCACGATACTTTCGATCAACCTGGTCGGCGACCAGCTGCGCGACGTGCTGAACCCGAGGCTGTCGCGATGACGTCGCGGTCCCCGCTGCTGCAGGTCGCCGGTCTGCGGACGGAGTTCGCGACGCGCGAGGGTGCACTGCCCGCGGTGGCCGACGTTTCGTTCGACCTCGCGCGCGGCGAAGTGCTCGGCCTGGTGGGCGAGTCCGGCTCCGGCAAGTCAGTGACGGGCTTTTCGATCCTCGGGCTCATCGACCCACCGGGGCGGATCGCTGCCGGCAGGATCGTGTTCGACGGCGTGGAACTCGTTGGCGCCGCTCCGGAGTCACTGCGTCGCCTGCGCGGCAAGCGCATCGCGATGATCTTCCAGGACCCGATGATGACGCTCAATCCGGTCCTTTCCATCGAGACGCAGATGGTGGAAACGGTTCTCGCGCACGACGACACCCCACGCGCGGCGGCGCGCCAGCGGGCGATCGAGGCGCTGGGCCAGGTCGGAATCGCCGCCGCGGCCGAGCGGATTCATCAATATCCGCATCAGTTTTCCGGCGGCATGCGCCAGCGCGTGGCCATCGCAATTGCGCTGCTGCACAAACCCGATCTCATCATCGCGGACGAACCCACGACCGCGCTCGACGTCACGGTGCAGGGCCAGATCCTCTACGAAATGCAGAAGCTCGTGCGCGAGTCCGGTACGGCACTGGTCTGGATCACGCACGACCTGGCGGTGGTCGCGGGGCTGGCCGATCGCATCGCGGTGATGTACGCGGGCCGGATCGTCGAAATGGGCGACGCGGCGGCCGTGCTCGACGCCCCTTGCCATCCGTATTCGCGCGGGCTGCTCGATTCCGTGCCGGCCGCGACGCGGCCGGGAGCTCGTTTGCGCCAGATCCGAGGCTCGACGCCCTCCCTGCTCCGTCTCGGCCCCGGCTGCGCCTTCCGCGAGCGCTGCGACCGTGCCACCGAAGCTTGCGCCGCCATGCCGCCGCTCACGGAGCACGATGGCCGCGCGGTCCGCTGTGTACACCCGCTGGAGTTGGCATGAGCGTGCGCGGCCGCCCCGAAGCGCTCATCCTGCAGCGCGTAGCGCGGAGGGTCCGTCGATCCGTGCGCGGCCGCTCCACGGCGCGACTGGCAGGCCGCACCGGCTACGCGGGCACCGCAGCACGCAGGTGCTGCGGTGAATTCCCCGCTTCGCCCCAAGCGCTCATACCGCCGAGCGCAGCATGGAGGGCCGTCCAATGACAGCACTCCTGCAGATCGAGGATGTCAGCAAGCGCTTCAGCAAGAAGCTGGACGCCATCGAGAAACTGGCGCGCAGCCTGGGTGCGAAGGTCAGCGAGCACACGGTGCATGCGGTCGAGCGCGTGAGCTTTGACGTGGCAGAGCGCGAAGTCGTGGGGCTGGTGGGCGAGTCGGGTTGCGGCAAGTCGACCCTCGGACGACTGGCCTGCGGCCTGCACGCGCCGACCGAGGGGACCGTGCGGTATCGCGGCCAACCCGTGACGACCGAACCCGGCGTGCGGCGACCGATCCAGATGATCTTCCAGGATCCGTTTGCATCGCTGAACCCGCGCATGCGCGTGACCGACATCGTCGGCGAGGCGCCGCGCGTGCATGGCCTCGTCGCTTCGTCGGAGGTCGCGGATTACGTTGCTGATGTTCTGCAGCGGGTCGGGCTCGATCCGTCGTTCGCGCGCCGCTATCCACACCAGTTTTCAGGCGGCCAGCGCGCGCGCATCGGGATTGCGCGGGCGCTGGCGGTCAAGCCTGAGTTTCTCGTCTGCGACGAAGCGGTGGCGGCCCTCGACGTCTCGATCCAGGCGCAGGTGCTGAATCTCTTCATGGACCTGCGCGACCGCTACGACCTGACGTACCTTTTCATCAGCCACGACCTGGGCGTCGTGCGGCACCTGTCCAACCGCGTCGTGGTGATGTACCTGGGCCGGGTCGTCGAGGTGGCGGCCACCGAGGAACTTTTTGCCCAGCCGAACCATCCTTACACACAGGCGCTGCTGTTCGAAGTCCCGCGGCTCGACCGCAAGCGGAGGACGTTCGTCCCGATCAAGGGCGAAATCCCGTCGCCGCTGGCGCCGCCCACCGGCTGCCACTTCCACCCGCGCTGCCCGCGCGCCATGCCCAGGTGCTCCGCCGAAGCGCCGGCGCTGCGTGAAATCGCGCCCGGGCGTCTGTCGGCCTGCCATCTGAACGATCACTGATGTCGCATCATTGAGGTTGATCCGATCCGCTTACGATGCCTGAAGCCATTTTTCTCCACGGCCCTGCGCAGCCACGCGTTCCGCTTGTCCTCGATTCGCCGCACTCCGGCGTCGACTTCCCCGCGGACTTCGACGCTGCGGTGTCCGAGTTCGACCTGCGTGATGGCGAGGACTGCTTTGTCGATGAGTTGTACCTCCCGGCCATCGAGCATGGCGTTCCGCTGCTGGCGGCCCGCACTCCGCGCACGTATCTCGACCCGAACCGCCATCGCGGCGACATCGACCTGGAACTGATCGAGGGCGGCGCGTGGCCGCACGAGTACGTGCCGAGCGGCAAGGCCGCCATCGGCAAGGCCCTCGTCTGGCGGACGCTGGACGATGGCCGCCCGATCTACGCGCGCAAGCTGCGGGTGGACGAAGTGCGGTCGCGCATCGACCGCTTTCATGCGCCCTACCACCAGGCTCTGACAGCGCTGATCCGGTCGGCACACGAGGCCTTCGGTGTCGTCTATCACCTCAACTGCCACTCGATGAACTCGGTCGCCGGCAAGATGGGCGAAGGCGGCGAGGGAACGGAACGTGCGGACTTCGTGCTGGGTGACCGTGATGGAACGACGTGCGACCCTGCGTTCACCGATTTCGTGCGGGCTACGCTCGCCGCACTGGGCTATCGGGTTGCGGTCAACGACCCCTACAAGGGCGTCGAACTGGTGCGCGCCTACTCCGACCCGGCTCGCGGCCGCCACAGCCTGCAGGTCGAGATCAACAAGCGACTCTACATGGACGAGACCGCGCGGGATAAGAACGCCGGCTTCGCGCCGCTGCAGCAGAACCTGCAGCGCTTGCTGGAGGCGGTCCGCGATTACATCCGCCGGGAGACACGCCGTGCCTGAACATCATCCGATCGAGATCCAGCCGCCCGACATGACTCCGTACCGCACGGGCACGAGCGGTGTCGACTTCGTGCACGTCTTCGATTCCGGCAACCCCGGGCCGACCGTGATGCTGCAGGCGCTGACGCACGGCAACGAGTTCTGCGGCGCGCATGCGCTGATCGAGCTGATCGAGTCCGGGCTGCGGCCGCAGGCGGGGCGCCTGATCATCGCCTTCGCCAACGTCGCGGCCTTCTCCCGCTTCGACTTCGAGGATCCCGACGCCTCGCGTTACATCGACGAGGACTACAACCGCGTCTGGGCCGACGACGTGCTCGACGGTCCGCGCGACTCGGCCGAACTGCGCCGCGCGCGCGAGCTGCGTCCGTTCGTCGACGCCGCCGACTTCCTGCTCGACCTGCATTCGATGCACGAACCCGGCCGCCCGATCATGGTCTGCGGCATGGTCGACAAGCACCTCGCACTCGCCCGCCGGGTCGGCCTGCCGGCCGACCTGCTGATCGACACCGGTCACCCGGCCGGGCTGCGCATGCGCGACCGCGGCGGCTTCAACGACCCCGCGAGCCCGAAACTGGCGCTGCTGATCGAATGCGGCCAGCACTGGGAGCGCCGCGCGCTCGATGTTGCGCGCGACACCACGCTGCGTTTTTTCGCGGCCACCGGCGGCGTTCCGTTCGACCGCATCGCGGGACGCCTGACGGTGCCGTTGCCAAAGGAGCAGCGTGTCGTGCGGGTCACCGAACCCGTCGTCGCCAGGTCGCTCGCGTTCGAGTTCCTGGTGCCGATTGAAGGGCTCGGCGTCGTCCCCAAAGCCGGTACGCCGATCGCGCGCGACAGCGGTACTGTATGGACCGCACCCTATGACGACACCGTGCTGGTGATGCCGTCGCTGCGGCATCTGAAGCCCGGCAACACCCAGGTACGGCTCGGCCGCTACGACCCATGATGATGACCCGCTGCCTTCGGTTTTTGCACATCGCCTTCGGGCTGGCCGCTTGCGTCCTGTTGCCTGGTGCAGCATCAGCGCAGCAGGCCCTGACGCCGCTTCGTGCGACTGAAAACGTTTACTACTTCCAGGGCGACTCCGGCATGGCCTCGACCGCCAACCATGCCTTCAACTCGAATGCGGCGTTCATCGTCACGCGCGACGGCGTGATCGTCTTCGACGCCCTCGGCACGCCGGAACTCGGTGCTGCAATGAAGCGGGCGATCGCAACGGTCACGCCGCAGCCGATCCGTGTGGTCATCGTCAGCCACTTCCACGCCGACCACTTCTACGGTCTGCAGGCGCTGTCGGGCCCGGATGTCGAGATCTGGGCCAGCGCGAAGGGTCGCGAATCTCTGGCCGCGCCGCAGACGCAGGAACGGCTCGCGCAGCGGCGCCGTGACCTCTGGCCCTATGTCGACGAGAAGACGAAGCTGCTGGGACCCAGTCGCTGGATCGAATTCCCCGGCGGCAAGGAGTACTCGTTCGAACGCGGCGGCATGCGCTTTCGCCTGATCGATGTCGGCGGCGCGCATTCGCCCGAAGACATCATGCTGTGGATCGAGAACGAGCGCGTGCTGCTGGCCGGCGACCTCTACTTCAGCGGACGGATACCCTTCGTCGGCAATGCGGATACGCGTTCCTGGCTTGCCACGCTGGACCTGATCGCGCCGCTGAAGCCGGCCGTTGTCATTCCGGGACACGGCGCCGCGTCACGCGACCCGGCGCCCGACATTGCATTGACGCGGGACTACCTGCTGTACCTACGCGAGCAGATGGGCAAGGCTGTACGCGACCTCATGCCCTTCGATGAAGCGTACGCCGCCGTTGACTGGTCGCGCTTCGAGAAGGTCCCGGCGTTCGCAGCCGCCAACCGCATCAATGCCTACGGCACCTACCTGGGTCTGGAGCAGGAAGCGCTGCGCAAGTAACGCAGTGGTGATTTCGGCCGCCGTGCTCCGCGCCCATCCCGTCCGGTAACGCGAGGCAAGCCATGCGCCCGCAGTACGGGCCGGGGCTTGTCGAAGCGATGGCCACGAACCGCGCGATCTGAGCGCGCCGCCTGTGGGACACCTCGGGCTACTGGTGGGCAACAACCGGGCCGGCGAGGTCCATCAGCGTGTCAGCCACCTGCACGCAGTCCTCGATGTGCCGGTCACCCAGGTACTTCAGCGCGGCAAAACTCAGTGAGGCGGCCACCACCTGGCCGGCAAACGGCACGGCGCGGGCCGCCTGCTTCGCCGTCAGGCGCACCCCGACCGTCTTCAGCAGCTTGATGACCAGTTCACGCGTGACCACGCGGCCAACCAGCGCACTGCCGACCGCCATCACGGCCTTGTAGGCGAACACCTTGCGGCGCGGCGCGAGGCGTTCGATCTGGTCGGGCGTCAGGCCGAAGGCGGCGTTGATGTCTTCGATCATCGACATCAGCACGCCGATGTCGACGGCCACGTCGACCCCCGGGATTGGCACGACCGAGGCGCCGGCAGAGATCAGCGCCCGCCGCGTCGCCAGTTTGCGGCATTGGCGCGCGACCGCGTCGATGTCGCGGCGCGTCGACGGCACGACGACCAAGTCGCGCGATTGGCTGGCGGCCCTGCCCATGGCGTAATCGTACGCGGCAGGTGAAAGGGCCGGCTGGGTTGGCGTTCCGCTGGCCGCCCGGCCCGAAGCGCGCCGCGCGTCCGGAGCCCGAAGTAGACCTAGATCAACCATCTGGCGTGCTCGCGTAAGCCGTCTGACAGCTTCAGGGGCTACGGTCGGCAACGCCGAACGAAACCAGCCACGGCGGCTGCCGGGTCAGGACGCACCCGGTGCCGTCACTGGCGGCTGAAGCGGCGCCATAACAAGACTTTTCCTCGGGAGGGAAGAACATGTCCACTGCTGCACTCGCCGGCGCGGCCGGGCAGAGGGCGCCACTCAATTGGGTGGCGATCGATGCCGATCCGCGCTTTCAGTTGCTACACCAGAAGAAGGTCCGCTTCCTTGCCGGACTCATGATCTTCTCCGTCGCGTTCTACTTTCTGCTGCCGATCGGCGCCGCCTACTTTCCCCAGCTTTTCAGCGTGAAGGTCTGGGGTCCGCTGAATATCGGCATCCTGTTCGCCCTGTCGGAGTTCGTCGTTGCGTGGGCCATCGCTTACTACTACGCCCGGCGCGCCAACCGCGAGTTCGACGCGATGGCGCGCGAACTGATCGCCGATGCCGAGAACATCGGGAGGCAGTCATGAACCGCCGCACGGGGCTGTACCTCGCGGCCGGCGCGCTCGCGCTGCCGCTGATCGCGTTTCCCGTCTTTGCACAAGGCGCCGTAGGTACCGAATGGCGCTGGCTGACCTTCACCGTCTTCGCGGCGATCATCGGGATGACGATGTTCGTCACCTACATTGCCGCCAAACGCGTGAAGTCGGCTGCTGACTTCTACACCGCGGGCGGCGGTGTCTCCGGCCTGCAGAACGGCTGGGCGATCGCCGGCGACTACCTCAGCGCGGCCTCTTTTCTCGGCATCGCTGGACTGATCTCGCTCTACGGATACGACGGCTTTATGTACTCGGTGGGCTGGCTCGTCGCCTACATCACAGTGCTGCTGGTGATCGCCGAACCCTGCCGCAACATCGGCAAGTACACGCTGGCCGACATCCTCGCCTATCGCAACGACCCGAAGAAGGTGCGCGTGGTCGGCGCGATTTCTGTCATTACCGTATCGACCTTTTACCTGACTGCGCAGATGGTCGGCGGCGGCGTGCTGGTCAAGACGCTGATCGGAATCGACTATGAGATTTCGGTCATCGTTGTCGGCACCCTGATGCTGGGGTACGTGCTGTTCGGCGGCATGGTCGCCACCACCTGGGTGCAGATCATCAAGGCCGTGCTGCTGGTGACGGCGTCGATCCTGCTGGTGATGTTCGTCTGGATGCCCTATGGCTTCTCTCTGCCGGCCTTCCTGCAGGCCGCGGTCGGCGATGCCAAGGTCCAGGCCCAGGTTGCGTCGCTGCTCGGGGACGCCAGCAAGAACATGACGCCGGCCGAACTCGGCCAGCGTTTCCTCGAACCGGGGCTGTTGTTCAAGGCGCCAATCGACCAGATCTCGCTCGGTATGGCGCTGGTGTTCGGCACGGCCGGACTGCCGCACATCCTGATGCGTTTCTTCACCGTGCCTACGGCGCAAGAAGCGCGCAAGAGCGTGATCTGGGCAATGGCGATCATTGGCGGCTTCTACGTGTTGACGCTTTTCCTCGGCCTCGGTGCCGCGATGAACGTCGGTGCCGCCAACATCCGCGCCGTCGATGCTGGTGGCAACATGGCCGCTCCCTTGCTGGCACAGTTCGTCGGCGGCGGTCCTGACAGTTTCATGGGCAACCTGTTCCTGGCCTTCGTGGCGGCGGTGGCCTTCGCGACGATCGTCGCCGTGGTTGCCGGCCTGGTGCTGGCGGCGGCCAGTGCGATGGCGCACGATCTCTACGTCGGCGTCATCCGCAGCGAGCACGTCACGCCACAGGAGCAGGTCAAGGCGGCGCGTATCGCCACCGTCATCGTCGGCGCGATGGCGATCGCCATCGGCATCGCAGCCAAGGGCCAGAACGTCGCCCACCTGGTGGCACTGGCGTTTGCGGTCGCTGCCAGCGCGAACTTCCCGTGCGTGCTGCTGACGCTGTACTGGAAGCGCTGCAACACCGGCGGCATTATGGCCGGCATGGTGATTGGCACGCTGACAGCGATCGGGCTCGTTCTGGTGTCGCCCAACATGACCTACCCGAAGGCGATCAAGGCCGCCGCGCAGAAAGTCGTCGATGGAGCGCCGGCCCGGCTGGCTGCCCTCAACGATGCGCTGGCCTCCGGCGATGCCGCCAGGGTCGCCCGTGCCGAGAAAGACAAGGCCGGACTGGAGAAGGCCGTGGCGGCCGCGCAGGCCAATCTCGAGAAGTTCAAGAATGACAACACCAGCCTGGTCGGTCTCGAAGAGCCGCTGTTCGGACTGAAGAACCCGGGCCTCATCTCGATCCCGCTCGGCTTCCTGGCCGTGATCCTCGGCTCGCTGCTGTATCGCGACAAGCGCGCCGAGGACATGTGGGACGAGTTGTACGTGCGCCAGAACACCGGCATCCTGGCCGCCAAGGCGCACGCGCACTGAGGCGTCGCCAGGAGTTCGCAACGACAACACCACTCACAGGGCCCCGACCGCGGGGCCCTTTTTCCATGCGTCCGGTTGTGCGCGAACATGCGACCTTGCCAGTTCGGCTGAACTGCAGCGACTTCAGCCGCGGGTGCGCTGACGGCCGGACGCTGTTCAACTACGCGATGCCATGAACACGCCCACCACGCCACCGCTTGTCTACGGGGCCGTTCGCGAGTTTCTGGGCCGGCACACGCCGTTTTCGCGCATGTCCGACGATGCGCTGCAGTTCCTGATACCGCGGCTCAAGCTCGCCTATTTCGCGAAGGACACCGTCATCGTCGACCGCAGCGCGGAGTTTCCGCCGCTGCACATCATCCAGAACGGGCACGTGGCGAGCGTCACGGCCGGCCTCGACACGATGCCGGACCGCGTGCTGCAGGCCGGGGACTGCTTTCCCGTCGGCGCGCTATCGGCCGGCGGACATCCGACACGCAGCTATCGGGCGGCCGACGATGTGTTTGCCTACCTGCTGACGGTCGATGACTTCCAGAAGCTGCGCCAGATCTCACCCGAGTTCGCCGCGTACTGCACCGAGGCCGTCACCGTCCTGGCACAGCAGTCGCTGGCCGAGTTGCAGCGGCATTACAGCCAGGTCGCGTCGGACCAGCATTCGCTGACCCGCCCGCTGGCACAGTTGCTGCCCGCGGAGCCCGTCACCTGCCTGGCAACGACCTCGCTGCGCGACGCCCTGACGCAGATGCGTGAGCATGCGGTGCGCTCGATCATCGTCGTCAACGAGGCCTCGGCTCCGGTGGGCGTATTCACGCTCAATGACCTGCGCGACCGCGTGGTGCTGCAGGGCCTGCCGCTCGAGACCCCGGTGGCGCGCGTGATGACGCCGGACCCGATCACGCTGCCGGCCGAGGCGACCGCCGCGGAAGCGATCCAGAGCATGGCGGCCGGCGGCTTTCACCAGATGATCGTGACGGCTCATGGCAAGGTGCTCGGCACGATCTTCGAGCACGATCTCTTCGCGCTGCAGCGCGTAAGCCTGCGGCAGATCCACCATGCGATCCGCTCGGCGCGTTCAATCAAGCAGCTCGGCCACGTCGCGGGTGACATCCGCAACCTCACGCGCAACCTGCTGGCCCAGGGCGTGTCCGCCGAGGCGCTCACGCGGACGGTTGCTGCGCTCAACGATGCACTGACGCGGGAGGTAATCAATCGAACGCTGCAGGAGCACGAACTCGAGGGCCTCGACTGGTGCTGGCTCGCGCTCGGCAGCGAGGGACGCGGCGAGCAGACGCTGGCCACCGACCAGGACAATGCACTGATCTTCGTCGCACCGAACGAAGGCAAGGAACTCCTGCGTGCCCGGCACGAGCTGATCGCTTTCGCGCGCGATGTCAACGCCGCGCTCGACCAGCTGGGCTTTCCGCTGTGCAAGGGCAACATCATGGCGAGCAA
>Ga0105090_10000045_pt1 | contig 43392 bp, 47 predicted proteins | sample PPLLak3March2015_FD_79110 | JGI IMG/M metagenome (GOLD analysis project Ga0105090, IMG submission 79110) | Freshwater sediment microbial communities from Prairie Pothole Lake near Jamestown, North Dakota, USA - PPLs Lake P7 Core (1) Depth... | ecosystem: Environmental > Aquatic > Freshwater >...
GCCGAAGGCACGACGTCGTCGAGGCGCCAGCCGTTCGAGCTGCCGACGTCCATGAACTCGATGAAGCGCAGGATGTGGCCCGCGGCGCGGAAGTGCCGCGCCATCGGCACGATCTCGTGGTCGTTGACGCCGCGGCGAACGACCATGTTGACCTTGACCGGTGCCAGCCCGGCGGCCGCGGCCGCATCAATGCCGTCTAGCACGTCGGCAACCGGGAAGTCGACGTCGTTCATGCGCCGGAACACCTCGTCGTCGAGACCGTCGAGGCTGACGGTCACCCGCTTCAGTCCGGCAGCGGCGAGTTGCTTCGCCTTGCGCGCCAGGATCGAGCCGTTGGTGGTCAGCGTCAGGTCGAGCGGCCGGCCGTCGCGGGACGAAAGCGGCGCCAGCATGCCCACCAGCGTCTCGATGCCCTTGCGCAGCAGCGGCTCGCCGCCGGTCAGCCGGACCTTCTCGACCCCGTGCGCGATGAAGATGCGCGCCAGCCGCGTGATCTCCTCGAAACTGAGCAGATCCGCATGCGGCAGGAAGCGGTAGTCGCGGTCGAAGACCTCCTTCGGCATGCAGTAGGTGCAGCGGAAGTTGCAACGGTCGGTCACCGAGATGCGCAGGTCGCGCAGCGGCCGTCCCAGCCGGTCGGCCACGCGGCCGTCGGCGGCGACCGCCGGGCCGGCCGGCACGCGCATCGCGGCGCGAGCGTCGAGCACGGGAATGATCCGGTCGGTCATCGTTGGTGGGCTTCCGCCACGGATGTTAGCGGCGCGCTGCGCCACTGGGTGCGGCGGCGACTGCGGGGACGGTGGACGGCGGCGAGCGGCGGCGGCGCAGTCGCCGACCGCGCCGACGCCGCCTAACCTCTACTGAGGCGGCGCGCTCGCGGGCCGCGTCTCCACCTGCACCAGCGGCCCGGCCTCCAATGGCGGTTGCACCGGCCGCTCGCGCGGCGCGCGAACTTGCTCCGGTTCGGATCCGAAGCGTGCCAGCACATCGGCGAGCTTCGAAGGTTCGGTCTGAACCAGCGTCAGTCCGGCCTTGTCCAGCACCGGCTGCAACTCGTCGATCCGCATCGGCGATGGCGCGATCTCGGCCGGCACGACGATCGGCGCCGCCGCCACGACGAACTTGGGCAGCGGCGTTGCGACCTCGGGGACCTCGACCGCGGCGGGCGTCATCGCCACCGTCCGGGCGACCTCGGTCAGGGCCGGCTCCGCCTCGTGGACCGGAGCGACCACCACTTCCGCGGCCGCCTCGCCGATGGGACTTTCGGCGACTTCCGAGACTCTTGCGACCTCGGCGACTTCAGCAACCTCGACGAGGTTCTGCTCAGCGCCCTCGACGATGGCCTCTTCGGCGGAGTCGGCAAAGCCCTCGGCTGGCGCGGCGTTGTCGTGGCCCTCGCCTTCGCCTCGGCCACCACGACCGCGGCGACGGCGGCCGCGGCGCCGGCGGGGCTCATCGCCTGCGGCGGCATCGTCGAGCGCCGCGGGTGGCGTCGTCGCAGCCGCCATGGCGGCCATGCTGGACACGACGGCCGCATCGCCAGCCTGAGCCTCTTTCACTCCTTCGACCGTCGCTTCGGGCCGCCGCTCGCGCGGCGGCCTCGGCTGCCGCTCGCCGCCTTCACGCCGCTCGGACGACGCGGCATCCTGCGGCTTCGGCCGGGGCTCCTGCTGGCGCCGGCCAGCCTTGGCCTCGCGTCCCTCGGCACCGTCGCGATCTCGCCGTTCGCCGCGCTCGCCACGGCCGCTACGCTCACCACGGTCACTGCGCTCGCCGCGGCCGCTGCGCTCGCCACGGCTGCCGCGGTCACGGCCGCGATCGCCGCCTCGCTCGGCCCGCTGCGGTTTGGCATCGGCAACCGGCGCCGCCTGTGCGGCAACGACGATCTGCTCGGGCTCGCTGCGGCCGATGACGAGGTTCCACAAGCGACCCAGGAACGAAGGCTTTGGCGCCGACACGTTCACCGGGGCGTGCATCGGCGCTGCTGCGGGCGCCGGAGCCACTGCTGGCGCCGGCGGGGCGACCGGCGCTGGCGTCTCGTGCACGATGCCGCGGACCACGGCATCCTGCTTGGTCTTGGAGCGCTCGGCGGCTGCCGCCGCGGAATAAGGCGTGTCGATCGTCGGCGATTCGGCGCGCTCGTAGCTCGCTTTTGCCTGGTCGAGGCGTTCGTCGTCGTGCCGCAGGCGCTCGACCTTGTAATGCGGCGTCTCCAGGAACTTGTTCGGGATCAGCACGATCGATACGCGCATGCGCGCCTCGAGCTTGGCGATGTCGGCGCGCTTCTCGTTGAGCAGGTAGGTGGCGCTGTCGACCGGCACCTGGGCGTGGATGGCGGCGGTGCCATCCTTCATCGCCTCTTCCTGGATGATGCGCAGGATGTGCAGCGCCGAGCTTTCGGTGTCGCGGATCACGCCGACTCCGTTGCAACGCGGGCAGGTGATGTGGCTGCCCTCGGAAAGCGATGGCCGCAGCCGCTGCCGCGACAGCTCCATCAGGCCGAAACGCGAGATCTTGCCCATCTGCACCCGGGCGCGGTCGTAGTGCAGTGCGTCCTTCAGCTTGTTCTCGACCGCGCGTTGGTTCTTCGACTCCTCCATGTCGATGAAGTCGATCACGATCAGGCCGCCGAGGTCGCGCAGCCGCAGCTGGCGGGCCGCTTCGTCGGCCGCCTCGAGGTTGGTTCGCAACGCCGTTTCCTCGATGTCGGAGCCCTTGGTGGCACGTGCCGAGTTGACGTCGACCGATACCAGCGCTTCGGTGTGGTCGATGACGATCGAGCCGCCGGAGGGCAGCTGCACGATCCGCGAGTGCGCGGTCTCGATCTGGTGCTCGATCTGGAAGCGCGAGAACAGCGGAACGTCGTCCTTGTAGCGCTTGACGCGGCCGACCATGTCCGGCATCACGTGCGCCATGAACTGCTGCGCCTGTTCGGCGACGGCGTCGGTGTCGACCAGGATCTCGCCGATCGAGGGATGGAAGTAGTCGCGGATGGCGCGAATGACAAGGCTCGATTCCTCGAAGATCAGGAAGGGCGGCGGGTTCAGCCGCTTGTTCTTCCGGCCTTCGATGGAGGCCTCGGCGGTGCTCTCGCCGGCCTCGTTGCGGTATACCGGCGCAGCGGCATCGGCGATCGCGCGCCACAGCTTCAGCAGGTAGTTCAGATCCCACTGCAGCTCTTCGGCGCTGCGGCCGATGCCGGCGGTGCGGGCGATGACGCTCATGCCCGGCGGCAGGTCGAGCTGGTCCATCGTCTCGCGCAGTTCCTGCCGGTCCTCACCCTCGATGCGGCGTGAAACGCCGCCGCCGCGCGGGTTGTTCGGCATCAGCACCAGGTAGCGGCCGGCCAGCGAGACGAAGGTGGTCAGCGCCGCGCCCTTGTTGCCGCGCTCCTCCTTCTCGACCTGGACGATCAGTTCGTCGCCCTCGCGCATCGCCTCGTTGATCTTGGCGCGGCCGACGTCGACGCCGGCGCGGAAGTAGCTGCGCGAGATCTCCTTGAACGGCAGGAAGCCGTGCCGCTCCTCGCCATAGTCGACGAAGCAGGCCTCGAGGCTGGGCTCGACCCGGGTGATGACGCCCCGGTAGATGTTCGACTTGCGCTGCTCGCGGCCCTCGGCCTCGATGTCGATGTCGACCAGCCGCTGGCCGTCGACAATCGCCACCCGGAGCTCCTCCGGATGGGTCGCGTTGAACAGCATCCGTTTCATTCCAGCACTCCTTGCGCCTTGGAGGCGCGGTTGTGCCGGATCGTGATGGCCACTGCCAGGTCAGGCGAGACGCGCGCGACTGCCGCGTCGCCGCCGCAAGGCAGCGCGGCTCCGGGCATGCGCGCGCCGGTCCGGCGCTGGCATGTTCACGGAAGCTGCAGACAGTCTGTGCACGAGTAACCCGGTCTGTTGTCCCGCCGGCGTCTGCCGGCGGCTAGCGACGAACCCGATCCAGCCGAGCCGGCCACACCCGAAGGCAGCACGGCTCCTTGTTGTCTTCACGGCAGCAAGGACACCGGTCCCGCCACCGCCTGCACCACTCGCGCCGCGGCGGCGTTGGCCGCGCGACGAACCAGCTTTCGGGAACCGGTCGGCGAAGGCGACGCTCAGTTTCGCGTCGAGGGTCGTCGCTACAATCGGCACCCGGCACAGGATCGCGAGCCATTCGATCGCGAGCACTCGGAGGTGCAACTTCCGAGACATCGCTCGCCGTTGCAACCATTCGTACGCACTGCCCGGTTCCTGCGCGCGGAAGTATAGCCAGCCGATGACCTCGACCGCCAAGAGCCGCCCGGCAGCGCTGCCACCCCTCGTGGCGCCCGACCGGGTCACGATCCTGACGATCGGCCCGGAATCCGACGGCCAGCGGCTCGACAATTTCCTTCTGCGGCTGGCCAAGGGCGTGCCGCACAGCCACGTCTACCGGATCGTCCGCAGCGGCGAAGTCCGGGTGAACATGGCGCGAGCTTCGGTCGACCAGCGCCTGGCTGCCGGCGACCGGGTCCGCGTGCCGCCGCTGCGGGTGGCAGCCGGGCCGCCGCCGGCGCGGCCGCTGATGCCGCCGGTGCTATTCGAGGACGAGCACCTGCTCGCGGTCGACAAGCCCGCGGGATTGGCGGCGCATGGCGGCAGCGGCGTCAGTTTCGGCCTGATCGAAAGCGTTCGCGCGGCGCGGCCGAACCAGCCGTTCCTGGAACTGGCGCACCGGCTCGACCGCGATACCTCGGGCATTCTGCTGCTCGCCAAGACCCGGCGGGCGCTGCTGGCGCTGCATCGGATGCTGCGGGAAGGCGAGGTCGACAAGCGCTATCTGGCGCTGGTCGCCGGTGACTGGGTCAACGATCGCCAGCACGTGCGTCTGGCGCTGGCGCGGAGGACGCTGGGCAGCGGCGAGCGCCGCGTTGCGGTGGACGCGGAGCAGGGCGCCGAGGCGCACACCGTGTTCAACCTGCGCCAGCGTTGCGGCAGCTTCTCCCTGCTCGAAGCCGAACTGAAGACCGGGCGCACGCACCAGATACGCGTCCACTTGTCGCATCTCGGCTTTCCCATCGTCGGCGACGACAAGTACGGCGACTTCGAGCTGAACCGTCGAGTCGTCCGTGGCGAGTTCGGGCTGCCCATGCGCCGCATGTTCCTGCACGCCTGCTCGGTGCAGCTTGCCCATCCCGTCGGCGGCCAGCCGCTGCGACTCGAGTGCGAACTCGATCGCGACTGCGCCGACTTTCTCAAGGGACTCGGCCGTGCTCGATCGCTTTGATCTGGTTGTCTTCGACTGGGATGGCACGCTCAGCGACTCGACCGCAGCGATCGTCCGGGCCATCCAGGACGCCGCGGCCGACCTCGGACTGCCGGTGCCGGACGACGCGACCGCCAGCCATGTGATCGGCCTCGGACTGCACGACGCCCTTGGACGCGCGGTGCCGTCCTTGCCGCGCGAGCGGATCGGCGAGTACTCGGCCCGCTACCGCGTTCACTACCTCGCCCGCGAAGCGGAACTGCTGCTGTTTCCGGGTGCGCGCGAACTGATTGCCGCGCTCGGTGATGCCGGCGTGCCGCTGGCGATCGCCACCGGCAAGTCGCGGCTCGGGCTGCGCCGGGCGCTGGACTCGGTGGCACTCGCCGAGGCCTTTGCCGCCACCCGCTGTGCGGATCAGACCCATCCGAAACCGCATCCTGCGATGCTGCTCGAACTCGCCGACGAACTGATGGTCGAGCCGGCGCGCACGTTGATGGTCGGCGACACCACGCACGACTTGCAGATGGCGGCGGCGGCCAACGCGTCGGCGGTCGGCATGACCCGCGGCGCCCACCCGCCGGAGCAACTGGCCGCCTGCCGGCCGCTGGCCCTGTTCGACTCCCTGACCGATCTGCACCGATGGTTGATTCCGGGCCGCTGATCGCGCTGTGTCCTTCGGAGGAACTGATCGACGGCGGCGCGGGCGTTCGCTTTGACGTCGACGACCGCGGTGAAGAGACGAACGCCTTCGTCGTCCGCTACCGCGGCCGCGTCTTCGGATACCTGAATCGTTGTGCGCACGTGGCGATGGAGCTGGACTGGGTGGCCGGCCAGTTCTTCGACGCCGACGGAGCGACCCTGGTCTGTGCGACGCATGGCGCCGTCTACGACCCGGCGAGCGGCGGCTGCGTCGGCGGGCCTTGTGCCGGTCGCGGTGGTCTGCAGGCGCTCGCGGTGGTGGAACGGGAGGGCTTCGTCTACTGGCGTCCCGGAGCGGCGGTGCGGCCGCGGCCGGCCGACTGAGCGGCGCACAGCGCAAACACGGCGGGCCGGCGCGCCAGCGTTGGCCGGGCGTTCGCCGCCAGCGACTTCCAGCGCTCGATCGGCAGCGACAGGGTCTGCCCCGAGTCGGAGGTCAGGTCGACGGCGATCGCCAGCCTCGTGTCGGGCCGGCAACTGGCGAGGATGATTTCGAGCAGCCGCTCATTGCGATAGGGCGTCTCGATGAATAGCTGCGTATCGCCGCCGCGGCTGGCCAACTCGAGTTCGTGCAGGGCCGCGGCCAGCTCGCCGCGGTCCTGTGGCAGGTAGCCGACGAAGCGGAAGCGCTGGCCGCTCATGCCGGAACTCATCAGCGCCAGGAGCAGGCTGCTCGGGCCGACCAGCGGCAACACCCGCAGTCCGAGCTCCTGGGCACGGGCAACGACGTTGGCTCCCGGGTCGGCAACGGCCGGGCAGCCCGCCTCCGAAAGAAGGGCCAGGTCGTGTCCGTCGAGAATCGGCTGCAGCCAGCCGTCGATACGCGCCGGATCGGGGGCGTGGCCGATCTCGACGATGCCGAGGCTCGCGATCGGCTTCGGATGGCCTAGCGCCTTCAGGAAGGCGCGTGCGCTTTTCGCGCTTTCGGCGAGGAAGTATCCGGCCGAGCGCGCCGCTGCCAGGGTCGGCGCCGGCAGCACCATTTCCGGCGCCGTGTCAGCGATCGGCGTCGGCAGCAGCAGCAACCGGCCGGCCGGGCCGCCTGCAACGGTCACTCGACTGCCTTCTCGCTGGCGCTCGAAGGACCCGCCCGTGGGGCGGCCCGGCAGGCTCACGGCAAGGCAACGCCGCAGGCGGCCAGCATCGATGTGAGGCGGATCAGCGGCAGGCCGACCAGCGCGGTCGGATCGTCCGAGAGCACGGCCTCGACCAGCGTGATGCCCAGCGCCTCGATCTTCGCGGCTCCAGCGCAGTCATAGGGTTGCTCGGCGCGCAGATAGGCGTCGAGCCTGGGCTCGGGCAGTACACGGAAGCGCACCTCGGTCGGCACTTCATCGACCTGCAGTGCGCCGTCGGCGCCGACGACGGCGAGGGCGGTGTGAAAGACGATGCTGCGCCCCTGCATCGATTGCAACTGCGCCAGAGCGGCCGCATGGGTGCCGGGCTTGGAAATCGCCTGGCCGGCGACGTCGGCCACTTGGTCGGAGCCGATGACAATGGTGCCTGGCCGCTCGGCAGCCACGGCCTGCGCCTTGGCCAGCGCCAGTCGCATGGCGGTCGATCGCGGCGGTTCGCCGGGCAGCGCCGCCTCGTCGATCCGGGGTGCTTGCACCGCGAAGTCGAGACGAAGGCGTTCGAGCAGTTCACGCCGATAGCGCGAAGTCGAGGCGAGTACGATCGGCGGCGTCTTCATCGTTGCGATCAGCGGGCGGGCAGAGGCAGTGTAGCGACGCCGGCTCGACGGATTCCGAATGGCCGACAGGATCGGACCTTGCGATGTCTGGGAACTGGCGCGAAGGCGCGGTTCGTTGTCGGGCGAGGTTGCAGCGGGGCAGTTGCCCAGGCTGGCGGTGGCGCAGCTCGACCCCGCCGACCGCTTGCGCTACCGGTTCGCAGGTGACATCGATGAACGCGGCAGGGCCGCGGCCCTGCTGGAGGTCGAGGGTCAGGTGCATGCGGCCTGCGACCGTTGCGGCCGACCGGTGTCGCTGGCGATCGACGAGCGGGCACGGTTCTACTTTGTCGCCGACGAGGCGGAACTCGACCGGCTGCCTATCGACGATTCGCCTGACGAGCCGCTGCTCGGGTCGTCGCAGTTCGACCTCGCGGCTCTGATCGAGGATCAGGCGATCCTCGCCCTGCCGATTTCGCCGCGGCATGAGGGCTGCAAGTCGCCGCTGCGCCAGCCGCCGGCGATCGGCGAGCCGACACGGCGGGCCTTTGCCGCGCTCGCCGGGCTGAAGAAGCGCAGCCATTGATCCGGACCGGTGCCGGGGCTCGGCTACAATCCGCCGCTTTTCTTTTCTGGCGAGGCAAAAATGGCCGTCCCACAGAACAAGAGGTCGGCGTCGAAGCGCAACATGCGCCGGGCGCATGACTTTGCAGTTAACCCGCCGCTGGCGACCGAGCCCGGGACCGGCGAAGTGCATCGCCGTCACCACGTGAGCCCGAACGGCTTCTACCGCGGCAAGAAGATCGTCGCGACCAAGAGCGACGAGTAACGCCCTCGGCTGCGGCAGCCCGCGGCCACCGCTTCCCGCACGGGCGGCCAAAGCATGACCGTTCGTATTGCCATCGACGCCATGGGCGGCGACCACGGCCCGTCGGTGACGGTGCCGGCGTCGCTCGCCTTTCTCGCCGCGCAACCCGACGTTTCGCTGCTGCTGGTGGGCAGGCGGGAGGAGTTCGAGTCGCGGTTCGGCTCGACTGGCGCGCCAGATCGCATCGAAATCGTCCACGCCGGCGAGGTGGTCGCCATGGACGATCCACCGGCCACGGCGCTGCGCGGCAAGCGCAATTCGTCGATGCGGCTGGCGGTGAACCTGGTCAAGGACGGCCGAGCCGACGCCTGTCTGAGCGCCGGCAACACCGGCGCGCTGATGGCCATTGCCCGCTTCGTCCTGAAGACGCTCGACGGCATCGACCGGCCGGCGATCGCCACGGTGCTGCCCAACATCAAGGGCGGCGTGACGACGATGCTCGACCTCGGTGCCAATGTCGATTGCACGGCCGAGCATCTGTTCGAGTTCGCGATCCTCGGCGCGGCGCTGGTGGCGGCGGTACAGGAGAAGGAGTTTCCGAGCATCGGTCTGCTCAACGTCGGCGAGGAGGCGATCAAGGGCAACGAGGTCGTCAAGCGTGCCGCGGAACTGCTGCGCGCCAGCCCGTTGAACTTCCACGGCAACGTCGAGGGCAACGACATCTATCAGGGCACGACCGACGTCGTCGTCTGCGACGGCTTCGTCGGCAACGTGGCGCTGAAGACCTCGGAAGGCCTGGCGCAGATGCTGGCGACGATGGTGCGCGAGGAGTTCACGCGCAACGCGCTTGCCAAGGGTCTGGCGCTGCTCGCCGGTCCGGTGCTGAAGCGGTTGCGCCACCGCCTGGACCACCGGCGCTACAACGGTGCCAGTCTGCTCGGGCTGCGCGGCATCGTGATCAAGAGCCACGGTTCGGCCGACGAATTCGCCTTTGGCAACGCCATCGGCGTCGCCTGCGAAGCGGTGCGGCACCGGCTGCTCGAGCGCACCATCGCGGCAATGCAGCCCTTCGTGGCCCAGCTCGAAGGCGAGCAACGGCGCACCACTGCTGCCGCATGACCGGACGCATCTACACCCGCATCACCGGCACCGGCAGCGCACTGCCCGGCCGCGCGATCGGCAACGACGAACTGGCGCGGCGGCTCGCGGCGCGGGGCGTCGAGACCTCCGACGACTGGATCGTCGCCCGCACCGGCATCCGGCAACGCTACCTCGCTGATCCGCAGACCACCACGGCGCAGATCGGCACCAAGGCCGCGCGTGCGGCGCTGGCTGCGGCCGGCATCGAGGCGGCCGATCTCGATCTGATCGTGCTTGCCACGTCTACACCGGACCAGATCTTCCCCAGCACCGCCTGCCTGGTGCAGGACGCGATCGGCGCGCCGGGGGCGGCGGCCTTCGACGTGCAGGCCGTGTGCAGCGGTTTCGTCTACGGCCTGACAATCGCCGACGCCATGATCCGCAGCGGCGTCTACCGTCGCGCACTGGTGCTCGGCGCCGAGCTGTTCTCGCGCATCCTCGACTGGAACGACCGCTCGACCTGCGTGCTGTTCGGCGATGGCGCAGGCGCCGTGGTGCTCGAAGCCGCCGAGGCGCCCGGCCTGCTGGCGGCGCGGCTGCATGCCGACGGCTCGCAGGCGCGGATCCTGTGCACCGCCGGGCGCGTCGCCCAGGGCGCGGTGCAGGGCGATCCCTTCCTGCGCATGGACGGACAGGCGGTGTTCAAGCTGGCGGTCGGCGTGCTCGACTCGTCGGCGCGTGAAGTGCTGGCCGATGCGGCGCTGGACGTCGCTGCGCTTGACTGGCTGATCCCGCACCAGGCCAACATCCGGATCCTTTCCGCCACGGCTCGCCGCCTCGGCCTGCCCGAAAGCAGGGTGATCATCACCGTCGACCAGCACGGCAACACCTCGGCGGCTTCGGTGCCTCTGGCGCTCGACCTCGCGGTGCGCGATGGCCGGATCCGCAGCGGCCAGCACGTGATGCTGCAAGGCGTCGGCGGCGGCTTCACCTGGGGCTCCGTTCTCCTTCGCTGGTAACTGCTCTCGACGATGAAAATTGCCTTTGTCTTTCCCGGCCAGGGGTCGCAGTCGGTAGGAATGCTCGACGAGTTCGGCGACAGTGCCGCGGTGCAGGACCTGCTGGCCCGCGGCGGCGAAGCACTCGGCGAGAACCTCGCACGGCTGATTGCCGAAGGCCCGGCCGAACAACTGGCGCTGACGGTCAATACGCAGCCGGCCATGCTTGCGGCCGGGGTGGCGGTCTATCGCGCCTGGCTGGCGGCCGGCGGGCCGGCGCCGGCGATGGTTGCGGGTCACAGCCTGGGTGAGTACAGCGCACTAACCGCGGCCGGGTCGATCCCGCTGGAGGACGCGCTTCGCCTGGTCCGGTTCCGCGCCCAGGCGATGCAGGAGGCGGTTCCCGCCGGCACCGGCGCGATGGCGGCGATCCTCGGCCTCGACGACGAGGCGGTGGCTCGTGCCTGCGCCGAGGCAGCACAGGGCGAGGTGGTCGAGGCAGTGAACTTCAACGCGCCGTCGCAGGTGGTGATCGCCGGCCATGCGGCCGCGGTGACGCGCGCCTGTGCCGCCGCCAAGGCACTCGGTGCCAAACGAGCGGTGCCGCTGGCGGTATCGGCGCCGTTTCATTCCTCTCTGCTGGCACCGGCGGCGGCGCGGCTGCGAGGTCGGCTGCGCGACGAGCCGATCCGGTCGCCTGCGATTCCGGTCGTCAACAACGTCGACGTTGCGTTCGAGTCCGAGCCCGATCGCATCCGCGATGCGCTGGCGCGCCAGGCCGCGTCGCCGGTGCGCTGGGCCGAGATCATCCGCGCCATGGCTGCCGGCGGCGTGACCCATGTCGTCGAATGTGGACCGGGCCGCGTGCTGTCCGGGCTGACCAAGCGCATCGTCCCCGAGCTCGAGAGCCTGGCGATCAGCAGTCCCGACAGCATCGCCGAGGCGCTCGAGCGCCTGAAGGAGTTGCCGTGAGCATCGAACGCGTTTTCGGACCCGATGCGCTGGCCGGCGAGGTGGCGCTGGTCACCGGCGCCTCGCGCGGCATCGGCGCCGCCATCGCGGCTGCACTGGCGCGCGCCGGCGCCTTCGTGGTCGGCACCGCGACGACCGAGGCCGGCGCGGCTGCGGTGGGAAGGGGCCTCGCGGACAAAGGCCGCGGCGTGATGCTCGACGTCACCGATGCGGCGCGCTGCGAAGCTCTGGTCGACGAGATCGGCCGCAGGGAGGGCAAGCTGTCGATCCTCGTCAACAACGCCGGCATCACCCGCGACGCGCTGGCGCTGCGGATGAAGGATTCCGACTGGGACGCCGTGCTTGCCACCAACCTGTCGGCGGTTTTCCGCCTGTCGCGTGCGGTGCTGCGCGGCATGATGAAGGCGCGGCATGGCCGCATCATCAATGTCACTTCGGTGGTCGCCGCCAGCGGCAATCCCGGACAGGCGAACTACGCTGCCGCCAAGGCGGGGGTCGCCGGCATGAGCCGGGCGCTGGCGCGCGAACTCGGCAGCCGCGGCATCACCGTCAACTGCGTGGCGCCGGGGTTCATCGACACCGACATGACGCGTGGTCTCGGCGACGCGCAGACGCAGGCGCTGCTCGGCCAGATCCCGCTGGGCCGTCTGGGCAGCGCCGACGAGGTCGCCGCCGCGGTGGTGTTCCTGGCGTCCGCGGCGGGCGCCTACGTCAGCGGTAGCACGCTGCACGTCAACGGTGGCATGGTCATGTCCTAGGGGCTGCCCGCGGGGTGCTCTGCTAGACTTTTTTTCATGACGGGCTCGTCGTCCGGCCGCAGCAATGCGGCCGGCGGGAGCCCAAGTAGTTTCGAGGAGAGGTGAATGGAAAACATCGAACAACGGGTCAAGAAGATCGTCGCCGAACAACTGGGCGTCAACGAGGCCGACATCAAGAACGAGTCCGCCTTCGTCGAGGATCTCGGCGCGGATTCGCTCGACACAGTCGAACTGGTGATGGCCCTGGAAGACGAGTTCGAGTGCGAGATCCCGGACGAGGAGGCGGAGAAGATCCGCACCGTGCAGCAGGCGATCGACTACGTCGCCGCCCACCTGAAGAAAGCCTGATCGGGGGCGGCGCGGTCCGCCCGAGCCTGCCCTGGACTCCATGAGCGCTCGCCGTCGCGTGGCCGTCACCGGCCTCGGCATCATCAGCCCGATCGGCAACGATCTGCAGGCGGCCTGGAGCAACCTGCTTGCCGGCCGCTCCGGAATCACCCGCATCACGCGCTTCGACGCCACCGACTTCCGCACCCAGATCGCGGGCGAGGTCAGGGACTTCGTGGTCGAGGACTACATCGCGGCCAAGGAAGTTCGCCGGATGGACAGCTTCATCCACTACGGCGTCGCCGCCGCGGTTCAGGCGATCCGCGATTCGGGGCTGGAGATCACCGACGCCAACCGCGAGATGATCGGCTGCATGATCGGCTCGGGCATCGGCGGCCTGCCGCTGATCGAGCACAACCACCAGGAGTTCGCCACCCGCGGCCCTCGGCGTATCTCGGCCTTCATGATTCCAGGCGCCATCGTCAACATGGTTTCGGGCAACCTGTCGATCATGTACGGCCTGAAGGGCCCGAACCTGGCGATCGTCACCGCCTGTACCACTGGCCTGCATTGCATCGGCGCCGCCGGGCGGCTGATCGAATATGGCGACGCCGACGTGATGATCGCCGGCGGCACCGAGTCGACGATCTGCCCGCTCGGCATCGGCGGCTTCGCCGCGATGCATGCGCTGTCGGTGCGCAACGACGATCCTGCCACCGCCAGCCGGCCTTTCGACCGCGACCGCGACGGCTTCGTGCTCGGCGAGGGTGCCGGCGTGATGGTCTTGGAGGAGTACGGGCAGGCGCGGCGCCGAGGCGCGACGATCTATGCCGAACTCGTCGGCTTCGGCATGAGCGCGGACGCGCACCATATGACGGCGCCCGACGTCGACGGGCCGCGGCGCGCCATGAAGAATGCGCTGCGCAGCGCCGGGGTCAACGCTGATGAAATCACGTACCTGAACGCGCACGGCACCTCGACGCCGCTGGGCGACATCAACGAGACCAACGCCATCAAGCTGGCGCTGGGCGAGGCGGCGCGCAAGCTGGTGGTCAACTCGACCAAGTCGATGACCGGACACCTGCTCGGCGGCGCCGGCGGCGTCGAGTCGGTGTTCACCGCGCTCGCGGTGCACCACCAGGTCTCGCCGCCGACGATCAACATCTTCAACCAGGACCCCGAGTGCGACCTGGACTACTGCGCCAACACGGCGCGGGAGATGAGGATCGACGTGGCGCTGAAGAACTCCTTCGGTTTCGGTGGCACCAACGGCACGATCGTGTTCCGGCGTGCCTGAGCGCGCCGGCCCGTCCCGCAGCATTCGCACGGCCCCGCTCTCGAGCGCCGGCGGTGGCAGGCATTTATGGCCTTGAGCTTCCGGGACGATCTCCTGCCCTCGCGACGATCCCGATACATGCGGCGGATCGCCCTGGCACTGACGACCGCGGGGGCGGCTGCCTGTCTGGCGGCCCTGCTGCTGGCGCCGTCCGGTGTGCGCCTCGGTGCCGCGCTCGCCTCGATCGCCGCGCTGGGTGCTGCCGCGCTGCGCAGGCGCGAGGCGCCGGCGACCGGGCTCGCCGTTGCTGCCGACGGTACGATCTGGATCGATGCCGGGGGTGAAAGCCGGAGTGTTGCCGTCGGGTATTGCGGCGAGCAATTGGTCTGCCTGCAGGCCGCGGGTCGGCGCATCACCGTGTGGCCCGATGCCCTGACCGAGTCCAACTGGCGCCGCCTGCTGGTGGCCTGCCGCTGGCCGCATGCGCCGGATCAGGACTCCCGTGCCACGGTGCGAACTAATTGAAGCCGCCCCGGTCTGAGCTTGCGACCTGCGCGGCCGACACCTTCGGGGCCGTTCGATGAGTGAACGGGATGTCGATTGGCAACTCGTGCAGCGGGTCCAGCGCGGCGACAAGCGGGCTTTCGACCTGCTGGTCGCGAAGTACCAGCGCAAGTTGTTCCGGCTGCTGTCGCGCCTGATCCGCGACCAGGCCGAAATCGAGGACGTGGCACAGGAAGCGTTCATCAAGGCATATCGGGCTCTGCCTAACTTCCGGGGCGAAAGCGCGTTCTACACATGGCTGTATCGCATCGCGATCAATACGGCGAAGAACCACCTGGTCGCTCAGGGCCGGCGCGCGCCGACGCAGACCGAAACCGACATCGAGGACGCGGAGAATTTCGAGGATGGCGATGCGCTGCGCACCGAGGACACGCCGGACCGGATTCTGCTGTCGAAGCAGGTCGCCGAGGCGGTCAACCGGGCGATCGAGAAGTTGCCCGAGGACCTGCGCACGGCGATCGTGCTGCGCGAGCTCGAGGGCCTGAGTTACGACGAGATTGCGGTGTCGATGAACTGTCCGATCGGCACGGTGCGCTCGCGCATCTTCCGCGCGCGCGAAGCGGTGGCCGAAGAATTGCGGCCGATCCTGGAAACGAACAAGGACCGGCGTTGGTGAGGTGAAAGATGAAGGCGAAGCGCATCGAAGGCGGCACGGCACGTGGCAACGACGATCTGGAACTGCAGCTGTCCAGCCTGCTCGACGGCGAGGTCGACGACGCGACCTGTCGCAGCCTGCTCGAACGGTTGCGCCGGGATGGCGAGGCCGGGCGCAACTGGGAGCTTCTGAACTGCGTCGGCGATGCGATGCGCTCGTCCGACGTCGCTTCCTGGCATCGGCCGGGCTTCGTATTGAAGGTTGCGGCGGCCCTGGAACAGGAGCCGACCGTGCTGGCGCCGGCGGCACTGCCGCGCGTCGGCCTGCGGCGCTGGATGTTGCCCGGCGCCGGCGTCGCTGCCGCAGCCGCCGTTCTGCTGGCCGTCGGCCTGCCGCGTCTCCAGTCCGGAGCGCCGGTCGAGGTTGCCAGCACTGCGCCTGCGAGCCTGCAGGTTCGCGCCGCGGCGCCCGCCGGGCAGCCCGAGATCGAGCGCTCGCCGGTGCTCGAGCGCTATCTGGCGGCACACCGCGAGCTGGCCGATCCGACGGTGATGCCGTTTTCGACGCCCTACGTCCGGACCTCGGGCGCGATCCTGACGCAGGAGAGCCGCTGATGCGCGGCGCAATGTCGCTGCGCTGGCTGGGCGCGGTTGCGGTGTTGTTCGCCTGCGTCTCCTGGGCGCAGGATCGCGCCGCGGAAGCCGACGCGCGGACGCCCGAGCAATGGCTGCAACTGGTGCAGCAGTCGGCGCGGCGCCTCGATTACAGCGGCACGCTCATCTACCAGCGGGGAACCGAGACGCGGATGTCGAAGATCGTCCATGTCTTCGACGGCAAGGTGGCGCATGAACGGCTGCAACCCCTGGACGGCAGGCAGCGGGAGTTCATCCGCCGCGCCGACGAGGTGAAGTGCCTGGTGCCCGATGCCAAGCGCGTGATCGTCGAGCGCAAGGCGCGGCCGGAGTCCTTTCCTGCCCTGGCTTCGGCGTCGGCCGACGAGCTGCTGCGCTCTTACTCGGTGAAGAACGTCGGCCGCGAGCGCGTCGGCGGCTTCGACTGCCAGGTGCTGGAGATCCAGCCAAAGCAGAACGATCGCTTCGGCTACCGGTTGTGGGTCGATCGCGCCAGCGGCCTGTTGCTGCGGTCGCAAACGCTGGGCGAGCGCGGTGAAGTGCTGGAGCAGATGGCGTTTTCCGACCTGCGCATCGGCAGCGTCGACCGCGAGCAGTTGAAGCCCTCGTGGTCGACCGAGGGCTGGCAGGTCGACGAGACCGCGTATAAACCCGTCGACCTGCGCGAGCAGGGCTGGCGGTTGGTGCCGCCCGCCGGATTCAAGCCGATGTACGCCGTACGCCGGCCGATGAAGGACGGGCCGGCTCTGCAGGCGGTGTTCTCCGATGGACTGGCGTCGCTGTCGGTGTTCATCGAGCCGGCTGCGGCGGCCGGTAGCCGCGATTCGTTGCCGTCTGCCGGTCCGATCAACGCCTTCGCGCGCCAGGTCGGCGATGCCACAGTGACGGTGGTCGGCGAGGTCCCGTTTTCCACCGCGCGCAGCGTCGCGCAGGCAGCCGAGCGCATCGGCCGCTGACTCACTTCTCCCATGATCGAATGATGAAACTCCAGATCTCCCAACTGCTGCTGCCGCTGCTGGCCGCGATCAGCTTCAGTGCCGCATCGGTGCAGGCGCAGACGACGCCGTCGCAACTGCCCGACTTTGCCGAACTGGTCGAGCGTGCAGGCCCGGCGGTCGTCAACATCCGCACCACCTCGCGACAGGGCGCCGCTGCAGGCCGGGGCGCGCCCCAGATTCCCGGCCTCGACGAGAACGATCCGTTCTACGAATTCTTCCGCCGCTTCATGCCGCCGCAGCAGCCGGGGCCGCAACAGCGGCCGGGTCCGCGCAGCGACCGCCAGGTGCCGCGCGGGCTCGGCTCGGGATTCATCATCTCGGCCGACGGCTACGTCATGACCAACCACCACGTCGTCGACGGCTCCGACCAGATCACCGTCACGCTGGCGGACAAGCGCGAGTACAGCGCCAAGCTGATCGGCTCCGACCAGCGCACCGACGTCGCGTTGTTGAAGATAGAAGCCAGCGGCCTGCCGGTGACGAAGATCGGCGATCCCAACAAGCTGCGTGTCGGCGAGTGGGTGATCGCCATCGGTTCGCCCTTCGGCCTCGAAAGCACGGTCACCGCCGGCATCGTCAGCGCCAAGGCGCGCGAAACCGGCGAGTTCCTGCCCTTCATCCAGACCGACGTGGCGGTGAACCCTGGAAATTCGGGCGGACCGCTGATCAACATGCGCGGCGAGGTGGTCGGCATCAATTCGCAGATCTTCACCACTTCCGGCGCCTTCGCCGGCATCTCCTTTGCGATACCGATCGACGAAGCGATACGGGTGCAGGAACAGCTGCGCGGCGCCGGACGGGTGATCCGAGGCCGCATCGGCGTCACCATCGGCGCCGTTTCGCGCGAGGTGGCCGAGGCGATCGGCCTGGGCAAGCCCCAGGGCGCGCTGGTTACCGCGGTCGAACCCGATGGGCCGGCGGCCAAGGCGGGCGTCGAGGCCGGCGACGTCGTGCTGCGATTCGACAGCCGGGCGATCGACACGCAGTCCGACCTGCCGCGGATCGTCGGCGGCACCAAGCCCGGTACGAAGTCGACGATGACCGTGTGGCGCAAGGGCGCGCAGCGTGAGCTGCAGGTCACGGTGGCCGAGATGGCCCAGGAACCGCAGGCCGCGCGGCGCGGCGAGACGCCGCCGCGGCCAGCCGTGCCGGCCAACGCCCTGGGCCTGACGGTATCCGACCTGGCCGGCGACAAGCTGAAGGAACTCGGCGTGAAGGGCGCCGTACAGGTCGACGCGGTCGACGGCCCGGCGGCCAGCGCCGGCCTGCGCGCCGGCGATCTGATCCTGGCGATGAACAACGTCGATGTCGTCAATGCCAAGCAGTTCAACGACCAGGTCGCCAAGCTCGATCGCAAGAAGAACGTGGCGCTGCTGGTCCGCCGCGGCGACGCGACGCAGTTCGTGATCGTCCGACCGTCGGATCGCTGATCACGGTGCCGCGGCCGGGGCGCACGCTAAAATGCGCGGCGCGGCCAACAAGGGGGGTGAAGCCGGCGGCTCCACCCCCTTTGCTTTGCCTTTTTCGGCCCGGCCATGGGCGGCGCTTCCGCCAGGAAGCCCGGCCCGGTGCCGTCCGTCCTGACCATCGATGCAGCACATTCGCAACTTTTCCATCATCGCCCACATCGACCACGGGAAGTCGACGCTGGCCGACCGGCTGATCCAGCGGTGCGGCGGCCTGGCCGACCGCGAGATGGAGGCGCAGGTGCTCGACACGATGGCCCTCGAGCGGGAAAGGGGCATCACCATCAAGGCGCAGACGGCGGCGCTCGAGTACACGGCCGCGGACGGCCGCAAGTACAACCTGAACCTGATCGATACGCCGGGCCACGTCGACTTTTCCTACGAAGTGAGCCGCTCGCTGTCGGCCTGCGAGGGGGCGCTGCTGGTGGTCGACGCCACGCAGGGCGTCGAGGCGCAGACGGTGGCCAACTGCTATACGGCGATCGAACTCGGGGTCGAGGTGGTGCCGATCCTGAACAAGATGGACCTGGCGTCGGCGAACCCGGAGCAGGCGCGCGAGGAGATCGAGGACGTGATCGGTATCGACGCCCATGACGCGGTGCTGGCCAGCGCCAAGACCGGCATGGGCCTCGAAGAGATTCTCGAACGCATCATCGAGCGGGTGCCGCCGCCGAAGGGCGATCCGGCCGCCACCTTGCAGGCGCTGATCATCGACTCGTGGTTCGACAACTACGTCGGCGTCGTGATCCTGGTCCGGGTTGTCAACGGCGTGCTCAAGCCCAAGGACAAGATCCTGCTGATGGCCAGCGGCGCGACCCACCTGGTCGAGCAGGTCGGCGTCTTCACGCCCAAGTCGCGCGCCCGCGAGCAGCTCTCGGCGGGCGAGGTCGGCTTCGTGATCTCGGGCATCAAGGAACTGCGCGACGCCCACGTCGGCGACACCGTCACGTCGGCACAGAAGCCGGCCGCGCTGCCGCTGCCCGGCTTCAAGGAGGTCAAGCCGCAGGTTTTCGCCGGGCTGTTCCCGGTCGAGTCGAACCAGTACGAGGCGCTGCGCGACGCGCTGACGAAGCTGCAGCTGAACGACGCGTCGCTGCAGTTCGAGCCCGAGGTGTCGCAGGCGCTGGGCTTCGGCTTCCGCTGCGGCTTCCTCGGCCTGCTGCACATGGACATCGTGCAGGAGCGGCTCGAGCGCGAGTACGACATGGATCTCATCACCACCGCGCCGTCGGTGGTCTACGAGGTGCTGCTGCGCGACGGCACGGTGGTCCAGGTCGAGAACCCGTCGAGGCTGCCCGACCCGGCGAGGATCGAGGAGATCCGCGAGCCGATCGTCAGCGTCACGATCTTCGTGCCGCAGGAGTACGTCGGGCCGGTGATCACGCTTTGCATCGGCAAGCGCGGCGTGCAGACCGATCTCACCTACCACAGCCGCCATGTGCACCTGAAGTACGAACTGCCGCTGGCGGAGATCGTGCTCGACTTCTTCGACAAGCTGAAGTCCGTCTCGCGCGGCTACGCCTCGATGGACTACGAGTTCAAGGAGCACCGCGCCGCCGACGTGGTCAAGGTCGACATGCTGATCAACGGCGACCGCGTCGACGCCCTCTCCGTCATCGTGCACCGGGCCAATGCCACGCACCGCGGCCGCGAGGTGGCGGCGAAGATGCGCAAGCTGATACCGCGGCAGATGTACGACGTCGCGATTCAGGCCTCGATCGGCGCCAGCATCATCGCCCGCGAAGACGTCAAGGCGCTGCGCAAGAACGTGCTGGCGAAGTGCTACGGCGGCGACATCACGCGCAAGAAGAAGCTGCTCGAGAAGCAGAAAGCCGGCAAGAAGCGGATGAAGCAGGTCGGCACGGTGGAGATTCCGCAGGAGGCCTTCCTGGCGATCCTGCAGGTCGAGGACAAGTGAGCCTGACGTGAACTTTGCGCTGATCCTGTTTGTCCTGCTGGTCGTGAGCTTCGTGATGTGGCTGCTCGACGTGCTGTGGCTGAGCAAGCTGCGGCAGGCCGCTGCAGCGACTGCACTCGCCCAGATCGATGCCCGCAATGCCGCGCGCGCCGGGGCCGATCCGAAGGCGCTGGCCGCCGAGCGCAGCGCCATGGCGGCTCGGCTGACGCAGCGGCCGTGGTACATGGAGTACACGGCCAGCTTCTTCCCGGTGATCCTGGCGGTGTTCGTGCTGCGCTCGTTCCTGTACGAGCCGTTCCGGATTCCGTCCGGATCGATGATTCCGACTCTGCAGATCGGCGATCTGATCCTGGTGAACAAGTTCGAGTACGGCATCCGGTTGCCGGTGATCCATACCAAGGTGGTCGAGCTGGGCTCGCCGGAGCGGGGCGACGTGATCGTGTTCCGCTTTCCGCACAATCCCTCCCAGGACTACATCAAGCGCGTCGTCGGCCTGCCTGGGGACCGGGTGGAGTACTCTGGCCGGCGCGTGATCATCAACGGCCAGCCGGTGCCGGTGACGCCGCTGCCGCGGTACTTCGAGGAGGACCGGGTGCAGTACTACGCGCAGTTCGAGGAGAAGCTGGGAAGCGTCGCGCATCGCATCATTCTGAGTGAAGGCCCGGGCGTGGCGCCGATGCGCGCCTACCAGCACACGCATCCCCAGGCCTGCGAATACGCTGCCGCCAGCGTCGCCTGCACGGTGCCGGCGGGCAGCTACTTCGTGATGGGCGACAACCGCGACAACAGCGAGGACAGCCGCTTCTGGGGCTTCGTCCCGGAGGGCAACATCGTCGGGCGGGCATTCTTCATCTGGATGAACTTCGGCAATATCGGCCGTATCGGCAGCTTCGATTGAAGCCGGCGGCTGCGCAAACGGGGGCGGAGAGCGCAATGGAGAAGGTCCTTACAGGCAGGCGGCAGCGTGGGCTCGGTCTGATCTCGCTGCTGTTCGTCGGCATCATCATCGTGATGCTGCTGATCATCGGCGCCAAGCTGGTTCCGGCGATCACCGAATACTTCGCGATCGAGAAGGCGATCCAGGCGGTCCGCAACGAGTCCGATACGGTGCCGAAGATCCGCGCCTCATTCGACCGCTATGCGCAGATCGACGACATCAAGTCGATCGCCGGCAAGGACCTGGACATCACCAAGGATGCGGACAAGGTGGTGATCTCCTATACCTATTCGTACTCGGTGCCGATCACCGACAATGTCCGCCTGGTCATCGACTTCAAAGGCATGACCAGTTCGCGGCCGAAAGCGGCGAACTAGGCCGGCGCAGGCAGGACGGACGTGGAGTCGAGCGACCTCGAGCAACGCCTCGGCTACGAATTCGCCGACCGCGAACTGCTGGCGCAGGCGCTGACTCACCGCAGTCACGGCGCGGTCCACAACGAACGGCTCGAGTTCCTCGGCGACGCGGTGCTGAACTGCACCATCGCCCAGCTGCTGTTTCACAAGTTCAGCCGCCTTAACGAGGGCGACCTGTCGCGGCTGCGCGCCAATCTGGTCAAGCAGCAGTCGCTGGCGGAGATTGCCGAGCGGCTGGAGCTGAGCCAGTTCATGCGCCTCGGTGAAGGCGAGCGCAAGAGCGGCGGCTTCCGCCGGCCGTCGATCCTCGCCGATACGCTTGAGGCGGCGATGGGGGCGGTGTTCGTCGACCGCGGCTTCGAGGCGGCCCGCGAGGTGATCACGCGCCTGTTCGAGCCGGTGCTGAAGTCGGTTGATCCGAAGACACTCGGCAAGGACAGCAAGACGCTGCTGCAGGAGTTCCTGCAGGGCAAGCGGCTGCCGCTGCCGCAATACACGGTGGTGGAGACTCGCGGCGCCGCGCACAACCAGGAATTCGAGGTCGAGTGCCAGTTGCCGAAACTGGAGATCAGCGTCCGCGGCAGCGGCCGCAGCCGCCGCGCCGCCGAGCAGTCGGCGGCCAAGCTGGCCCTCGAGGCGGCGCAGGCGGCCGCGCGGCGCGGCCGGCGCAAGGCGCCGGTCGAGACGCCGCAGCCTTCGCTGCCGTTCGATGCGCCGGTCGTTGCAGCCGCGGTCACGGCGCCGGTTCGTGAAGCGGGTGCGGAGCGCGCTGCAGCCAGCGAATCCGCCGAGGCGTCCGCGTCGGCCGCCGACGCCACACCAGCATCCGCCCCCGAAGCGCACTGAAGATGCCGACAGAAGGCAGCGGCGGCGCGGCCGGTCCGCGGACCGGCCTCGTGGCAATCGTCGGCCGGCCGAACGTCGGCAAGTCGACGCTGCTCAATGCGCTGGTCGGCGAGCACTTATCGATCACCTCGCGCAAGCCTCAGACGACAAGGGTCCGTGTGCTCGGCGTGCTGACCCGGGGCGTCGCACCTTCGACGACGCAGTTCATCTTCGTCGACACGCCCGGCTTCCAGAAGCGGCACCGTTCGGCCCTTAACCGCACGATGAACGAGGCGATACGCAGGGCGCTGGCCGAGGCCGACGTCGTGCTGCTGGTGGCCGAGTCGCGCGGCCTTGCCGCGGCGGACGATGCCCTGATCGCGCTGCTTCCGGAGGGGCGCGACAACGTGGTCCTGGCGCTGAACAAGACCGATCTGCTGCCCGATCGCAACCAGCTGCTGCCGCGGATGGCTGCCGCAGCGGCGCGCTTTCCGTTCGCCGCGATCGTGCCGGTCAGCGCCGAGAAGCGGCGCCAGCTCGACGACCTGCTGCTCGAGATCGGCCGCCGCCTGCCCGAAGGCGAACCGCTGTTCGAAGCGGACCAGTTCACCGATCGCAGCGTCCGCTTCCTCGTTGCCGAGGCGATCCGCGAGAAGGCCTTCCGCCTGCTCGGCGACGAACTGCCCTACGGCATCGCCGTGACGGTGGAGCATTGGGAGGAGGACGAGCGGCGGGCCGAGATCGCGGCCTGCCTGCTGGTCGACCGCGAGCCGCACAAGTCGATCGTGATCGGCGCCGCCGGCGGCAAGCTGCGCGAGATCGGGCGCCTGGCGCGGCTCGACATCGAAAAGCTTCTGGGCAAGCCGGTGTACCTGCACACGCACGTGCGCGTGCGACGCGGCTGGAGCGACGATGCTCGGGCGCTGAAGGTCCTCGGCTATGAGTGACGACCGGCCGCCGGCGGCGGCGCGGCGGCGATCCGACCTTCGCGTCGATCAGCAACCGGCCTTCGTGCTGCACACGTATCCGTGGCGCGAAACCAGCCTGATCGCCGAGGTGCTGGCGCGCGATCACGGCCGCATGGCGCTCGTCGCTCGCGGCGCCCGGCGGCGCACTTCGCAGCTGCGCGGGCTGATGTCGCCCTTTTCGGCGCTGTCGCTGTCGTGGAGCGGCCGCGGCGAGGTCAGGACGCTGCTTCGCGCAGAGTGGACCGGCGGCCTCGTGCCTTTGCGAGGCGATGCGCTGCTGGCGGGCTTCTACCTGAACGAACTGCTCGTGCGGCTGCTGGCGCGCGGCGATGCCCATCCGGCCCTGTTCGGCGCCTATGTGCGGGCGCTGCAGCGGCTGGCGGGCGATGGGGCGCGGCTCGAAGCGGCGCTGCGCGGCTTCGAGGTCGAGTTGCTGCGCGAGACCGGCCATTTGCCGGCGCTCGATGTCTGCGCCGACGGCGAAGCCGTCGTCGCCGGGGCGCGCTACCGCGTCGAGCCGCAGCGCGGTCTGGTTCGCGTCGAGCGCGAAGGCGAGGCGCTGTGCATCGGCGGCGGCACGGCGCTCGCCATGGCCTCGGGCAACTTCGATGCGCCGGTCATCGCCGGAGAGGCGAGGGCGATGCTGCGGTCGATCATTCGCTACCATCTCGACGGCCGGCCGCTGAATACGCGGCGCATCCTGCAGGATCTGCGCGAACTCTGATGAATTGCCCCGACGCTCACTTCGTTCGCTGCCCCCCAAGGGGGCGCTCAGTGCCCTTCGGGCGGCCGGGCGGGCACTGAGGCCGTGACTGCGCTCTCCGTCAACCTGAACAAGATCGCGCTGGTGCGCAACACGCGAAAGCTTGGCGTGCCCAGCGTCGCGCGCTTCGCGGTCATCGCGCTGGAGGCCGGCGCCGACGGCATCACCGTGCACCCGCGCCCGGACGGCCGCCATGTGCGGGGCGACGACGTGGGCGAACTGGCTTCGATCCTCGGGCGCTGGCCGGCGGTGGAGTTCAACATCGAGGGCAATCCGTTCCATCAGATGATGGACTATGTGCGCGAAGTGCGGCCGCAACAGTGCACCTTCGTGCCCGACGAGACCGGCGCCTTCACCTCCGACCACGGCTGGGACCTGGCGCGCGACGGCGAGCGGCTGCGCCCGGTGATTGCCGAGGCGCATGCGCTCGGCGTGCGCGTCAGCCTGTTCATGGATCCGGAGCCGCAGGCGATGCGGCTGGCGCGCGAGGTCGGCGCCGATCGCGTCGAGCTGTACACCGAACCCTACGCCCTGGCGTTCGGCACGAGTGCCCACGCGGCGGAACTCGCGCGCTATCGCGCCTCCGCGGAGGCGGCGCAGGCCGCGGGTCTTGGCGTCAACGCCGGCCACGACCTGAATCGAGACAACCTGCCTCCGTTTCTCGTCGCCGTGCCGGGCGTGCTCGAGGTGTCGATCGGCCATGCACTGACCGCGGACGCGCTCGAGTTCGGCATGGCCGCCGCGGTGCGCATGTACCTCGCGGCGATCCGCACTGCCGGGGCGGCGGCGCGCGAGACCGCGTGATCTTCGGCGTCGGCACCGACCTCGTCGAGATCGCGCGCATCGCCGCGGCGTTCGAACGTTTCGGCGACCGCTTCGTCGACCGCATCCTCGGACCGGAGGAACGCCGGCGCTACGACGCGCGCCGGGCGCGTTCGGCGCGGCGCGGGCTGGCCTTCCTGGCGACGCGCTTTGCGGCCAAGGAAGCGGTGTCGAAGGCGGTCGGGCTCGGCCTGCGCTCGCCGATGACCTGGCGTTCGGTCGAGATCATCAACGCGCCTTCGGGCAAGCCGGAGGTTCTCGTCCATGGCGAACTTGCGGAGTTCGTGCGCCGCAACCGGCTGCGACTGTCGGTGTCGGTCAGCGACGAGCGCGAGATGGCGCTGGCGTTTGCCATCGCTGAGATCGACGTGCCTGCGCCCGGGGGCTGAGTGCTAGGACCCGTGGTCATCGACGTTGCGGGCACGCGGCTGACACAGGGCGAGCGGCGGCGGTTGCGCCATCCGCATGCCGGCATGGTGATCCTGTTCGCGCGCAATTTCGCTTCGGCAGCACAGCTTTCCGAACTGACCGCCGAGATCCACGCCCTGCGCTCACCGCCGCTCGTCGTCGCCGTCGATCAGGAAGGCGGGCGCGTGCAGCGCTTCCGCGAGCCGCCGTTCACTCGCCTGCCGGCGATGGCGAAGCTGGGCAGGCTGTGGGACGAGGACGTGCTGCGCGCCTGCCGCTCTGCAATGTCGATTGGCTACGTGATGGCGGCGGAACTGCGCGCGCACGGTGTCGATCTCAGTTTCGCCCCGGTGCTCGATCTCGACTGGCAGCGCAGCAGTGCCATCGGCGACCGGGCCCTGCACGCCGATGCGCGCGTGGTGACGCTGCTGGCGGCACAGCTTGCGCATGGCATGGCGCTCGCCGGCATGGCCAGCTGCGGCAAGCACTTTCCCGGTCATGGCTGGGCTGCCGCCGATTCGCACGTTGCGGCTCCGCTCGACGAGCGCAGTCGGGCGCAGATCCTCGCCCATGACGCCGCACCCTATCGCGAACTTGGCATCGCGCTCGGCGGCGTGATGCCGGCGCATGTCGTCTACCCGCAGGTGGACGACCGGCCTGCCGGCTTTTCCCCGCGCTGGATCCGCGGTGTGCTGCGGCGGCGGCTGGGCTTCGGCGGCGCGGTTTTCAGCGACGACCTGTCTATGGAGGGAGCCAGCGTCGCCGGCGGCATCGTCGAGCGTGGCCAGGCCGCGCTCGATGCCGGTTGCGACTTCGTGCTTGCCTGCAACGATCCGGTGGCCGCGGAGGCGCTGCTCGAGGGCATCCGCTGGCGGCGGACCGCGGCCTTCGAGCGGCGGCTGGCGCGCGTGACGCCGCGCGGCGAGGCGTGGCCGTTGCCGGGGCTGCTGCGCGATCCCGCGTATCGCGCGGCGCGTGCCGCCGCCGCCGCCGTGGCCGCCCGCTAAGGCCGCAAGCGCTTCAGCCGAGCACGCCGCGCGCGCGCAGGTCCGCGATCTGTTCGTCGCCCAAACCGAGTTCGCGCAGCACGGCGTCGGTGTCCTCGCCGAGCCGCGGCGCGGCAGTTCGCAGCGTGCCGGGCGTTTCCGAAAGCTTGGGCACCACGCCGGGAACGTCGAGGCTCCAGCCGTCGCGCGTGACTTGCGGCACGATCATGTCGCGGGCGCGGTAGTGCGGATCCTCGTGGATGTCCTTCGCAGTGAAGACCTTGCCGGCGGGCACGCGGGCAGAGGCCATCGCCGCCATCGCCTCGGCGACGGTGCGGGCGCAGGTCCAGTCTTCTATCGCGGCGTCTATCTCGGCCACGCGCGCGACGCGGCCGGGGTTGGATTCCAGGTCGGGCGCCTCGGCAAGGTCGCGGCGGCCGATCGCCAGCATCAGCCGTCTGAAAATACTGTCTCCGTTGCCGGCGATCAGCACGACGCCGTCGCTGCAGCGGTAGGCATTGGTCGGCGCGATGCCCGGCATCGCGCTTCCGGTGGGCTCGCGCACGACGCCGAAGGCGCTGTACTCGGGCAGCAGGCTTTCCATCACGTTGAACACCGCCTCGTACAGCGCCACGTCGATCACCTGGCCGGTGCCGCCGTTGGCCGCGCGGTGGTAAAGCGCCATCATCACGCCGATCACGCCGTGCAGCGCCGCCAGCGTGTCGCCGATCGAGACACCGACCCGCACCGGCACGCGGCCGGGCTCGCCGGTGAGGTGGCGCAAGCCGCCCATCGCCTCGCCGATGACGCCGAAGCCGGGCTGGTCGCGATAGGGCCCGGTCTGGCCGTAGCCGGAGAGCCGCAGCATCACCAGGGCAGGGTTCAGCGCCCGCAGTTGCTCCCAGCCGAGGCCCCAACCTTCGAGCGTGCCGGGGCGGAAGTTCTCGACCAGCACGTCGGCCTCGGCAATCAGGCCCCGCGCGAGATCCTGCCCCTCGGCATGGCGCAGGTCGAGCGTGATCGAGCGCTTGTTGCGCGACTGCACCTGCCACCAGACGCTTGTGCCGTCCTTCAGCAGCCGCCATTGGCGCAGCGGATCCCCCTCGCCGGGCGGCTCGATCTTGATGACCTCGGCGCCGAACTCGCCGAGGATCTTTCCGGCAAAGGGTCCGGCGATAAGCTGGCCCATCTCGACCACGCGCACGCCCGCCAGCGCGGCCGGCGGGACGGTGGTGGCGGCCATGCCGCGGAGTCGCCAGCGCGCTGCGCCGTTCACTGGACCTGCTTCTCGCTGACGCTCGAAGGCTGAGCGCTTGGGACGGCCCGTCGTGCTCACTGGACTACCCCTCGCGCTGCGCGCTCAGGGATTCGCCCTTGGGGCGGCCCGGCGGGCTCAAGCGCGCTCGATGTACGAACCGTCGTCGGTGCTGATGCGGATCTTCTCGCCGGTGTTGACGAAAGGCGGCACCTGCACCGTGAGGCCGGTCTCCGTCTTCGCCGGCTTGAAGGAGGTGGTCGCGGTCGCGTTCTTGATGCCGGGCTCGGTCTCGAGCACTTCGAGCACGACCGTGGTGGGAAGCTGGATGCCGATCGGCCGTTCATGGTGGAAGTTGATCTCGACCTCCATGTTCGGCAGCAGGTAGTCGGACTGACCTTCGAGGAAGTCGGCTCCGAGCGTGAGCTGCTCGTAAGTCTCGTTGTCCATGAAGACGTAGTTGGCGCCGTCCTGGTAGGAGTAGGTCATCGTGCGGCGGTCGATGAAGGGGCGCTCGACGCGCTCGTCGGTCGACAGGCGCTCGTTGCGCTTCTGGCCGCTTTCGACGTCCTTCATCTCGACCTGCATGTAGGCGCCGCCGCGGCCGCCGACGTGGACGTGGTGCGACTTGAGCACGCGCCATACGCGCTTGTCGAACTCCAGCAGATTGCCGGCGCGGATTTCGGTGGCGAGGATCTTGGCCATTGGGGTCCTGACAGGAGAGGTGGCGAGCCGCGGCTCGTACAATCGCGCGCGGCGTCAAGTGCTTGAAAAGCCGGCGAGTATAGAGGTCGGGAGCAGGTCCAGCACCGTGTCATCTGCGAACCAGGACAGCAACGGCCCCGCCGCCTTCGATCCGCGCGCCGTCGTCGACGGTCTGCCGCGCCTGCCCGGCGTCTACCGGATGCTCGATGCCGGCGGCCAGGTGCTGTACGTCGGCAAGGCGCGCGACCTGAAGAGCCGCGTCGCTTCGTACTTCAACAAGGGCATCGGGCCGCGCATCGCGCACATGCTCGAACGCGTGGGCGCCATCGCCACCACGGTCACGCGCAACGAAGCCGAGGCGCTGCTGCTCGAGAACAACCTGATCAAGCAGCTGGCGCCGCGCTACAACATACTGTTTCGCGACGACAAGTCGTATCCGTACCTGAAGTTCACCGCGCACGCCTTTCCGCGCATTGCCTACTTTCGCGGTTCGCCCGATCGCCGGGCGCAGTACTTCGGACCGTTTCCGAACGCCTGGGCCGTAAAGGACAGCATCCGCTTGCTGCAGAAGGTGTTCCGGCTGCGCAGCTGCGAGGACAGCGTCTTCGCCAATCGCTCGCGGCCCTGCCTTCTGCACCAGATCCAGCGCTGCAGCGCTCCCTGCGTCGGCCTGATCGACGCCGAGGCCTATGCCGCCGACATCGACCGCGCGCTGCGTTTCCTGCGCGGCCGAACGGTTGAAGTCACCGCCGAACTGGAAGCGAGGATGCAGGCGCTGGCCGGCGAGCTGCGCTTCGAGGAAGCCGCTGCCGTCCGCGACCAGCTCGGAAGCCTGTCGCTGGTGCTGCACCAGCAGGCGATCGAAACCGCCGGCGACACCGACGCCGACGTGATCGCCGTCGTGTCCGCGCAGGGGCAGGTATGCGTCAACCTGGCGATGGTGCGAGGTGGCCGGCACCTCGGCGACCGGCCGTACTTTCCGGCACGCGCCGACGGTGCCGACGCCGACGAAGTGCTCGATGCCTTCGTGTCGCAGCACTACGCCGATCTCAGCGCGCCGCCGCTGCTGATCGTCAACGCGCAGCTCGACGCCGAGGAAATCGCGCCGATGATCCGGCCGGCGGGCGAGAAGCTGCAGCTGCTTCGGCAACCGCAGGGCGAGCGGCGGCGCTGGCTGGAGATGGCCGAGGCGAATGCGAAACTGGCGCTGGCGCGGCGACTGGCGGAGGAGGGTTCGCAGCAGGCGCGGACGACGGCGTTGATCGACGCGCTGGCGCTCGAACCGCCGGAAGGAGATCCGGCGAAGCTGCGCGTCGAATGCTTCGACGTCAGCCATACGATGGGCGAGGCGACGCAGGCGTCCTGCGTCGTCTATTACGACCACGCGATGCAGTCGTCGGCGTATCGCCGCTTCAACATCGACGAGGTCGCGCCCGGTGACGACTATGCCGCGATGCGCCAGGTGCTGACGCGCCGCTACCAGCGGCTGGCGCGGGGCGAGGGCCTGCCGCCGTCGCTGGTCCTGATCGACGGCGGCGCCGGCCAGGTCGAAGTGGCGCGGCAGGTCTTCGAAGAACTTGGGCTGGATGCCGGCATGCTGGTCGGCGTCGCCAAGGGGCCGGAGCGCAGGGTTGGGCTGGAGGAACTGGTGTTCGCCGACGGCCGCGCGCCGCTGCAACTCGGGCGCGACTCGCAGGCTTTGCTGCTGATCGCCCAGATCCGCGATGAAGCGCATCGCTTCGCGATCACCGGCATGCGGGCGCGACGGGCGAAGTCGCGCAACGCCTCGCAGCTCGAGGACATGGAGGGCATCGGGCCGAAGCGGCGGCAGCGGCTGCTGGCGCGCTTCGGCGGACTGCGCGGCCTGATGGCCGCGTCGATCGAGGACATCGCGCGAGTCGATGGCGTTTCCCGTAAGCTCGCCGAGCGCATCCACGCGCAAATGCACAGCCGGAACGTCTGAGGACGATGCCAGTAAACCTGCCGATGCTGCTGACCTGGGCGCGGATCGCGATGATCCCCATGGTCATCGGCGTGTTCTATCTGCCGCCGTCGGTTCTTCCCGAGTCGTGGCAGAACCTCGTCGCCTGCGCGCTGTTCACCCTGGCGGCGATCACCGACGCCTTCGACGGCTATCTGGCGCGCAAGTACCAGATGGCAACGCCGCTCGGCGCCTTCCTCGATCCGGTGGCCGACAAGCTGATGGTCTGCGCGGCGCTGGTGGTGCTGCTGTCACTGGGCCGCATCGACGAGTTCGTGGCGCTCATCATCGTCGGCCGCGAGATCACCGTCTCGGCGCTGCGCGAGTGGATGGCCTACGTCGGCGCCGCGGCCAGCGTCGCCGTCAACTGGCTCGGCAAGGCGAAGACGATCATGCAGATGGTCGCCATCCCGGTGCTGCTGTTCCATGATTCGGTGTTCGGCATACCCATTGCCGCCATCGGCACGGTGCTGATCTATGTCGCAGCGGCACTGACGCTTTACTCGATGCTCTACTACCTGCGGCTCGCCTGGCCGCACCTGAACAGCGATCCCGGGCGCTAGAGCGCAGAGATGAGCGCCGTCGTTTTGACAGGTCAGGATCGGTCGATATAATCCGCGCCTTCGCGGGAATAGCTCAGTTGGTAGAGCGCAACCTTGCCAAGGTTGAGGTCGCGAGTTCGAGACTCGTTTCCCGCTCCAGATTCGAAAAGAAGGGGAAGCTTCCATGCTTCCCCTTCGCATTTCAGCATCGTGCCCGCCGCTACAATGCGGCGCGCACGATGGCGGGATGGCAGAGTGGCCATGCAGCGGACTGCAAATCCGTGTACGCCGGTTCGATTCCGACTCCCGCCTCCACTTTCACGATGCCGCACGCGCTGGCGGCATTGATTTGACGATCAAAGTCCGTTGCTTTCGCGACCTTGGGCCAACGCAAGCGCGCCGCGGTGGTGAAATCGGTAGACACAGCGGACTTAAAATCCGCCGTACGCGAAAGCGTGCATGCCGGTTCGAGTCCGGCCCGCGGCACCATTCGAGAGCGTTCCGTAGTGAAGGTCTTCAATCTGCGCTGCGAGCATGCCCACGCCTTCGAGGGCTGGTTCGCCTCGGCCGAGGCGTTCGACTCGCAACTCGCAGCGGGACAGGTCGCCTGCCCGCTGTGCGAGTCGACCGCCATTAGCAAAGCGCTGTCGGCGCCGCGCATCAATCTCGGCGCCGAACCGCCGCCTCAGCGGCAGGCCGCCGCGATGCCGACGCCAGAACAACTGCAGGCGCTGTTCGTCAAGATGGCGCGCGAGATCGTCGCCAACACCGAAGATGTAGGCGATCGTTTCGCGGAGGAAGCGCGGCGTATCCACTACAAGGAGGCGCAGGAACGCGGCATTCGCGGCGTCACTTCCAAGGACGAGGCCGAGGCCCTGGAGGAAGAAGGTATCCAGGTGATGCCGCTGCCATTCTCCAAGCTGCTGAAGGAGCCGATGCAGTAGCCGGCCGCGGCCGGCATTGTTTCAGCGCCGCGCGTACTGCGTCGCGCCGAAGAGCATTTCACGAGCCTTCTCGTCCAATTGCGCCACCGGCTTGCGGCGTTCGGCGAGCACCTGCAGCGCTCGCTGCACCGCCGGCCGGCCGTTGATGATGTCGAACCAGCGCTTCACGTTCGGATACGCGGCGATGTCGACGCCCTGACGTTCGTATGATCGCGTCCACGGAAAGATGGCCATGTCGGCGATGCCGTATTCGCCGGCAAAGTACGGCGACTCGGCGAGCCTCTTGTCCATCACGCCGTAGAGCCGTTTCGCCTCGTTCGTGTACCTGTTGACGGCGTACTCGACGTTTTCCCTGGCATAGGCCCGGAAGTGGTGCGCCTGGCCGAACATCGGCCCGATGCTGCCCATCTGGAACATGAGCCACTGCAGCGCGAGGTATTTTCCGCGCACGTCGGCCGGCAGGAAGCGGCCCGTCTTGCCGGCGAGATAGAGCAGGATCGCACCCGACTCGAACAACGACATCGGCTTGCCGTCCGGACCTTCCGAGTCGACGATCGCCGGCATCTTGTTGTTCGGGCTGATTGCAAGGAACTCCGGCTTGAACTGGTCGCCGGCGCCGATGTCGATGGCGTGCACCCGGTAAGGCAGGCTGCACTCCTCGAGCATGATGTGGACCTTGTGGCCGTTCGGCGTTGGCCAGGTGTAGACATCGATCACTGCGTGGCTCCTTTCGCAGGCAGGGGAACATGCCTGGCGATCTCCTGCCGGGCGATGGCATTGCGGTGCACTTCATCAGGCCCGTCAGCCAGGCGCAGCGTGCGAGCGTGCACATAGCCGTAGGCGAGCGGGAAGTCGTCGCACATACCGCCGCCGCCGTGCGCCTGGATCGCCCAGTCGAGCACGGTGCAGGCGACGTTCGGCGCCACGACCTTGATCATCGCGATTTCGACCTTGGCTGCCTTATTGCCGACGGTGTCCATCATCCAGGCGGCCTTCAGGGTCAGTAGGCGCGCCTGCTCGATCATGCAGCGCGCCTCGGCGATGCGTTCCTGCCACACCGTCTGCCGCGCCACTGGCCCGCCAAAGGCCGAGCGTGCGGCCAGGCGCCGGCACATCAGTTCCAGCGCCCGCTCGGCGAGCCCGATCGAGCGCATGCAGTGGTGGATTCGGCCAGGCCCGAGGCGGCCCTGCGCGATCTCGAAGCCGCGACCCTCGCCGAGCAGGATGTTCGATGCCGGCACGCGCACGCTGTCGAACACCATCTCCATGTGCCCGTGCGGCGCGTCGTCGTAGCCGAAAACGTTCAGCGGTCGCAGCACCCGCACGCCCGGCGCATCGGCGGGCACCAGGATCATCGACTGCTGCGCATGCTTCGGCGCGGCCGGGTCGGTCTTGCCCATCACGATGTAGATCTTGCAGCGTGGATCGCCGGCGCCCGAGATCCACCACTTGCGGCCATTGATCACATAAGACTCGCCGTCGCGTTCGATCCGCGTCTCGATGTTGGTCGCATCAGACGACGCCACCGCCGGCTCGGTCATCGCGAAGGCCGAGCGGATTTCGCCTGCCAGCAGCGGTTCGAGCCACCGCGCCTTCTGCTCTGGCGTGCCGTAGCGCTCGATCGTTTCCATGTTGCCTGTATCGGGCGCGCTGCAGTTGAACACCTCGGGCGCCCATGGCACGCGGCCCATCAGTTCCGCCAGTGGCGCGTACTCGAGGCTGCTCAGGCCGGCGCCGCGGGTCGAGTCGGGCAGGAACAGGTTCCAAAGCCCGGCGGCGCGCGCCCTCGGCTTCAGTTCCTCGATCAGCGTGGTCGGCGTCCAGCGGTGGCCGGCGCGGCTGTTCGCCTCGACCTCGGCGATGAAGCGCTTCTCGTTCGGATAGACGTGTTCGTCCATGAACGCCTGCACGCGGCGGCGCAGATCCTCGACCTTCTCGGGGACGTCGAATTGCATTGCTTCCTCCGGGATGCGCAAAGAATAGCGCGGCGTTGAGGCTGCCCTGCGTTCGGCGTAGAGTCGGACGGCGGAGGAGCGATGAAGGCGATTCAGTGCGTTCAATGGGGCGGGCCCGAGCTGCTGCAACTCGCGGAGCTGCCGCTGCCGGAGCCGGGCAAGGGCGAGGTGCGCATCCGTGTCGCCGCCGCGGGGGTGAACTTTCCCGATGCCCTGATCGTGCAGAAGAAGTACCAGGTGCAGCCGCCGCTGCCGTTCACGCCCGGCACTGAAGTGGCGGGCACGATCGACGCGGTGGGCGAGGGCGTGACCCGGCTGAAACCGGGTGACCGAGTCGTCGCCTTCGTCGGCATCGGCGGCTTTGCCGAGTACGTCTGTGCCGCCGAACAGCAGGTGGCGCCGCTGCCGGCGGGCATCGACATGCCGATTGCCGCCGCCTTCACGCTGACCTATGCGACTTCACAACACGCGCTTGTCGAGCGTGGCCAGCTGAAGGCGGGCGAGACCCTGCTCGTGCTCGGCGCCGGCGGTGGCGTCGGCCTGGCGGCGGTCGAACTGGGCAAGCTTGCCGGCGCGCGCGTGATCGCTGCCGCATCGAGCGCCGGGAAGCTCGACGCGGCACGCAGTCTCGGTGCCGATGAAGTGATCGACTATTCGACGGGCGATCTGCGCGAGGCGGTGAAGTCGCTGACCGACGGCCGCGGTGTCGACGTCGTCTACGACCCCGTCGGTGGCGCCTACACCGCCGCGGCCTTGCGGACACTCGCCTGGCGCGGCCGCCTGCTGGTAGTCGGTTTCGCCGCTGGCGACATCCCGCAGCTTCCGGCCAATCTGCTGCTGCTGAAGGAGATCGCTGCTGTCGGCGTCTACTGGGGCGAGTTCGCCAAGCGCGACCCGGCCGGCAACCGCCGCCTTCTGATGCAGTTGTTCGGCTGGCTGGCCGAAGGCAGGCTGCGGCCGCTGGTGTCGAAGTCGTATCCGCTCGCGGCAACGGCGCAGGCGCTGCAGGACCTGCTGGCCCGGCGCGCCGTCGGCAAGCTGGTGATCCGGCCATGACTCTGCAGCGATTCGTCGGTGCGATGCTGCTGGCGGGGGCTGCGCTGCTGCCGGCGCAGGCTGCGGAGCGGGCGATCGAGAAGGAGGTCGTGGTCGCTGCCGGCGTCGATCAGGTCTGGGCCGCGTGGACCACGCGCGAAGGCATCGTCAGTTTCTTCGCGCCGGATGCGCGCATCGACGCGCGGCCCGGCGGCGCCTTTCAGATCTACATCGATCCCACCGCACCGGAGGGATCCAAGGGGGCCGACGACATGCGCTTCCTGGCGCTGCAGCCGAAGTCGATGCTGTCGTTCGACTGGAACGCGCCGCCGCATCTGCCGCAGGCGCGGGCGCAACGCACCGTCGTCATCGTGCGGCTGGCGCCGGTCGGCGAGACGCAGACGCGGGTCAGCCTGCACCACACCGGCTGGGGCGACGGCGGCGAATGGGACCAGGCCTACGCCTACTTCGACCGCGCCTGGGGCGCGGTACTCGGGAATCTCAAGAAACGCTTCGACACCGGACCCCTCGACTGGAGCGAGTGGATGGCCATGCTGCGCAAGGCGCGCGAGCAGGCAGCGGCGAAGAAGTAGACGGGGCGGCGCCGCGGCGGCGCCGCACGAAGCCGCAGCACGAACGATCCACGGCAGGAGCCCGCCTCAGTGAAACAAGCCCCGTTCCGCCTGACCTACTCGACGATGTTCGACCCGCCGGCCGAACTGCATTGGCAGTTCGATGCCGCGCTGGCCCGGGTCAAGGCTGCGCTGGGGCGCGACCACCCGCAGTGGATCGCTGGTGCGGCCCGCGACGGCCGCGAGTTGTTCGAGTTGCGTTCGCCGATCGACCGCAACTGGTTGCTCGGCCGCTTCGCCCGCGGCACGGCGCTGGACGCAGCCGATGCCGTCGCCGCGGCAGCGAAAGCGCAGCGGGCCTGGGCCGCCACGCCGTGGCTCGAGCGCATTCGGCTGCTGCGCCGCGTGGCGGCGTTGATCGAGGAACGGGTCTACGACATCGGCGCCGCCGTAGCGCTGGAGATCGGCAAGAACCGGATGGAGTCGCTCGGCGAGGTGCAGGAGACGGCGGATCTATTCACCTGGTACTGCGACCAGATGGAGGCCAACGATGGCTTCGACCGCGTGCTGCCGGACGATCCGCTGGCGGGTTTCGTCAGCCGCAACCGCAGCCTGCTCAGGCCCCATGGCGTCTGGGCGGTGATCGCGCCGTTCAATTTCCCGTTTGCCCTCGCGGGTGGCCCGGTCGCGGCGGCGCTGGTTGCCGGCAACACGGTGGTGTTCAAGACCGCCACCGACACGGCGTGGAGCGGCTGGCTTCTGCTCGAGGTGCTGCGCGACGCCGGCCTGCCGGATGGTGTCGTCAACTACGTCTCCGGGGCAGGCGGCGAAGTCGGCAGCGCGCTGGTCGCCGACGCGCGGGTGGCCGGAGTCACGTTCACCGGCTCCTACGAGGTCGGCATGGAGATCGTGCGGCGCTTCGCCCACGGGCCCTGGCCGCGTCCGTGCATCGCCGAGATGGGCGGCAAGAACGCGGCGATCGTCAGCCGCCATGCCGATCTGAAGCGCGCCGCCACCGGCATCGTCCGTTCCGCCTTCGGCCTCTCGGGGCAGAAGTGTTCGGCCTGCTCTCGGGTCTACGTCGAACAGCCGGTCGCCGACCAACTGCGGGCCTTGCTGGTCGAGAAGACGCAACGGATCGCCGTCGGCGATCCGACGCGGCGCGAGAACTGGATGGGTCCGGTGATCAACGAGGCGGCGTACAACCGCTACCAGCGTTGCGCCGAGAACCTGAAGCGGCATGGCGAAATCTTCAGCGGCGGCGCGGTGCTCGGCGACGGCGCACTGGCCGAAGGTTGGTTCGTGGCGCCGACGGTGGCTACGGCGCCGCGCGACTTCCGGCTTTGGCGCGAGGAGAAGTTCATCCCGCTGGTGCTGGTCGGCGAGGTCGAGTCGGTCGCGGAGGCGATCGATCTCGCCAACGGCAGCGAATACGGCCTGACCGCCGGTTTTTACGGCGCGCCGGCAGAGATCGCCGGTTTTCTCGATCGCATCGAGGCCGGCGTCGTTTACGTCAATCGCCCGCAGGGGGCAACCACCGGAGCGTGGCCGGGCTACCAGCCCTTCGGCGGCTGGAAGGCGAGTGGCACCACGGGCAAGGCGATCGGCTCGTTCTACTACCTGCCGCAGTACCTGCGCGAGCAGTCGCAGACAGTGGTCGACTAAGCCGCGGTCAGCTCAGCATGTAGGCGGCGGCGCCGGTGGCGATGAGCAGTCCCTCGTCGTTGACGAGCCGCATCTGCACCGAGCCGACGCGACCGCCGAGACGCATCACCTCGGCATCGGCGACGAAGTGCCGACCGAGGCCCGGACGCAGGTAGTCGACCCTCAGGTCGATGGTCCCGAGCCGTCCGAATCGGTGCATTACTTGTTCTGCCGACTCGTCGTGGTGCTTCTCGCCGAGTGCCACCATAAGCGCCAGGCCGGCAATCGCGTCGAGCGTGGCCGAGATCACGCCGCCATGCAGGCGGCCGTACAGATAGTGGCCGACGAGTTCCGGGCGCATTTCGAAGCGCAGCTGTGGCGGTGGGCCGAGCGTCAGTGCCTCCAGGCCCAGGGTCCGGTTGAAGGTAATCCGTTGCTCGAACAGTTCGGCGAGCGCCGCCTCGAGCCGGCGCTGTTCGGCGGCGCTGCGTCGCGGGATCTGGATCATCGGCTGCGCAGGGAGAACGCCGAGGCGGCGCGCGGTTACCTACAGCGGCTTCTTCAGCGCGTGGCCGATCTCGCCGACGATGCCGCGCCGGAAGGCCAGCACGCAGATGACGAAGATCACGCCCTGCACGACCGTGACCCAGGCGCCGAGTTGTGCCAGGTAGTTCTGCATCGTGATGATCACGGCCGCGCCGATCACCGGCCCGAAGATCGTGCCCAGGCCGCCGAGCAGGGTCATCAGCACCACCTCGCCGGACATCGACCAGTGCACGTCGGTCAGTGAAGCGAGCTGGAAGACCAGCGCCTTGGTGGAACCGGCCAGTCCGGCCAGCCCAGCCGACAGCACAAAGGCCACCAGCTTGTACCTGTCGACGTCGTAACCGAGCGAGACGGCGCGGCTTTCGTTCTCTCGGATCGCCTTCAGCACCTGGCCGAAGGGCGAGTGGACAACGCGGTAAATGAACAGGAAGCCGGCGAGGAAGATCGTCAGCACCAGCATGTACATCGAGAAGGTCTTCGACAGGTCGATCACGCCGAAGAGGTGGCCGCGCGGCACCGCCTGGATGCCGTCCTCGCCGCCGGTAAACGGCGCCTGCAGGCAGAAGAAGTAGATCATCTGCGCCAGCGCCAGCGTGATCATCGCGAAGTAGATGCCCAGCCGCCGGATCGCCAGCGAGCCGACGACGAAGCCGAGCGCAGTGGCGACGAGGGTGCCGGCGAGGATCGCCAGCTCCGGTGTCAGGCCCCAGACCTTGGCGGCATGCGCCGAAACGTAACTGGCCATGCCGAAGAACATCGCATGGCCGAACGACAGCAGTCCGACATAGCCGATCAGCAGGTTGAAGGCGCAGGCGAACAGCGCGAAGCACATCACCTTCATCATGAAGACCGGGTAAACGACCAGCGGCGCGGCCGCCAGCACGACGGCCATGAAGATGAAGACCTTGCGCTGGAAGGCCAGTGTCTCGGCCGGTGACGAAAGCTGGATCGTCATTTACTTCTGCGTCCCGAAGAGACCGGCCGGCCGGATCAGCAGCACGATGGCCATGATGATGAAGATCACGGTGCTGGAGGCCTCGGGATAGAAGACCTTCGTGAGCCCCTCGATGATGCCGAGCCCGAAGCCGGTGACGATGGCGCCGAGGATCGAGCCCATGCCGCCGATCACGACCACGGCGAACACGACGATGATCAAATCCGCCCCCATCTGCGGGCTGACCTGGTAGATCGGCGCCGCCATCACGCCGGCGAAGGCGGCCAGCGCCACGCCGAAGCCATAGGTCAGCGTGATCATCCGCGGCACGTTAACGCCGAAGGACTGCACCAGCGACGGGTTTTCGGTGGCGGCTCGAAGGTATGCGCCAAGCTTGGTCTTCTCGATCACGTACCAGGTGCCCAGGCACACGACCAGCGAGACGACGATCACCCAGGCGCGATAGTTGGGCAGGAACATGAAGCCCAGGTTCTGCGCGCCGCGCAGTTCCTCGGGAATCACATAGGGCAGGCCTGAGGAGCCGAACTCGTTGCGGAACAGCCCCTGGATGATCAGCGCCAGGCCGAAGGTCAGCAGCAGGCCGTACAGGTGGTCGAGCTTGTATAGCTTCGACAGCATCAGTCGCTCGATGACGACGCCGGTGGCGCCGACGATCAGCGGCGCGATCAGCAGCGATGGCCAGTAGCCGATGCCGGCCCTGTTCAGCAGCAGGTAGGCGACGAAGGCGCCCATCATGTACTGGGCGCCGTGGGTGAAGTTGATGATGTTCAGCAGGCCGAAGATCACCGCCAGGCCGAGCGACATCAGCGCGTAGAAGGAGCCGTTGATCAGGCCGATCAGCAACTGGCCGAACAGCGCCTGCGATGGGATGCCGAAGATGTCCACGGGGCCCGAGCCGGAAGGGTCGCCCCGGCGCAGGCCGGGGCCAAGGTTTCGTAAATCGTTCGGATTCGATCCCGGCCTGCGCCGGGATGACCCGGTGCGCCGCTGACGCGGCGCCTCAGATCACTTCTTCACCAGCGGGCAGTCGCCCTGGTCGATCGGGCGGAACGCCTGGTCGGCCGGGATCGTGGCGCGGATCTTGTGGTAATCCCATGGCGCCTTCGACTCCGCGGGCTTCTTTACCTCGACCAGGTAGGCGGGGTGGATCTTGCGGCCGTCGGCGCGGACCGAGCCCTTGCCGAACAGCGGGTCGTCGGTCGGCATGGTCTTCATCTGCGCGATCACCTTCGTGCCGTCGTCGCTCTTGCCGGCTTCGATCGCCTTCAGGTAGTGCAGCACCGCCGAGTAGACGCCGGCGTGGATCATCGTCGGGTGGATGCCGCGGTTGGCGGTGGCGAAGCGCTTGGCGAAGGCCCGCGTCTGGTCGTTCATGTCCCAGTAGAAGGTCTCGGTGAAGATCAGGCCCTGCGCCGTCGGCAGGCCGAGGGCGTGCACGTCGGTGATGAACACCAGCAGGCCGGCCAGGTTCTGGCCGCCCTTGACGATGCCGAACTCGGCCGCCTGCTTGATCGAGTTGGTTGTGTCGCCACCGGCATTGGCCAGGCCGATGATCTTGGCCTTCGACGCTTGAGCCTGCAGCAGGAAGGAGGAGAAGTCCTGCGTGTTCAGCGGATGGCGGACCTTGCCCAGCACCTTGCCGCCGTTCTTCAGCACCACGGCCTCGGTATCGCGCTCGAGCGCATGGCCGAAGGCATAGTCGGCGGTCAGGAAGAACCAGGAGTCGCCGCCGGTCTTGACGATGGCATTGCCGGTGCCGTTGGCGAGCATCCAGGTGTCGTAGGTCCAGTGGATCGTGTTCGGCGAGCAGGCCTTGCCGGTCAGGTCCGCGGTGGCCGCGCCCGACACCAGGAAAGCCTTGCCTTTCTCGCGCGTGATCTGGTTGACCGCCAAAGCCACGCCGGAATTCGGCGTGTCGACGATGACGTCGACCTTGTCGACGTCGTACCACTGGCGCGCGACGTTCGAGCCGACGTCGGCCTTGTTCTGGTGGTCGGCCGAGACGATCTCTACCTTCATGCCTTTGGCCGCGGCGCCGAAGTCCTCGACCGCCATGCGGGTGGCGAGCTCCGAGCCCTTGCCCGACAGGTCGGTGTACAGGCTCGACATGTCGGTGAGCACGCCGATCTTGATGATGCCGTCGGAAACCTGCGCCTGCGAGGCGCCGGTGCCAAATGCGAACGCGGCCGTGATCAGGGCCGACAGGAACTTGCGCTTCATGATGCCTCCTTGGTACTGGGGTCGGGCGGGTGAAAGGGTCGATCTAGATGCCGAGGTACTCGTGCAGCATGCCCATCTTCGAACTGAGTTCGGCGGCGGAGAAGGTCTCGACGATGCGGCCGTGCTCCATGACGTAGAAGCGGTCGGCCAGCGGCGCGGCAAAGCGGAAGTTCTGCTCGACCATGACGATCGTGAAGCCCTTCTCGCGCAGCATGCGGATCATCCGCGCCAGCGCCTGCACGATCACCGGCGCCAGGCCTTCGGAGATCTCGTCGAGCAGCAGCATCTTGGCGCCGGTGCGCAGGATGCGGGCCACCGCCAGCATCTGCTGCTCACCGCCGGAAAGGCGCATGCCCGGTGACGCTGCCCGTTCCTTCAGGTTCGGGAACAATGCGTAGATCTCGTCGAGGCCCATGCCGCCGCTGGCCACCGCGGGCGGCAGCAGAAGATTCTCTTCGCAACTCAGGCTGGCGAAGATGCCGCGCTCCTCGGGGCAGTAGCCGATGCCGAGCTGTGCAATCCGGTGCGGCGGCATCGCCACCGCCTCGCGGCCGTTGATCATGATCGAGCCCGTGCGCCGGCCGACCAGGCCGAGGATGCTCTTAAGTGTCGTCGTCCGGCCGGCGCCGTTGCGGCCGAGCAGGGTGACCACCTCGCCGCGGTTCACGGTCAGGTCGACGCCGTGCAGGATGTGCGATTCGCCGTAGAACGCGTGCACGTCGGTCAGGCGCAGGTACTCGACGGCGCTCATCGCCGCCCCCGTCCGCTGCGGCCGTGCATGACCGCCCTAGCCATGCGCGCCCTGAAGCTCCGCTTCGGCGCTGCCCATGTAGGCCTCGAGCACCTGCGGATTCTTCGACACGACCTCGTAGGGCCCCTCGGCGATGACCTGCCCACGCTGCAGCACCGTGATCGTGTCGGCGATCTTCGCCACCACGTTCATGTTGTGTTCGACCATCAGGATCGTCCGGTTCGCCGACACCTTCTTGATCAGGGCGGTGACACGATCGACATCCTCGTGCCCCATCCCCTGGGTCGGCTCGTCGAGCAGCATCAGTTCGGGTTCCATCGCGAGCGTGGTGGCGATCTCGAGCGCCCGCTTGCGGCCGTAGGGCAGTTCCACCGTGACGAAATCCGCGAACTCCGTCAGGCCGACCGTCTCGAGCAGCTGCATCGCGCGCGGTGTCAGCGCCTCGAGCGTCCGCTCCGACTTCCAGAAGTGAAACGATGTGCCGAGCTTGCGCTGCAGGCCGATGCGCACGTTCTCGATCACCGACAGGTGCGGAAACGTGGCCGAGATCTGGAACGAGCGGATGATGCCGCGCCGCGCCACCTGCGCCGGCTGTTCGAGCGTGATGTCGTGGCCCTTGTACAGAATCGCGCCGCGGGTCGGAATCAGGAACTTGGTGAGCAGGTTGAAGACCGTCGTCTTGCCGGCGCCGTTCGGTCCGATCAGGGCATGGATCTGGCCGCGCTGCACGCGCAGATTCACATCGCTCACGGCGACGAATCCCTTGAACTCCTTGACGAGACCGCGGGTCTCGAGAATCCAGTCGCTAGCCAACTTGTCCGCTGCCGCGGGCAGTGATACGCCCGCCGCCGCCTCCTCGCATAGTGGCCGCGGATTATCGGCAATTCACTGGCGGCAGGCAAACAAATTCGCGGGCATTGGGCCGGATGGACATGGGGAGTTTCCGCAGTTCCGCGGAGGATGCCCGGCGCCGATACACGAGAGCGCCGGAAACAGGCGACCCGAGCTCAGCGCCCGGACATTTCCGCGTATCGCCAGCCAATGGCAGCGAGCGCCTTGGTGTTCTCGCCTGCGGCGAGCGCATTGTCGGCACTGGCAATGCCTTCGAGCGCGCGCTTGTACACGCCCTGCAGGATCGCGGCGATGCGGAACAGGTTGTAGGCAAGATAGAAGTTCCAGTTCGCGATGCCCGATCGGCCGGTGCGCTGACAGTAGCTGGCAATGAACTGCGCCTCCGAAGGGATGCCGAGCGCGGCGTGATCCAGCCCGGCGATGCCCCGAAAGGCACCCGGCGGTATGTGCCATCCCATGCAGAGGTAGGAAAAATCCGCCAGCGGGTGTCCGAGCGTCGACAGTTCCCAGTCGATCACGGCCAGCACACGCGGCTCCGTCGGATGGAAGATCAGGTTGTCGAGGCGATAGTCGCCGTGGACGACGGCCGTCTCCTCGCCCGGTGGCACGTTCGCCGGCAGCCAGCCGATCAGCTGGTCCATCGCCTCGATCCTGCCGGTCTCGGAGGCACGGTACTGCCGGCTCCAGCGGCCGATCTGGCGCTCGAAGTAGTTGCCTGCGCGGCCGAAGTCGGCGAGCCCGGCCGCCCCAGGGTCGACGCCGTGCAGGGCGGCAATGACGCGGTTCAGCTCGTCGTAGACGGCGCCGCGCTGCGGCGCCGTCATTCCCGGCAGCGACGGGTCCCACAGCACGCGGCCGTCGACATGCGCCATCAGGAAAAAGGCACGGCCGAGTACCTCCTCGTCCTCGCACAGCAGCAGCATCTCGGGCACCGGAATGTCCTGAGCCGCCAGCGCGCGCATGACGCGGAACTCGCGTTCGATCGCATGTGCGGACGGCAGCAGCCTGGCCACCGGGCCGGGCTTGGTGCGCATAACGTAGCGATGCGCCGGCGTCGTCAGCAGGTAGGTCGGATTGGACTGGCCCCCTTGGAACTGCTTGACTTCGAGTGGCCCGGTAAAGCCGGGCAGGGCGGCCGCGAGGTAATCCTGCAGCCGGCCGATATCGAAGCGGTGCCGTTCGGTGACGTCGCGCAGGGCGCTCATCCGACGAAGTTCCGCAGGATGCCACTGCCGTCGACCGGGCGGTGGCGGCGATTCGTCTTCATGCTTCGTCCTTGCCGGTCGCGGCGCGCTCGGTGCGGCGCAGATACTGCTGAAGC
>Ga0105090_10000046_pt1 | contig 43140 bp, 41 predicted proteins | sample PPLLak3March2015_FD_79110 | JGI IMG/M metagenome (GOLD analysis project Ga0105090, IMG submission 79110) | Freshwater sediment microbial communities from Prairie Pothole Lake near Jamestown, North Dakota, USA - PPLs Lake P7 Core (1) Depth... | ecosystem: Environmental > Aquatic > Freshwater >...
GTGCTGGCGGTACGCATGGGCGGCCAGGGTTCGTTCGTTGCCGGACTGGTGACGGTGTCGACGCTGCTGTGCGCGCTCAGTCTGCCGCTGTGGCTGGCGGTCCAGGCGTCGCTGTCGGCGCGCTGAGTTGACGCAGGGCCCAGGCGATGTGCTCGGCCAGCAGCTCGCCGGCATCGGCGAGCCGCTCGCGCAACGCCGCTTCGATCGCCGCATCGGGCGCGGCGCGCAGGGCATTGCCCAGCGCCACCGCCAGGTTGCGTTGCCAACGCAGATGGCCGATGCGGCGGATGGCGCTGCCTTCGGTGCAGCGCAGGAACTCGGCCTCGTCCCAGGCCCACAGCTGCAGCAGCGTGGCGCCGTCCAGCGGCGCGCGCGCGTCGAAATCGGGCAGCCTCGCGACCCGGGCGTACTTGTTCCAGGGACAAACCAGCTGGCAGTCATCGCAGCCGTAGATGCGGTTGCCGAGCAGCGGCCGCAGGGCTTCGGGGATGCGCCCGTCGTGTTCGATCGTCAGGTAGGAGATGCAGCGCCGCGCATCGAGCCGGTAGGGTGCGACGATGGCCTGCGTCGGGCACACGTCGATGCAGGCACTGCAACTGCCGCAGTGCGCAGCGGCCGGCGGCGTGGCCGGCAGCGCCAGGTCGACGAAGATCTCGCCCAGGAAGAACATCGAGCCGCCGTCGCGCTGCAGCGCCAGCGTGTGCTTGCCGCGCCAGCCGATGCCGCTGCGCGCGGCCAACTCCACCTCCAGCACCGGCGCCGAATCGGTGAAGACGCGCGCACCCAGCGGGCCCACTTCCTGCGCCAGCCGGTCGGCCAGCGCCTGCAGCCGAGAACGCAGCACCTTGTGGTAGTCGCGGCCACGCGCGTACACCGACACCGTCGCCTGCTGCGGGCTGCGCAGGCGTTGCCACTCCAGCGACTGCCAACCGGGTGCGGCGGCTCGCGGCAGGTAGTCCATGCGCGCGCTGATCACGCTGAGCGTGCCCGGCACCAGCTCGGCCGGCCGCGCGCGCTTGGCACCGTGGCGCTGCATGTAGTGCATCGAGCCATGGAAGCCCATTGCCAGCCAGTCGTGCAGGCCGCCCTCGGCCGGACCCAGGTCCACGCCGGCCACACCGATCTGGGAGAATCCCAGCTCATGCGCCCACTCCCGCAGCTGCACCAGCAGTTGCTGCCCGTCGAAGTGATGACGCCCCGGCATGCGCCGATTCTAGAAACCCGCACCCTTGAGTGGCCCGACGAGGCGGGATGCGCCGACTTCGCCGCGGCGCTGGCCCGCCATCCGGCGCTGCGCAACGCCTGTGTCGAACTGCGCGGCGAGCTCGGCGCCGGCAAGACCACCTTCGTGCGCCACCTGCTGCGCGCGCTGGGTGTGAGCGGGCGCATCAAGAGCCCGACCTACACCGTGCTCGAGCCCTACTCGCTGCCGGGGCTGGAGATCTCGCACTTCGACTTCTACCGTTTCGCCGACCCACGCGAGTGGGAGGACGCCGGTTTTCGCGAGGCCGTCGCCGCCCCAGGGCTGAAGCTGGTCGAATGGCCGCAGAAGGCCGAGCCGCTGCTGCCGCTGCCCGACCTGCGCCTGCTGATCGAAGTGATCGACGACACGCGGCGCCGCATCACGCTGCAGGCCTTCACGCCGCGCGGCGTGGAGCTGATCGCATGATGACCGGCCGCCGTGCCGCGATGCAGCGCATGGGGGCGCTGGTGCTGTGCTTCGGCGCGGCGCACCGTGCCTGGGGCGCGGCCATCGTCGGCGTGCGCGTCTGGCCTGCCGACGACTACACCCGCGTCACGCTCGAATCCGACCAGGCGCTGAGCGCCCGCCACCAGCTGCTGCAGAACCCGCCGCGGCTGCTGATCGACATCGACGGCCTGACGCTCGACCCTGCGCTGCGCGAACTGGTCGGAAAGGTGCAAAGCGACGACCCCTACATCGCTGGCGTGCGCGTCGGCCAGAACGCACCGCGCGTGGTGCGCCTGGTGCTGGACCTGAAGCAGCCGGTGGCGCCGCAGCAGTTTGCGCTGGAGCCCGTGGCCGCCTACAAGCACCGGCTGGTCTTCGACCTGTACCCGACCCGGGAGCACGACCCATTGCTGGCACTGGTGCGCGAGAAGGAAGCGGCCGACCAGCAGGCGGCGCAGAGCGTGCGTGATGCCCTGGGCGAGTTGATCCAGCGTGTCGACAGGCCGATGCTGCCCGCGCCACCCGCCGCCGCGCCGGCAGCCTCGGTGCCAATGCAGACCAAGGCCCCGCCGCGCCCCCCCGAGCCGGCCAGTGCGGAAGAGCAGCGCCGCATCGACCGACTGATCATCGTCGCGCTCGACCCCGGCCACGGCGGCGAGGATCCTGGCGCCATCGGCCCGGGCGGCACGAGGGAGAAGGATGTGGTGCTGCAGATCGCGCTGCAGCTGCGCGACCGGCTCAATGCCCTGCCCAACCTGCGCGTGATGATGACGCGCGATGGCGACTACTTCGTGCCGCTGCACGAGCGAGTGCGCAAGGCACGGCGCGTGCAGGCCGACCTGTTCGTGTCGATCCATGCCGATGCCTTCATGCGCCCCGAGGCGCGCGGGGCCAGCGTCTTTGCACTCAGCCAGGGCGGCGCCAGCAGTGCCACGGCGCGCTGGATGGCGCAGCGCGAAAACGCCGCCGACCTGGTGGGCGGCATCAACGTCGCCACGGTGCGGGACAAGCAGGTGATGCAGGCCATGCTCGACATGAGCACCGCCGCGCAGATCAAGGACAGCCTGAAGCTCGGCAACGAGGTGCTGGCGCCGCTGGGCCGCGTCGGCCGGCTGCACAAGCGACAGGTCGAGCAGGCCGGCTTCGCGGTGCTGAAGGCGCCTGACGTGCCCAGCATCCTGGTCGAGACCGCCTTCATCTCCAACCCCGAGGAAGAGGCGCGATTGCGCGACCCTGCGTACCAGGCGCAACTGGTCGAGGCGCTGACCACCGGCATCCGCCGCTACTTCGCGCGCAACCCCCCGCTGGCGCGCAACAGGCAGTTGTGAAGACGCTGCTGATCGTCTGGCACTCGATGACCGGCGGCAGCCGGCAGATGGCCGAGGCTGCGGCGCACGGTGCGCGCAGTGAAGCCGGGGCGACGGTGCGCCTGATGGCCGCGGCGCAGGCCGGTCCCGGGGACTTGCTGACTGCCGACGGCTACCTGTTCGCCACGCCGGAGAACCTGGCCTCGATGGCCGGGATGATGAAGGACTTCTTCGACCGCTGCTACTACCCGGTGCTGGAGCGGATCGAAGGCCGGCCCTACGCGTCGATGGTCTGCGCCGGCAGTGACGGCGGCGGGGCGGCACGCCAGATCGAACGCATCTGCACCGGCTGGCGGCTGAAGGCCGTGGCGCCAGCGCTGATCGTGAACACGCACGCGCAGACGCCCGAGGCGATCCTGGCGCCGAAGCAGATCGCGCCCGATGAGCTGGCACGCTGCCACGAGCTCGGCGAAGCACTGGCCAGCGGACTGGCCCTCGGCGTGTACTGAATACGCGTCCCTACAATGGGCCGAATGCCTACACCAAGCACAGCCAGGCCGTCGCTCCGCAGCTTCGCGACATCGAACTGGCTTGTGGGCCTGACGCTGATGGCCACGCCCGTGCTCGCTCTGGCCCAGGCGACGCCGGCGGCGCTGGCCGAATGCGCGGCCATCGCCGGCGACAGCGAACGGCTGGCCTGTTTCGACCGCATCAGCGGCCGGACCGTGCGGCCCGCCTCCGAGCCGAAGAAGGACACTGCGCCGGCACCGCCGGCAAGCCCGCCCGGCAGCGACGGCACGACGACGACCGTGGCGGCCGCGAGCCCAGCCGGCAGCGGGTCGATGTACGACAAGGCCTGGAGTTTCGACCCGTCCACCCCCCGCTACGACATTTCCCTGTACGCGCCCAACTATTTCCTTTTCGGCCGCTACACCACCGACCTGAACAGCGCACCCTTCGACCCGCTGGTCGGCGGCGGCGTGCTGGCCCCGGGCACCGAACTCGACTCCACCGAGGCCGCGTTCCAGCTGAGCTTCAAGTTCAGGCTGTGGGCCACCGACGACCGCCGCTGGGGCGCGTGGGCCGCCTATAGCCAGCAAAGCCAATGGCAGCTGTACAACGACACGGGCAACGCCTCGCGGCCGTTCCGCGAGACCAACTACATGCCCGAACTGATCCTCAGCTACAAGCCCGCGCTGCGATGGGGCGAGCTGCAGTGGAACCTGCTCAACGTCGCCTTCAACCACCAGTCGAATGGCCGCACCGACACGATCTCGCGCAGCTGGAACCGGCTGATCGCCAGCTTCGGTGTCGAAAGCGGCGACCTGGGCCTGCTCGGGCGTCTGTGGTGGCGCGTCCCCGAATCGGGCGACTCCGACGACAACCCCACGATCTCCGACTACTACGGCTGGGGCGACCTGTCGGCGATCTACAAATGGCGCGGCCAGAGCTTCAGCGGTTCGGTCCGCGGCAACCCGAGCACCGGCAAGGGCGCGGCTCAGCTGACCTGGACCAGCGCTCCCCTGCTCGGCCCGCTGCGCGGCTACGTGAAGCTGTTCAGCGGCTATGGCGAGACGCTGATCGACTACAACTGGAACCAGACGACCTTCGGCATCGGCGTCACGCTGAACGACTGGCTCTGACAGGAGGCAAGATGCTGCACCCGCATGCCAAGTTCCTGCTCGACCTGATGGTCGAGCGCCAGATCCCACCGACGCACACGCTGTCGCCGGCCGATGCACGCGCCTTCTACCGCGAGCGCCGCGCGGTGACGCAGCCCGATCCGCCGCCGATTGCCGAGTCCCGCGACCTGGTGGCCGACGGCCCGCGCGGACCGATCCCGCTGCGCCTGTACCAACCGCAGGCCGCGGCCGATCGCAAGAACGCGCCACCGGTGCTGGTGTACTTCCACGGCGGCGGCTGGGTGATCGGCGACCTGGACACCCACGACACGCTGTGCCGCGAGCTGGCCAATGCCGCCGGCTGCGCCGTGGTGGCGGTGGACTACCGCATGGGGCCCGAGCATCGTTTCCCCGCTGCGGTGGACGACTGCATCGCGGCCACGCGCTGGGTGCGCGACCACGCCACCGAGCTGGGCGTCGATCCCGCGCGCCTGGCGGTCGGCGGCGACAGCGCCGGCGGCAACCTGGCCACGGTGGTGGCGATCGCGCTGCGTGATGCCGGCGACCTGCCGGTGCGCTTCCAGCTGCTGATCTACCCGGCCACCGACCAGCGCCGCGGCTGGCCTTCGCACACCAGCAACGGCCAGGGCTACCTGTTGACGTCGGAGACGATGGACTACTTCCACGACCACTACATCCCCGACAAGGCGATGGACCTGGATTGGCGCGCCTCGCCGCTGCTGCACCCCGACCTGTCGAAGCTGCCGCCGGCGTTGGTGCTGACCGCCGGCTACGACCCGCTGCGCGACGAGGCGCTGCAGTATTCGCACAAGCTCACGCAGGCCGGCAACCGCTGCACGCACATCCTGTTCGAGCGGCAGATCCACGGCTTCATCACCATGGGCCGGGTCATCGACGAGGCCAATGCCGCGGTGCAGATCTGCGCCGCGGAACTGCGGCGCGCGCTGGCCTGATCAGGCAGAACTGCGCAGGCTGTTGCGCTTGGCCTTCCAGGCGCCGAACAGCGCGATCAGGCCGGGCACGATGATCATCGCCCAGATGATGATGCTCATGTTGGCCTTGGCCCAGGGCAGGTTGCCGAACAGGTAGCCGGCCGTCACCAGGCTCAGCACCCACACCAGCGCACCGGCCACGTTGTACATGGTGAACTTGCGCCGGCTCATCTCGGCGACACCGGCCACGAAGGGCACGAAGGTGCGGATGAACGGCAGGAAGCGTGCCAACATGATGGTGATGCCGCCGTACTTCTCGTAGAAGTCGTGCGCCTGGTGGAAGGCGCGCTTGTTGAAGAAGCGCGAATGCTCCCATTGCCAAACCTTCGGCCCGAAGTAGCGGCCGATGCTGTAGTTCATCTGGTCGCCCGCCACCGCCGCCACGATCAGCAGCGGCATCGCGATGCCCAGCTCCATCAGGCCCAGGCCGCAAAGCGTACCCACTACGAAAAGCAGTGAATCACCGGGCAGGAAGGGCATGACGACCACGCCGGTCTCGACGAAGATGATCGCGAACAGCAGCGCATAGACCCACGCGCCGTAAAGCGTGACGAACTCGGCCAGGTGCTTGTCGATACGAAGCACGAAGTCCATGAGGAAAGCGATCACTTCCATTCGCGGAGCACTCTACCAGTCCGCGTCGCGAATCCGGCCCGGCAAACAGCGCAGGCACCCGGTACTTTCCCGCAGACGGCGGTCGAGTCATGCCTTGCACTGCCCGCATTGATCGTGGCCGAGCCCCAGACCCTGCTGACAGTGTGACCAGGCGTTCCCTTCCGCTGCCGGACGGCGTACATTGCGGCCGTCTGGCCACCCACGGAGATTCACATGCGCTTTGCAGCATCGATTCTTGCGGTCATGGCCGCCTCGTTGGTGGGCGTGCTGGCCGCGCAAGCCCAGCCCGCCGACAAGCCGCAACCAGCCACCGCGACCAAGCCGCAGAGCGCATCGAAGTCCAACACGGCGCAATCACGGCCGACGACGCCGGCCACCTATGCGCGTGGCGGCACCGATGCCGGCAAGGCCAAGATCGAAGGTGTGTCGACGATGCGCTCGACTCCGGCCGATCGCAAGCAGGACGGCGGCTGCAGCCACGCGATGGCCAGCGACGCCTGAACGCAGCCCGCTTCTCTGCTCCCTGCATGGCGCCGCAAGGCGCCATATTCAGTGCGACCTTCGAACCCCATTTTCCGATGCCTGGTAGCGATGCAGCGCCGTCACGACCTTCTGCCCAACAGAGACGACATATGAATGACGGCATCCGCAGCCACTACACGCGCGGCGATCTGTTGCAGCGTCTGAACGCAGCACTTGCTGCCGATGGGGCCGACCCGGAGCGGCCCACCGCAGCGGCCTTGGCGCCCTACGACCACTTCCATGGCCGCGGCCTGGAAGCCACCGAGGACGCCGCGGCGCTGGTACAGCCGGCGCTCACCGACCACCTTCTCGACGTGGGCAGCGGCCTCGGCGGGCCGGCGCGCTACTTCGCGGCGCGCTTCGGCTGCCGGGTCAGCGGCATCGACCTGACCGAAGAGTTCTGCGACGTGGCGCGGCACCTGACCCGCCTGCTCGGGCAGGAACGGCTCGTCGACTTCCATGCCGGCGACGCCTTGGCCATGCCCTTTGCCGAAACCTGCTTCGACGGCGCGTACTCGATGAACGTGTCGATGAACATCGCCGACAAGGCGGCGTTCTATCGCGAACTGCATCGAGTGCTCAAGCCCGGAGGCTGGCTGCTGCTTTCGGAAATCGCCCATGGTGGCGGCGAACTCGACTACCCCACGCCCTGGGCCGCCAGCGCGCAGAGCAGTTTTCTGGCCACGCCGCAGCAAACCGAGCAGGGCCTGCTGGATGCCGGCTTCGAGGTGCTGCACCATCAGGACACGGCTGAAAAGGCCCTGGCCTACGGCGCACGCTCGCGCGCGGCGGTGGCGCGCGGCGAGAAGCCGCCGCATCGTGCGGTGATGCTGATCCACGGCGAGACGGCCCCACGCGCCATGGCCAACAGTGCCAAGTCACTGGCCGACGGACGGGCAGTGCCGATCGAAGTTCTGGCACGCAAGCCGGCGCTGCGGCAGCTTCAGGAAGCGAAGGCGTAGGGGCCGCCGCGCTGCAGCGCCTTGCGGTAGGCCGGCCGCTGCTGGAAGCGCCTGACCCAGGCATCCAGGTTCGGAAAGCTCGAACGGTCGGCGCGGGCGCCGGCCACTTCGCCGACGAAACTCATCATGATGTCGGCGCCGCTGAGCGCATCGCCCACCAGCCATAGCCGGCCCTGCAGCGACAGCTCGACGAAACCCAGGTGGTTGGCGATCTCGCTTTCGATGCGAGGCGACAACGGCGCGCCAGCCTCGCCCAGCCGCGACACATACAGCTTCAGCAGGAACGGCAGCATGGCCGAGCCCTCGGCATAGTGCAGCCATTGCTGATAGCTCTCGAAATCCGGCGACCCGGCCGCGGGCTGCATCCGGCCGTTGCCATGGTGCCGGATGAGGTAGTCGACGATGGCGCCGGATTCGATCACGGTGCGCTCGCCATCGCTCAGCACCGGTGACTTGCCGAGCGGATGCACTGCCTTCAGCTCCGGCGGAGCCAGCCGCGTGACCGCGTCTCGCTGATAGTGCTTGATGTCGTAGGGCAGGCCCAGTTCTTCCAGCAGCCAGAGCACACGCTGCGAGCGCGAATCGTTGAGGTGGTGCACGACGAGCATGGGAGGTCCCTGGATCGAGTGTTGGGCTGCGCAGCATAGCGCCGGCCGCACCCGAGATTCGGGCACGCTTCGGCATCGCCGGGCCATTGCGCGTGTCGCTGCTGCCCTCGGGTCAATCCGGCTCGCTGTGCCGCCTGGCCCAGCCATGGCGCCGAGCGCCTGCCGCGTTCGGTCGGCGAGGCTCAAGCCGGCTGCGCCGCCTCCGCTGCCCCGCGCAACGCAGCCAGGCGCCGCAACAACGCGACTGGCGCTTCCTGCACGGTCTGCGCTGCGCCCTCGAACACCGTGCCCTCGTTGCCGTCCAACGTCAGCACGCTGCCCTCGGCCAGGCGCCGCTCGCCGAGACACACCTCGCGCCGTGCCAGGTCGATCTGCAGCGCATCGCAGCCGACCAGGCAGACCTTGCCCAGCTGGCGTGCCACCACCGCGGCATGCGAGGTGCGCGCGCCACGCGCCGTGAGCAGGCCGGCGGCGATCTCCAGCGCGGCGATGTCGCTGGTCTCGGCATCCTGGCGCAGCAGCAGCACGTTCGCACCGGCGTGATGTCGCATCCGCGCCCGGTCTTCGTCGAGCGCGATCTCGCCGATGGCCACGCCGCAGCAGGCGCTCACCGCATGCGCCAGCGGCCGCAGCGCCGAGCCGTCGCCCGCCACCACTCGGGCCACCGACAGCGCCGCGGCGTCCAGCCCGGCGGTACGGCGCAGGACCTCGTCGCGGTCGATGCAACCGGCGTCGAACAGGTCGAGCGCGATGCGCGCCGCCGCCTGCGGCGTGCGCTTGCCGCTGCGTGTCTGCAGCAGGTACAGCCGCCCCTCCTCCACGGTGAACTCGAAGTCCTGCATGTCGCCGAAGGCCTGCTCCAGGCGCAGCGTCGCGTCGAGCAGTTCGGCCCACACCGCCGGCGCCACGTCGGCCAGCGCCTGGTGCCCGGCCGCGCTGCGCCGGCCCGAGACCACGTCCTCGCCTTGGGCGTTGAACAGGAAGTCGACCCAGGGTTCGGGCTCGCCGCTCATCGGATGGCGCGTGAAGCCGACGCCGGCGCCCGACAGGCCGCCGGCATTGCCGAAGACCATGCGCTGCACCGTCACCGCGGTGCCGAGTTGCTCGTCCAGGGCCTTGAGCCGGCGAAAGGCGCGCGCCTTGTCGCTGGACCAGGAGGCAAACACCGCCTGCACCGCCTGCGCAATCTGCGCCCGCGGGTCCTGCGGGAACGGCTGGCCGCAGCGTTGCTCGACCGTGTCGAGGTGGCGCCGTGCCAGCGTGCGCAGTTCGATGAAGTCGAGTTCGCACTCGCCGCGCCCGCCACACGCTTCCGCAAGGTCGGCCTCGAAGGCCGCGGCGTCGATGCCGAGCACCACTTCGCCGTAGGTCGAGATCAGCCGTCGGTAGGCATCCCAGGCCAGACGCGGGTTGCCGGTCAGCCGCACCAGGCCGGGCAGCGTCGCGTCGCACAGGCCGATGTTCAGCAGCGTGTCCATCATGCCCGGCATCGACACCGGAGCGCCGGAGCGCACCGACAGCAGCAAGGGGCGCCTTGCATCGCCGAAGCGCAGGCCGGTGCAGTCTTCCAGCGCCGCCAGGGCCGGCGCCCACAGCGCGGGCGTCACCGCCTGCGGCGCGGCGCACCACGCGGTGCCGATGACGAAGGCTGGCGGCACCGGCAGGCCGAGCGCGGCCATGCGCGCCAGGTTGTGGGCCTTGAAGCCGATCGCCTCGGGCGGCAGGATCGCGTCGGCCGCGCCGCAGCCGATCAGCGTCGGCGACGGGCCGAAGGCCTCCAATCGCGTCGGCGCGTTCACGCTGGCATCCCGGCGCGGCGGAAGGCCTGCTCGCGCAGGCCATAGCCCACGGCGAGCATGGCATCCGAAGCCTGCTCCAAAGTGGCCGCCAGCTCGTTGCCCAGCACCAGCGAAGCCGCGTCCGTGACTTCGCTGGCCAGCGTATGCCGCGTGCGGCGCAGCAACTCGTCGCACTGCCGCTCGGCCTGCTGCACACGCCACGAGGCATCGAGGAACTCATCGTGGTCGGCGGCCTCGCTGGCTTCGCCCAGGGCACCGACCACGGCCACCGCCTTGACGTGATCCTGCGTCGCGTTCAGCACCGCATCGGCCAACACCTGCATCGATTCGCGCACCGCCTGGCCCCAGCCGTGGTGATGGCCATCGGCGACGAGGCTGAGCACGAAGCAGGCCTCCTCGAGCGCGTCGGCAATGTCGTCGGCACGCTCGATCAGGCGCGCGAAGACCTGCCACTGCGGCTGGCGCTCGGCGCGCGCCCGGGCCCGCATCACCAGCTGGTCGGCCTGGCGCTCCCAACCCTTGGCCCGCACCGCCAGCGCCGCGGCCGCAGCGGCATCGCGCTCGAGGCCATGGGCCAGGCCGTCGCGCAAGCCCTGCGCCAGAGCGTGGCACAGGCCGGCATGCTCGTCGAGCAGGTCGAACTCGCGGCGCCGGCCCATCAGCTGGCGCGCGAGCAACAGCCGCGCCTCGTCGGCGACCATCGCCACAGGCTGGCGCCGCTGCTGCGCCTGCTGTGCCAGCACCATCATCTCGACCAATAGCTCGCGCGCCGCGACCTCGCCGAGCACGGCGTCGAGTCGGTCGCCGAGGCGGAAGCCGCCGGGGCCCTGCGCCGCCATCGCACTCCACACCAGGCGCTCGCCGCCGGCGCGCAGCCAGGCCATGTGACCGGCCTCGCGCCGGGCCGCCTCGCGCAGCACGGCCACGGCAGCGTCCTTGGCGACGAAGGCCAGCAGGCGCTTGCGCGCGCGGTTCCAGTCGATCAGGAAGACGATGCGCGCGCCAATACCTTCGAGCTGCCGGCACAGCGCCTCGGCGTCGGCCGCATGGAAGGTGGCGGTGCCCACGTGATAGTCGGCACCGGCGTTCAGGCCCGCGGTGCGCCGCGCCTCGACTGTCGACCACGTGGCACCGACCTCGGCCAGCAGCGCCTGGAAGAAGGCGAATCGCTGGCGGTGCAGGTCGGAATAGGTCAGCGTGATGGCCAAACCATCGACCTGCAGCACCAGCACATGCGCGTCGTTGGTACCGATGTCGTTCTGGATCAGCAGCTTCGCAGCATCGCGCGTGGCGGCCGTGTCCAACCCCGGGTGGTCGAGCTTGAGCGCGCGCGTGCGGTTCAGGCCGCGCATGAACGCGACCAACAGCGGCCGGTCGCTGCCATCGGCGGCCAGCTGCCAGGCGTGGGCACCGTCGACGTCCTCGCCGCTGAGCCGCGCGGCCAGGCGGTTGAGCGCCTTGTGCAGGTCCATCACCGTCAGGTGCAGGCTGTCGCCGTGTTCGCGCCGGCCCTGGGTCAGCTGGGTCAGCGCCGCGGCGGCCAGCGCGTCGCCTTCGAGCGCGGCCAGCCAGGCCTGCCAGCGGACGACACGTTCGGCCAGTGCGGGGTCGGTGTCGACATCGTCGAGCACCGGCCTCGCCATGGCTGCGACATCCTCGCGCAGGCGTGCCACCAGCCGCTGGAACTGGGGCAATTGCAGTGTGTCACCCTGCAGCGAGGCGCCCGCCGGCAAGTCCCGCAACCAGATGGCCTGGTCGCGCGGCGCGATGTCGGCGGCCGCGATTTCGCGCGACAGGTCCAGCGGCGCGCGCTCCGGCGCCGCCGCATGCGCCGCCGCGGCCTGCAACACGCTCAGGTAGAGCTTGAGTCGATCATTGGCCTTCAGCGCGGCGCGCACGCGTGCAGGCTGCAACAGCGGCGTCTGACCCAGTGAGGCCACCGCGTCCTGCTTGTCCATGATTTGCTTCGGTAGAGGGGATCGCCCTATTTTGCGAAGCTGCTGATGACAGTCTCTTGACAGCCACCGCCGTCGAATTGACGCACGTCAACGGACCGGACACTTGACAGCACCCCGGCCTACGATTCATCCCAAGCCGCATCTGTCTGGCCTCGCCGTGGCCAACACTTCGCAGACGGGCGCGGCGCTACCGACAACCCAGAAGCTCAGCTTCCGGTGCCCGAACCCAGGATTCGGAACAGCCCCGTGCCCTTGCACGAGCCCACGACCCGTGCGTCGCCGGCCGTCCGAGTGGTCGCCTTGCGGCGCTAGCGGAGGGTGCGGTCAGTACGGAAGGTGTCGGCCGCTGCTGACGAGCAGGCCGAAGGACTGCGGCACAGCGGGTCTTGAAGCGGGTTGCGCTGAACTGTCCGCAGCCTCGGCCTTCGGCCAACGCCGCAGGCGAGCAAGCAGTCGGCCGGCCGCGCTTTGGGGCGCCGAAGTGCCAACGACTCGATAGTGCATGCCCATGTCAATCTCCCGCTGCAGCGCCAAACAGGACGAGCCTGCTCGACAGGCCGCAAGTCTGCGCCCGTGGCGAGCGGTCCAGCGCAACCGATACGCGCCCAAGGCGGGCGTAGTTCACGCCTGACTCGGTGTATGCGGGCACGAACGGCTCTTGGCCAACGCCCGGCTCCATTGCCTCGGCTTCACACGCTGACCGATGCAACCGAAGCTGTCGACGGTGCCGCACGAAGATGGCGCCTGGTGGCCCATGCACCGCGACCACCGCAGCCTGATCGCCACATGGTCCCAACCGGCCTCGGGACCGGGGGCAGACCGGGCGCAAGCTTGCACCGCGCGATGGCAAGTCATTTGCCGCTTGTCATGCCGTTGTCATGACCACGGTACAGCCTTATGCGTTTGTCAACGGAGGACTCGAACGGTGGCCAAGGATTTCTCGACGATGGAGGACAGCAACCGCTCGGCCAACCCGAGCATCCACGAGGTCTCCGACCCGCAGCGGCGGCGACTGCTGCAAGGCAGCCTGGCCGGTACCGTGACCCGCCTGCTCGCGCCGCTGTCCGGCGCGGCCGCGCTGGCCGGCTGCGCGACGGCGGCCGGCGGCGGGCCGTTGCTGGGCTTCAAGAGCGTGCCGGTGTCCACCGCCGACACCGTCGTGGTGCCCGAGGGTTACAGCACGCAGGTCATCGCCGCCTGGGGTGAGCCGGTGGGCCTGTCGGGCGACAACCCGGCCTTCAAGTTCGACGCCAGCAACACCGCGGCGCAACAGGAAGCGCAGATGGGCATGCATCACGATGGCATCCACTACTTTGCGCAGAACGGCAGCACCCAGGGACTGCTGGTGATGAACCACGAATATGCCGACGACGGCCTGCTGCACACCGACGGCATGAAAACCTGGACTGCAGAGAAGGTGCGCAAGGCGCAGGCCGCGCATGGCGTGTCGGTGATCGAGGTCGAGTCGAAAGACGGCAAGTGGCAGGTGGTGCGGCCCTCGCCGTGGGCGCGGCGCATCACTGCCAACACGCCGATGGTCTTGGGCGGGCCTGCCGCCGGCAATCCGCTGCTGAAGACTGCGGCCGACCCGTCCGGGCGCCGTGTGCTGGGCACGCTGAACAACTGTGCCAGCGGCATCACGCCCTGGGGGACCTACCTCGCCGCGGAAGAGAATTTCATCTTCTACTTCAAGGGCCCCGACACGCCCAGCGCACACGAGGCGCGCTGGGGCCTGCGCAAGGGCGACCCGGTAGGCTATCGCTGGCACGAGTTCGATGCGCGCTTCGACGCGACCAAGCACCCGAACGAGCCCAACCGCTTCGGCTGGATGGTCGAGATCGACCCCTTCAATCCGAGCATGGTGCCCGTCAAGCGCACCGCGATGGGCCGTGCGGCGCACGAAGGCGCCACCGTGGCCGTCACCAAGGATGGCCGCGCGGTGGTGTACTCCGGCGAGGACGCGCGCTTCGAGTACATCTACAAGTTCGTCAGCCGCGACAAGATCAAGCCGGGCGGCTACGGGCCGAATGCCGAGTTGCTGGATCACGGCACCTTGTACGTGGCCCGCTTCGACGCCGACGGCCGCGGCCGCTGGATCGCGCTGAGGCAGGGCCAGGACCCGTTGACGGCAGCCAACGGCTTTGCCGACCAGGGCGAGGTGCTGATCAAGACGCGCCAGGCCAGCGACCTGCTCGGCGCCACCAAGATGGATCGGCCGGAATGGATCGACGTGGACAAGGACGGCTGGGTGTATTGCACGCTCACCAACAACAGCAACCGCGGCGGCGACAAGCAGCCGGGTGTGGATGCGGCCAACCCGCGCGCCAACAACACCATGGGCCACATCATCCGCTGGAAGGACGAGGGCGACTTCGATGGCATCCGCTTTCAGTGGAACCATTTCGTGCTGGCCGGCGACCCGGCCAATGAGCGGGCCGAGGCCCGCGGCAACATCAAGGGTGACGCCTTCGCCTGCCCCGATGGCCTTTGGGTGGACGCTCGCGGCGTGCTGTGGATCCAGACCGACATGTCGACCTCGGCGATGGGCAAGGGCGACCTGGCGCGGCTGGGCCACAACTGCATGCTGGCGGCCGACCCGAAGACCGGCGAGGTGCGCCGCTTCCTGACCGGCCCGGCGGGCTGCGAGATCACCGGCGCCACCGCCACGCCCGACGGGCGCACGATGTTCATCAACATCCAGCACCCCGGCGAAAGCCCCAGCGAGCGCAGCGACCCCGGCCAGCCGCGACGTGTCTCCAACTGGCCCGACAACAATCCGAACGGCCGGCCTCGGTCGGCGACGGTGGTGATCCGCAAGAACGATGGCGGCCTGATCGGGACATGAACCCTGGGAACGCGCCGGGGCCGCGCGCGTCAGGCTCGGGGTGCAGATAGCGAAGTCGAAGCCGTCGACGTCGAGCGGCCTGCGTCGGCAGCCTGGCCAGCCTCGCCACCCATCGCCAGACTCAGCCGCTGCGCCGAGCGCCGCAACGCGTCGACGAAGGACGGCCGCACGCGCGCCTCGGGTGCGGTCAGGGTCAGCGCTCCGACCAGTTCCTTCGCCGCGTTCCAGACCGGTGCCGAGATGCCCACCAGCCCCGGGATGCGGTCGCCGCTGATCATCAGGTAGCCGTCACGGCGGACCTGGTCGTACAGGCGCCCGCGGGCACCGGCGTAGGCCTTCAGCACACGGCCGCCGGCGCCGCGGTCCAGCGGCAGCAGGTCGCCCGCGCGCACGTGGTCGCGCAACAGGTGTGGCGAATCGACGCGCAACAACACCAGCCGCTGCTCGCCCTGGCGCACGTGGAAGGCGACACTCTCCTGCGTGCGCTTGGCCAGGTCCTGCATCTCGGGCAGCACGATGTCCTGCAGCGAGAAGGCGGCCGAATACACCGCTGCCAGCCGCGCCACTTCGGGACCGAGCGCCCAGTGTCCGTCGGCCGTGCGCAGCACGAGCCGGCCCTGCGCCAGCGACGCCAGCAGCCGCAGCACCGTGCTCTTGTACAGGCGGGTCCGCTGGGCCAGTTCGGTCACGCTCAGCGCCTTGTCGCCAGCCCGGAATGCAGCCAGCAGGCTGACGGCGCGGTCGACCGCGGCGGCACCTCCGGGCGCCGCCCGCTCATCGGCCACCGAGCGCTGCGAAGACTTCCTGGGCATGGCGTGACGGTCAGGTCGCTGGCGTTGACAGCCGGCCAGACGCTTTCTATGATAGTTCCATTGTACAGACTGTCGATCTATTAGATAGAACTACTTGAGACTCCTCCGCCATGTCCACCCACGTGCTGATCAGCGAGGTCGGCCCCCGCGACGGCCTGCAGAGCGTCAAGGCCACGATGCCCACGGCACACAAGCTGGCATGGATCGATGCCTTGTACGACGCCGGGCTGCGCGAGATCGAAGTCGGCTCCTTCGTGCCAGCGACGCGGCTGCCGCAGATGGCCGACGTGGAGGCGGTGGTCCGCCACGCGCTGGGCAAGCCCGGGCTGACGGTGATGGCGCTGGCGCCCAACCTGCGCGGTGCCGAGGCCGCCATCGCCGCCGGCGTTCACAAGCTGACGCTGCCGGTATCGGCCAGCGAAGCCCATTCGCTGGCCAACGTGCGCAAGACACGCGCACAGATGGTCGACGACGTCCGCCGCATCGTCGCGCTGCGCAATGAGCGTGCGCCCCAGGTGCATGTCGAGGCCGGCCTCTCCACCGCCTTCGGCTGCACGCTGCAAGGTCGGGTGCCCGAGGACGAGGTCCTGCGGCTGGCCGCGGCGCTGGCCGAAGCCGGCGCCGACGAAATCGGCTTGTCAGACACCACCGGCATGGCCCACCCGGCTCAGGTGCGGCGCCTCTTCAGCCAGTTGCGCGTCGAGATCGGCGCGCGCACCGGCGCGGCCCACCTGCACAACACGCGCGGCCTGGGGCTGGCCAACTGCCTGGCTGCCTTCGACGTCGGCGTGCGCACCTTCGACAGCTCGCAAGGCGGCCTGGGCGGCTGCCCCTTTGCGCCAGGGGCGTCGGGCAACGTGGTCACCGAAGATCTGGTCTTCATGTTCGAGGCAATGGGCGTCTCGACCGGGGTGGACCTCGAAAGGCTGGTGGACGCCCGCGCCGTGCTGCGCCGCGGCCTGCCCGGCGAGCCGCTCTACGGCATGACGCCGCAGGCCGGCCTCACCAAGGGCTTCGTCTACGCCGACGGTCGCCGGCCTCGAACCGAAGTGCTGCGCGCGGCCCACACAGGGGACGCTGCATGACCCACCCCGACGCCTTGCCGCTGGCCGGCCTGAGGGTCGTCGAATTCACCCACATGGTGATGGGCCCGACCTGCGGCCTGATCCTGGCCGACCTGGGCGCCGAAGTGATCAAGGTCGAACCGCTGGCGGGCGACAGCACGCGCAGGCTGCTCGGCTCGGGCGCGGGTTTCTTCGGCACCTTCAACCGCAACAAGAAGAGCCTGGCTGTCGATGTGAAGGACCCGCGCGGTCGAGAGATCGTGCTGCGTCTGCTGGCCGACGCCGACGTCTTCAGCGAGAACTTCAAGGGCGGCACGATGGACAAGCTGGGCTTCGGCTACGGCGCGCTGTCGCGCCTGAACCCGCGCTTGGTGTACGTGTCGCACAAGGGCTTCCTGCCCGGCCCCTACGAGCAGCGCACGGCGCTGGACGAGGTGGTGCAGATGATGGGCGGCCTGGCCTACATGACCGGCCCCGAAGGCCGCCCGCTGCGCGCCGGCACCAGCGTCAACGACATCATGGGCGGCATGTTCGGTGCCATCGGCGCGCTGGCGGCATTGGCGCAGCGCGAGAAGACCGGCCACGGCCAGGAGGTGCACAGCGCGCTGTTCGAGAACAACGTGCTGCTCGTCGCCCAGCACATGATGCAATTCGCCGTGACCGGCAAGCCTGCCGCGCCGATGCCCGGCCGCATCAGCGCCTGGGCGGTGTACGACGTGTTCGATGTGGCAGGCGGCGAACAGATCTTCCTCGCGGCGGTGAGCGACTCGCAATGGGCCGCCCTGTGCCAGGAGTTCGGCTTTGCGGACCTGGGGGCCGACCCGCGCCTGCAGTCCAACAATGCGCGCGTGCTGGCGCGTGACTGGATGATGCCGCTGCTGCGCGAGCGCTTCGGCACCTTCGGCGCCACGGAACTGGGCGAGCGCTTCGAACGCATCGGCCTGCCCTACGCGCCCATCACCAAGCCCCAGGACCTGTTCGACGACCCGCACCTCGCCGCCACGGGAGGCCTGGCCCCGGTGACGGTGCCCGCGGACGCCAGCGCGGCAGGCCATGCGATCGAGACCCGCACGCCGCTGCTGCCGCTGACGCTGGGCGGCCAACGATTGGGGCTACGCGTCGCGCCGCCGGCGCTGGGCCAGGACACCGCCGCGCTGCTGGGCGAGCTCGGCTATGCGCCGGCGCAGATCGAGCAACTGCAACAGGCCGGGGTGATCGGGGTGTAGGCCTGCGCACTGCCCATCTCGAGGGGCAGTGCGCGCCTCAGCGCCTCAACGCTGGCGCACGTTCTGCCCCGGCGCATCGTCGAGCACCGGGTAGCCCTTGCGCGGCGCGCCGAGGGCCGGCGGCTTGACCTGGGCTGCAGAATGCGCCGCCAGCCACTTCTGCCACGCCGGCCACCAGGAGCCTTCGTGCCGGGTCGCGGAGCTCACCCAATCGTCCGGAGCCAGGTGCGGGTCGGCCAGCCGCCGCGTCTTGATGCGGTAGTGCCGCTTCGGGTGCACCGGTCCGCAGACGATGCCGGCGTTGTGGCCGGCCGCCGTGAGCAGGAAGGTGAAGTCGTCAGAGCGCACCAGGTTGTCGACCTTGTAGACCGACTTCCACGGCGCGACGTGGTCGGCCTCGGTGCCGACGACGAACATCGGCACGCGGATGTCCGACAGGCGCACCAGTTGCCCGCCGACCGGGAAGCGGTTGGTGGCCAGTTCGTTGTCCAGGTACAGGCGGTACAGGTATTCGGAGTGCATGCGCCAGGGCATGCGCGTGCCGTCGGCGTTCCAGGCCATCAGGTCCATCATCGGCTGGCGCTGGCCCTTCAGGTAGTTGTCCACTGCCGGCTGCCAGACCAGGTCCTGCGCGCGCAGCATGGCAAAGGCGCCGCCCATCTGCCGGCTTTCGAGCACGCCTTTCTTGTGCATCGTGGCCTCGAGCATCGCCAGCTGGCTCGGGTTGATGAAGAAGGCCAGCTCGCCGGGCTCGGAGAAGTCGGTCTGCGCCGCAAACAGCGTCATCGACGCCAGCCGCTCGTCGCGGTCGCGGGCCAGCGCTGCGGCGCCGATCGACAGCAGCGTGCCGCCGATGCAGTAACCCACCGCATGCACCTTGCGCCCCGGCACGATCGCGCTGACGGCATCCAACGCAGACTTGAAGCCCTGTTGCAGGTAGTCGTCCATGCCGATGTCGCGGTCGGCGGCGTCGGGGTTCTTCCACGACATCATGAAGACGGTGTGCCCCTGGTCGACCAGGTACTTGACCATCGAGTTGCGCGGGCTCAGGTCGAGGATGTAGTACTTCATGATCCACGCCGGCACGATCAGCAGTGGCTCCGCATGCACCGTCTTGGTCGTCGGCGTGTACTGGATCAGCTCGATCAGATCGTTGCGGAACACCACCTTGCCCGGGGTCACGGCCAGCACCTTGCCAACCTCGAAATCCTCGGTGCCGGCCGGCGCCGCGCCATCGAGCGTGCTCTGCACATCCTCGACCATGTGCTGCAGCCCGCGCACCAGGTTCTGGCCCTGCTCGGCCTGGGTCAAGGCCAGCACCTCGGGGTTCGACGCCAGGTAGTTGGCGGGCGAGCTGGCATCGAGCAGCATTCGCACGGCGAACTCCATCAGCTGCGCGTGGTAGTCGGTGACGCCGTCGACGTTGCGCACCGTGTCGTTCATCAGCGCGGCGCTGTTCTGGTAGGCGCGCGCATAGACGTTGAACGGGAACTGGCTCCAGTCGGCCGCGGCGAAGCGGCGGTCGGCCTGGCCTTCCAGGCCTTCGGCCGGCGCTACCGGCTGCCCGGCCATGGCGCGCAGCGCGAAGCTCCAGGTGTCCTGCGCGCGCTCGAGCAGCTGCTGCTGCATTTCCATCTGCTTGGCCGGCGACAGCGCCAGGTGCATCGCCCAGTCGGCCCAGGCGGTGGTGAAGGCGGTCGGCGCCAGGCCGGCCGTCATCTGCGCGAGCTGGGAACGGAACTCGCGGTCGAAATCCTGGGGCTGGGGGGCCCCGCTGCGCTTGGTTGCCATCGTCGTTGTCTCCGGTTGTCGTTCTCGCCTTCACGCTGGACGGTCGGGGGCTTGGAAGTGGTCATCGTACCCAGCTTGCCCGCGCCGGGTGCGTCCGCAGCCCGTCAGGCGGGCGCGTGCCAGCCGGCATCGACCCACAGCTCGCCGCTGACCGCGGCGTTGGCCAGCATGAAGCAGATTGCGTCGGCGATCTCCTCGGGCTGAATCAGCCGGCCGAGCTGGGTGTAGGGCAGGATGTTCTTGGCGACATAGTCCATGCCCATCGCCCGCACCATCGGCGTGTCGGTAAAGCCAGGGTGGATCAGGCTGCAGCGCACGCCATGGAAGATGGCCTCCTTCATGATCGTGGCCGCTGCGCCCTCCAGCCCGGCCTTGGTGCTGGCATAGGAGATCTGGCCGCGGTTGCCCTGCGACGAAATCGAGCCGATGAACACCACCGAGCCCTGCACGCCCTCGTCCGGGTGCCACTTCTTCAGCCCTTTCGCGGCACGGTCTTCGGCGATGCGCCCGAGCATCTCCAGCGCCCAGTACACCGGCGCGATCAGGTTGACCTCGACCACCAGCCGGAACTGCTCCTGGGGGTAGATGCGCGCCTTGCCGGTGGCTTTGTCGACGCGGACCGCCAGATCGTCGCGGGTGATGCCGGCAGCCGGCACGCACAGCGACACCAGGCCGTTGCCGCGGCTGATGGCGTCGAACACGCCCGCGCGGAAGGCCGAGTCGGTGGTGTCGCCACGAAACGGCACGACGAAGTCGCGGCCGATCTCGGCGTTCAGCGCGGCGGCCACCTCGTCGACTGCCGGGTTCATGTCGACCAGCGCCACCGCGGCGACATTGCGCCGCGCCATCGCCGTGGCCACCGCGCGGCCGATGCCGCTTGCGCCGCCGGTGATCACGGCAACCTTGTTCGTGAAACCCATGGAACCTCCTGCAACGGAATGGCGGAATGCGACCCTGACGATAACCTGCGGATCTGGCCCGGCGCTTACGCGGAGGGCGCCAGCGTAAATCGCCCGCGGCGCCTTGCTGAGTTGCGGTATGGCCGCATCATTTGCCCGTCGGCGATGGCCGCGCAGGATGCACAACCGTCTGCGGCCGGGACAGACTGGCGGCATCCACGGGCGCAGCGTCCACCGCTTCTTCCAGCAACTGCAGTGCAGCCATCGCGAAGGCCAGCATGTTGGCCTGCCTGTCATCCGAACCCGTGCGCAGCATGCGCTCGCGCAGCACCGGGCCGTCGACAGCCAGGCAGCTGTGACCGGCCGGGTCGCCGTAGGGGTTGCCGGAGGGGCCGGCCGCGCCGGTTTCGGACAGGCCCCAGCTGGCCTTGAAGCGCGCGCGCTGGTGCCGAGCCAGCAACTGGGCCCAGGGCGGGCTCGACGAACGCATGCCGATGGTGTCGTCCGACGTCAGCTCGGTGAGCAATCTTCGCGAACGCCGTGTATACAGCACCACCCCACCGTAGTAGTAGGCCGACGCGCCGGCACGCGACAGCAGCGCGGCCGAGACCAGCCCACCGGCCGAAGACTCGGCCACTGCGAGCGTCTCACCACGCGCTGCGATCTTGTCACCGACCCGCGCACCCAGGGCGAACAGCGTGTCGATGTCCATCGTGATCGACCTCGGCTTGTTCGTGGGGGTGCGAGCCGCTAGCCGAAGCGGCGACGGTGCCATTCGATGAGCGTGTCGCTCACCTGCTGCGGCTGTTCCTGCTGCGTCCAGTGGCCGCTGTCGCGCACCAGAACCTTCTCCAGGTCGGGCACCAGCCGCTCCATGCCGTCGGCGGCCGACGGTGGCAGCACCGCGTCGTTCTCGGCCATGATCATCAGCGCCGGCACCCGCACCACCGGGTCGAGCTCGGCCGAGCGCTGCCAGTTGCGCGTCATGTTGCGGTACCAGTTGATGCCGCCAGTGAAGCCGCTGCGACGGAAGCTGTCGACGAAGACCTGCCTTTCCGCCGCCGACAGGATCGGGGTGCGCGGATCGGTCGCCGCATCGTAGGCGGCGACGATCTGCGGAAAGGCCAGGTTCGGCACCGCCGGCATCGGCCGCGGCAGGGGCTTGCGCATGAAGCAGTCGAAGGTCTGCTCGACATGGCTGTCGAAGAGGGCATCGACTTCGTGCCCTGGGGCCTGGAACTGCACGATGTACATCTGCTCGCCGAAGCGCTTGCGCAGGATCTGGATCGGATCGACCGGTGCGCGCGGCAGGTGCGGCGTGTTCAGGCTGGCCACGCCAGCGACCCGCGCGCGGTGGCGCAGCGGCATCTGCCAGACCACGAAGCCGCCCCAGTCGTGGCCGACGAACACGGCGCGGTCGATGCGCAGGTGGTCGAGCAGGCCCACCAGGTCGGCCGTCAGCTGCTCCAGGTCGTACGCTTCGACCGCCTGCGGGCGCTCGGTGGCGCCATAGCCGCGCTGGTCGGGCGCGATGACGCGGATGCCTGCCGCCGCCAGCGCCTGGATCTGGTGCCGCCAGGAGTAGGCGATCTCCGGCCAGCCGTGACACAGCAGCACCGGCGGCAGTGCGCCCGTCGGCCCGGCCTCGTAGTAGCCCATGCGGATGCCGTTGGTCTGCGCAAACTGCAGCGGTGGCATGTCGGTGAGCATCACAGCACCTCGAAGCGCCAGACCTCGCCGGCCGGCACCACGCGGCCGGCGGTCGGGTGCGCGAAATGCGTGCCCAGCACCAGCGAGCGGTCGGCGGCGCAGCAGGCCAGGAAGTTGCGGCGCGTGGCGCGCGCCAGGTCGCGGTCGGTGTCGAAATGCACGATGCGGTCCGGCTCGCTGCATTGCACCGGGTGGTGCATCAGGTCGCCGGTGATCACCGCGCGCTGGCCCTCGGACTCGATGCGCACGCTGACATGCCCCGGCGTGTGGCCCGGCGTGGGTTCCAGGCGCACCTCGTCGGTCAGCCGGTGGCCGGTGTCGACCAGGTCGGCCAGGCCGGCGTCCAGGATCGGCCGCACCGAATCGCCCAGGATGTCGTCGCCACCGGCCTCGACCGGCTGCTGTGACCAATGCTCCCATTCCTTGCGCGCGAACAGGTAACGCGCGTTCGGGAAGGTCGGCACCCAGCGGCCGTCGGCCCAGCGCGTGTTCCAGCCCACGTGGTCGACATGCAGGTGGGTGCACAGCACGGTGTCGATGCTGTCGGGCGCGAAGCCGGCTTCCTGCAAGTCCTTCAGGAAGCTGCCGTTCAACCGGTTCCAGTCGGGGTGGCGGCGCGGCTTGTCGTTGCCGACGCAGGTGTCGACGACGATGCACCGGCCGGCCGATTCGATGACGAAGCAGTGGATCGACAGCAGCAGCCTGTCCTGCGCATCGGCAAAGTGCGGCTTCAGCCACGGGTGCCGCGCCACCAGGTCGGGCGGCGGGTCCTTGAAGAAGAACTTCGGCGAGGTCGGCACGGGACCAATCTCGACCACCTGCGTCACCCGCACCTGTCCGATCTGCCAACGATTCATGCCGCCTGCCCTTGTATCGAATCCCCCCGCCGCGCCTGCGGCCCGGCGAAGCCGGCTCCGCGGCGTCCGCTTGGCCAGCCTATTTCGAGCGTCGCGGGTGCTGCTGCGACGCCGTGGAAAACTTACCCGAACCCGGGTTGTAGCACTTCGCTGCCGCCATTCACCAACCCAGGCCGAGCCTGAAGGCCAGCATCACCAGCGTGCCGCTGACGATAGTGCCGAGGATGTCGCGACGCCACAGGTAATAGGCCGTGGCCGCCACCACGCCGGGCAGGCGTGCGTCGACCCAGGTGTCGATGAACCGGCCCTGCGTCATGAAGATTTCCGGCGCCACCACCGCCACCAGCGCCGCCAGCGGCGCATAGCGCAGGCCCTGCTGCAGCCAGCCGGGCAGCGGCAGGTCTCGCTCGGGATAGAGGAAGAAGGCCCGCGTAACCAGCGTGATCAGCGCCAGGCCGAGGATCGCGATCCCACCCTCGAACAAGCTCATGTCAGGTCCTCCTCGGGCTGCGCCGCGCGCTGCGTCGTGTGATCGATGAGCAGCCCCACGACCACCGCGGCAGCAATCGCCACCAGGATGTTCAGCCGCAGCGGCAGTGCGAAGGTCGCCACCGCCGCGGCGCCGGCCACCGCCGCGGCGATCCAGGTGGCGCGGTCGTGCAGCATGGCGTAGGTCAGCCCCAGCAGCGCCAGCGATCCGGCAAAGCCCAGGCCCCACTGCGTGGGGATGCGGTCGCCCACCAGTAAACCGATCAGCGAGGGCAGGTGCCAGGCCGGAAAGTTCAGCGATACGCCACCCCAGAAATATGGCACCGACTGCGAGGTCGCCGGCGGCACCGGGAAGCGCTTGAGCACCAGCGCATAGTTCAGGTCGGCGGCGAAGTAGGCCATGCGCAGGCGCTGCCCGCGCGGCAGCGTGCCGAAGTAACGGCGCCAGCCGGCGCTGAAGATGACGAAGCGCAGGTTGACGCACAGCGCGGTGGCCCAGATCACCCACAGCGGCGCGCCGCCGGCCAGCAACGGCAGCGCCGCCAGCTGTGCGCTGCCGGCAAAGACGATCAGCGACATCAGCAGCGCCAGCGGCAGGGCCAGCTCGCTCTTGGCCATGGCGATGCCGGTGAGCAGGCCCCAGGCGGCAATGCCCAGCGCGGTGCCGGTCATGTCACGCACGCCGCGCGCGAACTCAGGGTGGCGCCACAAGGGTCTTGGCGGATCGGCAGCGTCCATGGCCCGATTGTGGCGAGTGGATACTGTCGCGGTTTGCCGCCCATCCCGCAGGAGACGCGCATGACCTCCGCCGACACCCACCCGGTGCCCGACCAGCACGGCGCCAACCTCTTCGACACCGACCCCGACCTGGGCCGGCTGCTGCCGCTGTACCTGCCGGCGCCGGTGCTGCAGCACCTGCTGCCGCACCTGCGGCAGCTGGGCGGCCTGGCCGGTGGGGTGCTCGACACGCTGGCGCAGACGGCCGACAAGCACCCGCCGCAGCTGATCCACCGCACACGCAGCGGCGTCGACGCGCAGCGCATCGTCAAGCACCCGGCCTATGTGGAGATGGAGCGAGTGGCCTTCAGCCAGTACGGCCTGGCCGCGATGTCGCACCGCGCCGGCGTGTTCGGCTGGGACACGCCGCTGCCCGCAGCCGCCAAGTACGCGCTGACCTATCTGTTCGTGCAGGCCGAGTTCGGCTTGTGCTGCCCGCTGTCGATGACCGATTCGCTGACGCGCACGCTGCGCAAGTTCGGCGCGCCGCAGCTGACCGAGCGCTACCTGCCGCAGCTGACGACGCAGGCCTTCGACGAGCTGCACCAGGGGGCGATGTTCATGACCGAACAGGGCGCCGGCTCCGACGTGGCGGCGACCGCGACACGCGCCGTGCCCGACGGCGATGCCTGGCGCCTTCACGGCGACAAGTGGTTCTGCTCCAACCCCGATGCCGACCTGGCGATGGTGCTGGCGCGCATCGACGGGGCGCCCGAGGGCATGCCGGGCGTGTCGCTGTTCCTGCTGCCGCGCACCTTGGAGGACGGCACGGCCAACGCCTACCGCATCGTGAGGCTGAAGGACAAGCTGGGCACACGCTCGATGGCCAGCGGCGAGATCCGCCTCGAAGGCGCGCGCGCCTTCCTGGTCGGCGAGGCCGGCCGCGGCTTCCAGCAGATGGCCGACATGGTCAACAACTCGCGGTTGAGCAACGGCGTGCGCGCCGCCGGTCTGATGCGCCGCGCCTGCAGCGAGGCCCTGTTCATCGCCCGCGAACGCCGCGCCTTCGGCCGCCGCCTGCTTGACATGCCGTTGATGCGACGCCAGATGCTCAAGCTGCTGTTGCCGGCCGAGCAGGCGCGCACGATGGTGTTCCAGACCGCCGAGGCGCTGAAGCGCGCCGATGCCGGCGAAGCCGGGGCCTATGCGCTGGTGCGCATCCTGACGCCGATGATCAAGTTCCGCGCCTGCCGCGATGCGCGCAAGGTCACCGGCGACGCGATGGAGGTGCGCGGCGGCTGCGGCTACATCGAGGACTGGGCCGACCCGCGGCTGGTACGCGATGCGCACCTAGGCTCGATCTGGGAAGGCACCAGCAACATCGTCGCGCTGGATGTGCTGCGCGCGATCCGCCGCGAAGGCTCGCTGCCGGCCTTGCAGCAGCACCTTCGCGGCCTGCTGGACGACACGCCACTGCATGCGCAAGCCCGAGCGGTGTTCGACACCACGCTGGTGCGCGCGACGGCGCGGGCCGCCGCCGCCGCCGAAGCCGGCGCGGGCGGCGAGCTGCTGGCACGGCAGGTCGGCTCGGCGCTGTACCACCTGACGACGGCCGTGGCCATGGCCTGGGAAGCCGGCGGCATGCGTTCGGCACGGCGCATGCGCCTGGCCCAGCTGGTGCTGCGCCAGCGCCTGCTGCCGCAGGACCCGCTGGGCGGCGACGACAGCGAACCCGCCTGGCTGCCGCGCCTGCTTGACCCGGCCGACGACGACGCCGACGTGGCGGGCGTGACCCTGTGGGTCTAGATGCCGTGAAAGCGTGCGAACTGCGCCAGCGGCGCGCGCTCGACCGGGAACTGGTTGACCGGATGCGCGGTGTTGGCGTGGCCGATGGACATGCCGCAGAACAGCATGCGCTCGTCGGGGATGCCGATGAAGCTGCCGACGGTCTTCGGGTACACCGACCAGCATTCCTGCGCGCAGCTGTCCAGGCCTTCCTCGCGCAGCAGCAGCATCACCGACTGCAGGAACATGCCCAGGTCGGACCATTGCGGCGGCCCCATGCGGCGGTCGACCGAGCAGAACAGCGCCAGTGGCGCGCCGAAGAACTGGTAGTTGCGCGCAAACCATTGCAGCCGCCGCAGCTTGTCCTCGCGCGGAATGCCTAAAGCGGCATACATCGCCTCGCCGAGCTGGAAGCGGTAGTCACGGTAGGGCGCGACCAGTTCCTTGGGATAGATGTCGTATTGGGGCTGTTCGGAGCGGTCGCCGGCGGCCACCTCCTGCAGGCGGCGCTGCATCAGGGCCTTGAGTTCGTCGAGCCTGGCGCCGGCCACCACGTCGATGTGCCAGGGCTGCACGTTGCCGCCCGAGGGCGCGCGCGCGGCGGCTTCGAGCACGCGGCGGATGACATCGCCGGACACCGGCGTGGGCAGGAAATCGCGCACCGAGCGCCGGCTGGCCAGGGCTTCGTAGACCGTCATGCAACTCCCTTCGGCGGAACGGGTCCGCGTCGACAAAGGTTCAGCGCCGGGCCGACGGCCGGCGTCGCGGCAGTGTAGCCAGCCCGGCCGGCGTGCCGAGCAACTGCTGCGCCATGTCGGCCACCGCGGCCTTGAGCGCGTCCCAGCCGGCGTCGCTGCGCAGGTCGAGACCGCCGAAGATGCGGATCTTGCGCGAACGTACCAGCAGGTACTGCACGCCAGCCACCAGCAGCAGCGTGATGCCGCGAAGCTGCGGCGTGCGCTCGAAGTCGTCGCCGCCGAACAGGGCCTCGGCCTGAAAGCCCCACTGCTCGCGCTCGGCCTCCAGGATCGCCGTGAGTTCGTTGCGTTCGACGAGCTCGGCCGCCAGGATCTCCAGCGTCAGCGGCCGGCGGCGCAACGCGTCGATGAAGCGGTCGAAGAACAGCGCGTAGCGTTGCGGCAGCGGCAGGGCCCGCACCGCATCTGCATCGTCGCACAGCAGTTCCTGCACGCTCGGCCAGAAGCGTCCGCTCGCGCCCCAGGTGTGCAGCAGCTCGGGCAGACCGCCGAAGTAGCGATAGATCAGCACCTTGTCGACCGCCGCCTCGCGTGCGATGGCATTGATGCCCAGCGCACGGAAGCCGTCGCGCGCCAGCACCTCGCCCACCGCGGCCAGGATGCGTTCCTCGGTGGCCGCACGGTCGCGCGGCCGCAGTGCTTCGGCCTTGGCTTTCATGTGCGCACGATGTGGGCGTCGACACCGCGCCGCGGCGCCGGCCCGGCCGAGGGTGCGAAGCCGACGCGGGCCCACATCTGCACCGTCTGCGCGGGCGCGGCGACACCGAGAAGGCGACGGATCTGCGCATGCACTGCGGCCTGTTCGGGGTACTCCTGCAACGCCTGCTGCAGCGGCTGCATCACCACGCCCTGCGCCGTGCCGGCCAGTTGCACGCGCACGTAGGCGCGACCGGCGTTGACCTGGGTGACGCGGTCGTTGGCCTCGCTCACCATCCACAGGAAGCCCGGGGTCGACTCGAGCTTCTTGCCGAAGTCCTTGATCTGGCTGGTGGTGGCGTAGTCGTCCGGGCCCGGCGCGCGGCTGCGGTCGAACAGGCCCAGCCGCGCCATCCACACCACCGTCGGGTCGAGCAGGGTCAGGCCGTCGCGGTGGCGCGCCACCTCTTCGGGCCCGACACGCAGCACCTTGTACGACTCCATGATCGTGCGTGGCGTCACCATCTCGATGCGCCAGGCCTCCGCGGCCACGGCGCGCTGTTGGGCCATCAGGTCGGGCTGATCGGGCCCGGCGAAGCCGAAGCGCAGCGGGTGCGGCTTCACGGCTTCGGCCATGGCCTGCCACGCGCTGGCCGGCACCGCGCGCGCCGGGTCGTAGGCGGCGCGGTTGGTGTGGCGCTTCAGGATCTGCGCGAACAGCGGGTCCTTCGGCACCGCGGCATCGGCCACCAGGCGGATCGAGGCCACCGGCCGCGTGTCCGGCTTGTCCGGGCCGAAGGCGCCTTCGGGAAAGAGCGTGACCTCGGTGCGCTGGCCGCGCTCGCGGGCGGCGATATCCAGCAGCTCGATGAAGGTGCCGTGACTCATCATGATCTGGCGCGAGTACGGGTCGGTCTCGGGCAGCAGGCGCTGCAGGTCGCAGCGCAGCACGATCTGGTCCGGCACGCTCAGGTCGACCAGCCAGGACTGCAGGTTGTGCGAATGCGGCGCCAGGATCGCGTAGCCGAGGATCCAGCGGCGCAGGTCGGCCTGTGCAGGCGGGCCCTGCCAGGGCGCGATGGCCTCGGCCGGCATGGCGGCGGAGCAGCCGGTGGCCGCGGCGCCCGCAGCCAGGATCACGCCGCCGCCGGCAACACGGATGAATTGGCGTCGGTCCATGCTCAGCTCCTTTGTCACCATACGGTGACGCAAGTTTAGTCACCGTGCGGTGATATGGCAAGCACGAATGCGAAGTAGCCGCGCGAACGGCCATGAAAAAGGGCCCCGCAGGGCCCATGGTTCTTGCAGAGGCGGGCGATCAGCCAGCCATCGACAGCGCTGGCCTGGACACCGCCAATGCGGCCTGCGGCGGTGCGACCGATACGCCGATCGGCACCACCGCGGCGTGGTTGACCATCGGCTCGAGCAAGGCCACCACATCGCGCAGCGTGGGCGCACCCAAGGTGCGCAGTCGCAGTTCGCAGAGCTCGTGGTGCACGTGGTCCAGATCGTTCATCAGGCTCAGCAACCTGGCCTCATGACGGACGCTGTCTGCCGCCAGGGAATCGATCTCGTCGCTCAGGCGGGCGTACTTGCCCTTGAGTTCATGCAGTGTCATCGCTCCCTCCTGACTGCGCATCATCGACCTGCGGATGCATCGAGGCGGAGTCTCTCAGGCCTCGCGGTGCGGCGGCACCACCCGTTTGAGGGGGAGGCCATGCGGCACCTGCCGTGGAGCGGCCAAGCCAGCGCCGCGAATTGCCACAATGCGGTGCGAGTGCGGCCCATTCGGGTGCCGTGCGCAGCCAGCGGGGATCCCATTGCAGGACGATTTCGAGCAGGCCCGCAGTCTCTTCCTCGACGGCGTGGCGCATTTCGAGGCCCAACGGCTGCACGATGCCGAGCGCTGTTTCGTGGACTCGCTGCAGAAGCTGCCAGGCCGCGTCTCGACGCGCGTGAACCTTGCGGCCACACGGTTGCGGCTCGGTCGCGCCACCGAGGCACTGGTCGAACTGGAGGCCGTACTCGGTCAGGAGCCGCAGCATCTGGACGCATGGTGCCACCGCGCCGTGGCTCTGGCGGAGCTGGGTCGGGATGCCGAATCGCTGGTGTGCGCCGACCATGTGCTTGCGGCCGATCCCTCCAACGGGAGTGCGTGGTACCACCGCGGCCATGCCCTCGAGCGACTGCGCCGCTACGGCGATGCGCAGTCGGCCTTCGAACGCCATCTGGCATTGCAGCCACAGCACGCCGAGGCCTGGTTCCGCCTGGCCCAGTTGCAACAGCGCCAGGGACGCTTGAACGAGGCGCTGGCCAGCCTGGAGCGGGCCTCGTCGCTGGCGCCGGCCCATGCCGGTGCCTGGACACAGCGCGGCACGCTGCTCAAGGACATGGGCCGCCGGTCCGAGGCCGCGGCAGCCTTCGAGCGGGCGATCGAGCTCGGCGCCGATGCCGAGTTGAACCGTTTCTTCCTCGCCGCGCTGGGCGCGCAAGCAAGCCCGGCCACGGCACCGCGAGCCTATGTGCAGGCCCTGTTCGACGACTATGCCGACGGCTTCGACCAGCATCTGGTCGACGTGCTCGGCTACCAGGCGCACCGCCAGCTGATCACGCGGCTGGCCGGCCTGCAATCGCAGCCCTTCGACTCGGCGCTGGACCTGGGCTGCGGCACCGGCCTGTGCGGACCGCTGCTGAGGCCGATCGTGCAGCAGCTGACCGGCGTGGACCTGTCGCAGGCCATGCTCGACCAGGCGGCCGCGCGCGGCGTGTACGACCGGCTGCTGAAGGCCGATCTGGTGGAGCACCTGCAGCACACGCCCGAGCGCCACAACCTGGTGGTGGCCGCCGACGTCTTCATCTACGTCGGCGAACTGGATGCGGTGTTTGGCGGCGTGATGCGCGTGCTGCGCCCCGGCGGCGTGTTCTGCTTCTCGGTGGAGCATGCCCAGGACGACCGTCCCGTGGCGTTGAACGCGCAATTGCGCTATGCCCATTCGCTGCCGTACCTGCAGGCCCTGGCCCAGCGTCATGGCCTGCGGCTGCTGCGCAGCGCGGCCGAGCCGATCCGCCAAGACCGCACACAGGCCATCCCCGGCCTGTACGTCTATCTCGGCGCCTGAACGGGCAGCACCGGCCACGCAAGAAACGGCAACAGGCGTCAGCAGCCGCAACCGAACGGCTGGCTGTGCAGTCCTGCACGCCCTTCGCTGCAGTGCAGGCGCTGCCGTGCCGATAAGAGGTCATGGTCATCCGCCCAACGTTGTCCAATCCGCTGCCGTGTCCGACTCCGATCTCACTTTTCCGACCCTGACGCTCGACGAGCCTCCGCCCTGGCAATGGCCGATGCCGCCTGCCAGCGCGCGCCGCTTCGCGCCATCGCCGGCGCTGGGCACGGCCCAGCCCTGCCAGATCGAGACCCAGACCGGCCTGACGTTGCAAGGCGCAATGCTCGACTTCGATCCGTCCAAGCGCCGGCTGCAGTTCCGCGCCTCGTCCGGCGGCACCGATGCCTCGCTGCCCTTCACGAGCGTGCGCCGCTTGACCCTCACCGCAGCGCTGCTGCCCTCGGCGCGCACCGCGGATGCACCGAGGGAGCGACCGCCGCCTGCGGCGCAGGAGCGCGACTACACGCTGCAGCAGGTGGGCCATGCCACGATGGTGCCGCTGACCGGCCGCACGGCCGGCCACGTTCTGGCGGGCGAGGGCCTGTACCTGTTCAGCCCGGCCCAGGACGACGGCGCGCTGTACCGCGTGTTCGTGCCGCGCACGGCCTATTCACGCTGCGAGTTCGGCCCCTCGGCCGAGGAACTGGCCGCGCGCCACTGGATAGCCAGCCCGGCCAAGCTGATCGAGGCGCTGGAACTGCAGGAACGTGCGCCGGTAGTACCACTGGGCCAAGCGCTGCTGGCGCTGGGCCTGCTGACCCAGGTGCAGCTCGACCGCGCGCTGCAGCGGGTGGACGGCAAGACCGCCCTGGGCGGGGCGCTGGTCGATTCGGGCCTGGTGTCGCGCGCCGACCTGCAGACCGCGCTGGCGCACAAGATGGGCTACCCGCTGGTGGATCTGGAGCGTTTCCCGCTCGATGCGCACGCGCTGGCGCTGCTGCCGCGGCGCCTGGCCATCAGCCACCGCGTGCTGCCGCTGATGCTGGACAAGGAGCGCCTGATCGTCGCGGTCGACCGGCCCGGCCGGGTGCTCAAGCTGCGCCAGCTGGAGGCCTATGCGCAGATGCCGATCGTGCCGGCGCTGGCGCTGAAATCGCAGATTCTGGTGGCGTTGAACCGGCAGTCCGGCGACGGCTGGAACCTCAACGTGTCGGAGCGGGTGAACTTCTTCGCCACCACGATCTGAGCCCTCGCCCCGAGCGACGGCCGCATCTGACGCTGCGTAGCCGGCCCTAGAATCCGGGGCCTGCGGTGAACCTGCCGACAAGGCAAGCCACTGCGTCCCATGTCCACTGCCGAACGCTCCCCAGACGCCCTGCCGTCGCGCCGCCTGATGCCGGCGCTGTTCATGGGCGTGTTCATGGCCGCGCTGGACACCGCGGTGATCGCCCCGGCCATCCCCGCGCTGCGCGAGGCCTTCGCCATCGACCATCGCGAATCGGCGCTGCTGATGGTGGTGTTCATCCTGTGCTCGCTGTGCAGCACCGCACTGCTGGCCAACCTGGGTGACCGCCATGGCCGCCGCCCGGTGTTCCTGGGCAGCGTGGCCTGCTTCGCCGCCGGCTCGCTGCTGATCGCGCTGTCACCGACTTACTGGATGGTGTTGGTCGGCCGCGCGGTGCAGGGCGTCGGCGCCGGCGGCATCCTGCCCACCGCCAGCGCGGTGATCGGCGATGCCGTCGCCGCTAACGAGCGCGGCCGCGCGCTCGGACTGATCGGCGCCACCTACGGCATGGCTTTCGTGCTCGGCCCGCCCCTGGCCACGTTGCTGATGCTGGCCTTCAGCTGGCACTGGATCTTCCTGATCAACCTGCCAATCGCGGCGCTGGTGCTCGGCCTGGGTGCGCGCAGCCTGCCGCGCAAGACGCAGGTTGTGGCATTGCCTCCGCTGGACGGGGCCGGCATCGCGCTGACGCTGCTGACGCTGAGCTGCCTGGTGCTGGGCATCACCCGCGTCGCCGACGACCTGTTCGGCCAGCGGCTGTGGCCGGGCTTCCTGGCCGCGGCCGCGCTCGCTCTGGCGCTGCTGGTGCGCGTGGAGCGGCGAGCCGCCGCGCCGATGGTCCCTTTTTCGCTTTTCGCCAACCGCCAGCTCGCGCTGACCTACGGGCTCACCGCCGCCGCCGGCTTCGGCATGGGCAGCATCATCTTTCTCAGCTCGATCGCGCAACTGGCCCATGGCGTCGCACCTCGGCACGGCGGCTTCGTGCTGCTGCCTCTGGTGCTTTGCTCGATGCTCGGCTCGATGGGCTCCGGCCGGCTGCTCAACCGACTGGGTGCGCGCACCCTGCTGCTGGCCGGATTCGGCGCGCTGGCCCTGGGTTACACCGCCTCGGCCTTCACCGCGGCCGGGCTGTGGTTCTTCCTGCTGGCGTCGATGCCGGTAGGCCTGGGCGTGGGGATCGTCGTCGGCGGCGCGCTGCGCGCGATCGCCATCGACGAGGCGCCGTCGGCGCAGCGCGGTGCGGCGCAGGGCATGATCAACATCTGCACCAGCGTCGGCACGCTGCTGTCGGCCGCGGTGGTCAGCGCCGTCGCCGATTTCAGCGGCGGTGGTGCACGCGGCTTCGGCATCGCCTACCTGGGCGTCGCCGCCCTGATGCTGCTGATGCTGCCGGCCACGCTGGGCCTGCGCCATGGCAGGCGCACGCCACCGAAGGCCGAGCCGGAGCGAGCAGCGGGACAGGTGCTGCGGTGAACCTGATGCGCTGGCTGGAGCGGGCCGCGCGCGTGCATCCGCAGCGCGGCGCACTGTGGCTGGGCGAGCAGCCGCATTTGAACTATGTGCAACTGGCCGAGCGCGCGGCCCGGCTGGCCGGACACCTGCGCGACGATCTCGGCCTGCAGCCCGGCGAGCGCGTGGCCGTTTTCATGAGCAACCAGCCGTCCTACCTGGAGGCGCTCTATGGCGCGCTGTGGGCCGGGCTGGCGGTGGTGCCGATCAATGCCAAGCTGCACCCGCGCGAGGTGGCCTTCATCCTGGGTGACGCCGCGGCCTCGGTGCTGTTCGTGTCGGACGATCTGGCCGATCCGCTGCGGGCATTGGGCGACGAGCTGCCGCCGTTGCGCGAGTGGTTGACAACCGGACAACCCGGCCATGCAGCCGCGCTGGCCGCCGCGCCATGGCCACTGGAGCCGAGCGCTCCGGACGACCTGGCCTGGCTGTTCTACACCTCGGGCACCACCGGCCGGCCCAAGGGCGTGATGCAGACGCAGCGCAACCTGCAGGCGATGACGGCCGGCTACTTCATGGACGTCGACGACGTGAGCTGCGACGACGCCATCGTCTATGCCGCGCCGATGTCGCATGGTGCCGGCATGTACAACTTTCCGTTCCTGGCGCGCGCAGCGCGGCATGTGGTGCCGGCCTCGGGTGGCTTCGACCCGGCCGAGCTGGTGGCGCTGGCGCGCAGCCTCGGCCGGCTGTGCCTGTTTGCCGCGCCGACCATGGTCAAGCGCCTGGTCGATCACATCGAGGCCAGCGGCGCGCCCTGCGACGGCTTCAAGACCATCGTCTACGGCGGCGGGCCGATGTATGGGGCCGACATCCAGCGCGCGCTGGCGGTGATGGGCCGGCGCTTCGTGCAGATCTACGGCCAGGGCGAATCGCCGATGACCATCACCGCGCTGTCGCGCGAGCACCTGGCCGATGCGGCGCACCCGCGCCATGCCGAACGCATCGCCTCGGTGGGCGTGGCGCATTCGCTGGTCGAGGTGCGCGTGGCCGGCAGCGACGGTGCCACGCTGCCCGAAGGCGAGACCGGCGAGGTATTGGTGCGCGGTGACACCGTGATGGCCGGCTACTGGCGCAACCCCGAGGCCAGCGCGGCCACGCTGCGCGACGGCTGGCTGTGGACCGGCGACCTCGGCGCGATGGATGGCGACGGTTTCCTGACGCTGAAGGACCGCTCGAAGGACGTGATCATCAGCGGCGGCTCGAACATCTACCCGCGCGAGGTCGAAGAAGCCCTGCTGCGCCACCCTGGGGTGCGCGAGGTCTCGGTGGTCGGCCAGGCCGATGCCGAATGGGGCGAGATCGTCGTCGCCTTCGTCGTCGGCGACGGCCTGAGCGCCGCTGCACTGGACGCCACCTGCCTGGAACACATCGCCCGCTTCAAGCGACCCAAGCGTTACCGCTTCGTCGACAGCCTGCCGAAGAACAACTACGGCAAGGTGTTGAAGACCGCCCTTCGAGAAATGCTCAACCAAGGAGAGAGACCATGCTGAAAGGCCGCACCGCACTTGTCACCGGTTCCACCCAGGGCATCGGCCTGGCCATCGCCAAGGCGATGGCCCAGGCCGGCGCCCATGTCGTCGTGCACGGCATCGAAACAGCGGCGCAGGGCCAGCCCATCGCTGCCGCGCTGGCCGAGCACGGCGTGCGCAGCGCCTACGTGCAGGCCAACCTGGCCCGCGCCGACGAGGCCGCCGGCCTGGTGGACGCGGCCACGCGCGCGCTCGGGCCGATCGACATCGTCGTCAACAACGCCGGCATCCAGCACACCTGCGCGATCGAGAGCTTTCCGGTCGAGCGCTGGGACGCGATCATCGCGATCAACCTGTCCTCGGCCTTCCACACCATGAAGGCGGTGGTGCCGGGCATGCGCGAGCGCGGCTGGGGCCGCATCGTCAACATCGCCTCGGTGCATGGCCTGGTGGCTTCGGTCAACAAGGCCGCCTACCTGGCCGCCAAGCACGGGCTGGTCGGCCTGAGCAAGGGTGTGGCGCTGGAAACGGCGACGCAGGGCATCACCGTCAACTGCATCTGCCCGGGCTGGACCGACACGGTGCTGATCCAGCCGCAGATCGAGGCCCGCGCCGCGGCCCATGGCGGCGACCGCGCGGCTGGCGTGCGCGACCTGCTGCGCGAGAAGCAGCCCAACCTGACGCTGCTGCCGCCGGAGCGCATCGGCGACGTGGCGGTGTTCCTGTGCAGCGAGGCCGCGGCCGGCATCACCGGCGTGGCGCTGCCGGTGGACGGCGGCTGGACGGCACAGTAGCCGCCACCGTGTGATCCTGCTCGACCCGCTGGCGCGGCCGGTGATCGGCCACCGCGGCAACCGCGCCTTCGCGCCGGAGAACACGCTCGAATCCTTGCTGGAGGCGGTGGCGCTGGGCGCCGACGCGTTGGAATTCGACCTGCGTGTGTCGCGCGACGGCCAGCTGGTGGTGTTCCACGACCCGACGCTGGAGCGCACCACCGACGGCCGCGGCGCGGTCGCGCAGCACAGCGTGGTCGAGCTCAAGCGCTTGGACGCCGGCGCCCACTTCACGCGCGACGGCGGGCAGACCTTTCCGTGGCGCGGCCGCGGCGTCACAGTGTCCACCTTCGACGAGATCGTCGATGCATTGCCGAAGAGCCTGCCGTTGATCATCGAGCTGAAGACGCCTGCGGCCACCGAGCCGCTGCGCCAGGCAGTGCGGCGCCACGACCTGGCGGCGCGCATCATCGTCGCCGGCTTCGACCCGAAGGCCACGCGGCCGCTGCGCGGCGCCGGCTTTGCGCTGGGCGCCAGCACGCCTGACGTGGTGGCGCTGCTGACGCCGGCGTTGCTGCACCTGCGCGCCAGACCGAGGCATGTGCAGGCGCTGTGCATCCCGCAGCGCTGGCACGGCCTGACGGTGCCGATTGCCTCGCTGGCGCGCACGCTGCGCGGCAGCGGTGCGGTGCAGCATGTATGGACCGTCAACGAGCCAGCCGAGGCCTTGCGGCTGTGGCGCAACGGCGTGCAGGGCATCATCAGCGATGACCCGGCGCTGATGCTGGCCACGCGCGAGCGCGCCGTCTGATCTGCTACGGTGCGGCCATTGCAGCTGCACAGGATGACGGCATGAACTCACCCGACCGACCCGGCCGCCTGGCCGGCCGCAACGCGTTGATCACCGGCGCCAGCCGCGGCATCGGCCGCGCCATTGCGCTGCGCTATGCCGAAGAAGGCGCCGACCTGTTCCTCACCGCCACCAACGCGGAATTGCTGGACGAGACCCGCGCGCTGGCCGAGGCAGTAGGTGCCAAGGTCACGCTGCACTGTGCCGACGTGAGCCAGCGTGACGCCGTGCAGGCCATGGTGGACACGGCGACGAAAGCGCTGGGCGGCATCGACATCCTGGTCAACAACGCCGGCGTCTACAAGGCTGCGCGGCTGGTGGACTACACCCCTGAGGACTTCGACCGCATCATGCAGGTGAACGTCTACGGCGTGTTCCATGTGCTGCAGCGTGTGCTGCCCCACATGCAGCAGCGCGGGCGCGGCAAGGTGATCAACATCGCTTCCACCGCCGGCAAGTGGGGGTCGCTGAACCAGAGTGCCTACAACGCGTCGAAGCATGCCGTGGTCGGGCTGACGCGCTGCGCCGCGCTGGAGATGGGCGCGTACGGCATCAACGTCAATGCCATCTGCCCCGGCTTCGTGCAGACCGACATGCTCGAGTCCTTCCGCGCCCATGGCGACATCCTCGGTGTGCCCTTCGAGAAGGTGATGGAGGCCGGCCTGGCGCGCGTGCCGTTGAAGCGCTTCCTGCAGCCGCGCGAGATCGCCGACCTTGCCGTCTACATGGCCTCGGCCGAATCGGACGGCATGACCGGCCAGACGCTGCTGCTCGATGGCGGGATGCTGATGGTGTAGGCCGCTGCAGGCCTCACGGCTGCGTCGCCACCATCACGGCGTAGGCCTTGAAGACCGCGGTTGCCGGCGCGCCGACCTTCAGGCCCAGCGCCTCCAGGCCCTCGTGGGTGACCGTGGCGGTGAGGGTCGCGCCGCCGGGCAGCGTCAGCACCACCAGCGAAGACACCGCGCCCTTCTCGATGCGCGACACCGTGCCGGCCAGCTGGTTGCGCGCCGACAGCTGCCAGCCGGCGAAGTCGCTGACCAGCACCACCGCCGAGGCCTTGACCAGCGCCAGCGCTTCCTTGCCCTTCTTCAGCTTCAGCCGTCGCGCGGCGGCGCTGGTCAGCGTGGCGGTGATGTGGCCGCCGCTCTTCAGCGCAAGCGTCACCTCGGCCGACACTGGGCCGATCTCGACGGCACTCACCGTGCCGGCGAACTGGTTGCGGGCGCTGGTCTTCATCGACATCCTCCTGAGCAGGCCCTGAAGGGCCGGGTGCTGGGCCAGGCGTTCTTCCTGCACGCGCAGGAAGTCGCGGTGTTCGGTCTGCAGCGTGTGCCAGGCGGCGAGCAGGCCGCGCGCGGCGTCGGTCAGCTGCGTGCCGCCGCCACCGGCGCCGCCGGTGGCGGTTTCGAGCAGCGGCTCGTTGGCCAGGTTGCAGGCGCTTTCCAGCAGCAGCCATGCGCCCTTGTAGCTGAGGCCCGCGGTGGCGGCGGCGCGGTTGATCGAGCCGGTGTGCTGCAAGGCATCGAGCAGCGCGAAGAAGCGCGCATCCAACCGCCCGGCCAGGCGCAACTCGGCGCTGAGCAGCGAGCCGTCGGCGGGCGTCTTCATGGCACCAGCGCCACGGTCTTGACCTGCGCCCACACCGGCTGGCCGGGCTGCAGCCCCAGCGCGTGCGCCGAGCGCCGCGTCAAGCGCGCCACCAGCGGCAACGCACCGATGCGCACGCGCACCAGCGCCAGCGCCGGGTGCTCGTCGTCGGCGATGAGCTCCACCGTGGCCGGCAGCTGGTTGCCGATGCTGCTGCCCGCCTGCGCCGTAACCGCCAGGCTGACATCACGCGCCAGCACGCGCACGCGCACCGCGCTGCCCGGCGGCAAGCCGCCGTCGCGTGTCCACAGGCTGCCGGCGCCGCCGCCCAGTTGCAACCGCGCCAGCTGCCAGGCGGCGTCGCGCTCGGCCACCACCGCGTCGAGCACCACGCCCGCATCCTCGCCGCGCGCGGTGGGCAGGTCCAGGCGCGACAGCATCTCGGCCAGCGCGCCGGACGCCAGCACGCGGCCCTGCGCCATCAGCACCAGGTGGTCGGCGAGTTGCGCCACCTCGTCCAGCGCATGGCTGACATAGACCACCGGAATCGAAAGCTCCCGGTGCAAGCGCTTCAGGTAGGGCAGCACTTCGGCCTTGCGTGCCGCATCCAGCGCGGCCAGCGGCTCGTCCATCAGCAGCAGCGCCGGGCTGGTGGCCAGCGCACGGGCGATGGCCACGCGCTGCCGTTCGCCGCCGGACAGCGTGTCGGGCCGCCGCGCCATCAATCCGCCGATGCCGAGCAGCTCGATCGCCTGCTCCAGCGCGATGCGCCGGCGCTGCGGGGCGACCCGCCGCAGGCCGTAGTCGAGGTTGCGGCGCACGTCCAGGTGCGGGAACAGCGCCGCCTCCTGCAGGACATAGCCCAGTTCGCGCCGGTGCGTGGGCACGAAGCAGCGGCTGGCATCGTCCTGCCAGACCCGGCCGTCCAGCGCCACGCGGCCGGCCGCCGGCGCCAGCCCGGCCAGCGCGCGCAGCACCGTGGTCTTGCCGCAGCCCGACGGCCCGAACAGCGCGCTGACGCCGCGCGAGGGCAGCGCCAGATCGACATCGAGCACGAAGCCGTCGCGCGGCAGGTGCAGGCGGGCTTCAATCACCGAAGCGCCTCGCGGCCCGCCTGGCGCGGCCGGTTCAGCGCATACAGCGCCACCAGCACCAGCAAGGCAAAGACCACCATGCCGCCGGCCAGGCGGTGCGCAGCGGCGAATTCCATCGCCTCGACATGGTCGTACAGCGCCACCGACAGCACGCGTGTCTTGTCGGGGATGTTGCCGCCGATCATCAGCACCACGCCGAACTCGCCGACGGTATGCGCGAAGCCCAGCATCGCGGCCGTCACCAGCCCGGGCCGCGCCAGTGGCAGCGCGATGCTGAAGAAGCGGTCCAGCGGCGCCGCGCGCAGCGTGGCGGCGGCTTCTAGCGTGCGTTCGGGAATGGCTTCGAAAGCCTGCTGCAGCGGCTGCACGACGAAGGGCAGCGAATAGATCACCGAGGCCACTACCAGCCCGGCAAAGGTGAAGGGCAGCCGACCCAGGCCGAGCGCCTGCGTCAGCTGCCCGACCAGGCCTTGCGGGCCCATCAGCAGCAGCAGGTAGAAGCCCAGCACCGTCGGCGGCAGCACCAGCGGCATGGCCACCAGCGCGGCCCACAGCGGCTTGAAGCGCGAACGGGTGCGCGCCAGCCCCCAGGCCAGCGGCGTGCCGACGATCAGCAGGATCAGCGTGGTCAGTGCCGCCAGCTCGGCGGTCAAACGCACCGCGCTCCAATCCGCGGCCGTCATGGCCCGTACCCGAACGCGCGGATGAGCTCACGTGCCGGCGCGCTCTTCAGGTAGGCCAGCAGGGCCACGGCCGCAGGGTTGTGTTCACCGGCCTTCAGCAGCACCGCGTCTTGCAGGATTGGTGCATGCATCGCGGCCGGTACGACCCAGGCTGAACCGGTCGATGCCTTGCCCGGAGCCTGCACCTGCGACAAGGCCACGAAGCCCAACTCGGCATTGCCGGTGGCGACGAACTGGAAGGCCTGCGCGACGCTCTCGCCGGTGACCAGCTTCGGCGCCAGCGCGTCCGCGAGCCCGCGTGCGCGCAGCACCTCTATGGCCGCGCGGCCGTAGGGGGCGACCTTCGGGTTGGCGATGGCCAGGTGGGCGAAGCGGCCGGAGGCCAGCACGGCGCCCTGCGCATCGACCAAACTCGGCGCCGCGCTCCATAGCACCAGCCGGCCGGTGGCATAGGTGACGCGGCTGGAAGCGACGGCATGGCCTTCCTCGACCAGCCGCCTGGGCGTCTCGTCGTCGGCGGCCAGCAACAACTCGAAAGGTGCGCCAGCGACGATCTGCGAATAGAACTTGCCGGTGGCGCCTGAGGACAGCTTGACGACATGCCCGGTGGCAGCCGTGAAGGACTCGGCAACGCGCGCCATCGGCACAGCGAAGTTCGCGGCCACCGCGACATGCACCTCGCCGGCCTGCGCGGCCGCGGCGCACGACCCGGCCAGGCAGAGGGGCGCCAGCGTTCGGTACAGGGCCGTCTTGAAGCAGTCGAGCATGGCAGCAGCAGCGGGAGATGACAATCGCTGTGTAGCATCATACATAGCGCATTTCAACGCCTTCGACTGCTCTTGTGCAGGCTCAACGCCTGCCATGGCTGCGCATTGAGCAGACTCGACGTGCCTGCGGCGGCGCCGCCTGGCGTGGGCACATCCCAATCCCAGCGAGGAACGCCATGAAGATCATTGGACCTGCCTTCGGGTCCACTGGGGCGGGCTCGCCCGTTGAGGAGCGGCCCGTGAAGATGTTTGGGTTGACCTGAGCGTCCGAGCCCAGGCCGGGCACAGGCAGGCCCGTCGCCTGCCCAGAAGGCGGCTTGTGATTCTGGCAAGTCGTCGCCACTCGCAGCCGATCAGCCACAGCGCGGTGACCCGGTTTTACAACCGCATCGTCGCCCATCCGCGCACCGGGGCGTCGAGTTGCTGAACAATTGTCAGATCGCGGCGAGCGCTATTTCGCCGGCTGGGCCATGGGCCAGGTCAACGTCGCACGGTTGAACCCGGCGCTGCTGCTCAAGGATTCGGCCACCGCGCGGCTCGACCCGAATGCGATGTCCGGCCGTGTCGCGCGGGCATTGCTTGACGAGTTCGTGGCCACGGCGTCGATCGTCTGCCAGGCCTGACATCAGACGGCGGGTGCCGCGACAGTGGCGCGCGCTGGGCCGGGCGTGGCCCCTCGGGCGCTCAGAACGACTGCACCCAGACCAGCTTCACGTCGAGGTCGTAGCCCTTGCCCTGCGGCTGGTACACCACGCCTGCCGGTACGCCTTGACGGTAAAGCGGCTCGGTGCTGCTGCGGCCGAAGCCCCAAGCTTCGAAGCCCGGTTCGACGATGAGGCGCGAGCCAGGCCCGGTGGCCCATGACGCGGGCACCGACACACGCCCCGCCAGGCGCGGGCCCAGCAGCAGCGTGCGCGTGTCGAACATCCCGCCGAAATTGATCTTCACCTGGGGCCGCAGCGGCCATGCAGCCTGCAGATCGATGTCCACGGTGGTGGCTTCGCTGCGCAGCACCGACAGCCGTGCCTCGGCCGAGACATCGCCGGCCACGAAGCGCTCGTCGAGCCCGCTGACCTTGCCGCGCCCGCGGATCTGCCGCTGCCATTGCCGGTAGCCCAGGCCCAGGCCGGCGGCGAAGCGGCCCTCGGGGTCAAGCAGGCGCAATGCGCGGGCGCGGATCTTCGTCAGTGTGGCGTCGGTCTTCGTGTCGAAGGTGGCGCCAGACTGCGTCTGGCCGTCGTACTGCACGCTGCCGGCGTAGTACGACAGCTCGGTCGACCAGCGCCAGCGCCCGATCGTCTGCCCGACGCCGCCTAGCACGCCGGGCAGGACGCCCAGTTCGCGAACCAGTTGCTCGCCGCTGTCCGCATACTCGCGGAAGTCGAAGCGCAGCACCGACGCACCAAGATGCAGATCCAGTGCGTCTTCCGCGCCGACAGCGTCGGCGGCCTGCGCGAGCGGCCCCAGAAGGCTCGCGCCCACGAGCACGGCCAAGACGCGCCGCTCACTCATATCACATCAGCCGCGAACACGCTGCCCGCAGGGCGGGCAGCGTGCAGCGCGGCTGCGCCTGGACAAACGCTCAGTCCATCAGGTCTTCGAGCGCCGACCAGCTCCACTCGACCGGCGCCGTGAAGCTCCCGTCGCCCTCCGGGTCGGCAGAGATACGCACCAGCGTCGAAGACAGCGCCTCGAGCAAGGCTTGGCTCTTGGCGGCGCCGGTGGAGCGCAACGTGCCGCTGCCGGGGTAGTCATCCGCCATCTGCGCGACGAACGCGGTCACTGTCTCGGCGTTGACCGAAACGTTATTGCTGCTGTCGGTGACACGGCCGGTGAACGTATAGGTGACGGTGCTCGCCGCGAAATCCGAGTCCGCCGATCCGACAAAGCCAGTGATCGTGTGCCGGTCACCGTTCAACGTGCTGGCCAAGGTATCGCCGGCGATCTCATAGAGCTCGGAAACGCCCGGGTTCTGAGTGACGGTCAGGTCGAAACCGCCGTCGGACTCCAGCGTGTCCGTCCCGTCGTTGATGACGAGATTCTCGAACGTCACCTTCGCACCGGTCGAAGCCTCGGAAATGAGCGTCAATTTGAACGCGAGGACGCCGTTCGAGGTGACGCCTTCCTCGACGCAGTTCACGAAGGTCAGGCGCAGCCCGTCGCCGACCGACACATCCCCACTGTCGTCGGCATCATTGAGGCGTTCCGTCACGCTGCCGCCACCGGCACATGGAAGGGTCTCCTCGTAGACCGCGCCCACCGCCAAGGCACCTGCGGCCAACGGGCGACCAGTCACGGCCTTGATCTGCCGCGCGGCGAAGCTGACCA
>Ga0105090_10000047_pt1 | contig 42864 bp, 48 predicted proteins | sample PPLLak3March2015_FD_79110 | JGI IMG/M metagenome (GOLD analysis project Ga0105090, IMG submission 79110) | Freshwater sediment microbial communities from Prairie Pothole Lake near Jamestown, North Dakota, USA - PPLs Lake P7 Core (1) Depth... | ecosystem: Environmental > Aquatic > Freshwater >...
GTTGGAGTGCGGCGGCATGACGCCGCTTTGGCTTTGCCTGTGCGGCAAGTCTGTCCTCAAACAGGCCAAACCGTCACAGACCGTCCGCCAGGATATGCATATGGAACGCCTGAAATGAGCTGGACCTGCTCTTGACCCGCAGAAGTCTCGGGAGGCAGCCAAAGCGGTGTCATGCCACCGCACTCCATATCCATCACCGGATTTCCACGGTCGCGCCGGGGCGGATGAGGTTGGGGAGGCGGATGGCGTCCCAGTTGGCGAGGCGGATGCAGCCGGCGCTGCGGGCGCGGCCGATGGTTTCCGGATCGGAGGTGCCGTGCATGCCGATGCCGGGCATGCTGGTGCCGTTCCAGATGATGCCCACGGGGCTGTTAGGGCCGGGCGGGATGTTGAGGGCGTTGTCGCTGCGCTTGCCGGTATCGAGAAGCTGTTGGTCGTAGCGCCACCATGGGAGCTCGACCATGTTGCGGAGTTCCCAGGTGCCGAACTTGATGAACTTCGGCTGGCCGGGGGTGATGGGAAACGAGGCGACCAGGCCGCGGTTGGCGCGGGTGACGGGCTGGATGGCCTCGGCGCCCGGCTCGGCGACGACCAGTGCGGCGGGCGCGGCCTCGAAGATGCGGACCTGGTTCATCCTGGTGTCCACCACCACGTGGCGCTGGCTGAGCGCGGCGTCGGCCTCGTATTTCGCGCCGGTGAGTTTCTCGATATCGAAGGGTGTGACGTTGGGCACCATGATCGAGTCGTGCGGCTTGAGGGAGTTGATCTTCTGCCAGGTGTTGAGCTCGGCGAGATAGGGCACATCGCAGTGGTAGCGCTCGGCCATGAACTCGGCATGACTGCGGTAGCTCATGCGCTTTTTCTTCGCCTGCAGCTCACGACTGGTGGGCAGGGTGGGATCCACCCATTTATCCGCGGCTTCCGGCACGAGCGCCATGGCGTAGGGATTCGGCACGGCCTTGCGTGCGGCGGTGTTCACGGCGGTCCAGTCGTCCACGGGATGGCCGTTGACCTCGTTCCACGAGCGCACGGCGAGTTCGGTGAAACGGCCGGGTTTGCCATCGATCACGCCGGGGCCGAAGTTCGCCTCATCGAGGAAAATCTGCAGGCGCAGGGCATCGTCGCCCGTGGGCTTGGTGTCGATGGGCGAAGGTGGGGCGAGAGTGTCGGTGGCGGGCGCTGGCGCCTGCCTTGCGGGGATTTCCTCGTCACCGCCGAGCGGCAGGGCGCGGAGCACCGGGCGATTGACGAAATGCGGAGCCGCCTGCTGCGCGAATGCGGACGGCAGGGTGAGGAAAAGCACTGGAAGCAGAAAGCGGGACATGGGTGGGAGCAGGGTGGAATCAGGCGTCGCGGGCGGACATATCATGCCTTACGTGGTCCGTCGAGCGGACCTTTCTTCGCCACCCTCGCAGGCTCACGGCAGCGGGGATCTCAGGATGACGGGGCCTTCGTGATGCCGCATCAGGACGGTCTGCAAGTCACCGAGACCGGGGAAATATCCGGCCGCGAGCTGGCGGGCGAGCGCCTGTTCATTGACGATGCGCGTCTCATCGCCGCGGATGCTTTTCATGATCCGGCCGCCGGTAAGCAGCCAGTCGCTTTCGCCTGCAATACGCAGCGTTCCCGCATAGACCAGCTGCGCATGAGCGGGAACCTCGATTCTGAAACGGGGCGCGCGTTTCATCATGGCATCGAATGTGAAGACATCGGTGCGCCTCGGCGGGCTCACGACCAGATAGTGCATGCCGTGCGGGAGAACCAAATACGTCCACCCGGCGCGGCGGGATTCGGGCGAGAGGAAGCGCAGCATGCCGGTCTGGCGAGGCTCGCCACCGGTCTCGAACGATCCGAGGCTGAAGCTGACATTGTCATCCACCATGCTGAAGCCGAAGGGTTCGTAGGGCCGCCCACCCTCGATGGTGCATTGCACCCTCAACAAGACCACCGCCTTGGCTCCGGCGCCCAGCTCCGCCTGTGATGGCAGGCCGGTGGAGGCACAGCCAGCCAGATGGACGGCGAGCATCAGACCGATCCATGATGCGGGCAAACCGCAAACCCATCGCGGCAAGGCCGGCCGCCGCCGGTTGTTCCGCCAGGCGGATCCTTGTGATGATGCATTTCCGTGTGACATGACTCACTCCTTTCCATGGTTCAACTCTTCGCCCGGGTTTGGCCGGAATCCTTCACCCATTCCTTGATGAAATCCCCGTAGGACTTGAGCGGGGGGCGCACGACGCTTTCGAAACGGCGCACCCTGTCCTGTCGATCGAGCTGGATGAGCAAGACATGCTGGTTCGGTATTTCCGTGATGCCCGCCGCGCCGGAATATCCACCACCCACGGCCCAAAACAGGATGCCGCGGCGCATCACCCAGTTGTAGCCATAGACGCGGGCTTCCTCCCAGATGACGTCCGGGCGGCCGAGGTGCGCAACGACCTGTTTGCCCGTGGTGACCCCGGGAGAGAGGAACGCGAGCTGCTCCGGTGCCACGGGCTTGCCTTGCAGGACTTTCCGCTCCGGCGTCGGAATCGGCAACATGATGCAAGCGCCCTGCGGCAGCAGCGCGGAACACGCCAGCACGATGATCAGGATTCGGGCACGCATTTGGTGAAAACCGTTCCCGGCCATTTCACCATACTCCATCGCAGAGGCCGGTCAATGCCACCGGATGCGCCTCAATGAAGCCATTGATCGCCGCGCTTTGCGGACAGGCATCCACAGCGTGGAGGTCCGGACTCGGCGTTTGACGGAAATGGCGGCGGCGGGCACGTTTGCGGATATGGAATCGGTCTTCGTCTATGGCACGCTGCGCCGCGGCGGCTCGAATCATTTCCGCATGGATGGCGCGGAGTTTGTCGCGGCGGGAACGGTGCGCGGCAGGCTTTATCACATCGACTGGTATCCGGGACTCGTCCTCGATGAAAACGCCGGCGAAGTGCCCGGCGAGATCCATCAGGTTTCCGCCGGCATGCTGGATGAACTGGACCGCTTCGAAGGCCCGCAATACCGGCGCGTCCGCGTGGAGGTGAACGGTGGCGGCGATCACCGGTCGCCGCTATCCGCCTGGCTCTGGGAATGGCTGGGGCCGGTGGATGAAGGCCGCCGCATCATCAGCGGCGACTGGCTTTCGCACAAAAAATAAATCGTCAAGCCATCCGCGCGGCCTCACGGGCCTGCTTCAGCGCGGCTACGATTCCGAGTTCGCGGCACCAATGCTCGATGTAATCCCAATCGAGAAATTCCCCACTGACACTGATGACATTGGTGGCGTCCACAAGATCCTGCGTTCTCTTGGCAAGTGTGGCCCAGCGCAATTTCTGGATCACCACATCGTTTGCAGTAGGAAGCCAGACGGCTCTGCCAGCTATTGGCCATAAATACGCTCCCAGAGGATGCGTTCGATTTGGGATTCATCCGCATTGGGATAATGAATGCGGATTCCCGCGCGCGCCGCTTCGCAGGCAGTGGCGAACAGCCGCGGACCATCGAGAAGTTTTTCCTCAATGGTGGCGGTTCGAGCCCGTGCGATTTTGCCGCGCTCAATTTCCTCCGCCATGACTGCAATCTCATCCACGCAACGTTTCTAGCACGCTCCCGACAGTCTGCAAACCGGGAAATCCCGTCCTAACCTTTCACCGCCGCAATCAACGGTGCAGTGAACTCTTTTACCGCCTGTGCGGGATTTTCCGGATGGAGTTCCACCTGCTTGACGATGGCGGAGCCGACGATCACGCCGTCCGCCGCTTGCGCGACCACCGCGGCCTGCTCGGGCGTGCTGATGCCGAAGCCGACGCAGACGGGCACGTCCGTGTGTTGTTTGATCGATGAAACCAGCTCCGCGATATTGGCGGAGGGCGCGCCGTGGGCACCCGTCACGCCGGTGCGCGAGAGGGCGTAGATGAATCCTTCCGACGAGCGCGCCAGCAGCTTCACCCGCTCCGGCGGTGTGGTGGGCGCGATGAGGCGGATGTGTTTCAAGCCCGCGCCGATGGCGAGATCGGTGTTGAGCGCGGCCTCGTCCGGCGGCAGGTCTAACAAAAGAATGCCATCGGCTCCGGCGGCCGCCGCATCGTGGTGGAAAGCCTCGAAACCATAGGTGAAGACCGGATTGAGATAGGTGAAGAGCACGATGGGTGTCTGGTGCGTGCTGCGGAATGCACGGATCAAATCGAGCACGCGGGGTGTGGTCATGCCGGACTTGAGCGCGCGGTCGGCGGCCATCTGGTTGACGATGCCATCGGCCAGCGGATCGGAAAAAGGCAGGCCCAGCTCGATGATGTCCGCGCCGAGAGCGGCCAGGGTTTTCATGATTTCCAGGGACTGGTCGAAGTCCGGATCTCCGGCGGCGATGTAGGCGACGAAGGCTTTTTTGCCGCTGGCGCGGAGGTTTTCAAAAGTGGCGGAGAGGCGGTCTGACATGGATGGTGGCGAGTTGCGTGGCCTTGCTTAGGGGATGGGCGGGCCTAGTTCCAATCCTGAAGTTGGGGGAAATTTTTCCGGAAATGCCTTTGCCAGAGGCGGACCGAGCGTTTAAGCAGCGCGCATGTCCATCATCGCCGAAGATTCCACCGTTATCGTCAAAACCCGTGAACTGTGCGCCCAGATCGCCAGTGATCCGGTGTTTCTCAGCCTTCAGGAAAACGTCGAGCGCTTCCTGAGCGACGACGCGGCCCGCCTCCAGTATCAAAGCGTGCACGAGCGCGGCGAGGAGCTGCACCAGAAACAACATGCCGGCATCCAGCTCGGCGCACAGGAAATCCGCGAGTTCGAGACCGCCCGCGAGGCCTTGTTTGAAAACGAGATCGCCCGCGACTTCTTCGTCGCCCGCGAGCAACTGGAGAAGCTGCAGAAGGAAATTTCCAAATACGTCGGCATGACCCTCGAGCTCGGCCGCGTGCCGACCGCAGACGAACTCGCCGATTCCGGCGGCGGCTGCTGCAGCGAAGGCGGCTGCGGTTGCTCGCATTGAGCGCGTGGCGGTCCATCCCGGGAAGGCCAAGCCCCGGCCTGGCGGGCAAGTCACCCGTGCTGAACTGGGGCTCGGCGCTCTCAGGGATAATCACGCCACCGCCGCTTCGATCTGCTTGTCCACGTCCTCGCGCAGGTTGGCGATGATGTAGTCCTGGCGGTCGGGCGTGTTCTTGCCCATGTAGAAGGCCAGCAACTCCTTCACGCCCTTGCCTTCCTCGTATTCGACCGGATCGAGCCGCATGTCGGGGCCGATCATGAAGCCGAACTCGTCGGGTGAGATTTCACCAAGGCCCTTGAAGCGGGTGATCTCCGAGTTCTTGCCGAGCTTGTCGATGGCCTTGCGGCGCTCGTCGTCATCGTAGCAGTAGATGGTTTCCTTCTTGTTGCGGACGCGGAACAGCGGCGTTTGGAGGATATGCAAATGTCCGTCGCGGATCATCTCCGGAAAGAACTGGAGGAAGAAGGTGAGCAGGAGCAGGCGGATGTGCATGCCGTCCACGTCGGCATCGGTGGCGATGACGACTTTGTTATATCTCAGGTATTCGATGCCGTCCTCGATGTTGAGCGCGGCCTGGAGCAGGGCGAACTCCTCGTTTTCATAAACGATCTTGCGCGGCAGCGAGAAGGTGTTGAGCGGTTTGCCACGCAGGGAAAACACCGCCTGCGTTTCCACGTCGCGGGACTTGGTGATGGAACCGGAGGCCGAGTCGCCCTCGGTGATGAAGAGCGTGGATTCCTCGCGGCGCTTGTGCTTGCTGTCGAAGCGCACCCGGCAGTCGCGGAGTTTCTTGTTGTGGACTTTCGCCTGCTTGGCGCGTTCGCGGGCGATCTTCTGCACGCCCTTGAGGTCCTTGCGTTCGCGTTCGGCGGCCTGGATGCGCTTCTGGATGGCCTCGGCCACCGCGGTGTTCTTGTGCAGGTAGTTGTCGAGATTGGTCTTGAGGAAATTGCCGATGAAGGTGCGCAGCGACTCGCCGTCCGGAGTGATGGTGGTGGAGCCGAGTTTGGTTTTTGTCTGCGACTCGAAGACCGGCTCGACGATGCGCACGCAGATCGCCGCCTCGATGCCGGCGCGGATGTCGGCCGGCTCGTATTGTTTCTTGTAGAAGCCGCGGATCACCTGCACCAGCGCCTCGCGGAATGCGGCGAGGTGGGTGCCGCCCTGTGAGGTGTTCTGGCCATTGACGAACGTATAATATTCCTCGCTGCTCTCGGCGGTGTGGGTGAAGGCGATCTCGATGTCCTTGCCGATGAGATGGATGGGCGGATAGAGCGCCTCGTTCTCCATCTCCTCGCGCAGCAGGTCCAGCAAACCATCCTTCGCTCGGAATTTCTTGCCGTTGAAAACGACGGTGAGCGCCGGATTCAGATAGGAATAATAGCGGCACATCTTCTCGACGAAGGGTTCCTTGAACTTCGCCTTGGCCGGGAAAATCGCGCGGTCGAGCTCGAAGGCGAGCCGCGTGCCATTCGCCCCGTCGTCGCGGCGCGGGTGTTTCATGTCCACGGTGAGCATGCCCTTGGAGAACTCCAGCGCCTTGGTTTCGCCGTCACGCCAAGCCTGGATCTCGAAGAAATCGGAGAGCGCGTTGACCGCCTTGATGCCCACGCCATTCAGACCGACGGATTTCTTGAATGCCTCGCTGTCATACTTCGCGCCGGTGTTGATCTGCGCGGCGCAGTCGTAGAGTTTTCCCAACGGAATTCCGCGTCCGAAATCGCGCACCTCCACGCGGCCCTCCTCGTCGATCTCGACCCTGACTTCCTTGCCGTAGCCCATGATGTGCTCGTCGATGGAGTTGTCGATGGCCTCCTTGAGCAGGATGTAGAGGCCGTCATCGGGAGCGGAGCCGTCACCGAGCTTGCCGATATACATGCCGGGGCGCATGCGGATGTGTTCGCGCCAATCGAGGGATTTGATGTCAGCTTCGGTGTAGTCTGCGGCCATGGGGAAATTGTTTCGGAGTTCCTAAACGCTCGCCGTTCCGGGCGCAAGGGCGGCGGCTCGGCCCATCGAAATTTCCATCCGCCATTTCGCTCAACCGTCGTCGTGGTCATTGAAACTGCCGCCGTATCCGGGGCGGTAGAGCAGGAGCCCGGTGTGACGTGCGATTTCGCGGAAATGCGCGTCGGTGGCATAAAGCCGTGTGCCATCATGGATGGCGATGGCAGCGATCAGGACATCGAGCCATGGAACCGTGAGGCCCATTCCGCGCAGCCGCCAGGCGAGGGCCACGGCGCGGTCCCAGTCGTCCTCGCGGCTGGGACGGTAGGGGATCACCGAAAAATGCCGGCCCAAACGCGCACGTTCCTCGATGCGCGCCCCGCCGAGCACTTCCAACCGCACCGGCGAGCACCACTGGGCCTCGTATGCTTCCAGCAGGCCCTCGACAGCGAGCTTCACCCTCATGTCGCCATTGCGGCGGAGACTCTCGATCCAGGCGGATGAATCCACAAGCACCATGGCGGCTCAGTCCGGGTAAAGGGGTGGGACGGGATTGGCGAAATCACCGCCCGCCTGCTCCGCGGCTGGCGCTGGATAGTCAAAGGCTCCCTCGCGGATCAGGCGGCCGAACTCGCGAGCCTTCTTGCGGCGCACGAATTCCGTGACCGCCCGCGCCACGGCTGGGCTCTTGTTCTTGTCTCCGGTGATTTCCAATAAATCGCTCAAGACGCTGTCTTCGATGTCCACGGTGATTCTCATGGCGGCAATCAATCCTCATTTTGATGCATTGTAAATTAAAAATTTCATCAAATTGATTCATACGACCGAACCCATCACAGCGCCGGCTGCCCGTATCGATGCACATGCTTAGCATGTCTTGCTCCGCGCTTGTGACCGTGGAGGCCGGAGAACCATTACCACCCCGCAGGCGCACCCGGCCTGCTTCGTCAATCCATGAAGAGACTTTTCAAAGCCACTCTCGCAGGTCTGGGGCTGGCATTCATCGTTTCCGCCCACGCGGCATCCACGCTCGCCGTGCCGGATGCCAGCGGCATTCTGGTCGGCCGACTCAGCGGAAAAACTCCCTACGAGCGGCTGATGTCGGTACCGGTGCTCTATCAGAACGAGGCGAACCCATGGGTGCAGCAACTCGCCTTGGTGGGCCAGCTCCAGACGCAGTATGCCTATGGCTCGGATGCCAGCGGGAAATTCGGCACGGCGGATTTCCCGGAAGACTGCACCTGGGGGAACATCGAGGTCCGGCGCTTCCGGCTGGGCATGAAGGGACGGCTTTTCCGCAAGCTGTTTTTCCTCAATCTCACCGATCTGCATCCGGACTTTTCGCCACGGATCTACAAGCGCACCCCGGAGACCTACCTCACCTGGATGGAAAACAAGGCCTTCAACATTTCCGTCGGCAAGTGCGAGCTGAAGTTCGACCGCGAGCAGGAATACTCGTCGCGCGATTTCCTGCCCTTTGAGCGCACGGCGCTCGGCAACATGTTTTACGGAGGCGAACTCACCGGAGCGTGGGCTTGCGGCGAGGAGATCGCCGGCGGATGGCTCTACTATCTCGGGGCCTTCAGCAATGACCGCCAGGACGAATGGCCGCGCTTCAGCGGCGGCGGAGCGATGATCCTGGCCAAGCTGGGCTACAACTACACCGCGCACACGGATTTCGACCTCGCCACGGTGAAATGCCAGTGGCTGCACAACACCGAACCGGGCTACACCGCATCCACCAGCAACCCCGCCTCTCCGCTGTATGCAAACTGCCTCTCGCTCTCCAACGAGATCACCAAGGGCCGCTTCGGCCACGTTACCGAGATGATGTGGGGCGATGGCGTGATGGGCCGGCCGGATGTTTGCGGGCTGTCCACCATGACAACGTGGTCGTTCACGGAGAAACTCCAGCTCATCCACGTGCTCGAGCTCGCCGGCAGTGGCGATGAGAACGGTGTGATCCTGCCCACCCGCTACGAGGCGCTCTCGCCGGGAGTGGAAGACAAGAAGGGCGACGCCTATTTCGCCAGTTATGCCGGGCTGAATTATTACATCGACGGCCACCGGCTCAAACTCATGTCCGGCGTGAAATACAGCCACATGGACGGCGGCCCGGGCGGTGGTGACTTCAACGGCTGGACCTTGCTGACGGGCGTGCGGATGGCGTTCTAACCGTTTTTCAAAAAGATGCGTCGTTGCTATGGGATCTCCAAATGCCGGAAGTCCCCCGAACCGATGGTGGCGACGGCTGCCACAATGTCTCCGGAGGCGGTGAGAATGCGGCGGAGGTCGGTGGTGGAAAGCTCAAGGATGGCGAGGCGCCGACCAGCCAGATTCTGCTGGTAGCGGAGGTTCTGATCGGAAGTGATGAAGAGATCGAATTCCTGCTCTGCCAAGCGGATCAGGTCGCCGTTTTTGATTCCTTTCCAGCCGCGCCATTGTGTGGATGTGCAGTCGTGTCCGGCCAGCAGCTTGTGCATCGGCCACGGCACGCACTCGTCGAGCAACACCCTCATGCCACAGCCAGAAGGACGGATTCTGATCTCTCCAGCAGGGCTTGAGCCGCCTCACGCGTGACGGACGGAAAACACTCCACAAACTCACCGAGGGTGTAGTTGTTCTCAAGATAATCAAAAAGCGTTTTCACAGGCACGCGCGTTCCTTTGAAAACAGGCGTTCCTCCCAAAATGTCCGGGTCGGTGGTAATCAGATCGCTGGCATTCACGGTATCGGGAATGTAGGCGGCCCGCTGGCACTGTCAATCTCGCTGCCCACGCCGGGCCGGTTCGCGTGAGCATTTGAGGCTGGCGGGCCTGCGGATGGCGTTCTAACCGTTTTTCAAAACGATGCGGTGGCGGGCCTTGCCGGCGCGCAGATGGTCGAGCGCGGCGTTCACTTGATCCATCGGGAAGGTTTCCGTGACCGGCGCGATCGAGTGCCGGGCGCAGAAGTCCAGCATGGTGGCCACCGTGGCGGGCGAGCCGAGTGGTGAGCCGGAGAGCGACTTGCGACCGCCGATGAGCGAAAACGCGGCGACCGGCACCGGCTCCAGCACCGCGCCCACGAAGTGGAGCCTGCCGTCCGGCGCGAGCGCCGCGATGTAGGCATCCCAATCCAGCGGCACGTTGGCGGTGACGAGGATGAAATCCAGCGAGCCCGCGAGTTTCTTGAGCGCTGCGGAATCCCGGCTGGAAACCACGTGATGCGCACCGAGCCTGCGAGCGTCATCCGCCTTGGCCGGGTTCGAACTGAAGGCCGTCACCTCGCAGCCCCACTTGTTGAGAAACTGCAGCGCCAGATGCCCCAGCCCGCCGATGCCCACCACGCCCACGCGATCGGTGGGTTTCACACCGAAATCCGCGATCGGCCCGAACACCGTGATCCCGCCACAAAACAAGGGCCCGGCGCTGGCGGGGTCGAGCGCATCCGGCAGCTTGATCGCCCATTCCCAGTTTGCACGCACGCGGTCGGCGAAGCCGCCGTGGCGGCCGACGATGATTTGCTCCGCGCTGCCGCATAGCTGGTGCCTGCCGGAAAGGCACGGCTGGCAAGCCATGCAGCTGCCGGAAAACCAACCGAGCCCCACGCGATCTCCGATCTTGAGTCCCCTGACCTGATCACCCGCGGCTTCGATCACGCCGATGACTTCATGCCCCGGCACCAGCGGATAGCTGGAGTTTCCCCATGCGTTATCGATCATCGAAACATCCGAGTGGCAGATGCCGCAGGATTCAACCCGCAGCTGCACCTGCTCCGGTCGCAAGGCTCCGGGGTCGAATTCGATGTGCTCGAGCGCCGCGCCGGCCTTGGCTGCGGCCCATCCGTGAAATGATCCAGTCATGCCACCACCGTGCACCGGATTGGCGCGCTGGCAAACCCGCAAAAACGCCGCGCGAAAAATTGTTAGAAAATTTATGAGGTGGCCTGTTGCCATCCCACGGCAAAGTTGCTAAGCGTGCGGCGAATGGGTCAGAGCATGCCGCAACTTGAATTCCGATGGACCTCGTGGCTGAGGATATTCAAGGCACCGGCACCGCTGAAAACCCGGCCTGTGAAGGACGATGGCGGGCTGACCGCATGGTGCGCGGAAGCCTCCGCCAGCCTCGGTCTGCCGGAACTGGCGCGCAAAGTGCGCGTGTCCTGGAACCCGCGCATGCAGACCACCGCCGGCCGCGCCTGGTGGCCGGACCGCTCCATCGAGCTCAACCCGAAACTCCACCAATGCGAGCCGGACCAGCTCTGGCGCACGCTCAAGCACGAGCTCGCCCACCTCGTGGCCTATGAACGTTGCGGCCGCCGCCGCATCGATCCCCACGGCCCCGAATGGCTGGCCGCCTGCGCCGACCTCGGCATCCCCGGCGAGCTGCCGTATCACACGCTGCCGTTCAAGCGCCGCCGGATGAAGCGCAACCACGCCTACACCTGCCCGCACTGCTTTTCCACCATCCACCGCGTCAAACCGATCCGGCGCGCGGTGGCCTGCTACGAATGCTGCCGGAAATTCAATGGCGGCATTTATCACGACCGTTTCCGGCTGGTCAAAACCAAGCCACTGGCATGACACGCGCGCTGGCCATTCTTTTCTGCGGTCTGCTCGCCGGCCATGGCACGGCTTCCGCCGAGCCCCTCACCGAGGAGGAATTCCGCAGCCAGCTCGAATCCGGCAAACTCGCACAGCGGCTGGACCTCCTGATCGACATCCCGGCCGTGTGGTCGATCAAGGCCGACGACCTCGACAAGGCCTTCGCCCTGCCGCAAGGCGTGGAGATGAAGAAAAATCCGTATTTCAACTGGATGACCCGGACGCGGGACCGCGCGGTTTTCATGCGGCGGCCGTATTCCAACCTCACGGTGGACTTCTCGTTGTTTGATGGCGCGCTGCCGGTGGATGAAGTGGTGGTGGATTTCCTGGACGGCAAGCTCAACGGCATCTCGTTCTCGCTCTACAACCGTGGCGACTCCGGCGCCATCAGCGCTGAGGAGTTTGAGCGGCGGATGAAACTCTGCGGCCAGAAAACCGGCGCGCTGCTCGGTGTGAGGCCGGTCTCCAAAAAGGCCGACCTCACCCAGGGCCTGCTCGCGGAGGGCTGGACCTGGATTTCACAAAAAGGCATGGCCACGCTCGAGCACAACCCGGAGGCGCTGCAGGGCAAGCCCGAGTTCCTGCGGCTCAAGATCGCGCCACGCGAGACGAAAGGCGTTTTCGCCGCCGCCTTCCAAGGACGTCAAGCCGCCGTGAAAGTCTCCGAGCTGCCGAAAAACGTGGTGCGTGAAAATGGCGACGTCTTCATCAAGGGCATCCCCATGGTGGACCAGGGGCCCAAGGGCTACTGCGTGGTGGCCACCGCCCAGCGCCTGCTCGAATACTACGGCATCCCCGCGGACCAGCACCAGATCGCGCAGGTGGCCGGATCGGACGCGGACAAGGGCACCAACTCGCTGGCGATGTCCGAGGCGCTCGGCAAGATCGACTACCGTTTCAAAACCCGCTTCAAGATCCACGCCATGGGCCATGAGGGCCGGCTTGTGCAGGTGGATGAGCGCAAGATGACCGTGGGCCGGGATTTCCCGAAAAGCCAGTTCGAGAAAATCATCCGCAGCTCCATCGATGACGGCATCCCCTTGCTGTGGGGCCTCACGCTGGGCGAATATCCGGAAGAACCGGCCATCGCCATGCAGACCGGCGGTGGCCACATGCGCATGATCATCGGCTACAACGATGCCACCCGGCGCATCATTTTCACCGATTCCTGGGGAGCCGGCCATGAGATGAAACGCATGACCATGGACGATGCCTACAAGGCCTCCCAAGGCCTCTTCACCATGACGCCCACGGTGCGCTGAGCCCCGCGCGGGCCGGGAAATTCTACCGAAAATCCCACAAATCGCAACTTTGGGCTTGCATGCCCCGGCCCAGACCCTAAGAACCGCGCCCCGAATTATGGCTAAGAAAAGTTGGATCGCCCGCAACAAGCGCAAACAGGAAACCGTCGAGAAATACGCCGAACTCCGTCAGAAGCTCAAGGCTGAGAAGGACTACGTGGGCCTCTCGATGCTGCCGCGTGACGCGAGTCCGACTCGTTTGATCAACCGCTGCGAGATCACCGGCCGCCGCCGCGCCTTCCTGCGCCGCTTCCGCCTCTCCCGGATCACTTTCCGCGAGCTTGCCTCCGCCGGCATGATTCCCGGTGTGACCAAATCGAGCTGGTAAGCTGGCACGCGTTGTGCCCCTCTGGCGTGGAACGGAAATCACCCGGTCCGCGCCTTTCTCATGCCCATATACGAATACGTTTCCGAAGCCCCCGAAGATCCAGAGCATTCGTGCCGCATCTGCGCCCGCGGTTTCGAGCTCAGACGCCCGGTGGACCGCGCCCCGCTGCTGGTCTGCCCGCTGTGCAAGCACCCGGTCAAAAAGGTGATCTCGCGCATCAACACGCCCACCGTCACCAAGCCGCTCTCCATCAGCGACGCGAAAAAAGCCGGCTTCACCGTGCTTGAGCGGCGCGATCAGGGCGTTTACGAAAAACTCTGAGCCTGACTGCCATGATGACACTCTCGCTCAGCCTGGACCTTCTCGCGTCCGTCTCCCCCACCCCGCCGGTGGAATTCCCGACCTTGGGAAAATCCCTGCTCTACCTCGCGGGCATCGTTTTCTTCCTCTTTCTCAACGCGTTTTTCGTCGCCTCGGAATTCGCCATCGTGAAAGTCCGCCCCAGCCAGCTTGAGTCCGAAACCAAGGCAAACCCGGCAAAGGTCAAGACCGCGCTGCACGTGGTCAATCATCTGGACAGCTACCTTTCCGCCAACCAGCTCGGCATCACCATCGCCTCGCTGGCGCTCGGTTTCCTCGGCGAGCCCTTCGTCGAGGCGCTGGTGGCCCCCGCGCTGCTGATGACCGGCATCTCGGTGTGGTGGGTGAAGGGCATCTCCTTCACCCTGGCCATCATTTCCTTCACCTTCCTGCACGTGGTCATCGGCGAGTTGATGCCCAAGTCCATCGCCATCCGCCGCTCGGTGCCCGTCACGCTCGCACTGGCCGGCCCGCTGCACGCATTCTACCGCGGCGCGCATTGGGCCATCGTGGTGCTCAACGGCACCGCCAACAAACTGCTCAAGGTCCTCTTCAACATGGATCCCGTCAGCGAGAGCGGCCACAGCCACTCCGCCGAGGAACTCGCCGTGCTCGTCACCCAGAGCGGCAAATCCCAGGAAGTCACCGAGACCGAGCGGGAAATCCTCATCAACGCCCTCGGCCTGAATGAACTCTGGGTGCGCGACGTGATGACCCCGCGCAACAAGGTGATCGTGCTCGATGCCGACGAACCGTTCGAGAAAACCCTGGAGATCGCCCTGCGCAGCAAGCACACCCGTTTCCCGCTCGTCAAAGGCCACCTCGACAACTCCATCGGCCTGATCCACATCAAGGACCTCTTCAAACTTCTCGACGATCCGGACCCGGACCTGATGCGCATCAAGCGCGAGCTCAAGATCGTGCCGGACACCATGCCGCTCGACACGCTGCTCAAGTTCTTCCTGCGCGAGCACGCGCACCTCGCACTGGCCGTGGATGAATTCGGCACGCCGGTGGGCATCGTGTTTCTCGACAACATCATGGAGGAACTCGTCGGCGACATTCAGGATGAGTTCGACAACGAACGCTCGCCCTTCACCCGCATCAAAGAAGAGGAGTTCGTGGTCGAAGGCACCATGACGCTCAACGACCTCGGCGGCCATGTGCCGGACCTCGTGCTGGAAAGCGGCGAGGTCACCACCGTCGGCGGCTACGTCACCCAGCAGCTCGGCCGCTTCCCGGAAGTCGGCGAAACGCTCGAAGTGCTCGGCTACGAGGCGCGCGTCACCAGCACCGACGGCCGCCGCGTCGGCCAGATCCATTTCCGCAAGCTCGTGCCGGCGGAGACGGAAAGCGGGATCGATTTGGAGGAGTGACCGGAGGGGCGATAACCCCATCGCCCTCCGATATTCCTTGCCTCACATGAAAGTAAGGATAAATTTTCAAGGTAAGGAATTTTCATGACTCATTCCACCATCACCAGCAAGGGTCAAACGACCTTGCCAGCCAGTATCCGCCGCGCCCTGCATTTGAAGACGGGCGACCGGATTTTGTATGAAATCCAAGATGGTTCAGTGGTCATCCGCCCTCAACCCGGCGCGATGGAGGTTTTTGGAGCCCTAAAGCCACCCGCCGGAAAAGCCGGGACATCCTTCGAGGAAGCACGCGGAAAATCCCGCGAGGCTTGGGCGGAGGAGACGGCGCGGGAGGGCCAGCCATGAAGCCGCTGCTGCTGGATACCAACATCCTGCTGCGCTTCATCACCGGAGAACCCGCCGACCAAGCCAAGGAAGTCGCCGATCTGGTGAGGGCGGCGGAAACAGGGAAAGTGAGGTTGACCGTGCTCCCCATGGTGCTTGCCGAAGCGGTTTTCGTGCTCACAGGATTTTATGAACATCCTCGATCACAGGTCGCGGATGTTCTTTCACACCTGATCTCTTGCCCCGGCTTCCATTCCGATGAGCAGGAGCGGATGCTTCACGCCCTCAAGCTTTTCGGCACGGGCAAGCTCGACTTTGTGGATTGTTATCTGGCGGCGGCTTCCATCCGCGAAGGCCGCGCCTTGGTTTCCTTCGACCGGGATCTCGCCAAACTCCACGGCATCACCGCTGGGAAACCCGGGAACTGGCATTGACTTGTGAATTCAGAACCCCGGTGCCGCGACCGTTGAGTTCTCGCGCTCCTCAACGCGGACGCGGAGGATGCGGTCGGCGATCTCGCGGGTCATCTCGGCTAACAGAAGCCACAGGTGGGAGCCCTCGCGATAGTCGGCGGGAGCGATGTGTTTCACGCGCCCGGCATGAGTGGAGAGTTGATAACATTTCCTGAACGAGCGGCCGGAGGCGTCTTCCGGATTGTAAACGGCGATGGCATGGCCGCCGTTGCGGTTCATCACGGTGAAGCACGGCACGTCCGTCGGCCCGTCGCCCACATAAACCATGTTTTCAAACGGGATCGGCCGCTGGTCGTTGGGCATGTGATCGTTCACATCCTGGTCATAGCGCAGCATGCCCTTGTTGATGCGGAAGAGGAACTGCGTCTTGGTGGTGTGCGAGATGACGCGCTTGGGGAAACTGATGCGTCCTTCCGAATCCTCGCCGAACTCGCAACCGAACATCGCCTTCACATGTGGCTGGAGCCGCGAGCCGTCGAGCAGCGCCTTGAGGCCGGAAGATATGATATAATGTTCCACCTTGATGCCGGCCAGCTCGTGCTCCGGGCTCAGCGCGGCTTTCGGCAACTCGTCGAACAACTCCGGCAGACCCGGGAAAAAGCGCAGCCCCGCGCCCAGCTCGGTGAGGCGCGCATTGGTCACGTTGTCCATGCCCAGGTAATCCAGCAGGCACTTCATGTAGGCCAGCTCGCCATCCCACCGCTGCTCGTGCACCAAGGCGTTGCATTTCTTCCAGAACTGCGCCGGGTCGATCCCGAACTCGGGAAACAACACGTCGTCCTGCATGTAGCGCGGGCTGAGCGTCTGGTCGTAGTCATAAACCAGCGCGATGATGTTTTGCGGAGCGGCCATCGGGGGGTGGAAGGCAAGCAAGCGCCGGGCCGCGCGACAAGGCGGAAATCCGATTCCCTCATTGCCATCGGACGCCGCATCATTTGCCCTGTGGCGGAAAAATCCCCGCCATGTAAGAAAACCAGACTCCGGCCACGATCCGTCTTTTGGTGATGATGTTCCTGCAGTTTTTCGTCTGGGGCCCGTGGTTTGTGACCATGTTCCTGATTCTCGACGGCAACGGCCTGGCTGAAATCATCGGCAGGTCCTACAGCAGCGCGGTGGCTGCGGGCAATGGCTCGATGGCCGCATGGCTGACCGTGCGGCTGCGGCAAGCGCGCCGGGCCATGGCCGCCAGCGTGGTGGAAACTCCGTGAATCAGCGGCGGACTCCGGCGGCATCGAGAATCGCCTCGTGAACATCCTCCGCCGTGCCGACGGGAAATCCCGTCCCTAACAGAACCGGACGTTCTTCTGCGGGCACATCATCGCGGCCGTGCGAGCCTTTCACCAAGGTGGCATCCAGCGGAATCACTTCCAACAAGCCGCGCAGGCCGAGTTTTTTCTTCAGCAGGAATTTCGCGATCGCGAGCTGCGGCAGCTTGAGCGCCGGATCGATGAACAACTCGCATGGGTCGTAGCCCGGCTTGCGGTGGATGTCGATGGTGCGGGCGTAGTCCGGCGCGAGCGCATCGTCATCCCAGAAGTAATAAGTGAACCACGCGTCCGGCTCGGCCACGGCGATGAAGTCTCCGCCGCGTTTCATTGCGACTCCCGGCCCCCAGACATCCGCCGCTGCACGCACTTCCTCGATGCCCGCAGTGTGTTCCAACAACTCACGGACTTCATCCATGATCGACGGATCGTTCACATACACATGGGCCACCTGATGATCCGCCACGGCAAAGGCGCGGCAGCCGCCGCAGTCGAGCGTCTCGCGGCCGAGTTCGTTCTTCAGCGAGAGCCAGCCCTTCGCGCGGAACAAACGGTTCAGGTGCACCGGCTTGCTCACCGGAGATATGCCATATTCGGAAAGCGCCAGCACGCGCACGCCGCGGCTTTCGTAAAACGCGATGAGGTCGCCGGCCACGCGGTCGATTTTTTCCAACTCCGCCGCCACCACCGGTGATTGCGGGCCGTCTTTCTGCAGGCAGTAATCAAGATGCGGCAGATAAACCAAGCTGAGGCTGGGCGAGTGCTTTTCCTCCACCCACTTCGCGGAGGCGGCGATCCATTCGGATGAGGCGATGCCCGCCGCCGGCCCCCAGAATGACGCAAACGGAAACTCGCCGAGATCGCGCTTCAACGCATCACGCATGCCCATCGGCTGGGTATGCACGTCGAACACCTTGCGGCCGTCCGCCGGATAGAGCGGCCGCGGCGTGATCGTGAAATCCGCGCTGGAATGCATGTTAAACCACCAGAAGAGCTTGGCGCAGGTGAAGTCCGGAATCACGCGCCGCAGCTTGTCCCAGAGTTTCTCGCCGCGCACGATCTGGTTGCTTTGTTTCCAAAGGCGCACCTCCGCGGACTCTCGGTCATACCAACCGTTGCCAACGATGCCGTGCTCCGAGGGAGACGTGCCTGCAAGCACCGACGACTGCGCCGTGCAGGTCACCGCGGGAAATGCCGGAGCGTAGGATTGGCAGCCGTGCTTCTCCGCAAAAGCCGTCAACGCCGGCGTGTGCGGGCCAAGCAGGGACTCCGAAAGCCCGACGATGTTGAGAACGGCAAGGCGCATTGCGGACTGCTTTTCACGCCGTTGCAGCCATCATGCAAGCCTGCGCATTCCCGCCCTTGCGCGGTGGCGCAAGCCGGGCTTTGGTGCGGGCGTTCGCCATGATCCGCCGTCCACTCATCCAACTCGCCCTGTTTTTCGCAGCCCTTGTTTCCGCACGCGGCTTCGAGCTTCCCGCAGCCTCCACCCAATGCATCACCGGCATCGCCGATGGCTGGAACAGTTCCACCGTCACGCTGCGGTATTTCGAAAAATCCGGTAATCGCTGGATCCAGAAGGGAGAGCCATGGCAGGGACGCCTGGGCAGGAGCGGACTCGTCTGGGGGGCCGGCCTTCACCCGCTGCCAAAAGGTGCCGCCACCAAAAAGGAAGGCGACTGGCGCGCGCCCGCCGGCGTTTTCGACATCGGCGGCGCGTGGGGCTATGACGCCTCCATCCGCAAGCACCCGCGGCTTTTCTACCGCCAGATCACCCCGCGCGACCTGTGGGTGGAGGATCCGGCATCCGATCATTACAACCGCCACCTGATCCTCGAGCGCGACCCCTCATCGCCATGGGAGAAAAAGCAACAGATGAAGCAGACCGACCCAGCCCACGCGCTCAAACTCTTCATCGCCCACAATGCGCCGCCCAAGGTGGTGCCGGGCGAGGGCTCTTCCATTTTCTTCCACATCTGGCGCGCGGGTGGCAGCAAGCCCACCGCCGGCTGCACCACCATGGATGAGAAGAAACTGCGCGAGCTCATCGCGAAAATCGACCCCACGCGCCGGCCACTCTACGTTCTTCTGCCGAAGGCGGAATATGAGAAATACCGCACGGCGTGGAAACTGCCGTGAAAACTCTTCTCTCTTGATTCTCCAGACCCCCGAGCTGAATCTCCCGCCACATGTCCGCCACAGCCACGCCATCACCCACCGTCCCCGACTCCACCGGTCACTTCGGCCAGTTCGGCGGCATGTTCGTGCCGGAAACCCTGATGGCTCCGCTGCAGGAACTCGCAGCGGCCTATGAGTCCGCCAAGAACGATCCCGCCTTCCATGCCGAGCTCGACGACTTGCTGCACAACTACGTAGGCCGCCCGACTCCGCTTTATTTCGCGGAGCGCTGGACCGATCTCCTCGGCGGCGCGAAAATCTATCTCAAGCGCGAGGATCTGCTGCACACCGGAGCGCACAAGATCAACAACGCGCTCGGCCAGATCCTGCTCGCCAAACGCCTCGGCAAGAAACGCATCATCGCGGAAACCGGCGCCGGCCAGCACGGCGTGGCCACCGCAACCGTCTGCGCACGCTTCGGCATGGAATGCGTCGTTTACATGGGCAAGGTGGACATGGAGCGCCAGGCGCTCAACGTCGCCCGCATGCGGTTGATGGGTGCCGAGGTTCGCGCCGTCACAGCCGGCCAGGCCACGCTCAAGGAGGCGGTGAACGAGGCGATGCGCGACTGGGTGGCATCGGTCGATCACACCCACTACATTCTCGGCTCCGCCCTCGGCTCGCATCCTTTCCCGATGATCGTGCGGGATTTCCACCGCGTGATCGGCGTGGAGGCACGCAGGCAGATTCTGGAAAAGGAAGGCCGCCTGCCGGATCTGTTAGTCGCCTGCGTCGGCGGCGGATCCAATGCGATCGGCCTGTTCCACCCCTTCATCGCGGATGAAAACGTCCGCATGGTCGGCGTCGAGGCCGGTGGCGACGGTATCATCCCCGAGCGCCACGCGGCGCGCTTCCAAGGCGGCAAACTCGGAGTGTTGCAAGGCACCAAGACCTGGCTGCTCGCCAATGCCGACGGCCAGATCGAACTCACCCACTCGGTGTCCGCCGGGCTCGACTACGCCGCCATCGGGCCCGAGCACGCGTATCTGCATGACATCGGCCGCGTGGAATACACTTATGCCACCGATGCCGAGGCGCTCGCCGCCTTCAAGGAGCTCGCCTACAGCGAGGGCATCATCCCCGCGCTCGAAAGCGCCCATGCCATGGCCTATGTTTCCAAAATCGCCGGCAGCCTGCCAAAGAGCGCCATCCTCATCGCCAATCTATCAGGCCGCGGCGACAAGGACGTGGAGCAGGCGTCCAAATATCTGCTGTAAGCTCGATCACACGGCGATCGCCACGCCGTGCTTCACGGAAAGCAACCGGCACTCGATGGCTGCGGCGGGATGGATTTTCTGGAGCGCTTCGCGGTAAGCTGCCATCTGACCGGCGTAGCGCTCGGCGAGTTCTTGCGGTTTCTGCACCGCGTCCGTCTTGAAGTCGATGATCTCCACGCGCTGCACCGCGCCCGCGGCATTGCGATGGAGGTGGAGCCGGTCGATCACGCCGCTGAGCAACGCGCCATCAAGAATGGCGTCCACCGGTTGCTCGCGGAACAATTCGACCGGGCGGCCGCGGCGCTGAAAGACATCGCGCAGCGCCGGGTTTTGCAGCATTGCGACGACGGCCCTTGCCGCATCCGTCGCGGGCAGCTGGGCCGGAGTTTCATCCGTCCAGGCCACTTGCTCGAACAAGGCGTGCACCTCGCTGCCGAACTTCATGCCGGTGGCCGAGTGCGCCATCGCCTTGTCCTTCGCCTTCGCACCGCTCGGCACCCTGCGGCCGCGCCGCGGCACGGCGGGGCCCGGTTCCGGCATCGCCTGCACCGGCTTCTCCGGTTCTAACAGCTCGATGTAATCCGCCCAGCCGGGGGCTCCTGATTGATAGACCACGCCGGGCTCGCGCTCCGCGCCGATGGAGCGCGCCAGCCAGTTTGCCAGCGACGGCCGGTCTGCCTCCGCTTTTTCAGCAGGCGGTTCCAACAAGACATAAAGCCCGCGTTTGGCGCGGGTGAGTGCCACGTAAAGCATGCAGAAGCCCTCATAGCGCTGGTCCGCCGCCCAGCGTTCCTCGGCGGCGCGCATTTCGGGAATCACATCGCGCGCCCACTTCGGCGGCGTGCCGCTGATCCAGCCCTCGCCCTCGGCGATCTGGAAATGCTGCGCCTGCGGCAGCCCCTGATCGGGGATTTCCGGCAGGATGACCACGTCGAAGCCAAGGCCCTTCGCCTTGTGAATGGTCATCACCTGCACCGCGGCCACGCCCGGGCTTTGGGAAATTTCCAGCCGCGAGAGCCAATCCGCCGCCTCCGCGGGGGAAACTCCGCCCTGGGCATCCAGCTGCGCCAGCGCGCCTAACAGATCTCCCGCACGGCGGCGGCCGAAGTCCGACCAGCCGGACCACACCGCATCGATCGCGGAGCCGAGTGTTTTCGCAAAGCCATCGCGGGACAGCGCATGGGTCAGGCCTTCCCAGACATTGCGCCACGATCCGCCGTGCGCGGCGTGCAGACCGGCGACAAGCGGGGACATCTCCACCACCTCGCGGGCGAAGGAGTCCGCCGGATTCGCCAGCCACTTGAGCAAATGGCTGATAACGATGCCCGCCGGGTTGTCCCTGGCGGGCAGGCGCCGGCCTTCCTCGATGACATCGAAGCCGCGCTCCCGCAGGTCGTCGGCCACCTGCCGCACCTTTTCGTTGCCGCGCAGCAGCACGCCACAGGTCATGGCGCGCTTGCCCACGCCGAGTTCTTCGAGAATTCCCGCCAGCCGCTCCAAGCGCTCCTCCCATTTTCCCACCACTTCCACCCGCGCCTCGCCACGCTTGGCGGGTGCGGTGAGCGGAGCGGCGGAAACATGGTCGCGCCAGTCCCAGCGGCCGGCCACGGTGCCGAAAAGCTCCCCCATCGTCGCCGTGTCGCCACAGACGCGGTTGACCAGCTCCAGCACCTCCGGGCACGAGCGCCAGGATTCCTCCATCGTTTCGATGTCCAGCCCGCCGCCGTAGCGGCCGATCACCTCGTCGAACAAGCGTACGTCGCCGCCACGCCAGGCGTAGATCGCCTGCTTGCGGTCACCTACGATGAACATCGTTTTGGTGTCGTCGGTGGCCGCCTCTTCGATGAGCGGCAGCAGCCCGGCCCAGTCGGCGCGGCTGGTGTCCTGGAATTCATCGAGCAACCAATGATCGTGGCGGGCATCGAGGCGGAAATCCACCGCCTCACGGCGCAGGCGCGCGTCCTCGTCACGGGCCCAGTCGCCCATCAGGATTTTCACGTCATTGAAGCCGAGCATGCCATTGCGGCGCAGGTGTTTTTCGCAAAGCGAGTCAAACACCGCCACCACCTCGCGCACGGCGCGGGTCCGCTGCACGGCGGCGGCAAGCTCGCAGCCGGCGGCGAGCAAGACCATCTCGCGCAGCGCGGCGGCGGCGGGACCGGCGATTTCAAAGTCCTTGTAAAACCTCAGGACCAGCGGCCCATCCGGAGTGGCTGCCGCGCTTAAAATGCACGCCAGCAGGCTCTTTGCACCGCCAAGGCTGCCGCTGCCAATCACATGGCTTTCCAATGCGAGGACCGCCTTTTCCAAGGCATCCCGCTGGCGTTTGTCGTTGTAGGAAATTTCATCCAGATGCGCCAAAACCACCGCCGCCAGCGCGCACTTGCGCTTCGGCCAATCCTCCGGACGGCAGTCTGTTAGAGATTCCGGCCCCCAAGCCAAGTCGCGGCCTTCGCGGTAGCGCTCCTGCCAGCGGCCCACGAACTCGCGCAGCCCTTTCAACACACCATGATCCTCGCGGCCGATCGTCGCCCGCCGGAACGCATGATAAAACCCGTCCCCATCCTCCCCCGTCAGGGTATCGCCCAGAATGGCTGCCAGCATCTCATCCGCCGCGGCCGCCGCGCGCGGGCCTTCCAGCAGATCGAATTTTCCGCCGGTCAGACCGAGCTCGTATTGGAACGCGCGGACGATCCTGGCGAAAAAGCTGTCCATCGTCCCCAGCGTGAAATCCGGCAGCGCACGCGCCACCCGCTCCAGCGCCTCCTTGAAGTCCGCATCCGCAAGACCCAGATCCCGCCGCAATCCCGCCGCCTTGTCCTCATCCGCGGCCGCCTCCGCCAGCTTGGTGAGCACCGAATCCGCGAATTCCCCGGCCGCCTTGCGGGTGAAGGTGAGCGCCACAATCCGCTCCGGTTCCACGCCCCGCGCCACTTGCCCGATCACCCGGTTGCCCAGTTGAAAGGTCTTGCCGGAGCCTGCGGAGGCCAGGATCAGCAGGTTTTCGGCTAAAATGTCCATCTCGAGTTGCCTTCACAAACCACTGCCGCGGACTTCATCCAAAGCCCCGCCCCAAGAAATACCGACCGAAAGGTTTCTGAATCCCGTTTTGCTCAGCGCCGCGGGATTTTCAGTTTTTGACCGGGGCGGATCAGGCTTCCGGAAATGCCATTGGCCCGCTGGATGGCGGATACGGTGGTCTTGTTGCGGCTGGCTATCGTGTAAAGCGAGTCGCCTTTCTTGACCGTGTAGGTGGTGGAGGTCGGCTTGGGCTTGGGCTTGGGTTTGGGTTTCACCGCCACCGTCTTGGGCTTGGTGGTTCCGCTGCTTGGGCTGGATGAAGGTTTGGAAGTGCTGCTGCGAGCAGGTGGCAGCGGGGTCGCGGTGGCGGGTGGCAGTTCGTTGGAGGCGATGACCGGCAGGTCGTCGGCCGGGGCCTGGCGTTTGCCCGGCTTGCGCCACTTGGTCGGATCATCCGCCCAATCCTCGCGGTAGTTGCCATTCGCATCGAAGGGGCCGGTGCCAAGCGGATCATTGGCTGAAGCCTGGTTGTTGTTGGCGCAACTGCTGAAAAGAAGCAGCACGGAACAGGAAAGCGGGAGCCAGATCAGTCGTTTCATGGTGGCTTGGTCGATCATCTGGAGAAACTCTGGAAAATGAGCGCTATGGCCGCAAACCATTATTTCTGAAAATTCCGGAAATCGCCGGCATTTCCATCCGCCACGCCAACGCCGCGGCGAGCCGGTCATCCGAGCCAACTTCGCACTTGCGCCGCCCTCTGCGAGATGGCAGTCCTTTGCCGCAACTCCTCACAAGGGGCATTAGCTCAGTTGGTAGAGCGTCTCGTTCGCAATGAGAAGGTCAGCGGTTCGAATCCGCTATGCTCCATTTCCCCCGCGTTTGGCCGGCATTGTGCGCTACAACATTGCAAGGATCGCGTTGAAGATCGCGCTCGGGCGCACAGTGCGGTTTCGGCTTTGGCCTCCGCCTTCTGAACCCGTTTTGAATGAACCCGGCTGATCAAGCAGCGAGCGGATTCCAAACCTTCCGGAATCCGAATCCCCGGAAATCCTTCAGGTTGAGAGTGGCGAAGTCCGTGACACCGAACGCGAACTTGACTGGCTATCAATGATAGCATAAAAGAATCCCATGCCGCAGTTACTGGTCAGAAATCTGGAAGAAGAATTGGTTCGCGATCTCAAGAAGCGGGCCGGTGAGCATGGGGTCTCGGTGGAGGAGGAACACCGGCGAATCCTGCGAGAGGCATTGCGACCCAATCAAGCGGGTGGACGCCAAAGTTTCTGGCATCTGCTCGGGGAAATGCCGGACCCGGGTGGCGACGATATCTTCGAACGAGAGCGCGGCACGCCCGGCCGGGCGACGGAACAACCCCTGCTTGATGACTGAAATGGCCGGCTACCTTTTGGATACCAATATTCTGAGTGAAATCCGCAAGGGTGCCGGACGCGCCAAACCGGAAGTTTGGCAGTGGTGGCTCGGCATGGAGAATGAGGAACTTTGGCTCAGCGTGCTGACCATTGGCGAGATTCGCAAAGGCATCGACCGCCTGGCCGTCCGCGATCCGGCACGGACCCTGGTTCTGGAACGTTGGTTGGATGAAGTGAAGAACTCGTATCAAGAGCGCTTGCTTGGAGTGGACTGTTCCATTGCCGAGCATTGGGGGCGTTTGCAGGCAGTGAGAACCCTGCCCGAGGTGGACGCGCTGCTCGCCGCAACCGCTCTCAAACATGACCTCACCCTGGTGACCCGCAACACCGCGGACTTCACAGGACTTGGACTCCGATTATTGAATCCTTTTGAGTTGGGAACTTAGGTTCGAAGCGTAAGGAGGGTCGCACTGCGGGCGACCCGATGCGGGCCACAGTCCCGCACTCCTCATGAAATGGCGGCGGCGCGATCACTTTGCCAAAGCGTGTATGCATCACCCGGCAGTTTCGCTTTGATGGGATTCCTACGGATATAGCGCACGGCATTGATGAAATGATCCACGTCCCGAATGAGGGTGTCGCGATAGTTCCGCTGCCAGATCGGCCCGCGCCCGATGGCTCTCGCGGAAACGCTTTTCCAAGCTTCTATCAGTTTCGAAATCGGCATCAAGGGAGTGAAAAGCAGATGCACGTGGTTCGGCATGATGATCCAGGCATGATGGCGGACTTTTTCATCCTGAAAGCGCATCAAGGATTCAGCGAGATGACCGCGCGCTTCCGGTTCCCTCAGCAGGCAGGAACCCGCCCCTTGATCGAGCCAGACTTCGAACTTGGCAGTGAAGCGGCGGTGGAATTCGCGTTCCGTTTCAGCAGTCCATGGTTTCGGATTGGTAGAAAGCCATAGCCGGCGTTGTTCCTTCCATTGAACGACCTTCGCCTTTGGCAATGCGTCTCCCAAACGAAAAGTGACGAACTGCATGACCTCGCCCTGCTGCCAATGCGGGAGCTTGTCGCCATGTTTTTCAATGGGCCGATCCGGATTGAGATAGTCGGAAGCCATGGTGATGGATTTATGGAGGGTCGCACTGAGGGCGGCCCAATGCGTGCCACAGTCCCGCACTCCTTAGACTTTCGCCAATATCACATTGAAGGTCTCGCTCGGGCGTAGTGCGGCTTCAGCTTTGGCTTCGTCCGGGGCGTAGTAACCGCCGATGTCGGCGGGCTTGCCTTGCACGGCTAACAACTCGGCGGTGATGGCTTCCTCGTTGGCGGTGAGGGCTTCGGCGATGGGGGTGAAGATGTGTTTCAACTCCGCATCGTCGTTTTGAGTGGCGAGTGCCTGGGCCCAGTAGAGGGCGAGGTAGAAGTGCGAGCCGCGGTTGTCGGTGGTGCCGAGCTTGCGGCCGGGCGATCGGTCGTTTTCCAGGAACTTGCCGGTGGCGGCGTCGAGCGTGGCGGCGAGGATTTTCGCTTTCGGCAGCTTGAAGGTTTCGGCGATGTGTTCAAAGGACGGCGCGAGCGCAAAGAACTCGCCGAGTGAATCCCAGCGCAGGTAGTTTTCCTGGGTGAACTGCTGGACGTGCTTGGGCGCGGAGCCGCCGGCACCGGTTTCGAACAGGCCGCCGCCGTTCATGAGTGGCACGATGGAGAGCATCTTGGCGGAGGTGCCGACTTCGAGGATCGGGAAAAGATCCGTTAGATAGTCACGCAGCACGTTGCCGGTGACGGAGATGGTGTCGAGGCCCTTGACGATGCGTTCGAGCGAGAACTTGCAGGCTTCGGCGGGCGGCAGGATGCGGAGGTCGAGGCCGCTGGTGTCGTGGTCCTTGAGATAGGTTTCCACCTTGGCGATGAGTTGGGCGTCATGGGCGCGGTTCTTGTCGAGCCAGAAGACGGCGGGCGTGTTGGAGGCGCGGGCGCGGTTGACGGTGAGCTTCACCCAATCGCGGACCGGCGCGTCCTTGGTCTGGCAGGCGCGCCAGATGTCGCCGGCCTGGACGTCGTGGGTGAGGAGAACGTGGTTGTCAGAGGCCACCACGCGGACGGTGCCGGTGGCGGGAATTTCGAAGGTTTTGTTGTGCGAGCCGTATTCCTCGGCGGCTTGGGCCATGAGGCCGACGTTGGGAACGGAGCCCATGGTTTGTGGATCGAGCGCGCCGTGTTGTTTGCAGAAATCGATCACCGCCTGATAGACGCCGGCGTAGGAGGAATCCGGAATCACGGCGAGCGTGTTCTGGGGTTTTCCTTGGGCGTTCCACATCCTGCCGCCTTCGCGGATCATCGCTGGCATCGAGGCATCGACGATCACGTCGCTGGGGACGTGGAGGTTGGTGATGCCCTTGTCGGAGTTGACCATGGCAAGCGCCGGGCGGTTCTGATAGATGGCCTGGATGTCGGCTTCAATGGCGGCTTTTTGATCGGCGGGCAGGGATTGGATTTTTGCAACGAGGTCGCCGAAGCCGTTTTTGAAATCGACGGCCAGCGAGTCGAGCAGCGCGGCGTGTTTTTCGATGAGGTCCTTGAAGAAAACTTTCACGGCGTGGCCGAAGATGATGGGATCGGAAACCTTCATCATCGTGGCCTTCATGTGCAGCGAGAACAGCACGCCCCCGGCCTTGGCGGCGGCCATTTGCTCGCTGAGGAAGGCGGCGAGCGCGGCTTGACTCATGAAGGTGGCGTCGATGATTTCACCGGCCTTGAGCGGGGTGGATTCCTTGAGCACGGTGATTGTGCCATCGGCAGCGACCAGTTCGATGCGGACGTCGGTGGGTTCTGCCACGGTGACGGATTTTTCGTTGGAGAAGAAATCACCCTTGCCATCCATCGAGGCAACGCGGGTTTTCGAATCGGCTGACCATGCACCCATTTTGTGCGGGTGGGCTTTGGCGTAATCCTTGACGGCTTTCGGCGCGCGTCGGTCGGAATTGCCCTCGCGCAGGACGGGATTCACAGCGGAGCCGAGGACTTTGGCATAACGGGCGCGGATTTCCTTTTCAGCGTCGGTGGCCGGGTTTTCGGGGAAATCCGGGATCTTGTGACCCTTCGCCTGGAGCTCGGCGATGGCCGCCTTGAGCTGTGGGATGGAGGCGGAGATGTTCGGCAGCTTGATGATGTTCGCTTCGGGCTTGAGCGTCAGGGCACCGAGTTCGGCGAGGTGGTCGGGCGCGCCGGTGATTTCCGGGAACTGGGCGAGGATGCGGCCGGCGAGTGAAATGTCGCGGGTTTCCACGGCGATGCCGGCGTGTTTGGAGAAGGCTTGGACGATCGGCAGCAGCGAGTGGGTGGCAAGGGCCGGGGCTTCGTCGGTGATGGTGTAAAGAATGGTGGGCGTGGCGGACATGGCGTGGCGGCTGGTTTGAGCGGCCGTCCGGATAGGGGAAGAAGCGGGCCTTGTCGATGGCGGAAAACCCGGGGGCGGTCAAAAAAGCCCGCCCGCGCCAGATGCGGCGCGGCCGGGCTAAGCGGTCGCTGGTTTGAGGGTTCAGTATTTCACACCGCAGCCGTAGGGCTTGTTCTTGGCGTCGGAAACTTCCTTGCCGGCGAGCACGGCGTCGAGCGCGTTGACAAAGAGCTTGTCGGCGGTCGCCACATCGGCGGCGTCGGTGGTGGCCTTGGAGTCGATGGCACCGTCATAGGCGAGCTTGCCTTCCTTATCGATGATGAACATGTGCGGCGTGACCTTGGCGTCGTAGGCCTTGCCGACCTTGCCATCGGTATCCATCAGGAAGTGGCTGGCCTTGTTGCCCTGTTTGGTGGCTTCCTCCGCCATCTTGGCGGGCTCATGATAACCCTGCTTGCCCTCGGCGGCGGAGTTGATGGTGAGCCAGACCACATCCTTGGCGGCGTAGGCTTCCTGCAGCTTCGGCATGTTGCCGCTGGCGTAGTGTTTTTTCACGAAGGGGCAACCGAAATTGACCCACTCGAGCACGACGACCTTGCCTTTGAAGTCGGCGAGTGAAACGGCCTCGCCCTTGAGGTTCCTGGCGGTGAACGCGGGAGCGGGCTGGCCGATTTCCGCAGCATGAGCGGTGAACAGTGCGAGGACTCCTAACAGTGTGTTGGTGATGGATTTCATGATGTTGCAAAGGGGTTGAACCTATACCGTTGTGAGGAAAGCGGGCTTGTCCACCGGCTTTTTTCAAGGCGCTGACCAAGTGAGCTCCAAAGGCCCGTGCGCTTCGCCGCCGGCAAGCACGAGCGTGAGCCGCCTGGCGGGGCCCGCTGCGTAGCCGCTTTTCGGCACCTCGGACGTCCATGTGTTGCCGGTTTTGGAAAAACGGATGACGGCGCGAGGTTCGGCGACTTCCGGTGTGGCCGGGAATGCCTCGCGACCGCCAGGATCCGGAGCCGCGCCGGGCTCCATGGGCTCCATTGTGATGGAAAGGAGCAGGTTTTTCCCGCTTTCGGCGACGGTGAGACGCAAGGCATTACCGGCAGGACGCGGGAGTTTTTGATAGGCGGCGCTGATTGCCGCGACCTCCGCAGTGGGCGATGCGGCCCCGGCCGCGAGGTCGAGATGGATTTCCGCCTCGCCAGGGACGCAGCCGCTCTCACCGCAGGCCAGCCAGGAAACCACCGCCGTCAGGCGCGCCTTGCCGGTGAAATCCGCGGGCGGCGTGAGCGTCACGGGAAACAACACCGTGCCCTCGTAGCCGAATCCCGCCAGGCCGCTTGTTAGAAACCGTGCGGGCTCGGGAAAGACGAGACCGCCGGTTTGCCAACCGGGCGGCAGTTTCCACTCCACCGTAGTGGGCATGCCGGCCTCGCCGGGGTTGATCCAGTAAGTGTGCCAGCCGTCATCGATGACCATGCGGATGGCGGTCTGCATGGGCTTGCCCGGCTCGACCGTGGCGGAGCTGGCAAGCCATTCCACGGTGGCCTTGCCGGGGCGGGCAGCGGCCGTCGAGAGGCAGCCCGCCATGGCGGAAATCATCAGGATTCGAGTGATCATCGGCATTCACACTAGTCGGCAGTGCGCGGCAATCAAGTGGCCGCCGGACGATTCTTTCGCTCGACAAAACGGCATCCTGTTGTCGATTTGCGCGCATGGGCATGCGCTTCATTTTCCTCTGGCCGGCGGTGGTCTCCCTTGCGGTGGCCGAGCCGGTGCACAACGTGCCGGAAGCCCCGAAGGGGAATCTGCCGGAACTGGCGCGCACGCTGCTGGGCGAGGGCGGCGGCAACCAGTTGTTCTATCTGCCAACGCGTGACGAGCCGGCCACCCCCGCGGCGTGGGGCTACAAGTATGAAAACGTGGCCTTCAACTCCGCGGACGGCACGCCGCTGCACGGCTGGTTCATCCACGCGCGGAGCGGCAAGGCCAAGGGCACGGTGGTCTTCTCACACGGCAACGCGGGCTCGATCGGCCACCACCTCGGGTTCGTCCTGTGGCTGGCGGAAGCCGGCTGGCAGGTGATGATGTATGATTACCGCGGCTTCGGAAAATCCGGCGGCACTGTGGACCGGCGTGGCATGGTGGACGATGTGAAGGCCGCCTTCGCCCATGTCCGCAACCGCGCCGGGGTGGATCCTCGCCGCCTGGTTTCCTACGGCCACAGCCTCGGCGGCGCGAAGTCCGTAACGGCGCTGGCGGAAAGCCCCGTGCGCGGATTGCGGGCGGTGGTGATCGACGGTGCATTCTCCTCTTATCAAGCGATGGCGAAGATCGTGGCTGGCGAACTCGGGGCCGGTCTGGTGACCGACGAACTGGCGCCGAAAGACTACGTGCAAAAACTCAGCCCGGTGCCCTTGTTGGTAGTCCACGGCGCACGCGACGAAATCGTGCCCGTGGAGCAGGGTCGCGAGTTGTTCCGCAGCGCCCGCGAGCCCAAGACCCTCATCGAGGTGAAAACCGGGCGGCATGGCGACGCGCTCTCGCGCGATGACGGCGCCGGCCGCAAGCGCATGCTCGCCTGGCTCGCCGCAGCCATCGACGGCTGAGCGTGGTGGATTCAAAACGTAACCGACAGGCCCATCGAAACCAGCCACTGGCTCCAATCCCGGTCTCCATTGTTCACCCGGTAGCGGACGCTTGAATTGAAGGAAACGCGCTCCGCAAACAAATTCCGGCTGTAGCCGAGATAGAGGCTGAGGTTTTCCTCGTTTTCACGCTCCGTGAGCACATCCCCCACCTGCTGGTAGTCCGAGTAATCGAACATCACCCCGCCGTTGATGCTGCCGCGCAGCAGTTGGTGCTGGAGCCCGGTGCTGAAGCCCACGTTGTTGACCAGATAGCCGGTGTCGCTCGGGGAGGCAACCGTGTCGGTGCCCAGCGAGTTCACCCAAGTCCAGCGCTCGTTGATGATGTAGCGGGCGTCGAGTGCCGCCCTCACGCCCACATCGTTGCCGCCGGATTCCGAGTCACTGGTGAACTCGGGGCCCAGCGAGGCGGAAAGCCAGACGCGCTCGCCGGCGCGGTAACGCAGCTCCGCAAGCAAGGCCCATGCATCGCGGGTGCCGGTGTTGTCGGACTCCGTTTGCGAGTAGCGGATGCTGGAGCCGATGTCCGTCCGCTCCGTGGCACTCCAAAGCCCGCCAAAGGAGCCGGTGAAAATATTGGTGCCCTGGCTGTTTCCCGAGCTGTAGTCGGATTGGGAATAGGACAAGCCGCCATTGAGCGAGGTGCGCGGGGCGATCTGGCGGCTGGCACGCACACCGCCGGAGAACAGCGAGCCAGAGGTGAAACCGCCGCTCAGGCGATCGGTGCCGGAAAGCTCACGGTAGCTGGCGAACACCGATGCCTCAGTGCGGCCGCCGATCCATGACAGACTGACATCGGCCGAGTGATCCAGTTCGTTGAAATCCGAGTTGTTCAGAAAGGCGTTGTAGGTCGGTTGGTAATTCGCGTTGAGCACGAAGGAGGCCCCGCCCTCGGGATCGGTCGTGTAGCTGAGCCAGGGCTGGAAAAGAAAGGAAACCTCGTCCTCCTCGTCGTCTTCCGAGAGGAAGAAATTCGAGTCGTAATCGGTCTGCAAACCCACGCCATAGAGGAAAGCCCCCTTCATGCCGCCCTCGACTCCGGCATCCGTGGCGAGATCCAGGTCACTGGGCACAAAATTACCGATGCCGAGTGGATTGGGATCCGCCACTTGCAGGGCAAAATCCCGGGCGGCAGCTGTTCCACACGCACAGGCCAAGCCGGCCAAAATGCGGAACCATGGGGTGTTTTTGAGGAAGGAGAACATGGGTGTCAGGCCGATTGAGCGCTTGATTCTTAGGGAATCGCGAAAGCAGTGTCAACCCTGCAGACGGCCCGGGCGCCGCGCCCGCAATGGGCGGAATCAAGAGTTTTCAGAAAGATTTTCATGGGGCGCGGGCATGGATCTCCGGGCCGCTGGGCCAGGATCGTTATTGGCAAACTGGATCAGAATTCACGCAGCCATGTTATTTGCCTGAGCTGAAGTCGAGGGTGAGGCTGCGATGGCCCTTGCGGATGGTAACTTGATAGGCGGGAAAAGCAGGTGGCGCCTCAGCGGGGCGGGGCATGAGATTGAGGCCCGGCGGGCGCGACTGATAGACATAAGTGCCGCGTCCCTCGCGATCGAGCGCGATGTCTGCCACCACCAATGGCGGACGGCAGGCGCTGGTGGCCAGTGCGAGCATGTTCGGATGTGGGCTGGGCTCGCCTTTTCCGAAGTAATAGGCCGCCATGCCGGAGACATCATCGGCCGTTCCGGAGTGTTGATGGATTCTTTTTTCCTGGCCTTGCTTCCGCCGCGCACGCCGTCGAGATATTCCATGGCGGGATCGGCCCACGGAGGTTGGTCGAGCTTCAGATTGCGGCGGAACCAGATGTGCTTGGTCATCGGCGCGTTCGGATGGGGGATCCACAGCCCCTGCCAGTCCTCCGCATCAAAGAGTCCCATGGTGAAGCGCGCCGGTTTGCTCCATGGCGATGGATTGCCATCCTTGTCGTGAACGCGCACTTGCCAGAAGACCGTCTGGCTCGAGGCCAGCGGCGCGCCACCGTATGGCACAAGCACCTACTGCGGTGATTGCACCACGCCGCTGCCCCAAAGATCCGCGCGCCCCTCTTCGAGGAGTTCCAGACGGCTCGCGGCACGGATCTGCCAGGCGGTTTGTTTTTGTCCGCGCACGGCATCGGCATCGGCGAGCTTCCAACTGAGGCGCGGAACGGCCGCATCGACGCCAAGCGGTTCGCTCAAGTATTCACAGCGCAGATCAACGGGCACGACTGCCAGCGCGCACGACGTGCCGATCTTCAGAATCGCGAGTTGAAGCAGCGCACCGTGTGCCGGGAGCTGTGGCAAGGAATCGCCGGATTTCATGATGATATGGGTTGGAATATCACTCGGTGGACCATCCGGGGCCGGCCTGGCGGATTTTCCCGGGGATTTCCACACGGCCGCAGTGGGCTGGTCCTATCGCTTCTCCGCGTCCCGGCGTTTCGCTTTAAAAAACAGACTCAGATCTGGAAATCCGAGGTGGTGCTTTCGAGGTGGAGACCGCACTCGTATTTCTGGCCGTTGAAGCGGGAGGTTTCGGCATCGCCGTCCTCAGCGGGGCGGGTGCTGTGCCAGTCGCCCATGGTAAGGTAGCCTTTTTCCGCAAGCGGGTGGCGCGGCAGGTCGTGCTGGCGGAAATAGAGATCCACCTGGATGTCGGCCCAATCGAGGATGGGATAGGCTTTGAGCGTTTTCTTCTGGCGCTCGACGAAGGGGCGGTCGCTGCGGGTGCTGGACTGCGAGCGGCGCAGGCCGCTGAGCCAGACATCGGCACCGACTTCGCGCAAGGCGCGGTTCATCGGCTCGATCTTGGTGAACATTGCGTAGCGGTCCATGTCCTCTTGTCCGCCTTCCCAGAGCCTCCCCCACAGCGCTTCCATGCGCGCGGCGGTGACCGACGGCTGATAGATGCGGAGGTCGAGCTTTTCGAGCAAACCGGAGAGCTGCTCGATGTAGCGGTAGGTTTCGGGAAACAGGTAGCCGGTATCGATGAAGACGATCGGGATTTGCGGCGCATGCTCGTGGATGAGGTGGAGCATCACCGCGGCCTGGAGGCCGAAGCTGGTGGTGGCCACGAGCCGGTCGCCCAGCCGCTGGTGCAGCAGGCGGATGCGTTCGCCGGCGCGCAGCGGCGCGACCTCCGCGGAGAGCGCTGCCGGATCGAAAACGGGATCCGCATGAAACTTGACGGCAGGCAGCGGCATGACTCAGGCTTTGAGAGCTTCCGGTTTGATGTTCTGGTGGAAGTCTTTCCCTTGCACGGTGGCGTTCACATAGCCGGCGCGGATGCAGAAGTCTCCGAAGCGCTCGCCTTCGTTCCGCTCGCGGGCATAACGGGCGATGATCGGCGCGAGCAGCGGCTTGATGTCCTCGGACTTGACGCTTTCGCGGTAGAGCTTGGACAGACGCTGGCCGGCGAAGCCACCGCCGAGATAGACGTTGTATTTCCCCGGCGCACGGCCGACGAAGGCGATCTCCGCGATGTAGGGGCGGGCGCAACCGTTCGGGCAGCCGGTCATGCGGATGGTGATGGCGTCGTGGCGCAGGCCGTTTTCCTCGATGACTTCCTCAAGTTCGGTGAGAAGGTCCGGCAGGTAGCGCTCGGCCTCGGCAAGCGAGAGGCCGCAGGTGGGCAGGGCGACGCAAGCCAGCGAGTTGAGCCGCAGCGCGCTTTTCAAGTGGCTGTCCTTGATGCCGTATTGCTCTAACAAATTTTCGATCTCAGGGCGCTTTGCCGGTGAAACATTGGCGATGATGAGGTTCTGGTTGGCGGTGAGGCGGAAGTCGCCGTCGTGGATTTTCGCGATCTCGCGCAGTCCTGTTAGAAGAGGATAGTCATCGGTGTCCCGCACGCGGCCGCCTTGGATGAAGAGCGTGAGGTGCGAGTTGCCATTGGCATCGTCCACCCAACCGAAGCGGTCGCCGTTGTCATCGAACTGGAACTGGCGCACGGGGCCGAGTTCGTAGCCGAGGTATTCGTTGAGCTTGGCGAGGATCCACTCCGGGCCGTAGTCGTCCACGGTGTATTTGAAGCGCGAGTGCTTGCGGTCGGTGCGGTCGCCGAAATCGCGCTGCACGAGCACGACTTTTTCCGCGACGTCCACCACCTGGTCCACGGTGCAGAAGCCGATGACATCGGCGAGGCGCGGATAGGTTTTCTCGTTGTTGTGGGTGGAGCCCATGCCCCCACCGACAGCGACATTGAAGCCGGCGAGTTTTCCGTCCTCGACGATGGCGATGAAGGAAAGGCAGTTGGCGTAGATGTCCACATCGTTGGATGGCGGGACGGCGATGGTGATCTTGAATTTGCGGGGCAGATAGGTCTTGCCGTAGATCGGCTCGACTTCTTCCTCACTGGTTTCGATTTTTTCGCCATCGAGCCAGATCTCGTGGTAGGCGCGGGTTTGCGGCGTGAGGTGGTCCGAAATGCCTTGGGCTACCTTGAGCACCTCGGCATGCACTTCTGATAGATAAGGATTCGGGTTGCACATCACGTTGCGGTTCACGTCGCCGCAGGCGGCGATGGTGTCCATGGCGCACTGGTTGATCTCCTTGATGGTGCGCTTGAGGTTGCCCTTGATCACACCGTGGAACTGGAAGGCTTGGCGGGTGGTGAGCTTGATGGTGCTGTTGGCGAACTGCGTGGCGAGACGGTCGGTCTCAAGCCACTGCGCGGGCGTGGCGACACCGCCGGGAACGCGGATGCGGATCATGAACGAGTAGGCTTTTTCCAACTTGTGCTTGCGGCGGTCGGCGCGCAGGTCGCGGTCGTCCTGCTGATAGGTGCCGTGGAACTTGAGCAACTGCTGGTCGTCCTCGGACATCGCGCCGGTGGACTGGTCGGCAAGGCCCTCGGCGATGGTGCCGCGCAGGTAGTTGCTGCGCGTCTTGATGTATTCGTTGGCGGAGAGTTTCTTTTCTTCGGACATGGTTGTGAGTGGGAAGTGAGCGGTGAGCGGTGAGCGGTGAGCATCTTCACTGCTCACTCGGCACTATTTCAATAAACGTCGCGTTGATAGCGTTTGGATTTCTTGAGGTCTTCGACGTAGGCCTCGGCGGCTTCGCGGGATTTGGAGCCTTCGGTCTGGATGATGGAAACGAGCGCTTCGTGGACATCGGCGGCCATGCGGGAGGCATCGCCGCAGACGTAGAAGTGCGCGCCTTGCTCAAGCCAGGCGTAGAGGTCGCGGCCGCGCTCCTTGATGCGTTGCTGGACGTAGATTTTCTCCGGTTGGTCGCGCGAGAAGGCGACGTCGAGGCGGCTGAGCGCGCCGCTCTTGAGGTGATCCTGCCATTCAAGCTGATAGAGGAAGTCGTAGAGGTAGTGCTGATCGCCCATGAAGAGCCAGTTTTTGCCGGTGACTCCGAGCGCGGCGCGGTGCTCGACGAAGGCGCGGAACGGCGCGATGCCGGTGCCGGGGCCGACCATGATGACGGGCGTCGAGCCATCGGCGGGGAGGCGGAAGTTTTTGTTAGGCTGGACGAACACAGGGACCTTGTCGCCGGGCTTCACCAAGTCCGCGAGATAGGTGGAGCACACGCCCTTGCGCTGGCGGCCGTGGGCCTGATAGCGCACGGCGGCCACAGTGAGGTGCACCTCGTCCGGATGGGCGAGCGGGCTGGAGGCGATGGAATAAAGGCGCGGCGGCAGCTTGCGGAAAATGCCGGCCAGCGCATCGGCGGGCAGGCCGCTGGGGGCGAACTCCTCGATGGCATCGACGATCTCGCGGCCGTGCAGATACATTTTGAGGCGTTCCTTGGAATCGTCGGCGAGCAGGGCGCGCAGTTCGCTGGAGTCGCTAGCCTCGGCGAGCTTGGTGAGCACGGTTTTGGAAAGTGCGGTGATATCCAGGTCCTCGCGCAGGGCATCGGCGAGGCGGCGGTGGGCGGTGGATTTGGTGATGATTTCCTCCTCGCCGGTGAGCCTGGCGGCGGCGAGCACGGCCTGGACGACGGCCGGCGCGTTGCTCGGGACCACGGCGAGGACATCGCCCGCCTCGTATCTCAGGCCGGAGCCGGTGAGTGAGAATTCCAGGTGAAGGGTTTCCTTGATGGAGCCCTTGCCGTTGAGCAGGACGCTCTCCAGCAACTCGGCGCAGTAGGGGTTTTTCTTGCCGTATTCGATGGGCGGCACTGCGACCGCGGAGGAAACCTGCGCCAGCGGGGTGCTTGGGGCCAGCGCGGTGAGCGCACGGTCGAGCCAGCCGCAGAAGTCTTCCTCGAAGTCGACATCGCAATCCTGGCGGGCGGCCACGCGGGTCGCGCCGAGGGAGTGCAACTTGGAATCGATGTCTTTGCCGGTTTGGCAGAATTTTTCGTAGGATGTGTCGCCCAGCGCGCAAACCGAGAAGCGGACCTCAGCGAGGCTGGCATCGCAGGCCATGAAGTCCTTGTAAAAGGTGGCCGCCGTCTCGGGCGGCTCGCCATCGCCCCAGGTGGAAACGACCACCAGCAGGTTCGGCATGCCCGCGAGCTCGGCAGGCGTGCATTCGGACATGTTCTTCATGGCGGCTTGGAAACCGCGCTTTCTGGCCTCTTTCACGGTGCGGTCGGCAAGGGCCTCGCAGTTTCCGGACTCCGTGCCATAAAGCACGACCAGCTTGCCGGCTGCCGCTGCGGGCGCTGGATCCGTGGCACAAGCCGCCGCCGAGGCGAGAAAGCCGCTCAGCCAGCCGCGCTGGACGGAATCGAAACTGGCAATCAGCGAATCAAGGGCGCGGCGCTGGTCGGGATTGAATGGAGCGTGCTCGGGAAGCATAAACCTTAGTTATCTACCTTTTTTTGTGAGGTTTCGGCAAGAACTTGAGACGGAATCAGCGGGCAGGCAACCATTTTCTGCGCAATTTTTCGGGCTCAGCAGACATGGAAGACCCACTTGCCGTGGGCGGTTCCCTGCTCCATGGCGGTGTGGGCCTCGCGGAGATTGGCGGCGCTGAGGGCATCGAAGACGCGGGTGTGGAGTTTCGGAAAACGGCCGGAATCGCAGCGGGCGGCGATTGCCGCGAGGTATTGGCCCTGCAGGTGCATATCGGGTGATTTGAAGCGGGCGCGGGCGGCCATGAACTCCCAGGCGATGCGCACGCACTTGGCCTTGAGCGGATCGCCGAGGTGGAGTTTTTCGCGCGGCTCGACGATGAGACCCAGCGCGCCGAAGGGGGCAATGAGGTCGGCGGTGGCGTCCCAGTAGGCCTCGGTATTGAAGAGATTGGCGATGTAGGGAAACGCGGTGATGCCGAGCGCCTCCGCCTGCGGCCGCAGCGGCTCGCGGTGGTTGATGAGGTGGTGCGCGCCGAGCTTGAGGCACCAATCCCGCGTTTCCGGCCGCGAGGCGGTGGCCACCACGGTGAGACCGGCACTCCGCGCGATGGGGATGAGCGCGGAGCCCACGCCGCCGGCGCCGTTGATGATGAGCAGGGGTTTCCCGGCATCCTTGCCGCCGGGATCCACTCCCATGCGCTCGAAAAGCAGCTCCCACGCGGTGAGCGCCACCAGCGGAATGGCAGCGGATTCCACAAACGACCACGACTCCGGCTTGCGGGCTACGAGCCGGAAATCCACCGCCTGATACCCGGCATTGCAGCCCGGTCGGGTGAGATCCCCGGAGTAAAACACCTCGTCGCCCGGAGAAAACCCACTGACCTCGGCGCCCACGGACTCCACCGTCCCGGCGGCGTCCCAGCCGAGGATGCGCGGCGGGTCATGCGGCCCGGCACCGAGCGCGGCGCGGATCTTGGTATCCACCGGGTTCACGGCGCAGGCGCGCACCCGGACGAGCAGGTCCATCGGGCCGGGCACGGGTTTTTCCGTCTCGAATTCCACAAGGCATCCGGAGTCCGAAACCGGGAGAAACTGACGCGCGCCGATCGCTCTCATGGGATGTTTCAGATTCATGGCAGGAGGGGGTTGAGGCCGATCCAGCGGCAGCCCAGCAAAATGATCCATGGCAGGGAAATCAAGCTCAGCCCCGTGGTGAACACCACCACCTGCGCGGCAATGGCCGGGCGGCCGCCATACATCCGCGCCAGCATGATGGGAGTCACCGCCGCGGGCATCGCCGCCTGGATCACCAGCACCTGCCGCAGCTCGGGGATGATCGGCAGGTATTTGGCCGCCGCCAGGAAGAGCATGGGCACCAGCATCAGCCGCACCAGCGTGGAGCCGAAAATCACTTTCGCCGTCGGCCGTTCCGCCATCACCAGATCCACCGTGCTGCAGCCGATGATCAACACCGCCAGCGGGATCGCCCCGGCTCCGATCATCGAGAGCCCGGTGCGGAATGACCCGGTGATGTGAATGTCCCAGCCGGTCGCCACCAGCAGCAAGCCACAGAGCACGGCGATCACCGGGCCGTTGAGGATGCGCCGCCACAGGATGCCGCGCTCGCCGCTCATGATAAGCACGCCCACCGACCACATCGCCAGCTCGCAGCCGATGTTGTGGACAAAAAGGACGGCCAGCGCGCCGGTGCTCCACATGATTTCCACCACCGGCACGGCGGTGAAGCCGAAGTTCTGGAAACCCGACGCCAGCCCGAAGGTGCGCAAGCCGGTGCCGCGTTCAAAGCCGATCAAGCGCCCCACCGCCATGCCAATGGCCGCACCTGCGAGAATCAGACAAAACCCCGCCACCAGCGAGCTCATCACCACCGATCCACTGCGCAGCACCTCGCTGCCGAGGATTTTATCCAGCATGAAGGCCGGCAGCATGATGGTGTAAACCACCCGCATCACCCCGTCGTCATTCTCGCGGCGCAGCACCTTGGTCCAGCGCAGCACGGCACCCGCCACCAGCAGCAGGTAAATCGGCAGCACCGAGGCCACAACATCCCAGACCGAAATCACCGGCGCAGCCTTCCGCCCGCCCCCCTACCCTGCAAGCGCATAATCCGGCCCTTGCAAACCACCCGCCAGAGGTCCGGTGGTGAAATTCCGCGAATTCCTTGCGTGAATTTTTCCCGGCTTGCAGGATATTGCGCCGCGCGCCGATGATCGGCCCGCCACATCCAACCCACACACCCCAAACCTCATGAACTCACGCCGCCATTTCCTTTCCAAGCTCGCCTTTGCCGCCCCCATCGCCCTTGGCACACGACTTGCCGCCCAGGACACGCCGCCGCCCGTGAAGCTGGAGGAAACGGATCCGGTGGCCATGGCGCTCGGCTACAAGATGGACACCAACAAGGTGGACCAGACCAAATACCCGCAGCACAAACCGGAGCAACGCTGTGATGGCTGCGCCCTGGTCGCACCCGGCTCACCCGCGGGCGAATTCATTCCCTGCACCGCATTCCAGAACAAGCTGGTGGCCGCCGGCGGCTGGTGCATGGCCTTCGCCAAAAAGCCGGAACCGGCGGAAGCACCCAAGCCGTAAACCGCTCACAGTTTCTTCTTCGGCTTCACCTTCACCGGCGCGGGCTTGGTTTCCTTCTCCGGTGAGGCCTTGGCCGGCGCGGCCTTGCCGAGCGGAATCCGGATGACCATGCTCTTGTCCAGCAGGCGCGTGCCTTCGCTGGAAAGTTCCTGCACCCGATAGATCACCAAGCCGTGCTTGCCGTCCACATAGCGGCCCAGCGCGATGTTCTCCTTGGTTTTGCCGAGACTGGTTTCCTCCTCGAAGCGCCATTCCCTGCCGGTCCACTCGCCGAGAATGCTCGCGGGGTCCGCCTTGACGTCGTCGATGCGCTTCAATTCGCCATTGGGCGAACGGAAGACGTCCGCTTTTTCCTCATAACGCAGGGTGGAAAGGGCGGCCGCCTTGCCAGTGGAGGCAATGACCCACGAACCGCCGGAACCTTCCCGGAGCAATAGCATCACTTCCTCCATCGGCTTGAACTCGCGCTTGCCCCACAAGGCGAGGTATTCGGCGTATTCCTCCTTGGTCAGGCCGAGACGCTCGTCGAAGGGCAGCGGCACGCCGGGATTCGCCTGCTCGGAAAATTCGCGGAACCACTTCGGGTCCTTGCGGGCAGAGGCCTCCACCTTGGCCACGTATTTGTCGATCTCCCGGGGTGGCACAACCATGCCGATCTGCCCGCGCTTGGGAACGCCGGGCTGCAACAGGCCATCGAACACTTTCGGCACCTCCGCCGCAGTGAGGCATGCGATCAGGGAAACGGCGGCGAGAGGGGCGTGGTATTTCATGGCAAGACGGGCAGGAACGTGGGCACGTCCCGGCCGGAACTCAAGCGGGGATTCGCCGCTACTTGGGCAGGAAGAAAGCACGTTGATTCTCCGAGATCGGCATTTCCAGACGCTCCATCACCGCGAGCATGTCCTCCCAGACCTGGCGCTTGGTGGCATGGTCCGCATTGCTGCGCAGCAGGTAGCTCGGATGGTAGGTCACGCGCAGCGGGATGCCGCCGAGCTCATGCCACGCGCCGCGCAGGCTGCCGACGGTGGCCTCGCTGCCCAACAGCCCTTGAGCCGCGGTGCCGCCCAGCGCGATGATGCACTCCGGCCGCACGATCTCCACCTCGGCGCGGATGAAGGGCAGGCAGGCGGCGATTTCCTCCGGGCCCGGCGGGCGGTTGTTGGTGGTCTGCCGCGGCGTGGCAGGGCGGAACTTGACGATGTTGGAGATGTAAACTTCCTCCCGCGCCAGACCCATCGCCTTGAGGATGTCGGTGAGCTTTTGGCCGGCCGGGCCCACGAAGGGCTCGCGCTTTTTCTCCTCCTCGTAGCCGGGTGCCTCGCCCACCAGCATGATCCGCGCGTCGGGATTTCCGGTGGAGAAGACCATCGTTTCGCGCAGCGTTCCCAAGGCCCGCGCGGGCGGCCAGTTGGCGGCCTGCGCTTGCAACGAGGCGAGGCGCTCCGCCTTGGTGCTGCCCGTCACCGTGAGCATGCTGGAAACCACCACCGGCGCGGCTGGCGCGGCGGCTTGGGGCACAACGGCGGCTGCGGCAGGTGCGCGTTGTTCCTGCTTGGCCGTGCGGCCGCGGCGGTAAAGCGCCCGCAAACCCTCGCGAGCGGCATCGTCCAGCAGAATGTGGGTGACGCCCCGGGCCTTCTCGGCTTCCAGAAACTCAATCACGGCATCGACGGGGCGGCTCACGCCCATGACGCTACGGATTCCGCCGCCGCAGTGCAACCGCGGGATTTTCCCGCTGGATGCGGCCGGGGGAAACCGCTAGCAAGCCGTCCATGAAATCGTGCTTCGGCCTGCTGGTGGTTCTGCTGGTCTTCACCGTGGTGATCGGCGGCGGTGCTTTGATCTGGTATCTGAGCCACAGCGCGGAGTTTTCACGCAAGGACACCCCGGTGCCGGTGCGGGTGGCCCGTTAGACCAGGCGGCTGAACATGGCGCGCAGCGAGGCCCGCCATTTTTCGAGGAAGGCCAGGTTGCGCACGCTGGCCGAGGCTGCGCCAAGGTCCGCTGCGGCGGCGTTTTGGAAATCGGGGAAAACGGCGCACTCGCGCCCGATGGCCGCTTCAACCAGCGCGATGCAGCGCTCGACGTCTTCCCGGCAGCTTTGCGTTTCCCGCTCTAACAGCGCCCGGCCTAGCGCGGACTTCGCCTCATCGCGGCGGCGGGCCAGCGCTTCGGCCCGCTGGCTTGTCTCGCCGACCTGTGAGAACAGGTCCATGATTTCCGCAGCCAGCGTGCCGCGCGTTTCAACCGGCAGTCCGCGCAGTTCGAGCCAGTGCCGCAGGCGGCGCGACGGGCTGGAGAGGATTTCAAAGGCCTGGCGCAGCGCGGCAAAGGCCTCCTCGCCGCCGCCGGCGTCCGGGTGCGCCTGCTTGCCCGCCTCGCGGTAAGCATCCGCCAGCGTTTCCGCGGGAATCACCAGGCGCGGCTCGATGCCGAGAATTTCAAAAGCGTTCATAAGGGGCACACACAGGCCCGGATAATCTGAAAACCCCAGCCACCCTTGTCACTCATTATCAAAACTTGCACCCGCTTTACCGTTTTCCGGCCCGGCGGTTTTTCATGGGCCATCCGCCAAAAGAAAATTTTGATCATGGGTTAAGTCCTTTTTAACCGGCAGGCTCCAGATGTTGCGGAACTGGATGGCGCTGTTGTGGTCCTGCAGGCGCAGCGGGCTGGTCTTATACAAGGAGCCGCACTCGTTCCAATATCCGTGCAGGCCATAGGAGTTGAGGATTTGCACCTCGTAGTCCCCTTA
>Ga0105090_10000048_pt1 | contig 42854 bp, 47 predicted proteins | sample PPLLak3March2015_FD_79110 | JGI IMG/M metagenome (GOLD analysis project Ga0105090, IMG submission 79110) | Freshwater sediment microbial communities from Prairie Pothole Lake near Jamestown, North Dakota, USA - PPLs Lake P7 Core (1) Depth... | ecosystem: Environmental > Aquatic > Freshwater >...
CGCGAGCACGACCCAATACAGCGTGGGCTCGTGGCCGAGGTCGAGACCGAAGCCGATCTGCGAACGGGCCGGCAGATTGAGGCCGTCCTCGCCACCGTACTGCTTGAGGCCAACCGCGAGGTAATAGAGCATCTGCGCGAACGCCAGCGTGATCATGATGAAGTACACGCCGCGGGTGCGCAGGGAGATGGCGCCGATGGCGAGCGCGAATGTGGCCGCAACGAGCATCGCCAGCGGCCACGCGATCCACGCGCTGGTGAGCCCATGGGCCATCGCGATGGCCACCGTGTATGCACCGAGGCCGACGAAGGCAGCATGGCCCAGGCTGACCATGCCGCCAAAGCCCATGATGAAGTTGAGACTAGCGGCGGCGATCGCGAAGATCATCACGCGACGCGCGAGCCCGATGTAGTAGCTCTGGTCGAGGACCGTTGCCACCCAGGGAAGCGCTACCGCGATGATCAGCAGCATCCAGGGCAGGACGCGCTGCACACCGGGGTGGGCGCGGCCGGTGAGCGGGGCACCCATGTCAGCTGCGAGCCGGGAAGAGACCCTGCGGCCGGAAGAACAGCACCGCTGCCATCAGAATGTAGATGGCAATGGCGGCGAGCGCCGGGCCGAGCTGTGCGGCGACGGCATTCGACAGGACCGTGTTGAGTATGTCAGGCAGGAATGCACGGCCGGCCGTGTCGACGACGCCCACCAGCAATGCGCCGACGAAGGCGCCGCGAATCGAACCGATGCCGCCGATGACGATCACGACCAGGGCGAGGATCAGGATGTTCTCGCCCATCCCGATTTCAACGGCGAGCAGCGGGCCGAGCAGTGCCCCAGCGACGGCCGACAGCATCGCACCCAGCGTGAAGATCGCCGCAAACAGGCGATCGACCCGCACGCCCATGATCGTTGCCATTTCGCGATTGCTGCTGCCGGCTCGCACCAGCATGCCGGTGCGCGTCTTCGTGATGAACAAGTAAAGGGCGAGAGCCAGCCCGAGGCCGACCGCGATGATCAGCAGCCGGTACGAAGGATAGAGCAGGCCCGGCGCGATCTCGATGGGGCCCGCGAGTGCCGCGGGTGCCGACAGCATGATGGGCGCGGGTCCCCAAATGAGCTTCACCAGATCGTCCGCGATCAGGATGACGGCGAACGTCGCGAGCACCTGGGACAGATGGTCGCGCCGGTAGAGCCGGCGAATCAGCGTCACTTCGAGCGCCAGTCCGACGAGGCCGGTCGCAGCGACGGCGGCCGGCAGCGCGATCCAGAACGACCCGGTGGCCTGCGCCACGCTGGCCGCGATGTAGGCGCCGATCATGTAAAGCGAACCATGGGCGAGGTTCAGCACATCCATGATGCCGAACACGAGCGTCAGGCCGGCCGCGAGCAGAAACAGCATCAGGCCGAACTGAAGCCCGTTGAGCAGTTGCTCGGCAAGCAGGGTGACGGTCATGGCCGGTTCCGGGAAGGCGACGCGTCGTCGGCGCGCCCTCGCAGACCGCACGACCAGGTACCAGGCTCAGGCGCGTTCATACGGGCGCGGTCGGACGCAGTCGGGCGCAGTCAGGCGAAGCAGGGCTGGCCGCGCCGCGGCCGGCCGTTCGCGCGTCCGCTACGGCAGCTTGCACTGCGACGCGTAGGCGTCCTGGTGATTCGTGAATACCTTGTTCAGCGTGCGGTTCGTCGTGCGGCCCTGGGCGTCCTTCACGATCGTGCGCAGGAAGTAGTCCTGGATCGGGAACTGATTGTTGCCAAACCTGAACTCGCCGCGCACCGACTTGAAGTTCGCCTTCTTCAACGCCGCGCGCACCGCCGCCTTGTTGTCGAGCTCGCCTTTGACCTCGCGCACGGCCGCGTCCATCATCAACACGGTGTCGTAGGCCTGCGCCGCGTAGATGGACGGCAGCCGGCTGTATTCCTTCTGGTAGGCCTGCACGAACGCCTGGCTCGCCGGGTTCGCAAAGTCGTGGTTCCAGTGCGAGGTATTGAACATGCCGAGCATCGGTTCACCGACGGCGCGGATCACGTCCTCGTCCGCCGAGAATCCGGGGCCAATGATCTGAGTGCCCTTGGAAAGTCCGGCACCGACGAACTGCTTGATGAAATTGATGCCCATGCCGCCCGGCAGGAAGATGTAGAGTGCGTCGGGCGCTTCGGCGCGCAGCTTGGCGAGTTCGGCGGCGTAGTCAAGCTGCCCGAGCTTGGTAAAGGTCTCGGAAGCCACCGGCTTGGCATAGCCGCGCTTGAAGCCGTTGATTGCGTCCTGGCCCGCGGGATAGTTCGGAGCCAGCACGGCGACTTTCCTGAAGTTGCGCTCGGAGGCGAACTTGCCGGCGGCTTCGTGATAGTCGTCGTTCTGCCAGGCGGTTCCAAAGAAGTACGGATTGCACTGCGCGCCTGCGAGCTGCGAGGGACCCGCGTTGTTGCTGAGGTAGAACACTTCGGCCGCAAACAGCGTCGGCCCGACCGCGAGCGCGACGTTCGATCCGATCGGGCCGGTGTAGAAGTGGATGCGGTCGCGCTTGAGATACCGCTCGACATGCTGGCGCGCGACGTCAGGGTTGCCGGCCTCGTCGGTGGCGAAGACCTCCACCGGGATGCCGCCGATCTTGCCGCCGAGTTGCTTGAGCGCCAGGTTGAAGCCGTCGCGCGCCTCCGCCCCGAGCGCGGCGAAGGGGCCGGAAATCGAGGTCGAGAAGCCGACGCGCACCTGCTCGACCGGCTTGGCGGCGAGAGGCGCGGCGAGCGACGACAGGGCACAGGCGGTGGCAAGGCAGGCGATGCGACGGCGGGTCATTGACTTCAGATCTCCAACGAGGCGTGAGGGTGGGTCGCGCAGGACGCGCAAGTATTCGGAAAGCCCGCACCCGCGTCAAATCGACGCGCGGAGCGAACTGTGCATCCATGGGTGGTGCGCGCCGCTGTGGGGCGCCGACGGCCGTAGGGATGACCCAAGGGGGGCGAACTGTCCGCGCCGGCGTCCCTGTGCGCAAACGTTGTGCTCGCCTATGATCCGGCCTGTCCGTCACCCACGCTCACCATGTCCGGCCCGTTAACCCGCTTCGGCCTCGTCGTCGAGACACAGGAACAGCGCAAGGAGAAGATCCTTGCCGGCGTGATGGCATCGGTGTACCGCCAGGTGCCGCAGTCGGTGCTGGTCAGCATCGTCGGCGCCTTCGCGATGGTCGTCGTGTTCTGGAACGCGATGAGCCAGAACCTGCTGATGGGCTGGTTCGTGCTGATACTGCTCGAGTCGCTGATCCGGGTGCGCGTAGCCTACCGGTTCCGCCACGCCGCCGGCGTGGTCGATCAGGTGCAGCGCTGGGCCATACGCTGGGTCATGCTCGCAGTGGCGGCCGGCCTGCTTTGGGGCGCCGCGGGAGCACTGTTCTTCTCGAACTACCAGCCGCTGCACCAGATCGTGCTGGTGGCAGTCGTCCTCAGTGTCGCGTTCGGGTCGCTGACGCTGTATGCCAGCTATCGGCCGGCGTTCTACTCCTTCATGCTGCTCGCACTGCTGCCGCTGATCGGCCGCATGGTGTGGGAGCAGGATCCGACCTACTACACGGCGGCCGTCGTGATGGCGGCCGTGTTCTTCTTCACCGTGTTCTACGGCCGGACCTTCGGCGATGCCGTGTTCGAATCGGTCAAGAACAACTACGAGAACGAAGTGCTGGTCGAGCAGTTGCTGAACGAGAAGCGCATGGCTGAGGAAGCCCGGCGCGACGCCGAGAACGCGACCCGCTCCAAGACGCAGTTCTTCGCCGCGGCGAGCCATGACCTGCGCCAGCCACTGCAGGCGATCGGCATCTACGTCTCGCTGCTGAAGAAGCGGGCCCAGGGACCGCTGGAGCCGCTGGTCAACAACCTGGCAACCGCGGTCGAATCCCTGTCGAAGCTGGTTGAGGAACTGCTCGAAATCTCGCGCCTCGACTCGGGCGCGATCCTGCCGCGCGTGGACCAGATCTTGCTCGACGATATGTTCACGCTGCTGGAGCAGGAGTTCACGCCGCTGTCCGCGTCCAAAGGCCTGTCGCTGCGCGTGCGGCGCTCGGGCTTTGCCATCGACAGCGACCCCCTGTTGCTGCAGCGGGTCATCCGCAACCTGCTGGCCAATGCAATCCGCTACACGCAGCGGGGTGGGGTACTGCTGGCCGCGCGGCCGCGTGGCGGCCTCATCAGCCTCGAGATCTGGGACACCGGACCCGGCATCCGGCAGGGCGAACTGGACCGCATCTTCGAGGAGTTCTACCGCGGTGAAAGCTCGAAGGCGGAAAACAGCGGTGCGGGCTTCGGACTGGGTCTTTCCATCGTCAAACGCATCTGTGGCCTGCTCGGCCACCCGCTGATCGTGACGACGCGCCCCGGCACCGGTACGGTATTCAGGGTCGAAGTGCCAGTGTCGATCGCGCCACTGCGCGCCAAGCGGACCTCGCCCGAGACCATCGATGTCGCAATCCGCACACTCAGTGGCTTCACCTTCGTCGTCATCGAGGACAACGCCGAGATCCTGAACAGCCTCACGCGCCTGATCCGTTCGTGGGGCGCCGAGGTCGTGCCTTCAACCGGCTACAACGCGCAACTCATCAAGCGCATCAGCATGCACGAGCGCATCGATGCCGTGATCGCCGACCACAACCTCGGGCCGCACTCGATCAGCGGTGTCGAGGCCGTGTTCAAGATCCGTGAGCTGGTCGGCATGCCGGTGCCGATCATCATGCTGACCGCGGTCCAGCGGGGCGATGTGGTCAACGAGTTCCAGCGCGTGATGCAGGAGCACCTGCTCGCCGATCCGACCTCCACGGCGGTGGCGCGCAGTCCTACGGAGGAGCCGATCGTGCTGCAGAAGCCGACGACGGCGGCGGTGCTGAACAACAGTCTGGGTGAGCTGCTGGGGCTGACGACGTTGCCGATGGTGCGGGCGCAGATCCCGCCGGCTGGCATCGCCGATACCGTGCCACCCAAGGCCGCGGCCGGCTGAACGGCCTGAAAGCGGCGGCCGCCCGAAAGGCGCGGCCGCGCAGATTCAGCCGATGTCGTAGCCCTGGCGGCGCGCCGCGAGCAGCGCTTCGGTGCGGTTGGAGGCCCCGAAGGCGCGGTAGATCGCCGTGACGTGCGTCTTGACCGTTCCTTCCGACAGGCCCAGTTCGCGGCAGATGATCTTGATCGGCGCCCCGCGCGCCAGCAACTGCAGCACCTGTTCCTGGCGTTCGGTGAGTTCGATCCGCCCGCCGCCCGCTTCGCGCGGCCGATCGGGCGTGGCCATCATGTTGGCCCGGTTTACTTCGTCCAGCAGGTCGGCCGGGATGTAAACGCCCCCCGACATCACGAACTTCACCGCCGAAAGCAGCGTTTCCGACGCCATCGACTTCGGCACGAAGCCCGCGGCGCCGAGTTGCAGCACCCGCATCACGTTGCGCGGGTCCTGCTGACCGGAGAGCACCAGGATCTTCATCTCCGGCGCCTGCGCCACCATCGCTTCCAGCAGGGACGTGCCCGAGACGCCCGGCAGGCCCAGATCCAGAACAACGAGGTCCAGGTCGGGGTGCTGCTGCTGCAGTTCCAGCGCGGACTCCGCCGTGCGGGTGGTCAGAACCTCCGCCTCGGGGTCGAGGTCGAGGAACAGCACCGACAGGGCATCGGTGATCAGGGAGTGGTCGTCAACAACCAGGATCTTCATGTGGCTAGCTTCGGAGAACGGGCGCGGCCATTGCCAATCCGATCATTGTAGACCGCGTGCACAAGAGGTCGACCCGGCGGAAAGCGAGCGCTTTCGCCGGCACCGGAGGCGATCGGGCTCAGGCCAAGGGCCGGGGCCGGACCCGCGCCGCGGCGGCCTTGGCCATGGCGCGCGCGGCCTCGATCGTGTCGCCCCGTGCCAGTGCAACGCCCATGCGGCGCTTGACGAAGGACTCGGGCTTGCCGAAGAGGCGCAGGTCCACGCCCGGCAGCGCGAGCGCTTCGGCGACACCGTCGAACACCAGGGTCCGGGCGTCATGGCCACCGTAGATCACCGCACTGGCGCCGGGATTGCGCAAGCTTACGTCGACCGGGAGGCCGAGCAGCGCACGGGCGTGCAGTTGGAACTCGTTCTGCCACTGCGTCGCCATCGTGACCATGCCGGTGTCATGGGGCCGCGGACTCACTTCAGAGAACCAGACCTCGTCGCCCCGCACAAAGAGCTCCACGCCGAAGATTCCGGTGCCGCCGAGGTCGCCCGTAACGGCTCGCGCGTAGGCGCGCGCCTTGTCAAGGGCGGCCGCGTTCATCGGCTGCGGCTGCCAGCTTTCGACGTAGTCGCCCGCGACCTGGACATGGCCGATCGGTTCGCAGAACGAGGTCTCGATAGCTCCGCTGCCGCCGAGTGCACGCACCGTGAGCAATGTGATCTCGTAGTCGAAGTCGATAAAGCCTTCCACGATGACACGGCCGAGCGCCACGCGTCCGCCGGCGTTCGCGTAGTCCCAGGCTTTCGGCAGGTCCTTTGCGGAGTCCACGCGGCTCTGGCCCTTGCCGGACGACGACATCACCGGCTTGACGACGCACGGAAATCCGACCGCCTTCGCCGCCGCTTCAAGCTCTTCGTAAGAACTGGCGAACCGGTACGGCGACGTCGGCAACCCCAGCGTTTCGGCAGCGAGTCGGCGGATGCCTTCGCGGTTCATCGTCAGTTGGGCCGCACGCGCCGTGGGAACGACGCGGGCCAGCCCGTCGCGTTCGATCCCGAGCAGTGCCTCCGTCGCGATGGCTTCTATCTCCGGCACAACAATGTGGGGGCGCTCGGCTTCGATCAGCGCGCGCAGGGCGACGGGATCGGCCATGTCGATGACGTGCGCGCGGTGCGCGACCTGGTGACCGGGCGCACTCGCGTAACGGTCAACCGCTATGGTTTCGACGCCGAGTCGCTGCAGGGCGATCAGGACTTCCTTGCCCAGTTCCCCTGCGCCCAGCAGCAGCACGCGGACAGCAGCGTCCGAGCAAGGCGTACCCAGCAAGGGCGGCCATTGGCGATCGGGATGCATGAGCTGGAATCCAGGCAAAGGAGGGACTATCGCATGACAAGCTGTGCTCGCGGCAGGGAAGTGACGCAGGTCAAACCGGTGGCACGGGCCGGTCGCTGCGACGCCAGCCACCTTGTTTCAGAGCAAGCGGGCTACCGACGGGTGCCGGCATAGTGACGCACACCTGCCGGAGTCAATCAAACCATCATGCGCGCCATACGCCTGAGCGCTCCTGCGCTTGCGCTGGCCTTCCTTGTCGGAGCGGCCGGGCCGGCGTTTGCCGCCCAGTCGTCCACCGCAGACCGTGCGGTCTCGAGTGAGAAGTGTCGCGGTTGCCACGACGGCGACTCCGTCAACTGGAAGGAGAACTACCACAGCAAGATGGTTCGTCCTGCCAAGGATGGGCTGATCAGGAGCGCGGTCGATCACTGGACGCGGGACGCCAAGGGCTCGGCGGGGCCGAGGACCGGCAACATCGACGGCAGGATCTACGGCCTGGACGATGTCGTCATGGTCGTCGGTTCCAAATGGAAGCAGCGCTATCTCGTCAGGCTGCCGGGTACGGATACTCACCAGTTCCTTGACCGGCAGTGGAACGCCTACTCACGACTGTGGGAGACCTACTCGAACAGCGACGACTGGGAGACCGTCTGCGGTGCCTGTCATGTGAAACCGAACGGGCTGGCGGACGTTTCGATGCCGGATTCCACGGCCGTGCGCGGAGAGGCACACCCGTCCCGTCAAAAGCTCCAGCTCAGCAACACTCGCAAAAAATAAGATCCGGCACGGGGGCATACGCTCCCGCTAACGGACTGCCCGCACAGGTCCCGAGGTGGCGGGCAACAAAAAAGCCGGCGCAAGCCGGCTTTCTTGTCTTCGACCGTCGCGACCTACAGTGACTTCATCCACTTCACGAGGGCGGTCAGGTCGGCCTCCGAGGCGCTCGCCTTCGGGTGGCCGGTGCCCGTTGCCAGCTTCTTGACGATGTCGGCGTCAGGCGTGGCCTGGATCTTCTTGGCCATGTCCTTGTAGGACGGACCCATTTTCTTCGTATCCATCGCGTGGCACTTGTTGCAGCCGGACTTGTCGGCGAGTTCCGGGCTGGCCTGGGCGACGCCCATCGTCAGAAGGGCAGCGGCAAAGGCAATTGCGAGCTTCGACTTCATTGTTCCTCCATTTGAAGTTACGGTTGACCCGCGCCGGTTGCCGCACGGCAGCCGGCGCGAGTGAAAGGAATTACTGTGCCAGGACCCACTTCATGATGTTGTTCAGGTCGTCGGGCGAGGCCTTGACGGCGGGATGGCCCTTGCCGCTCCCTATCTTCGCAACGAGGTCAGCCTGGGCGGTCGCATTGCCCTTGAACTTCTTCGCAATGTCCTTGAACGACGGGCCCATTTTCTTCGTGTCCAGGGCGTGGCAGCTGCCGCAGTTCTTCTGTGCCAGGTCGGCCTGCGCGGCCGCGGTGCCCGCGACGGTCATGCCCACGGTTGCGATGACAGCGACGATCATTGATTTCATCTTTTCCTCTTCTCCCATTGAGTCACCGCAAAGGGCGGCATCACTTCCTGCGCCAGCAAGAGCCCCTGGCTACGAAAAGTCTAACGCATCAGCGAGCATTAGGTTGACGGTTCGGCGGGATTTGTGGCTGTAACGGGGGGCGTGCCGAAGCGGACTTCCGCGCGCGCCACGAAGGCATCGACCATCCGGTCGGCGGCGTGGTCGATCAGGCGGCCCGCAATCGCCTCGGCGCGCAGTGCAAGCTCGTAGCGCAGGATGAACGTGACGTGGCATCCATCGGGGCCGAGAGGGCGCAACAGCCACTCGCCGTGGAAGTGGCGGAACGAACCGCCTTCAAGGTGGATCGCCATGTACGCGGGCGGGCGCTTGTCGTTGCGCGTCGTCACCCGCACGCGCAGGTCGCGCACGCCGACCTCGACCGTGGCGCTGACCGTTTCGTCCGTCCGCTCGAGCAGCTGCGTTGCCGTGCACCATGGCAGGAACTGCGGGTAATCCTCGACCCGCTCGATCAGTTCGAACATGTCCGGCGCCGGGAATGGCACCAGCGCCTCGCGGCGGATTTCTCGCATGACGGTCCGGCCCGGTGACCTTCGTTCCGGCTAGCGTATCCCAGCACCAGCGGTCAGCGGCGGAAGCGCACCGCGATTGCGTCGTCGCGCTCGAGGTCTTCGAGCCGGGTGTCGATATCCGCGATGTCGGCGTCCAACTCGGGCAGCAGCACGTCCTGCAGCGCCCGCACCCGTCGCACGGTGCGGCGATACTCGGCCAGAAGTCGTGCCAGCGTCGTCGATGTCGCCGCCAGGGCAACGAGCTTGTCGGCGACGCGCCGATAGGCGAGGCGGCAGGCTTCGGCTTCGGGTGACGGATATACGGCAGCAGGTGCGTTGGCGTGCTCGCCCGCGACCTGGGCCTGCAGCGTGGCCACGCCGAGCAAAGGACGCGAGTCGATCCGGATCCGCTCCTGCGAGGCGGCCGGCGGGTAGACCTGCAATCCATGCAAGCCGTGCCGCGCCAGCGCTGCAGCCAGTGAGGAGGACGCCGCCCGCTGCAATACGGCCAGTTCCCGCGCGGCTTCCTGGTGCGCCCGCACCTGGCGCAGCATTTCGCCGGCCAGCAGCAGGCACTTTTCGTCGAGGAAGGCGTACCCCTCTCGCATCGTGCGGCGCTCGTCCGCCAGCGCGATCAAGAGGCTTCGAGTCGGAGTGAGGTCGCTCATGCGGCCTGGTCCGCGCCCGTGGTTGCGGCTTTGGCCGGCGCGAGGTGCTCGGCGATCTGCGCGTCCGACAGGCGCGAAAGTTCGGCGATCGGCAGGTGACGCAGGAGGTCCCAGCCCACCGCCATGCTCTCTTCGAGCGTGCGGGCGGTGGGCTGGCTGATCAGCGTGCGCTCGAAACTCGAGCCGAAGGCGAGGTAGCGCCGATCGGTGTCGGACAGGCCGTCCTCGCCGACCACGCTTGCCAGCAGCCGTGCCTGCGTCGAGCGCGCGTAGGCCGCGTACAGCTGGCTGGCCAGTGCCGGATGGTCGGCGTGCGTGTAACCCTTGCCGGTGCCGTCCTTCATCAGCCGCGAGAGGCTCGGCAGCACGTTCACGGGCGGATAGACGCCGGCGCGATCGAGTTCACGCGACAGCACGATCTGGCCTTCGGTGATGTAGCCGGACAGATCCGGGATCGGGTGCCCGATGTCGTCCGACGGCATCGTCAGGATCGGCAGCTGCGTCAGCGTGCCTTTGACGCCGTGCAGGCAACCGGCCCGTTCATACAGCGTCGCGAGGTCCGAGTACATGTAGCCGGGATAGCCCTTGCGGCCCGGAATTTCGCTCTTGGCGCCGGCCACCTCGCGCAGCGCCTCGCAGTAGTTGGTGAGATCGGTGACGATCACCAGCACGTGCTTGCCCTGCTCGAACGCCAGGTACTCGGCGGCGGTCAGCGCGAAGCGCGGCGTCAGCAGGCGCTGCGTAGACGAGTCGCTGGCAAGATTGAGGAAGAGCGCCGATCGCTCCAGCGCGCCGGACTGCTCGAGCGAGCGGCGGAAGTATTCGGCGGTGGTGTAGGGCACGCCGATGCCGGCGAACACGATGGCGAAGTCGGACGCCTCCGTTCCGCGCAGCCGTGCATTGGCAGCGATCTCGACCGCGATGCGGTCGTGCGGCAGGCCGCCGCCAGAGAAGATCGGCAGCTTCTGACCCCGCACCAGCGAGTTCATCAGGTCCACCGCCGTTACGCCGGTTTCAATGAAGGCCCGCGGTGTCGCCCGCGCGACGGGGTTCAGCGGGACACCGTCGATGCGCAGCCGCTTCTCCACGGCGAGCGGCGGGCCACCGTCGATGACGACACCGATGCCGTTGAACACACGGCCGAGGATGCCGGGACCGACGCCGAAGTCGATCGGTTCGCCGAGAAAGCGGACCACGGTATCCGCCAGCGCGAGCCCGGCGGTGGGCTCGAGCATTTCGATGGTGACCAGATCCTCGTCGATGGCGGCAATGCGGCCAAGGCGCGGCGCGCCGTCGCGCCCTGTGACAACGACCGCCTCGTTCAGCCCCACCTCGAGCGTGCGCCGCATGAAGAGCAGCGGGCCGTCAAGCCGCATTGCGGCGTCATGCACTGTGACCCTAGGCTGCATGCGGGCCTTCCACGGGGAGTTCAGGCGTGCTGGCGACCACCAGCGTCGAAAACGCGAGTGCGACCCGTCGTTCCAGCTCGGCAAGCTGCTCGAGTTGTCCCTCGCCGATGTCCTCTCCCATGCGTGCGAGCGGCCGCATGACGTCGAGCGCGGCGATCTGCTCGGGCGCCACGCCGACCGCGGCGGCCGATTCGGCGAGTTCGATGAAATGCACGAGCAGGCGAAGCATCGCGGCCTGCCGCTCCGGCCCGCAGTAGTGATCGATCTCTGAAAACGCCGATTGGCGCAGGAACGCATCGTTGACCAGGTCGGCGCACATCAGCGTCAGCCGCTGGCGGGCCGGTAGCGCATCCTTGCCGATGATGCGCGCCATGCGCTCCAGCCGTGCCTGCTCGTCGAGCAGCGTCAGCACGCGGCGGCGCAGTTCGAGCCACTCGTTTTCTCCTGAGGCCGCGCGCGCACGCGCCGTCGGCACGGCGCCATAGCGACCCAGCCACCAACCGGCGACGTCGAGAGCATCCTCCGAGTAGGACAGCAGCGGGTTGATCGCCGGATAGAACCGCGCCTGAGCGCGGCGGGCATCGAGCGCCCAGTAGCTGCGGACGTAGCGTTTGCTGTGGCTGGTCACCGGCTCGGAGAAGTCGCCGGACGGCGGGCTGATCGATGCGAGCACGGTGACGGATCCGCCGTCGCCATTGAGCGTCGTCACCTTGGCCGCACGTTCGTAGAAGTCCGCGAGGCGGCTCGAGAGGTACGTCGGATAGCCGCCCTCGCCGGGCAGTTCGCCGAAGCGGCCGGAGACTTCACGCAGCGCCTCGGCCCAGCGCGACGTCGAATCGGCCATCAGCGCGACGTGCAATCCCTGGTCGCGAAAATATTCCGCCACGGTGACGGCCGAGTAGATGCTGGCCTCCCGTGCCGCCACCGGCATGTTCGAGGTGTTGGCGATGATCACCGTGCGTTCCATCAGCGAGCGCCCGGTGCGCGGGTCGATCAGCTGCGGAAACTCTTCCAGCACGCCGGCCATCTCGTTGCCGCGCTCGCCACAGCCGAGGTAGACGATGACGTCGGCACTGCAGCCCTTGGCGAGGCTTTCGAGCAGGATGGTCTTGCCGGTGCCAAAGCCGCCGGGGATCGCGGCCTTGCCGCCCAGCGCGACCGGAAAGAGCGAATCGAGGATCCGCTGCCCCGTGACGAGCGGTTCGTCGGAGGCGAGCCGCTCCCGCGCCGGCCGCGGCGTGCGCACGGGCCAGAAGTGGCTCAGTGCGACATCGTGCGCCTTGCCATTGGCGTCGAGCACGCGCAGCACGGTCGCATCGTCGGTGTATTTGCCCGCCGCTGCGATCCACTCGATGCGGCCGGCCACGTCGGGCGGCATCACCGCGCGCTGCGGCCGGCCGCGCGCGGAGGTGACGGCACCGAACGCCCCTCCTGCCCCGATCGTGGCGCCTGCCGCGACCGAGGGTTCGAACGCGAACTCCTCGGCCGGGCCGGGTGCAAGCGGTCGCAGCAGGCCATCGAAGATGTGCCCGAGGAGGGCAGGGCCGACGCGGATGCCGAGCAGGTTCCCCGTGCCCGTCACTTCCACGCCGGGCCGCAGCCCGGTCGTGTCTTCGTAGACCTGGGCGACGATCTCGTCCTCGTTGATCCGGATGACTTCACCAAGCAATCCGGCGGGGCCTACGCGTATGGCTTCACGCAGTGCAAACGAGCCCTCGGCGCGCGCACGCAGCACCGGGCCGCTGATCCAGCGGATGCGCGCGCGTGCCCCGGAGCTGGCCTGGCTCATGCGTGCCCGTCCTGCTGCAGATGCTGCAGTAGACGACCTTCGAGCTGGGTGCGATCGGCGAGCAGACCGTCGATCGTGGCATCGAGCACGTTGTGGCCGCCCACGATGCGGAAGCCGGCACCGACGTCGGCCGCCTCGACGAAGCGGACCTCGTCGACGCCACCGGCCGTCAGGCGCTCGTGTTCGCGCATGCGTTCGGACGCCGTCCACAGCGGGTGATACTCGATCCGCCACCCTGCGCCGGGTGGAACCGCACGCAAGGCCCGCCGCAGGTGGGCGTCGACCCACTGTGCGCGAGTCGGTGCCGCGGTCCAGCGCGCGATCAGGCGCGTGCGCAGATCGCGCCACGCCCCGGTGAGCAGATGCACCGCGTGCTTCTGTGCGGCAAGCCGGCGATCGGTGGCCAGCGCGGCTTCCACCGCGCCGACTTCCTGCGTGCGGCGCTTGCGTTCCTCCGTGATCGCGGTGGATACGCGCCGTCGCGCCTCGGACAGTGCCGCGCGGATCGTCGCGCGGGCCTCCGCCTGTGCTGGTTCGAGCAGTTCGCTACAGCGCCTTGCCTGGTACTGCTCGACCAGGTCGAGCAGGGCCGCGGTTCGCTGCTGCAGGTTCATCGGACGGTCAGCGCTCGAGGCCGAGCTGGGCGCGGGCGCGCTCGGCAGGGTCGAGCGCGCAGGGTTCGCCATCGGCGGCAGGAATGATCACGAGCAGCGGACGGCCCGAGGCGAGCGCCACGTCGAGCTCCGCGCGTGGCAGACACTGCGCCACAGCGCCGGTGATGAACACCGACTCGGCGGCGCCGAGCGCGGCCCGTACCGCCGCCGACTCCTCGCCCGGCGACGGCGCCCAGCACCGCGCACCGATGAGCCGGAACGCCGCCGATTCGATCGCGCTTCCGACGTAGGCGAATGCCGACATGCCAGCCACTAGGCGAGTCGGTTGAGGATCAGGATGGAAATGATCAGGCCGTAGATCGCGATGCCTTCGGCCAGTCCGACGAAGATCAGCAGTCGACCGAAGAGGTCAGGCTTCTCGGCGAGCGCGCCCACGGCGGCCGCGCCCAGCTTGGCGACTGCGTAGCCGCCCGCCAGCGACGAAGCCCCGGTGGCCAGCGCCGCGGCCAGCAGTCCCCAGCTCCAGGCATCGGGCGGCAGCCCGGTGCGGCCAGCGGTCTGCGCCAGCGCGACCTCCGGCAAGGCGATCAGGACGGTGCCGAAGGCTGCCAGGATGGCCGCTCCGGCGATCACGAGCATGGGAACGGCAAATCGGCGCATGGTGACTCCTCAGAGATCAAGAATGACGGGCGGCGCTGCCAGTGGCCTGAACTCGCGCCCTTCGGGGCGGAAGAAGCGGGTGAAGAACTCGAACAGCACCAGACGGGTAGTCTGGATCGATACGACCATGCCTTCGACGACCAGGATCAAGACGTTGCCCAGAACCAGGATGAGGCCGTGGACAAAGGCGTTTCCTCCGGCATCTGCCAGCGCAATGACGGCCGAGCACAGGCCTGCATGCGCCAGCGCGAACGCGCCGACGCGCGCGAACGAAAGGGTGTTGATCAGCACCTGCACGGTGCGCTCGAGCAGTTCTCCTAGGGCGCCGAACGCCGCGCCAAGCCTGGCATGCTGTAGCGCCGCGGCGACGACGGCCCAGACGACCCCGGCCGCCGCGATCCAGCCGCCGAGCGGCGACACGAATGCAGCCAGCGCGCCGCCGTAGGTCAGCAGCACCGGCGCGTCCTCACGGAACCAATCGGCCAGCCGTCGCTCCCACCAGGCCTCCAGCGCGCCTAGCAGCAGCCCCAGCGTCAGAAGCGCGGCGCCGCCGACGATCGGCACCAGCAGCACCGGCAATGGATGCTCGATCGGATGCAGCCACAACGGCGCGATCAGGTCTTCGCGACAGAACACGCTGCCGAATACGAAGCCGAAGATCGCGGCCGCGATCCCGCCGGGAACCAGCAGGCGCAGCACCGGCATCCGGTGGCGCATCAGCCATCCGGCCGCGGCCAGCACCAGTCCCTGTCCGACGTCGCCGAACATGTAGCCGAAGATGACCGGCACCGCCAGTGCAAGCAACGTGCTCGGGTCCGCGCCACCCGTGCCGGGCATGCCCACCATTTTCGTGAAGACCTCGAACGGCTGGGCCCACCAGGGATTGCGCAATACCAGCGGCGGACGCACGCCGCGCGGCGCGTGCGGGAACGTGGCGATCGCACGGGCTTCGCTTGTTTCCAGCGCGCGCACCAGCCGCTGGCGGTCGGCCGTCCATCCGGTGATGCGGGCGAACACGTCGCCATGCTCGATCGCGCCACCGTGTTCGAAGCACCAGGTCGCCAGCGCAATGTCCCCCAGCGCACGGGGCAGGTCATGCTGTTCGGACAGCTTCGCCAGTTGCCGGCGGAGCTGGTCGATCGTTGTCTGCGCCTCCGCCCGCTTGTCCTCGACGCGCACGAGGTTTGCCTTCGCGCTGGGCTGTAGCCAGTCCGGGAAGCGCGCGCGCCGACCGTTGACTTCTGCCACGGCACGGGCGATCGCCTCGATCGCTTCGGGTGCGCCCAGCGCCAGCAGGAGGTGCTCATGGGCCGTTGCGGCGAAGCGCGCGATCGTGTCGGACGGTATGTCGATGTCGACGCCAGGCGGCAACGCAAACAGTGCCGCCGTGATGCCGTTGCTCGCCTGCGCCAATGCCGCGAAGTCGATGCGGCTCTCCGACATCTCGCGCAGCGCGGTGGCTGCCAGTTCGAGTTCCATGGCCTCGGCCTCTGCGATCTGAAGCGCGCGTACCAGGTCATCGGCTTCGGTCGCCCAGGCCCGCGTCACGCCGATGCCGTCGGTCAGGGCCTGTGCCGGCGCGCGCCGTTCCGCGCGGTGCTCGGTCGTGGGTCGCGGCCAGTAAGGGCGGTACTTGCGGGCCAGCGAGTTGAATTCCTTCAGCAGGTCCGGCGGCAGGGTCGAGCCGGGCGGTGGCGTTTCGTGCCATTCGACTTCCGCGCAGCCCGCGGCGGCGAGCGCCTCCAGTGCAACGAAGGCGTCGTCCTGGCCGATGACGATCTCGAACCAGCTGCAGGGCTGCGGCCGGATCATGACGCGGTCGCCCGGGCGCGCAGGACGAACTCGCCCTGCAGACGCTCCAGATCGAGCGCAAACAGGGCCAGGTATGCGAACAAGGCCGAAGGCTGCAGCGCGGCACGGTGCACAAGGGCCGCCAGGTGCGCTGCGAGGGAAAGTCGCGCGCTGGAAGCATCTGCAAGGGAAAGCGCGTCGAAGCGCAGCACGTGCGTGCGCAATATCTGCGCGAGGTGATCCAGGGCGGCGATGACTTCGCTCGACGCCCTGGGCCACCGCTTGCGCCATTCGCGCTCCCACGCGGCGAGCGCCACGTGCAGGCGATGCACGCCGCGCAGGCGCTTCAGCGAGCGAGCCAGCCGCTCGTCACGGCGCTCCGCCGTGTCGACATCCGATGCGCGAACGGCGGCCGCGACCGGTGCAAGCGGCCCGCTGGCAAGTGCGTTTCGGCGTTCCGCAGCCGTGGCAAGCGCATAGCGCGCCAGTTCAGGATCGATCGCCAGCCAGCGCGGCGGCCGCTCGTCGGAAAGCAGATGGACGAGTGCTGGAAGGTCGCTCAGGAACCGCATGTAGCCGACCGCGTCTTGCCACTGTTCCGGGCTCCAGGCCGCGACTTCGTCAACGCGCGTGCGCCATTGCTGCCGGAATGCATGCTCGATGGCGTCACCGTCGCCCGTCACGGGTATTCCGCTGACAGTCGGAGCGGCAATCGATGCGCGCACGGTTTCGAGCAACCCCGCTACCGTGCGCGCGGAGTGCACCTGCTGCCACAAGCGCTCATCGGGCCGCTGCGCGAGCCGAGCTGCTACGCGCGCGAGTGCGTACTCGAGCGACAGGCCGCTGATCATCCCGAGCCCCCCGCGAGTTCTTCCGCCAGTCGGTCCAGCGCGCGTTCCAGTCGCTGGGCCTCGTCGGCCGCGGGACCGGCTGGCTGCGCGAGGGCTGCGCGATCGCGGTTCAGTTCGTCGATACGGGCGCGAATGGAGGCATCGGTCCAGCGGTGCACGGCCGCCGAACGCTCGGCCGCACGTTCCGCAATCGCGTGCGCGCGCGCGCGCGCCGCCTGACGCAGGGCTTCCGCGCCTTCGGCGCAATTCGCGACGGCCGCGCGAGCGGCCCGCTCGGCCTCGAGCACTCGCGCGATCGCCTCGTCAACCGGGGCGGTGGCTGCGGCGTCGACGGGCGTTGCCATCGTGTCCGACCTTTCCCCCCGCTGCGGGGATGGGCCACCTGCGTAATTCTCGTCCTCTTTATAGGCGCGACGGCCCCGGGGCCGCTTGCGTCAGAACAAGCGGGAGAGGCTGCCGAACCGCGAGGCCGGGAGAATCATTGCGTCGCCACAAGGTGTATGCGCTGAGCTGGCCCGTGGTCCGGCCGCCAGCCGGCATCGGCATGCGGCGCTGCATCGTTGCGGTTCGCCGAATGACGAGCGCCACAGCGGTCGCTGCGTGAGTGACAATCCGCGCTTGTCGTCTCGCCGCGGGGTCACCATGACTTCCACGTCACTGCAACGCCTGCCCGACGCCGTGCTGCGCGGCTACCGGGAACTTCTCAAGTTCGACTCTGTGACCTGCGCACTGTCCGACTGCATGGGGCGCTTCGGAGGCATGACGGCGGACATGCGCCCGCTCTTTGATGGCATCCGTTTTGCCGGACCGGCGGTGACGGCGCGGACCCTGGCAAGCGACCTGGCCGCCGTGTTCAAGGCGATTGATGTCAGCGCACCGGGTGACGTTGTCGTCGTCGATGCGCACGGCTCGCGCGACACCGCCTTCTGGGGGGAGAACATGACGATCTCCGCGCACAACCGGGGGGTGGCCGGAGCCGTCATCGACGGCGCGTGCCGCGACGTCGTTGAGATACGGCGTCTCGGGTTCCCTCTGTTCAGCAAGGGCTTCGTGCCGAATGTCGCGGCCATCGCGGGCTATGGCGAAGTCAACGTCAGGATTCAGTGCGCAGGGCAGGCGGTCGCGCCCGGTGACATCATCGTGGCGGATGAAAATGGCGTGGTCGTCGTACCGGCCGCTGGGGCGGAAGATCTGCTGCAACGAGCCCGCAGGCTGCTCGAGACGGAGCACGTGCTGCAGGAGCGGCTGAGAGGTGGCGCCACCATTGGGGAACTGGTGGAGATCGACAAGGTATTTGCGTCGACCTTCGACTACCAGAGCCGCGCGCTGAAGAAGGAAGCCTAGGGCGAGGACTCGCAACGCAACGCCGGCCCATCATGTCGTCTGACGCAAGCAGACGCTTCTTCGACGATCAGTTCCAGCGCCAGATCGGCGCGGGCGACCTTAACCTCAACCCGTTCGAGGAACTGGCGCTTGCGCATCTGCGCGGACGCGTGCTCGACTATGGCTGCGGCCTCGGCAACCTTGCAATTGCCGCGGCCCGGCGCGGATGCTCCGTCGTTGCCGTCGACGGGAGCCCCACGGCGATCCGCCATCTGCGCCAGAGGGCGGAGGCGGAGTCGCTGGCCATCGAGGCGAACGAGGCCGACCTGCGCACCTATCGGCTCGGCGAGGACTTCGATGTCATCGTATCGATCGGGCTGCTCATGTTCCTCGACTGCCCGACCGCCTTCCGCTGCCTCGAAGAACTGCAGCAGCGCGTGCGCCCCGGCGGAACGGCGATTGTCAACGTGCTGATCGAGGGGACGACATACATGGATATGTTTGATCCGTCATTTCATTGCCTGTTTTCGCGCGACGAGTTGCAGCGGCGATTCGCCGGATGGGAGATTTTGAGTGCCGAGTACCGGGACTTCCCGGCGCCTGGGCAGCGCGTCAAAGCCTTCGAGACGCTGATTGCGCGCAGGCCCGTCACCGCGGGTTCCGCCTGAAGCCGCAGGCGTGCGGAAGGGCAGTGGGTCGGCGCTGGCCGCTGCAGCCCAGTCTCTGGGCATAGGCAGACCTGACGGGATCCGCTACAAAGCGGAGGAGATTCTCGTCCGCCTGAGCCCTATTGTTTCCGCCGGCGATGCCGACTGGCGTTGGGGTCGTCGTTTCACCAAACTGCCTGCCAGCGGAGGTTGCAAATGGGGTCTGATGAACGCGTCATCCGTGAGGTGCAGACAGCCTGGATCGACGCCGTTAACGCCGGCGATCTTGAGCGCCTGCTCACCTTGATGACAAACGACGTCGTGTTCCTGAATCCGGGCCGGACATCGCTTGGCCGGGACGGATTTCCCACCGGCTTTGCGTAGCTGACCGGCCAAGTTGTGGAGCAAAGAGCATCGCGCGTGTTCTGGTCGGGATCGCGGACCGACGCTCTGGCCCTTCGCTTGCAGACATCGCCAATGCGGTCTCGTGCATTCATTACGGTTCCGCGTGCTTTCCCTTCCAAGGCGTGGGGCGCTCGGGCTCCGGCGGCTTCAAGTCTGTACTCATACAATCGGGCATGGCCCTTCGAGCCGCGATCTATCGCGCTGAACTTTCCGTCGCAGACATGGACCGCGGCGTGTTCGACCAGTACGCACTGACGCTGGCGCGTCATCCGTCCGAGACCGAGGGTCGCATGATGGTGCGGCTGCTGGCATTTGCCATGTACTCCGACCACGCGCTGGCGTTTGGGCGCGGGCTGTCGACTGAGGACGAGCCCGATCTGTGGAAGCGCGATGACACCGGCGTCATCGAGCTATGGATCGATGTCGGCTTGCCGGACGAACGGGACGTGCGCAAGGCCTGTGGTCGTGCGCGCACTGTGGTGGTGCTGGCGTACGGCGAGCGCCGCACCGAAGCTTGGTGGGAGGGCAACGCTGCTGCACTGACGCGACTCGGGAATCTGCGCGTATGCACACTGTCGGATCAGGACACCGCGGCCTTGCAAACGATGGTCGCGCGTTCGATGAAGCTTGCCTGCACGATCCAGGAGGGCCACGTGTGGCTCGCGTCGGACACGGACTCAATCGAGGTCACTCCGGTCGTCCGCCATACCCCTGTGGCCGCCTGAGCCGGCGGAGCGAGCCGGAAAGAGGGGCTCTGCTCAAACTGAAGGCTGCGCGGCCCTTGCGCCGAGGGCGCGATGGCGCGCGAGGTAGGACGGTGTGCGCGCCTTTGGCACCTTGCGGACGAAGTTGTTCCGCGCCACGTGGTAGCTCGAGTCGAAGCCGAAGAAGTTGAGTTTCATCCGTTCGAGCTCCTCGGAACGGTAGGCGGAGAGTGGCTTGCTTGCCTCGTCGGTCGCGCGCGTCCTGCGCTTGGCCGCAATCTGCTCGGCGAAATTCCCGCGCGCCAGTGACTGCGCTTCAGCGATGGCCCGGGCCAGGAAGTCGGGCGGCGAGCTTCCGAAGTGGCCATCGATCAAGCCGCGCTGCAGCGCCTCGCGCGTGCCCATCGGCAGCCGCCCCTCGGTGATCGCCCGCGCGCCGTCGGGACCCACGCGCTTGGGGAGCAGGTAGGTCCAGTACTCGGAGCCGTACAGGTTGCCCATCCCCCTGTAGTGAGGGTTAAGCACGACCCCGCTGCGCGCGAGCACACGGTCGGCGGCGAGCGCGATGAAGACGCCGCCCGCGCCCGCATTGCCCTGCAGCACGGCGACGGTCAGGTGTGACTCCGTGCTCAGCAGTGCCAGCACGAAATCGTCGATGGCATTGATGTTGCGCCAGGACTCTTCGGCCGGCTGCCTGGACGCCTCGATGACGTTCAGGTGGATGCCGTTGGACCAGAAGTCGGCCCCACCGGCCAGCACGATGACTCTCGTCGGCCGCTGCGTGGCCGCGCGGTAGGCCGCGGTCAGGCGCTCACACTGCGCCGTCGACATCGCCCCGTTGTAGAAGGGAAAGTGCAGGACGCCGACGTCCCCGTGCTCCTCGTAGGAAATCTCGCGCCAGGTTCGAGCGGCAACGGGCGTATCGACGGCCAGGCTCGCGGTGGGTACGTCCTGCAGCCGCTCGCCCAGCACCATCGCCGCCGGGAGCTTGAACGGACGGCCCGTGTCCTGTGGGTTCTTCAGGTGCGTGATCCAGACCGCGCCATCACGCGTGGCCCGGCAGATCGCTCCATCACGCTGGGCGATAAGTTCGCCAGGAGCACCGCGCAGTATGTCCTCGGGATGGGCGTCATAGCAGTGCACGCGCAGGCCCCGGACGTCGTCGGCGAGGCCGGGCGTGCCGTCAGCGGCGCGCAGCTTGCGCAGGATGAGGTCGGTCGAGTCAATTTGCCAGTTGATCGCGCGATCAGTCTGGCGCATCAGTGGTCGCAGTGTCCCGCGCGCGCCGGCGAGGCTCCTTCGCGGCGACGGCTGTTCACCGCGCTGCATGCGCTCAAGTGCGATGCCCACGGCTGCCACTGCGGCCTCCGTGACCTCATTGCGGTAGAGACTGCCCTTGCTCGCTTCGCGCAGGTCGAACTCGACGCTCGCCCAGACATCGCCCGCGTCCATCTCGGCGTTCGCCTGCAGGACGGTCACACCCCAGCGAGGCGGATGCTCCTGTACGGCCCAGTCGAGCGCCGACGGGCCGCGGTCGCCGACGATGCCCGGATGCACGACGAGGCAGCGCACGGTGCTCCAGACGGCCTCCGGGATGGCGCGCTTCAGGAAAGGAGCGATGACGACATCGGGCGACCAGCGCCGCACGGCGTCGCTCGTCACGGCGTCGTTGACGTCGAGCTCGAGCGAAACCTCGTGTCCCTGCTCCGCGAGCTCGATCCAGAGTCGCTGTGAGAGGCTGTTGAAGGAATGCGCCAGCAGCAGGATGCGCACGGGCAGGGTCGGTCAGCAGATGCGTGGCAGTTGTTCGCCCGTCAGCCAGTCAACGACGCGCCGCCCGCCGAAGCTGGTCTCCATCTGAACAAAACAGTGGCTATCGGCAACGACCTCGCCGATGATCGCGGCATCCGTTCCCTGCGGGTGGGCGCGCATCGTGTCGAGCAGGCGAGGAGCATCTTCCGGCGAGCAGATCGCGATGAGCTTCCCCTCGTTGGCGACGTACAGTGGATCGAGCCCGAGGAATTCACACGCCGCGCTGACTTCGGCACGGACCGGAATCTTCGCCTCATGGATCAGCATGCCGACCCCGGACTGCCGCGCGAATTCGTTCAGCGTGGTGCCCAGCCCACCGCGCGTCGGATCGCGCAGGCAGCGGATTGTCGGCACCGAGGCGACCATCGACGCCACCAGGCCATGCAGTGCTGCGGTATCCGAGCGGATCGTCGTTTCGAACGTCAGGTTCTCGCGCAGCGACATGATCGCCACGCCGTGGTCCCCGATCGTGCCCGACACCAGTACGGCGTCACCCGGCCGCGCGCGGTCGCCCGAGATCTCGACACCCGGCGGAACGACACCGATGCCGGTGGTCGTGATGAACACGCCGTCGCCCTTGCCTTGCTCGACGACTTTGGTGTCACCGGTGACGATCGGGACACCGGCGTCGCGCGCGGCGGCCGCCATCGACTCGACGATGCGCTTCAGGCTCGCGAGCGGGAATCCTTCCTCGAGAATGAAGCCGGCCGCGAGGTAGAGCGGATGCGCGCCCGACATCGCCACGTCATTGATCGTGCCGTGCACGGCGAGGCAGCCGATGTCGCCGCCGGGGAACTCAAGAGGGGACACGACGTGACTGTCGGTGGCCATGACCATCCGGCCGCCGGGCACGGAGAAAAGGGCATTGTCGTTGCCCTGCGCCAGCCATTCGTTGGCGAAGGCACGCGCAAAGAGTTCCTCGATCAGCTGGGCCATGGCACGCCCGCCGCCACCGTGCGTCATGTCGACCCGGCCGTTCTTGAAGTCGACCGGCCGGATGTAGTCGCTGCGGACTTTCGTCATGGAGTCCTACACGTGTGTCGTCCGGGTCGATTGCTCCTGGGGTCAGTCGACTCGGTCATGCTGCGCGCACCTCGATGTCCTTGAAGCGGCCGTAGGAGTAGTGCGCCGCGCACGCTCCTTCGGAGCTGACCATGCACGAACCCATCGGGTTCTCGGGCGTGCAGACGGTGCCGAAGAGCTTGCAGTCCACCGGCTTCTTGACACCCCTCAGGATCGCGCCGCATTCGCAGGCCTTGTTGTCCGGCACCGAACGGTACGTGATGCCGAAGCGCCGCTCGGCGTCAAATTCTGCGTACTCCGGCTTGATTCGCAGTGCGGAGTAGGGCACCTCGCCCAGTCCGCGCCATTCGAAAGAGGGGCGCAGCTCGAACACCTCTGCCACCAGCGACTTTGCCTTCTCGTTGCCCTGCCGCGTCACGGCCCGTGTGAACTCGTTTTCCACCTCGGCCCGGCCGTCATTCAACTGGCGCACGAGCATCAGGATCGCCTGCATGACGTCCAGCGGCTCGAAGCCGGCGATCACGACCGGCCGCTGGTATTCCTCGGCGAAGTACTCGTAGGGCTGGCTGCCGATCACGGTGCTGACGTGCGCCGGCCCGATGAAGCCGTCGAGCGGGACGATGCCGAGTTCGCGCACCTCGGGCGATTCGAGGATGTGCGTGATCGCGGCCGGAGTCAGCACATGGTTGCAGAACACCGAGAAGTTCGTGAGGCCGAGCGCCTTCGCCTGCCTGATGACGATCGCCGTCGGCGGTGTCGTCGTCTCGAAGCCGATCGCGAAGAAGACCACCGGCTTCGCGGGATTCTCCTGGGCGATCCGTATGGCGTCGGCCGCGCTGTAGACCATGCGGATGTCCGCCCCGCGCGCCTTGGCCTTCATCAGTGACAGACCGTCAGAAGCCGGCACGCGCATCGTGTCTGCGTAGGTGCAGACGATGGCCCCGTGGTCGCGCCCCAGGGCGATTGCGTTGTCGATCCGTCCGATCGGCAGCACGCACACCGGGCACCCCGGCCCGTGAATCATCTCGACGTTGGGTGGCAGCAGGTCCTTGATGCCGTAGCGCGAGATGGCATGCGTATGCCCGCCGCAGAACTCCATCAGGCTATAGCGCCGTTCGGGCTGCGCTTCGGCACGGATACGCGCCGCGATGCCGCGCGCCACGTCTCCGTCGCGGAACTCGTCGATGTATTTCATGACGGCTGCGCCCCGTCGAGACCCGCTTCGGCGAAGAGCTGCAGTGTGCGCTCCGCCTCGATCGGGTCGAGCTTCTGCAGTGCATAGCCCACGTGGACGATGACGTAGTCGCCGGGCTGAGTGTCCTGCACCAGTTCCAGCGAAATCCGTTTGCGGACGCCACCGACATCGATCAGGCCTTCCGAACCGGGCAGCAGTTCGACGATGCGGGCGGGCAGGGCGAGACACATGGTTGCTATTCCTCAGTGAGCGGCCTGGACGGACGCCATGAACTGCGCGAACCACGCCTGGCCCAGGCTGACGCCGCCGTCATTCGGGGGCGCCTGGATCGCTTCGGCCACCGTGAACCCTTCCTGCCGCAGTCGCCTGCGCAGTCCGCTGGACAGGTTGTCGTTCATGAAGCAGCCACCGCCGAAGACGACCGTGCCAAGGCCCTGAGCGCGTGCGTGCGTCGTGCACCAGTCCGCCAGCGCCTCGACGAGGGTGGCGTGGAAGAGCGCCGCGCCGCGCCCGGCATCGATCTCGTCGATCAAGGCAGCGGCGAGCGGCAGAAGGTCGAGGTTGCCGTTCTGGATCCGGTATCCGCCGGCACAGGGGGCAACGGAGCCGTGGCGCGCCGCCATTCCTTCCAGCAGCATCGGTGCCTGGCCTTCGAAGCTCTGCCGCGTGCGCACGCCAAGCAGGCCGGCGGCGGCGTCGAACCAGCGGCCCATGCTGCTGGTGACGGGGCAGTGGACGTTCTGCAGCAGCATCTGACGGACCATCGCTCCGGCCGGGTTGTCGAAGCGCACTGGAATCTCATCCGCTCGTCCCAGTGCGTGCAGGACCGACGCGGCCATGCGCCACGGCTCGCGTGCCGCGCGGTCGCCTCCCGGCAGGGGAAGGTCACGCAGGTGGGCGACGCGTACGAAGCCAGCCTCATCGATACGCAGCAGCTCGCCGCCCCAGGCCGACCCGTCGCTTCCCATGCCCACGCCGTCGAGCGCGAGGCCGAGCACCGGGCCGCCGATCTGGTGCTCGGCCATGACTGCGGCGATGTGGGCGGCGTGATGCTGGACAGCCGTGGCCGGTACCCCGCGTGAGTGCGCCCATTGCGTTGCAAAGCGCGAGCTGTAGAAGTCCGGGTGCAGATCATGTGCGACGAGCTGCGGCTCGATTTCGAGCACGGCGCACAGGTGCTCGACCGCCTCGTCGAGCGCACGACACGTCGGAGCATTGTCGAGCGACCCGATGTGCTGCGAGAGGAATGCCTCGTCGCCCCGCGTCACGCAGACTGTGTTCTTGAGGAACGCGCCGACGGCCAGCACCGGCGGACCGCTGCGCGCCAGGCGAATTGGCGCCGGCGTGTAACCGCGCGCCCGCCGTATGAAAGCGGGTGCCGGCCGCGCGGACGCGTTATGAGTCGCGCGAACAACGCTGTCGTCGCATCGAACGAGCACGTCGCGGTCGTGCACGAGCAGTACATCGGCAATACCGCCCAGCCGTTGAACCGCCTCGTCGTTGTCAGTGACGAGCGGCTCGCCGCCGGGGTTGGCGCTGGTCATCACCAGGGCGAGCGGCTGCGGTTTGGCGAGCCACTCGGCGCCGCGCGGGCGCCCGGCCGCCTCGTGGAAGAGCAGAACGTGCAGGGGCGTTGACGGCAGCATGAGGCCGATCGTCGTCATGCCGGGGGCGATGCCGGCCAGGGTGGTCGCAGTTTCAGCGCGCTGGGTCAGCAGCACGATGGGTCGCTCGGCTGAATCGAGCAGATCGCGCTCGGTCGCGCCAAAGCTGGCGAAGGCCGCGGCGCTGGCGATGTTGGCGACCATCACCGCAAAGGGCTTCTCCTCGCGCGCCTTGCGTTCGCGCAGTTGGGCAACCGCAACCGCATTGCGCGCGTCGCAGGCAAGCTGAAAGCCGCCGAGTCCCTTGATGGCGACGACCTGGCCGGCGAGCAGGCAAGCGACGGCGTCGGCGATCGGATCGGCGCTGCCAAGATCGCGCCCGTCGGCGCGCCAGAGTTCGAGACGGGGACCGCACACCGGGCACGCATTCGGCTGCGCATGGAAGCGGCGATCTTCGGGCTCGTCGTACTCGTGCCGGCAGGCCGGGCACTGCACGAAGCGCGCCATGCTCGTGTTCGGCCGGTCGTAGGGCAACGCCGAGGTAATCGTGTAGCGCGGGCCGCAGTTGGTGCAGTTGGTGAAGGCATAGCGCCAGCGGCGGTCCGCCGGGTTCAGCATCTCGGCGATGCAGTCCGGGCAGGGCGCCGTATCGGGCGCAACGCCGGTGGCGACGGGACCCGTGCCACTGGCGTCGATGATGAAGCGCGATTCGTCGGGCCTCGGCTCCGCCGCGCGCGATTCGACCGCGTCGATGCGCGCCAGTCGCGGCGCTTCGCGTTCGAGACGCTGCGCGAACGTGTCGAGTTGCTGTGCCTCGCCCTGCACCTCGATCTGCACTCCCATTCCGTCGTTCAGCACGCGGCCGGACAGCGCCAGGTCCTGCGCGAGGCGATAGACGAACGGACGAAAGCCCACGCCCTGGACCTGGCCACGCACGCGCAGTGCGCGACGCGTCAGCAGCGGGGCGGCGCAGTCCATCGGTGCGGCCTAGGTCCGTTCGCCGAGCTTGGCCTCGAGCTCGGCCACGCGGCGCTTGAGGGAGGCGACCTGCTGGTCGCGCGCGTGGCGCGCCGTGACGGCGTGCAGGCGCACCCAGTTGACCCAGAGGTCCATGCCGTCACCCTTGGTCGCCGAGACCTGCATCACCTCGATCTCCGGGTTGATGCGGCGCGCGTACTCGATGCAGCGCGCGACGTCGAAGGAAACGTAGGGCAGCAGGTCCACCTTGTTCAGCAGCATGAGCGAGGCCGCGCGGAACATGTCCGGGTATTTCAGGGGCTTGTCCTCGCCCTCGGTGACCGAGAGCACGACGATCTTGTGCGCTTCGCCGAGGTCGAAGGCGGCCGGGCAGACGAGGTTGCCGACATTCTCGATGAACAGCACCGAGTTCTCGTCGGGCTGCAGCCGCTCGAGCGCGCGCTCGACCATGCTGGCATCGAGGTGACAGCCCTTCCCGGTGTTGATCTGCAGCGCCTTGGCCCCGGTGGCGCGGATGCGATCGGCGTCGTTCGTCGTCTGCTGGTCACCCTCGATGACGGTGACGGGCGTGGTCGGCTGCAGGCGCTGGATCGACTCGGTCAGCAGGGTCGTCTTGCCGGATCCGGGGCTCGAAACCAGGTTGACCGCAAAGATGCCGCGCTCGGCGAGGAACTCGCGGTTGAAGCGCGCGTGCCGGTCGTTCTTGGAAAGGATGTCCTGCTCGATCTGCACCATTTTGGCCTGGCTCAGGCCGGGCGCGTGGGAGTGCGCCGGGCCTGCGCCGTAGTGCAGGTCGGTGACGCCGTCGTGCGCGTGCGCATGCCGCACCACGCTGCCGTCGGGCATTACATGCACGTGGTCATGCTCGTGTCGATGTGGCATGTCGCCGTCGTGCACGTGGCCATGGTGATGAAAGTGATCATGCTCGCCGCCATGATCATGGGCGGCGTCGTGCTCGTGCGCATGCCGGTGCGCGGTTCCGTCCGCATGCCGATGTTCGTGTTCGTGTCCATGTTCGTGCGCGTGTTCCGCTTCGAGGGCAGGGGCATGACGGTGAACCGTCCCGTCCGCATGCACGTGCTCGTGCCCGTGGCCGTCGCCTTCGATCTTCGTTTCGCCGCTGCCGCAGCCGCAGGTTGTGCACATGTCCGCTCTCCTCGACGTCGCCTCAGGCGACTTCGATTTCCTTGACCTTCATCTCTTCACCCTCCGTCACCTGCAGCTGGTAACCGCCGCAGATGGGACAGGCCTCTCCAAGCCGTGCGAGCGCCACGCTCGCACCGCAGGGCATGCACCAGGCACGGCCGGGCGTAGCCATCACATCGAGGCGCGCGCCATCGGCGACGGTGCCGCGGGTCACCGCGTCGAAGCAGAACCGAAGCGCCTGCTCCTCGACATGCGACAGCGCCCCGATCTCGAGCAGCACGGCGCGCACCTTCGCCGCCGCATTGGCCCGCGCCGTGTCTTCCACGATCTGCAGGATGCCCTCGGCGAGTGACATTTCATGCATCGGCGACCTCGATTGCGCAGGTCACACAGGGATCGAGTGCCTGCACCAGCAGGGCGGCGTGGTGGCGCGCGTCGGCGGTGTCCTTCACGGGCCGCCCGACCAGGCCCTGTGTGAGCGCGCCATCCGGGTGGAAGTTCCACTCGGTGGGGGCGACGATGCGGTAGTGCTCCACGCGGCCTTCGCTCACCTGCGTCTGATGCACCAGCAGTCCGCGCGCGGTTTCTGCAAGCCCGAGACCGATGCCCTCCGCAACGGAGTACTGCCGCACGACACCGGCAGGCGTTCCGTCGGGGGCCAGCCAGGTCGCCAGCTCGACGAGCTGCGCAAGAAAGCGGGCGCTGACGGTATTGCCGTTTTGTGCAACAAAGGCGGCGAGCAGTGGGTGACGGGCCTGCCGCGCGAGAGAACCGGTCTCGACCGGCTTGCCCAGCCAGTGCGGCGTCCGGCTGAAGTCGGTGTCGGCGCCGGGCGCCGGCAGGACGCGGTTCACGCTTTCAACACTGGCGCACGGCATCTCTTCGATCCCGCTTTGGCCGAGGTCCGGTACGTCGGTCTGCAACTGCTGCAGCAGGCGCGCAGGCAGCGAGGCGCCTTCGGCCATCCAGCGCCCGAGGACGTCGGTTGTCATTGCCTCCAGCCAGCGCGAGGCGTCCACGCCGAAGACGCGCTCGCGGCTGATCTCGCGGCAGACGTCGAGCTGCGACCCCAGGGCTGCCTGGCGGATCTGCGCGACGGCGGGGACGTCGGCGGGGGCTCCGAGCGCCTTTGGCCAGTCGATCAGCAGCCGCGTCAGGAGCTCGACGACCGCTTCCCGACGCACATCGTCACTGCGTCGCGCGAGCTGTCCCGCGTCCGTTGGCAGACCCTGCGCTGCCGCAAGCGCCGCGCTGGCGGCGGCGCCCTGCGCGCGCGCGCAGATCGAAAAGAGCAGGGGGATCGTGCGCTCCACGTCTTCCACTGTGTGGCCCTGGGTCAGGCGCGCAGGCAGCGGCGTACGGGTCGAGGCGATGTCGACCGAGCGTATGCGGTTGGCCTGCACGCCGAGCCGCACGGTCAGTTCACCTTCCCGGAACATCGGGTTCGTCCGCGCGCAGGAAGCGGCCACGCAGGAAATCGCGCTTGCTCATTGGCGTGTTCGCCCGCTCTTCCAGCTTGGCCAGTGGCGCCGGGGTCGAGTCACCAGAAACCGGCGCCTGTCCGGAGGCGGCATTCGCGGGATCAAACAGGGCTGCACGCGCAAGCTTCGCCACCAGTGTCGCGGCGGCGTGGTCCTCGAACTCGAGCGCCGGTGAAAAGAGCGAACACATGCGGTATTCGCCGACCAGGGGGTCGACAGCGTCGATAAAGTCGTAGCGGCCCGCCGGAAACTCGTAGCGCCGCTTCTCTCCCGCGCGCACCGGATGCCAGGCTGCGGGATCGCGTGGCAGCAGCATCAGATTGATGGACCATGGCGTGACCATCACGCCCAGCCAGAGGCCTTCCCAGGGCTCGAAGCCGACGGCCTGTACCCGCAGCGCCGGATTCACGAAGCCCAGGCCCTGCATGCGCTGGGCCACCGCACTGAAGGCCTGTTCGAGGCTCAGGCTGGGATCGGGAAGGAGGCACTCAGTCGTCATCGCTCAGGACCAGGAAGCCATCCTTCGGCGTCGAACAGATCGGGCAGGTCCAGTGATCCGGCAGATGGCTGAACGCCGTGCCGGGAGGAACCTGCCATGCGGGATCGCCTTCGGCTGGGTCATAGACATGCCAGCAGACTTTGCATTCGAGGCGGGTGCCCGGCCCCAGGTGCGCCTGACGTTCGATCGTCACGGTCAGGCCGGGCAGGACTCGCTCATCCAGTCGATCAGTTCGGCCAGCCGCCCGCGCGTGTCGGCGAGGTCTTCCTCGGCCGCGAGCGCCACTTCCGGCACGTCAACGACTTCGATCGTGTTCAGGATCAGCGTATTCATGCTGTTGAAGTACTGCACGCGCCAGATGTCGCGCGCGGTGGTCGACGTGATGCGGCAGTTGCCGAAGCCGCGCGACATGATCGCCACCGAACCGACCGGCAGCGCACGCTCGAGGACCTGGTGGTCCTCAGGAGTCAGGGGGAAAAGCGTCAGGTTCAGCACATGCGCCGGGTCGCCCCGGCGGCGTCCGTCCATCTGTGCGCGGAGTTCGTGCAGCAGCGCCGGTGAGTTCATCGCGCCGGCGGGAATCTCCACCAGGGGCAACTCGGCCCGCGCTCCATTGCGGGCGGCCTCCATCACGATCTCGGGCAGGGGGCCGGCCTCGATCCAGTCGCCGATCAGGCCGCCGTCGCCGTCGAGTTCCACGGCACGCCACAGTCCGGTGAACACGCTTTCCTGGATGCGCAGCACGCGCGCGCCGTTGACCTGGATGCTGACCTCGCCGTCGCCGAGCATCTCGTTCGCGACGCGAAGCGCGCCGGGTTCGACCTCGCGCAGGTCGTAGCGGAGGTTGCCGCCGTTCGCGGGCGTCCACCGCTCCAGCCTCGCGAGCACCTCGGCCAGCAGATCGCGTGCCGCCGTCAGCGCCGGCGTGTCTTCGCCCTCGGGGACGCGCGGCATCGAAAACGTCCGCATGTCGCGCGGCATGTCGAGGTACTGCAGTTCTTCTTCCTCGGCATGCGAGCCAGGGCCAACCATGCGGATCGGAACAGGAAATGCTTTCATCGTCACACCTGATGAGTGGATTCAGTGGCCACAGCTGGTCGGCGCGCCAGCGGATTTGACGGCGATGCCGACCGACGGCGGCCGGATCGGCTCCGCGGTCAGCAGTCGCTGTGTCTCGTCGAGGTACTCGTCCCAATTGCGGAGTCCGTCGATGGCGCCGACATAGTCGCCGTCGCGCAGCATGACGAGCGCCGGCCAGCGGGCGAAACCGAAGCGTGGCGCCACCTTGCGCGCTGCGTCGGGATAAAGCACACCGACGCGGAACCGTCCTGCGAAGGCGCGCGCGACTTCGGGTGCGATGACGGCGAGATCGAGCGTCTCCTTGTAGCGCACCGGATCCTCCGTGAAGACCAGCATGGCGTGGCCCGCGGCGTGAATGAAGTCGTCGAGCGACTCGGCATCGACCGCAACGAAACCGTGGCGCGAGACCAGTTGTTCGAGCAGTGGATGCAGTCCGGTGGCCGGCGCTGGGGCGAGTGCACTCATTTCGCAGCTTCCTTGGATGGTGGGACGAGGTGCGGTGGCAGCGTCGGTTCGCGCGACTCCAGATCAGCGAAAAAGGCGCTGAAGTCGTCGGTGCCGTTCATGGCGGCGTCGAGCGCCGCCAGGGCGTCACGCGTCTGCAGCGCTTCGTCTTCGCTCATCACGCGCACGGCCGAGCCTTGGAATGCGAGCAGCCAGGTACCGGCGGGTTGCTGGCCCACCAGCATGACGTTGAGCCGCTCGCGACGTCCTTCAGCCTCGCAGACGGCGAACTGCTCGTCGCAATCAATCACCTGCAGAGGGACGCCGACACACATGGTTCAGCCTTCGGCGCGCTCGCGCAGTTCGAGCAGGCGCGGATCGCCGATCCTGCATGCTGTATCCGCCGCCGGGCGCTCTGCCTCATAGGCTGCGAGGCCGACCGACCCTGCGTTGAGCGGCACGGCCGGGTCATTGGCTGCACGAGGCGCTCCGGGGTAGCCCCAGCGCGCAAGTTCCGCGGCGGCCAAATCGATCGCTTCGGCGAGCCGAGCGCGGACGGGCTCGGTCAGGCTGCCGCCGAAGTCATCCAGCGTCAGCGGCTGCACGCCGATCGCAACGATCTGCTCGGGCGCGGCTCCGTGCAGCTGCGCGAGTGCCAGGACATCGTTGAAGCCATTTTGGTGCGGGCTCATCTTGCGCGCGCCCCAGGCCGGCACCTCGGCATCGCGCAGGACCTTGAGCCCGCCCGGCGCCAGCCCGAAGTCGACCGCGTCGAATACCAGCACGCGGCGGCTGGTCTCCACGTAGGGCAGGAGGCTGAGACCGAGCGTTCCGCCATCCATCAGCTCGACCTCGTCGGGAAAGCGAAACGCCTGGTTCAGTGCCTCGACGGCGCGGACGCCGAAGCCTTCGTCGGCCCACAGGAGATTGCCAATTCCCAGTATCAGTACTTCGCGACGTGCATCCATTGGACGTGTAACCCGATTGGTTACACGGACAGTAACGGCAGGGGTGGCAGGCGCGATTGCTCTACATCAACGCGCGCACGCGCTGTACGCAAAGGGACTTCAGAGCGAACGGGATTTCAGCGACCGCGCATCGAGGCGCGGACTTCGCGCGCGGCCGTGTGCATGTCCCACGCGACCTGCAAATGCATCCAGAAGGCCGCTTCGTTGCCGAAGAACATGGCCAGGCGCACGGCGGTGTCCGGAGTGATGGCCCGTCGCCCGTTGATCAGCTCGTTGACGCGCCGGCGCGAGACGCCGAGCGCCTTGGCCAGCTCGGTCTGGCTGATGCCGAGCGGCTTCATGAATCGGGACTCGAGAAACTGCCCGGGCTGCGGGGGCCGGCGGGAAGGAATGCCCAACGAGGCCATCTGGCCTCGTCGGGAACTTTGCGCTGCCATCATGACGTCAGGCGCAGGACGCCGGGGTCACACCTTCTCGATCTTTGCGCCAGCCTTGAACGAGCGCACACCGCTGATCATCGTGCCGACCACGCTCTCCTGGCTCATGATGTCCTCGCGGAACACCATGTACATGTGCACGACCGCAAAGATCATCAGGTAGTACATCGTGAAGTGGTGCACGGTGCGCACCATCTGGGAGCTGCCCAGCAGCGTGTTGACCCAGCCGAACACGTTCATCCACGTCGAGCCCCAGCCGAACTGTTCGGAGAAGAGCGCGAACCCCGTCAGGATGATCACGATCGAACCCAGCACGTACATCGCAAACATCGCGAACTGCGCCAGCGGGTTGTGCCCGATCCACAGGGCCGATTCCTTCCGCAGGAACAGGTAGTACATCGCCTGGCCGACAAGCCCCTTCCACCAGTTGAAGCTCCAGAGCGGCGGAATGAAGATCGCGCGGGCATGATGGTTGCCGACGATCGCCCAGTAGACGCGGACGAGAAAGGCGACCGCGAACACCATGGCCGCGATGAAGTGGATCATCCTCACGTTGCCGAAGAAGTACGTGAACGTCGCTTCCTCGCGTGGCCCGCTCCACGGCGATCCGATCAGGTAGCCCGTCGGGATCAGCACGAACATCGCGATCATCATCACCCAGTGCCAGATGCGCACCGGGGCTTCGTACACATAGACCTGCCGAAGCGGTCCGCCCAGCACTGCGCCGCTGACCGGATCGACTTTCATCGCGCCATAGCCATTTTTCGACATTTGTGGCTCCTTGTCAGCGCACCTTCACGGAGACGATCTCTTCTCCCTCCGGCGACATGACGTGCGTTGCGCACGCCAGGCACGGATCGAAGCTGTGGATCGTGCGCAGGATCTCGAGCGGCTGGTCCGGCTTGGCCATCGGCGTGTTCAACAACGCGGCTTCATAGGCGCCGATCTGCCCCTTGGCATCGCGCGGACCGGCGTTCCACGTGGTCGGGACGACGCACTGGTAACTGTCGATGCGTCCGTTCTTGATCTTCACCCAGTGCGCGAGGGCGCCACGGGGCGCCTCGACCGGGGCGACCCCCTTGGCCTCGCTGGCCCAAGTTGACGGCTCCCATTTCTCGACGTTGGCGGTCGACAGATCTCCGGCCTTGATGTTGGCCATCAGCTGGTCATAGAAGTACCGCATCTTGTGTGCCGACCACTGGCATTCGAGCCCGCGCGCGGCGGTGCGGCCGAGCGTGGAGAACAGCGCCGTCACTGGCACGTCGAGCGCCTTGAGCGCGCCGTTGACCTGTTCCTGGATTTCCTTGTTGCCGCGGGCATAGGCGACCAGGTAGCGTGCCAGCGGCCCGACCTCGACCGGGTGGCCTTTCCAGCGCGGCGACTTGACCCACGAATATTTCGCGGACTCGTCGATCTCCTGGATGTTGGTCTTCGTGCCCTTGGTGCCCTTGCCGAGTTCGAACTTCGGGTCGGTCACGCCGTCGAACGGATGCAGGCCCTTGGCCTCGTCCGCGTACTTGTACCAGCTGTGCGTGACCCACTCCTGGACCTGTTCCGGATCCTTCAGGTCGACCTCGTGAACCTTCTTGAGGTCGCCGCCGAGGATGACGCCGGACGGCAGCAGCATGCTCTTGTCGCTGTAGTCGTTGGGAATGTCGGGGAAGTCACCGTAGGACATCACGTTCTGGCTCGAAAGACCGCCGCCCCACTTGGCCCAGTCCTTGTAGAAGCCGGCGATCGCCAGCAGGTCCGGGATGTAGACCTGGTCGATGAACTCGATCGTGCGGTCGCAGATGTCCTTGACCATGTTCAGATTGGCCATGTTGACCGCGCCGATTGCGCCGGTGCCGTCGACATTGATGGGCGAGGGCACGCCACCGACCAGCCAGTTCGGGTGCGGGTTCTTGCCACCGAAGATCGTCTGGATCTTGACGATCTCCTTCTGGAAGTCGAGTGCTTCCAGATAGTGCGTGGTGGCCAGCAGGTTCACCTCGGGCGGCAGCTTGTACGCCGGGTTGCCCCAATACGCGTTGGCGAAGATGCCGAGCTGGCCACTCTCGACGAATTTCTTCAGGCGACTCTGCACTTCGCGGAAGTAGCCCGGCGAACTGTTGGGCCACGGCGAAATCGACTGCTGGATCTCGCTGGTCTTCTTCGGGTCCGCCTTCAGCGCCGACACGATGTCCACCCAGTCGAGCGCGTGCAGGTGGTAGAAGTGCACGAGGTGGTCCTGGGCGTAGAGCGTCGCATGCATCAGGTTGCGGATGATGTTTGCGTTCTTCGGGATCTTGATCCCGAGCGCGTCCTCGACCGAGCGCACGGACGCTAGCGCGTGCACGCCGGTGCAGACGCCGCAGATGCGCTCGACGAACGCCCACGCGTCACGTGGGTCGCGACCCTTGAGGATGACCTCGAGTCCGCGCCACATCGTGCCGGTCGACACGGCATTGCGGATCACGTTGTCCTTGTCGACATTGACCTCGATGCGCAGGTGGCCTTCGATGCGCGTGATCGGGTCGACGACGATGCGCCGGCCGCTGTTGTCGAGGGTGAAGCCTTGAGTCTGGATGGTCGGCATGATTACTTCTCCACCGTCTCGTTAACCTTGTCATTGCGCCCGGAACTGCGCGCCTGCTTGATCGCGCTGACGGCAGCGTGTGCCGCGAGCGCCGCGCCGGTGACGGCCAGTGCACCGACGCCGAGGCGCGTTGCCGTGCCTTCGATGCCGACGCCCGCCACGCCCGGCGGCCGGATCGTCGTAAGGTGGTCGTAGAACGAGCCCTTGTCCCAGAAGTCATCTTCCGAGCAGCCGATGCAGCCGTGGCCCGACTGGATCGGGAAGCTGAGACCCTCGTTCCAGCGAACGGCCGAGCAGGCGTTGTAGGTGACCGGGCCCTTGCAGCCAACCTTGTACAGGCAGTAGCCCTGGCGCGCGCCGGCGTCGTCGAAGCGCTCGACGAACTGGCCCGCGTCGAAGTTCGGACGGCGATAGCACTTGTCGTGCACACGCACGCTGTAGAACATCTTTGGCCGGCCCTGAGCGTCCATCTCGGGCAGGCGATCGAAGGTCAGCACATAGGTCACGACGCCCGTCATCACTTCCGCGATCGGCGGGCAGCCCGGCACCTTGATGATCGGCTTGTCGAAGATGACCTTGTGCACGGGCACCGCCTGGGTCGGATTCGGCTTCGCGGCCTGCACGCAGCCCCACGAAGCGCACGAGCCCCAGGAGATGATGGCCTTGGCATCCTTGGCAACGTGCTTCAGCTTCTCGACGAACGGGCGCCCACCCGGGATGCAGTAGATGCCGTCGTCGGCCAGCGGTGGGTTGCCCTCGACCGCGAGGATGTAATTGCCCTTGTACTTGCTGATCGTCTGCTCGAGCGCCTCTTCGGCCTGGTGGCCGGCGGCAGCCATGAGAGTGTCGTCGTAGTCGAGCGAGATCATCGACAGCACGACATCCTTGGCGAGCGGGTGCGCCGAGCGGATGAACGACTCCGTGCAGCAGGTGCACTCCAGACCGTGCAGCCAGATGACCGGCGTGCGCGGCTTGGTCTGCAGCGCCTTCGCGATCTCCTGCGCGCCGGCCTCGCCGAGCCCGAGCGATGCTGCGGTCAGACTGCAGAACTTCAGAAAGCTCCGCCGCGTGATTCCCTGCCGCCGCATCACTTCGTATGACGTTTCGAGCATGGTGTATCTCCCTGGGTCATGTCTTGCGTGTGGCTCGGCAGTCGCGCTGCTTTCGCCGCATGTTCCGCATGCTTCTCCTTTGCGCACGAAGCCCGTTGATGCACGTCAACGCGATGGAAAGCGCCGGCGATGTGCTTCGATTCCGGTCACGGGTGTTACGGGATCCGTTACAGCCGGGCGAGGTCCGGAGGGCCTATCCTTGAGCTACTGCAAGCCCGTTTCGATGATCGAGCCGTTAAATGCAGGCACCGATGCCCGTTGCATCGGCGCACTCTTCACGAGGTCAAGATGTCGCAGGATCGCTTTGAAGCTCTTCAGGGTTCGCGCCTGGCGGCCGAACTGGATGAATCACAGTGCCGGAAGCTCGCCGGCCTGATGGAACTGGTGGAGCTCGAGGATGGAGACGTCCTGGTCCGGGAGGGCACGTCGGACGACCACCTGTTTGTCGTCGTCAGTGGAGCTCTCGGAGTAGTGCGACACCCGGCAGGCGAGCCCCCCGTCGCCCTGCACACGCTGGTGCCGGGAGACCTGGCGGGCGAGCTGTCCTTCATCGACGACACCGAGCGCTATGCGTCGCTCCTGGCGGAGGGGCCAACGCGCGTGATGTCGCTGCGGCGCCCCGCGCTCGAGTCACTGCTGAAGTCCGATCCGGAAATTGTCTACCGCACGATGCGCGCGATCATCCGCACCGCGCATGCGATCCAGCGGCGCCTGTCGAGCCAGTCGATCGAACTGGCGAACTACATCTACAAGCAGCACGGTCGCTACTGAGCGCTCGTTCGGCAGCGCCCGTAGACTTGGCGCATGACATCTTCTGAGCCGGCTCCAGTCGCGATCACGCAGGTAACCGAGCCTGTCACCGTCGTCTTCGGCGCGAGCGGCTACGTAGGTTCGAACCTCGTTCCCTGGCTGGCTGCGGCCGGTCATCGGGTGAGGGCGGTTGCACGGCAGCGGCGTGTGCTCGAAGCCCGCGGTTGGCAGGATGTCGAACTGGTCGAGGCCGATGCACTGAACCCGGAGACGCTGGATGCGGCGCTCGACGGCTGTGGAGTCGCCTACTACCTTGTGCACTCGATGGCGGCCGGCAGCGACTTCGCCCGGCTCGACCGGGAGGCCGCGCTCAACTTTGCACACGCGGCGGCGCGGAAAGGAGTGCGGCGCATCGTCTACCTGGGCGGCCTCGTGCCGGCAGGCGCCGACTCCGAGCACCTGGTGTCGCGTCAGGAAAGCGGCGACCTGCTGCGATCAACGCATGTACCCGTGACCGAGGTACGCGCGGGCATCATCGTCGGCGCCGGTTCCGCGGCTTACGAGGTTATGCGCGACCTCGTTTATCACCTGCCGCTGATGGTCACGCCCAAGTGGGTCCAGTCGAAGTCATCGCCGATTGCGCTGCAGAACCTGCTGCAGTACCTGCTGGCTCTGGCGACCGAGCCGGGCGCGGCTGGCCGCATCTTCGATGCCGGCGGGCCGGAATTGCTGACCTACGAAGAGATGATGCTGGCCTTCGGCGAAATCGTCGGCAAGCGGCCGCGCATTGTCCGCGTTCCTGTCCTGAGCCCGCGGCTGTCGTCGTATTGGCTTGGACTCGTGACATCGGTTCCGGCGAGCATTGCGCGTGCGCTGATCGGCGGCCTGAAGTACGACATTCCGGCCAACGACAAGGAACTGCGCGCTTTGGTGCCGCAAAGGCTGCTGACGTTCCGCGAAGCCGTCCTTGCCGCGCTGGAGTCGGAGCAGCAGCATCAGGTCGCCGGCCGCTGGACCGAGGGCGCGTTTCCCCACCGTGCCTACCGCCACGACCACGCTTTCTACGCCAAGCGTGCGGGCGGTGTCGCCGAGACGGCGGTGTCACCGGCGGCCGTCTGGCCGGTCGTGACGGCCATCGGCGGCGACAATCGCTATTACACGCTGAATTTCCTTTGGTGGCTGCGCGAACTGATCGACTGGCTGGTCGGTGGCCCCGGCTTCACGCACGGGCGACGCGATCCGGTCGACCTGCGCGTCGGTGATGCGATCGATTACTGGACCGTGCTGGCGCTCGAGCCGCAGCGACGACTCACGCTTTACTTCGGCATGAAGGCGCCGGGCTCGGGAATTCTCGAGTTTGAACTCGAACCTCTGGCGCATGGCGGTACCCGCCTCACCGAGACGGCCTACTGGCACCCACGTGGCATCTGGGGGCTGCTTTACTGGTACGCCATGGTTCCGGCGCACCTGTTTCTGTTTCGACGGATGACGCGGGCCATGGTCCGGCGCGCCGAACAGCGCGCGGCGCGTACCTGAGGGCTGTTAATAGAACCGGTCAGAGCTGCTCGAGGATGTGCTTGCGCCGTCGCTCTTCAGCGACGAACTCCTCGAGCTCGGGATCGAGCGCGCTGCGGGACGACACCACGCCGATCGGAACGCCCTTGTCGATCACGGGCAGGTGACGGAACCCGTTTTCGTGCATAAGCGCCATCGCGATCCCGAACGCCTTCTCGGGTGCGATCGTCTTCGGTTCGGGCGTCATTACTTCGGCAAGGCGTGTCACATCGGGATCGAGGCTGAGCGCGACTACGCGGAAGACCACATCGCGCTCAGTGAAGATGCCGAGCAATTTGTCGCCCTCGACGACCAGCACCGCACCGACGGCACGCGCCGCCATCTGCCGGGATGCTTCACGCACGGTGGAATCCGGCGCAGCGAGCAGCATCTTGCGCGGTTCGATGAGTTGCCTGACGGGCGTGCTGAACATGACCTTCCTCGTTCCGAGGCGGTGCATTCAATATGCACAGCCATCGGCCAGCGCGTGGCGCGATGCCGCTCAACGTAACTGCATGCGCCGGCGAGAGCTTGACGCCCGTCAAGCCAAAGACACGGCTACCACTTCGGACTCGCGGCCACTAGTGGCCGTCGGCCTTCAAGTGGATGTGCGGGTTCAGGACTTGGCGCGCACGGCACAGGTGTTGATGCCCAGCAGGGAATAGGGCGGGCACCAGCCAATCAGGCCTGTGGCCAGCGGCACGATGCCGAGCCAGCCCCACCAGCCGACCGTGCCGGTGGCGGCCAGGGCGATCAGAACCACTCCTGCCAGGATGCGAATCGTGCGGTCAACACTGCCAACGTTCTTGGTCATTCAGGTCTCCAGGTTCCGGATCGGGAAGGGCGGTGCCTTCATGCGCGCATTGAAGCGCGATTCCCCAGTGGTGTCTGTAACCTAGGTCACGGAGCCCGCCAGCGTGCGCAGGGCACTGCTGTCGAGGATGCGGATGCGCTCGCGTGCAAGCTCGATCCACCCTTCGCGCTCGAAACGGCGGAGCAGCCGTGTGACGATTTCGCGCACCGTTCCGAGCTCGTCAGCCAGCGCTTGGTGGGTTACCGGAAAGTCAGGGCCGCGCCCCAGCAGGGACGCCGCCAGCCGCTGGTCAAGCCGCCGGAAGGCAATCGCGTCGATCAGCCCGGCGAGATCGGCCATTCTGTCCGCGAACATGCCCATGACGAAACTGCGGAACGACGGCGTTGCGAGCCACCGCTCGAACACCGCCGGGGGAATCAGGACGAGTCTCGTCGGCCTGGTCGCGATCGCGGTCGCAGCCATTGGCTGGCTGCGGAACAGGCTGGCCGACGAGGCGAGACACAGCTCGCCGGGCACCACGCGGTAGAGCTCCAGCTGGCGCCCCTCGGGCGAGCTGCGGAAGACCTTCACCTCGCCCTCGAGCAACAAGGGAAAGCCGGCGCAGTGCGAGGCCTCGCTGAACAGGACTGCGCCCGCCGGTACGTCGACTGCCGCCGCGGAGGAGGGGGCAACGGCAGCGAGGTCGAGGCCGGTGAGTTCCGGGTAGAGCCGCTTGAGTTCGCTTGCGAAGGGGTCGGGCATCGGTGGCTGACGGAGCCGGGGGCGAGCGACATCGTAGTGGATGCCGCATGCGGAGACAGCTTGAGAGGTTGCGCCAGCGCGCGGCGCCGGGCCCGGCTTCGGCCCAGACACAGCGTTCGACGGCGAGGTCTAGGGCCGGTGTCCCGGCAGGACGCGCCGTCAGGCTCGAACGCGGCGCCCGCCGTCAAGTCACAAGGCGAACGGACTCTGGCGCTCGAGTTCGGCCACGCTGATGCCCAGCTCGCGGGACCGCAACGTCAGCCGCTTGATCTGGGCCTGCAACTCGGTCCTTTCTTCCGTGAGTCGCACGAGTTCCTGCGCGAGGAAGACGCGACGACTGGCCGGAACGTCCGGCAGTACCAGCTCGACCGCAACGGCTTGAACCGCGGCGTCGGACTGTACGAGGCCGTCGCGTGCCCGTCGCAGGCGTACCTGGGTGTCGCGCAACTCGGCGCGGGCATCATGGATCTGACGGCCGTAGCGGTACCCCTCGGCGAAGGCGGGCTCGGACGCCGCGGAACACACGTTGGCGTAGGACCAGCCATTGAGGCCGACTCGAAAGCCGTTCCTGGGCTGGCAGAACTCCAGCAGGCCGCGTTCGCGCCCTTCGGTGTACGCAGCAAGGTTCGGCGTCACCTGGAACTTTGCGCAGGCGACGCGATGAACGCCAATCCGGTCTGCAGGAAGTCCGCGCAGACCGTCCTCGTACCCAATCATGTGCCAGTCGGCGGCCAAGCATTCATTCTTGCTCAGACCGGAGGAGCAGCCGCCCGCCAGGACCATGGCAAGCAGGCCGGCGGTGATGGCCAGAGTTGACGGGCGGAGAAGCGAGCGCATGGTGCTGACGATTCTGGCCACCGACAGCCGCAAGTGAAGGGGCGAAATGCCACGGGAACGTGGGCGATCCGGGTGCGTTGAGCGGCACCCGGCCCCTAGTGGTGCATCCCCGGCTCCTGGCGTGATTGAGTTGAGGCCCGGCGTCTCGCTCAGGTTGACCCGCTGCGGCATGCGTTACGTGGCCGCTCTGCGTCGTCGTTGTTATTGACCTTCCGTGTCCAGGGGAAGCACGTTGCCAGCGGCGGCTGCATTCAGGCGACTCTCCAAGGGGAACGAGTTGCATGCGAATATGGAATTCCTTTCCGTCAATTTCCGGGAGATCGCTTTGATCGGTTACATCACACTGGGCACCAACGACCTTGAACGTGCCAGAATTTTCTACGATGCTGTGCTTTCCGAGATGGGAGTCAGGAGATTGATGGATTTCGGTGACCGTGGCTATGGTTGGGCAGCCAGCCTGGACAAGCCGATGCTCTGCATCTTCAAGCCCTACGACGGCCGGCCGGCGACCGTCGGCAACGGAGTGATGGCAGGCATTTCCGCAGATTCCCGTGAGACCGTGGACAGGCTTTACAACAAGGCTCTGGAGCTCGGAGGTACTGACGAAGGCAAGCCTGGCCTGCGAGCGGAGGGCGGCGAAGGTTTCTACGCGGCCTACTTCCGCGACCTGGACGGTAACAAGCTCGATGTCTTTTGCTACGGCTGAGTCCGAACGACGGCCGGACAATTCATCGAGGCCAGCGCCATCTCGCGGGGTCGCCTGAGTCGGGCGGTGGGCCATTGACCGCGATTGGGGCGACGACGCCACTTCACTATCGAGCGGGGTCGACCCTGCGAGTCTGAAAGGAACAACGATGGCTTGGGTCATTCTTGTTGTTGCGGGGCTGTTCGAGGTCGGCTGGGCCATCGGATTGAAGTACACGGAGGGCTTTACGCGCCCCTGGCCAACGGCCGGGACTGTGCTGGCGATGGTCATCAGTCTTTGGCTCCTTGGCATCGCCATGCAGTCGCTTCCCGTGGGTACCGCCTACAGTGTGTGGGTTGGTGTGGGGGCGGTTGGCACGGTGATTCTCGGAATCGTGCTCCTGGGCGAGCCGGTCAGCGCGGCTCGGATCCTCAGCGTCGCGCTCATCGTTGCGGGCATCGTCGGTCTCAAGCTCTCGACACCGGCCTGACAACCCGTTGAAGCGGACGCGCCGCTGGAACTGAACGCTGCGCGGCTGCTTGCGAGTGGCTGGCCGCAGTCAGTCCGGGCCCGGGCATTGCGCCACGCGCGATGTCGCGGCTCAAAATGAAAACGCCGACCCGTGGGCCGGCGTTTCTGTTCACGTACTGCGGCCTAGCGGATCATCGCGATCCAGGGCAGGCCAATGACGAGCAGCGCGACGAAGAAGATCACGCCGAAGATCGCGCCCAGGCGCCAGTAGTCCTTCGACGGTATATAGCCGCTGCCGTAGTACACGGGGCTCGGTCCGGTCGCGTACGGCGTCAGGATTCCCATGATGCCGAGCGTCAGTGCCAGCAGCAGTGCGAAGGTCTCCATCGGCATCTCGGGAATTCCCAGCCCGACCGCCAGCATGACCGGCAGCATCGCGGTCACGTGTGCGGTGATGCTGGCGAACAGGTAGTGCGTGAAGAAGAACACCGCGACCAACACCAGCATCGCCATCGTCGGCGAAACGCCGGTCATCTGCGCGCCGATGGTCTCTGCGAACCACTTCACGAAGCCGACCCGGGCCAGGCCGTCGGCCAGCGCGACCAGCGTCGCGAACCACACCAGTGTGTTCCAGGCCGACTTGTTGGCGAGTATGTCGTCCCAGCTGACGACGCGGCCGATGACCATCAGTGCGATGACGGCGATGGCGACGGTCGTGGC
>Ga0105090_10000049_pt1 | contig 42380 bp, 38 predicted proteins | sample PPLLak3March2015_FD_79110 | JGI IMG/M metagenome (GOLD analysis project Ga0105090, IMG submission 79110) | Freshwater sediment microbial communities from Prairie Pothole Lake near Jamestown, North Dakota, USA - PPLs Lake P7 Core (1) Depth... | ecosystem: Environmental > Aquatic > Freshwater >...
ACCTGACCCGGATGCAGATGATCGATGCCGCCGAGCGTACCCTGGATCTCCAATACTCCATCTTTCGCGGCGACGATACCGGCCGGCTGATGACCGAGGCCGCGTTGCGCGCAGCGGATCGTGGCGTGCGCGTCCGCATACTGCTGGACGATGGGGAACGGGTCGGCGGCGACGAGCAGATCGCGCCGCTGACGGCCCACCGTGGCATCGAGATTCGCTTCTACAATCCGTTCGCCTATCGCGGGCACCTGAAGCTCCTCAAGGGCACCGAGTACCTGTTCAACCGCTCACGGCTCAACTATCGCATGCACAACAAGCTGATGGTCGCCGATAACGCGGTAGCGCTGATCGGCGGTCGCAACATTGGCGACCAGTACTTCCAGATCGACGCGGAAGAACAGTATGCCGACACGGATGTTTTTGCCGTCGGACCGATCGTCAGGCAGCTGTCCGCATCGTTCGACGAGTTCTGGAATCACCCGCTGTCCATCCCGAACGAGGCGCTGGCGGCCGGCAGGTCGTCGCGCAGCGCGCTGTCGGAGCATCGCGAACAGACGGTCGCGGACCCTGCGGAAGTGAGCGCGGACGGCATAGATTTTGCGCAGCGGATTGACACGGGCGAGCCGTTCGCAGGAATGCTGTCGGGTCGCTTACCGCTGGTTTGGGCACCCGCACAGCTTGTCAGCGACAGCCCGGACAAGAAAAGCGTGAAAGAGGGCTCCAGGGTTGGCAGGTTGATGCTCCGGCCGGTGGCCCTGGCCGCGCAGGCGGTTCAGTCGGAGTTCCTGATCATCACGCCCTACCTGATACCCGGTGACGAAGGTATGCAGCTGTTCAGCGACTTGCGCAGCCGCAACGTGCGGGTGCGCATCCTGACGAACTCACTGATTTCCTCAACCCTCCCGCTGGCGCATTCCGGCTACATGGGCTACCGGGTGTCGCTGCTCGAGGACGGCGTCGAGCTGTACGAGATTCGCGCCCTGCTGGGCAACACGCGCGGCAGCGGCCAAACCGCGGCGATGTCCCGCCACGGAACCTACTCACTGCACGCAAAAATGTTCGTCTTCGATCGTCAGAGCATCTTTGTCGGGTCGATGAACTTCGACCAAAGGTCGATGCACCTGAACACCGAAATCGGCTTGCTGATCGACAGCCCGGAGCTTGCGCAGGAACTGGCGCGCCGCTTCGCGGCCATGGTGCAACCGGCCAATGCATACGAAGTGCTGCTGCACAAGAACAGGTCGGGACGCGGACACCATCTGGTTTGGCGCACCCTCGAAGACGAAGAAATGGTCGACCTGCAGTCGGAGCCCGCGCGGAGTGGATGGCAGAAATTCCAGGCCGGATTCCTGTCCCTGCTGCCGCTGGACAGCGAGCTGTGAACCCGGGGGAAGAGCCTTTACCGGAGCGATTGCCTCAGCGATTGCCTCAGCGATTCGAGCCGCTCGAGCGTACCGATGTCGTTCCAGGCGCCACGGTAAAGCTCGCCGGTAACGAGGTGATCGCGCATGGCGACGCGCAGCAGCGGCACGACGGAAAACTTGCCGGGGCTGCAGCCCGCGAACAGGCGCGGATGATAGACGGCAATGCCGCTGAATGTGTATTTGTCGGCGCCGTGCTCGCCGATGCGGGCGCCCTGCAGCGCGAAGTCGCCAACGGGGTGCTGCGGCGGGTTGGGCACCATGACCAAGTGCGCCCGGTCGCACTTCACGGCGCGCAGGCGCCCGAACGGGTAGTCCGTCCAGACGTCGCCGTTGACCACCAGGAACGGTCCGCCGCCCAGCAGCGGCAGGGCCTTGAAGATTCCACCGCCGGTTTCCAGCGCCGCGGGCTGCTCGTCCGACCAGTGGATGCGCAGGCCCCAGCGGCAGCCTTCCCCGAGTGCGGCCGGCAGGAGGTCGCCGAGGTGGCCCTGGTTGATGACCACCTCCCTGAATCCCGCCCCGGCCAGCGACTCGAGGTGGTATTCGATCAGGGGCTTGCCGGCGAGCTCCACCAGGGGTTTGGGCAGCTCGTCGGTCAGCGGGCGCAGGCGTTCGCCGCGGCCGGCGGCGAGGATCATGGCGCGCATTCGGCTCGCTCCAGCAGACCCTGAAAGGGGTGAAGTTCCGGGTAGCGCGGCAACACGTCCAGCAGGTAGCGGTAGAAACGCGGGATCATTTCGAGATAGCCCTGCTTGCCGTCGCGGTAGCGCAGCCGCGCGAAGATGCCGACGATCTTGAGGTTGCGCTGCAGGCCCATCCAGTCGCAGCAGCGGACCCATTCCGCCGGCGCCATGTCGGCGCCGAGGAGCGAGCGCGCCTCCTCCATCCAGGCCTCCAGGCGCTGGCGCGGCCACGCGATGTACCTATCCCACAGCAGGGACACGAGGTCGTAGCTGAGCGGCCCGCGCAGGCCGTCCTGAAAGTCGATCAGTCCCGGGCCGCGCGGGGTATGCAGCAGGTTGCAGGAGTGGAAGTCCTTGTGCACGAAGACCTGTGGCTGCCGGGTGGCCGATTCGATCAGTTGCGCGCACAGTTCTGCCCAGAGTTTTCGCTCGCCGCCCCGCAACGGACGTTGCCGGTACCGTTCGAGATACCAGTCGGGAAACAGGTCCATTTCGGCCTGCAGCGCCGCCGCGTTATAGGCGGGCAGGCCGGAGCAGTCGACGCCGGCCGCCATGCGCCGCAGCACCTCGAACAGTCCGGGCATCAGGCCGGCGGCGGACTCCGCGGTGAAGACTTCGCGGTACAGCGTGTCGCCGAAATCCTCGAGCAGGCCGAAGCCCCGCCCGAGGTCGAAGCGGATGATCTCCGGCGCGTTGAGGCCGGCGGCCCGCAGCCGCTGCGCGATATCCACGAAGGGCCGCGAGTCCTCGCGGTCCGGCGGCGCGTCCATCAGGATCAGGGAGCGGCCGCCCGCCGCGAGGCGGAAGTAGCGGCGGAAACTGGCGTCGCCGGAAACCGGGCTCAGGGCGACGCCGGGAAGTCCCAGGGCCGCCGCCGCCCAGTCCGCCGCCTCCTTTTGCCGCTGCTCGATCATGCGCGCATTGTAAGGGGTCCGGGCTTATCTAATCAGTACTCATATGGTACTATATTGCCATGCTGCGGATTTCCAAACTGACCGACTACGCGATCCTGATGATGGTCGAACTGGCGCGCGACGGCGACATGCTGAGCGCGCACGCGCTGGCGGAGCGGATCGGCGTGGAAGTGCCGACGGCCAGCAAGGTGCTCAAACTGCTCGCGGGCCGCGGCCTGCTGGAGTCGTTCCGCGGCGCCAACGGCGGCTACCGGGTCACGCGCCGCGCCGGGGACATCAGCGTCGCGGAGGTCATTGCGGCCATCGAAGGCCCGATCGCGATGACGGAGTGCAGCGCCGAGGAGGGCCTGTGCAGCCAGGAGGACAGCTGCGAACTGCGCGGCAACTGGCAGCGGATCAGCCTGGCGGTGGCGCGGGCCCTGCAAGGGGTGAGCCTGGCGGAGATGGGCGCGCCGGCGCAACCCGCGCGCAACCCCCTGCGCATATTGACCCTCAATGCCGGCTGAACAGCGCCGTGCGGGAACAGGAAGGAACATGACCATGAACAGCGACCAGATCGCCATCGACACCTCCGCGGTCGAGCGCTTCGTGCAGCAGAAGTACAAGCACGGCTTCGTCACCGAGATCGAGTCGGAAACCACGCCGCCCGGACTGAACGAGGACGTGATCCGCTGGATATCGGCGCGCAAGGGCGAGCCGGAATGGCTGACGGAGTGGCGCCTCGATGCCTACCGTCATTGGCTGAAGATGCCCCAGCCGAACTGGGCGCACCTGAAGATCGAGCCGATCGACTTCCAGGCCATCTCCTATTTTTCGGCGCCCAAGTCCGACAAGGACCGGCCGCAGAGCCTGGCGGACGTCGACCCCAAGCTGCTCGAGACCTACGACAAGCTGGGCGTGCCGCTGCACGAGCGGGCCCGGCTGGCCGGCGTGGCCGTGGACGCGGTGTTCGACTCGGTGTCGGTCGGCACGACTTTCCGCGCGGAGCTGCAAAAGGCCGGCGTGATCTTCAGCTCCTTCTCCGAGGCCGTGCGCGAGCACCCGGAGCTGGTGCGGCAGTACCTCGGCACGGTGGTGCCGCCGCGCGACAACTTCTTCGCGGCGCTCAACTCGGCGGTCTTCTCGGACGGCAGCTTCGTGTTCATCCCGAAAGGCGTGCGCTGCCCGATGGAGTTGAGCACCTACTTCCGCATCAACGCCGCCGAGACCGGCCAGTTCGAACGCACGCTGATCGTCGCCGAGGACCGCGCTTACGTCAGCTACCTCGAGGGCTGCACGGCGCCGATGCGCGACGAGAACCAGCTGCACGCGGCCGTGGTGGAACTGGTCGCCCTGGAAGACGCGCAGATCAAGTACTCGACGGTGCAGAACTGGTACCCGGGCGACGAGCACGGCGTGGGCGGCATCTACAACTTCGTGACCAAGCGCGGCGACTGCCGCGGCGACCGCTCGAAGATCTCCTGGACCCAGGTCGAGACGGGCTCCGCCATCACGTGGAAATACCCCTCCTGCGTGCTGCGTGGCGAGCGTTCGGTGGGCGAGTTCTACTCGGTGGCGCTGACCAACAACTACCAGCAGGCCGACACCGGCACCAAGATGATCCATATCGGGCGCGACACCCGCAGCAAGATCCTCTCGAAGGGCATTTCCGTCGGGCACGGGCAGAACGCTTACCGCGGCCTGGTGCGCATCGCCAGGAGCGCCGAAAACGCGCGCAATCACACGCAATGCGATTCCATGCTGATCGGCAAGCACTGCGGCGCCCACACCTTTCCCTACATCGAGGTCGGCAACCCGACGGCCAGGGTCGAGCACGAGGCCACCACCTCCCGCATCGGCGAGGACCAGTTGTTCTACTGCCTGCAGCGCGGCATTGCCGAGGAAGACGCGGTGTCGATGATCGTCGACGGTTTCTGCAAGCAGGTGTTCCGCGAACTGCCGATGGAATTCGCCGTCGAGGCCAAGGCCCTGCTCGAGGTCAGTCTCGAGGGCGCCGTCGGATGAACAAGGTATGGCCCCATGAGCCCTGCAGGACTGAATTTATTCGGGGACGGACGACGCACGTTTTCGAACGGCAGAGGCGGGCGCCTCCCTCCAGGACACGCTCCAGCCGGCATGTTGGCACATGCCGGCTGGCCATCCCTGGGCGCTCGGTAATCTGTTCCCGACAGCTTACGGTCCTGGACGGAGGCACCCGCCTCTGCCTGGGCGCGCAGTCGCAAGGCTGCGGGATGAAGCATTGATGGATATGAGTGACACAACCATGCTGGAAATCAGAAATCTGCACGCCACGGTGGGCGGCAAAGCCATCCTCAAGGGCCTGGACCTAAAGGTCGCCGCGGGTGAGGTCCACGCCATCATGGGCCCGAACGGCTCCGGCAAGAGCACGCTGGCCAGCGTCATCGCCGGCCGCGAAGGCTACGAAGTGACGGCCGGAGAAGTGCTGTACAAGGGCCGCAACCTGCTGGAACTTGAGCCGGAGGAGCGCGCCTGCGAAGGCATTTTCCTGGCCTTCCAGTACCCCGTGGAAATTCCCGGCGTCAACAACACCTATTTCCTGCGCGCCGCACTGAACGCGCAGCGCAAGTACCGCGGCGAGCCGGAGCTCGACTCGATGCAGTTCCTGAAACTCGTGCGCGAGAAACTGGCGATCCTGCACATCAGCGACGACCTGATGCACCGGGCCGTGAACGAGGGTTTCTCCGGCGGCGAGAAAAAGCGCAACGAGATTTTCCAGATGGCCGTGCTGGAGCCTGCGCTGGCGATCCTGGACGAAACGGATTCCGGCCTCGACATCGATGCGCTGAAGCTGGTGGCCGAAGGGGTCAATCGCCAGCGCAGCGCGGAGCGTTCCATGATCGTGGTGACGCACTACCAGCGGCTGCTCGATTACATCGTGCCGGACCGGGTGCACGTGCTGTCCGAAGGCAGGATCGTGGCCAGCGGCGGCGCCGACCTGGCGCTCAAGCTGGAGGAACAAGGCTACACCTGGCTGGAGCAGGGCGGCATCCAGCCGCTCGCCGAGGCAACGCAGCCATCGGCGGCCGCGAGATCGACGGCGCGGAAGGTCACGGCGAGCCCATGACAACGCTGGCCGAAAAGTGGACCGAGGCGCTGGCGGCGACAACGCCGAGCCCGGCGCCAACCTGGCTGCGCGAACTGCGGGACAAAGCGGGCATGCAGTTTCGCGCCGGCGGCCTGCCGCACCGCAAGGTCGAGGCCTGGAAGTACACGCCGCTGCGCGTGCTCGAGGGCTTCGAGCTGGCCCCGCCCGTGCCGGCCCAGTCGCCCGCGCCGGCGCGTACAGCCGGGCGCGCAATGGACGTACCCGCGCCGCTGTGCGAGCGCGCGGCCGTGATCGACATCTGCGACGGCGCCACGGTCGACCTGCCGGTGAACCTGCCGGAAGGTGTGCGCGTAATGCCGCTGGCCGAGGGCCTGGAACGCTTCGAGGAGCGCCTCAGGCCCCTGTTCGAAGCGGTCGAGCTGGGCGGCGCGACGCGGGCCTTCACCGCGCTCAACACCGCGCTGGCGCAGCAGGGCCTGGTCGTACACGTGGCCAGGGCCCGGAATGCAGGTCCCGATGCCGGCCGCTTGCTGCTGCGTTGGTACTTTTCACCGGGAGCGGCCGCCGCGATGCATCACTTCCGCGTGTTCCTGTTGCTGGACGACGGCGCGCGGCTGGACCTGGTGGAGCAGTTCATGTATGCGTGGGGGAGCGAACGGGGCGGCACGGGATCGACGGCCGCCGGGCTCAACCTTCTGTGCCAGGCTGAACTGGGCGCCGGCGCGGTGCTGGAGCACACCCGCGTGCAGGCCGAATCGGAGCAGGCGGTTCTGCTCACCTCGACCACGCTGGAGCAGGCGGCGGACAGCCGCTACACCTACCGCGGTTTCGACCTCGGCGCCAGCCTGGCCCGGCACGAACTCACGACGCGGCTGAGGGGGCGGGGCGCGGTCGCCGATATCGCCGGCGCCTGGGTGCTCGATGGCCAGCGTCACGCGGACAACCATGTCTGCGTTGAACACCTTGCGCCAGGCTGCCGCAGCGAGCAGTTCTTCCGCGGCGTGCTCGGCGGCCGCAGCCGCGGCGTATTCAACGGCCGCGCGCTGATCCGTCCGGGCGCCGACGGATCCAGCGTGCGGCAGTCCAACGCCAACCTGCTGCTGTCGCCGCTGGCGGAGATGGACACCAAGCCGGAACTGGAAATCTACGCTGACGAAGTGGAGGCCAGCCATGGCGCCACCGTCGGCCAGCTGGACGAAGCGGCCGTCTTTTACCTGCGCAGCCGCGGCCTCGGCGCCGCCGCCGCGCGCCGCATGCTGACCTCGGCTTTCTGTCGCACCGTGACCGACCGCGTGAAGGGCCGCGGCTTGGCCGAGCGCATCGCGGAGCTGATGGACGCCGCGATGCCCGAAGCCGAGCTGTAGGAGGCCACGCGCCACGGCATTCCGCGGGCGCTTCTTTGCCTTCGGCAAAACCGCACCCGCTCCATTGCCTGCGCTTGCGGCCTCCCACATATGGATGAAGAACCCGAGAGCCCGATGAAACAGCCACAACCAGTTTCAGAATCCCTGCCGTTCGATGTGCAGCGGGTCCGCGAGGATTTCCCGATCCTGGCCCGCACGATCCACGGCAAGCCGCTGGTCTATCTGGACACGGCGGCTTCGGCGCAGCGGCCGCTGGCGGTGATCGAGGCTACCGATCGCTTCTACCGCCGGCACAACGCCAACGTTCACCGCGGCGTGCACACGCTGAGCCAGGAAGCCACCGAGCTGTACGAAGGGGCACGAACGAAGCTGGCCCGGCACCTCAACGCAGCCTCGGAACGTGAGATCATCTTCACCCGCGGCACCACCGAGTCCATCAACCTGGTGGCACAGAGCTTCCTGCGTCCGCGTTTGCAGCCCGGCGACGAGATCCTGGTCACCCACATGGAGCACCACTCCAACATCGTGCCCTGGCAGATCCTCTGCGAGCAGACCGGCGCGGTGCTGAAAGTCGCGCCCATCAATCGCCGCGGCGAACTCGAACTGGACGCGCTGGCGGCGCTGCTGTCGGAGCGCGTCAAGCTGCTCGGCCTCGTGCACATCTCCAACGCGCTGGGCACCATCAACCCGGTGGCCGAGGTCTGCCGTATGGCGCGACGCTTCGGCATCCCGGTGCTGGTCGACGGCGCCCAGGCCGTGCCCCATGCGGCGGTCGACGTGCAGGCCCTGGGCTGCCATTTCTACTGCCTGTCCGGGCACAAAATGTATGGGCCGACCGGCATCGGCGCGCTGTGGGCGCGCGAAGCGACCCTAGACGCCATGCCGCCGTGGCAGGGCGGCGGCGAGATGATCGAGAAGGTGACGTTCGAGAAGACCACCTGGAATGCCTTGCCGGCCAAGTTCGAGGCCGGCACGCCCAACATCGCCGGCGGCGTCGGCCTGGGCGCGGCGATCGGGTACCTCGAAGGGCTCGGCATGCAGGCGATCGCGGCGCACGAGAATGCGGTGTTGGACTACGCCACCGTCAGGCTCGAGGCCATCGACGGTTTGCGCATCATCGGGACGGCCCGGGCGAAGGCCTGCGTGATCAGCTTTACGCTGGGGGACATTCACCCCCACGACCTGGGCACCATCCTCGACCACTACGGCGTGGCCTTGCGCACCGGTCACCACTGCGCGATGCCCGTCATGCAGTTCTTCGGCGTGCCGGCGACCGCGCGCGTGTCGTTCGGCCTGTACAACACGGTCGAGGAAGTCGACGTGCTGGCCGACGCGCTGGAGCAGGCGCGCGCGATGTTCTGACACGATCGCCGGCCGTCCGCGGCAACCGCCGCGTTTTCGAGGCGCTTCGCCGCGTCCGGGTCAAACACGCCGGCGCGCCGCCCCGGGTTCCTGCTAGGCTCCGCGCTGACCCCATGACGGAGCCGGACCGCAGGGCCGGGAAACTACCGATGTTCCAAATCCGCCGCTTTGAATTTGCGTGTCGCGCCGGCATCCGCAGTGCGACCCTGCTGCTCGCGGGCTTGTTGTGCAGCCAGGCGATGGGCGCCGCCGCGCCACCGGAGGGCGATCCCTTCGAGGTGCGGCTGGAGCAGATCGCGGAAGGCGTTTATGCGGCCATCCGGCCCGTCTCGACGCGCCAGCCGGTCATGGGCAACGGCACCGTCATCGTCAACGACGATCATGTCGTGGTGGTGGACGGCAGCGGCTCGCCGCTGCTGGCGGACCGCGTGATCGCGGCGATCCGCTCGGTCACCGACCTGCCGGTGCGCTATCTCGTCATCAGCCACTGGCATGGCGATCATAATTTGGGCAACCACCGCTACCTGGAGGCCTGGCCGGACCTGGAGATCATCGGTCACCGCTTTGCCCGCGCGGCCATGCTCGGCGCGCCGATGGACTACGTCGAGGAATACAAGGTCTCGATTCCCGAGCAGATGGAGGACCTGGCGGCACGCCTGGACAGCGGCCTCGGGTCCGACGGTCAGCCGCTCGAGGACTACCAGGCCAGGGAACTGGGCGATCTCGTGCGCCACGCGGACGTCTTCCTCGGCCAGATCCAGGCCAGCCGGGTCACCCCGCCCACCGTCACGTTCGAGCAGGAGCTGGTGCTGTACGGCGGCGGGCGCCGCATCGAGATCCGTCATGCGGGCAAGGGCAACACCGCCGGCGACGCCTTCGTCTGGCTGCCGGAAGAGCGCATCCTGGTCAGCGGCGACATCGTCGTGCACCCGACCCCGTATGGATTCTACAGCTACCCCCGGTCCTGGGCCGCGGTGCTGGAGGGCCTGCAGGCCCTCCAGCCGCGGATCATCGTGCCGGGCCATGGCGAGGTCATGCGGGACACGGCCTACCTGGCCCGCCTGCAAGCGCTGCTGGCGGACGTCGCCGACCAGGCGGCGGCGGCCGTGGCGGCCGGGCGGTCGCTGGAGGAATTCCGCGAAGCGCTGGATTTCGAGGCGCACCGCGCGGGCTTTACCGGCGACGATCCATTCCTGGATTCCCGCTGGAAGGTGTGGTTCACCGAGCCGATCGCCGAGGCGGCGTGGAACGAGGCCGCCGGCATCGACAACGAACGGCTGGTGAAGCCCTGACCTTCAGCCCTGGCCGTCGTCCGCGCGGGCTGCCGGTGGCGGCGCGCCCAGTCGGCGAGTGAACACTTTCCAGGCGCCCAGGGTGAGCAGCGGAATCACCAGGATGCCGATGAATACCCAGGTCATGGCGCCGTAGCCGACGGCGATCAGGTCGATGATGCCCCAGCGCGACAGCAGCAGCGCGCCGACGAGCAGCGCGATCGCGATGGCCGGGCGCGCCGCCGCCGGCAGGGTTCTGCCCAGCGCCTTCAGGCTCCCCGCCACGCGCTCGTTGAAGGCATGGATCATGCCGGTGCCCGTCTCGATGAAGGTCCCGATCAGCACGATGGGAAAGGCGATCAGCAGGAAGCGGGAGTCCAGCGCCTCCAGCATGTGGTTTACCGGCACCGGCCGCTGCATGATGTCCGGATAGTGGCCGAGCATGGCGAGCATGAACAACAGGGCCGGGATCATCAGGATGGGTCCGGCCAGCAGACCGGCGACCAGCGCGTCGCGGCGGCCGGTGAACCAGGTGGTCGCGAACAGCACCGCCGGCACCAGCGCCAGCTGCAGCGCGCCGTAGCGCACGCCGGACAGGAACCAGCCCGGCTCGACGATCGGGTAGCTCAGCATTTCGCGAATGGCGGGGCCGAAGACTTTCATGCTCAGGACGAACAAAACGGCGTAGACCGCGTACAGCACGAACGACCACACGGAGAGCACGCCTTCGATCAGGCGCGTGCCCTTGAAGGCGAGAAAGGCGATCAGCGCCAGCAGCAGGATCGTCCCGGCCATGCCGGGCAGACCGAATGCCTCGGTGAACAGCGCGCCGGTCGCCGAGCCGATGACGGCCAGGATCAGCAGGATGGCGAGCAGATAGGCGACCTCGTACACGATCCAGCCGCGGCCCAGCAGCACGTTGAGAAAGCTGCGGTAATCGTAGCAGCGGCTCATGCGCGCGAGCTCGAACGCCACCGCGCAGCCGGCGCTCATCAACAGCGTTGCCGGAAGCATGCCCAGCAGGCCGCCGGTCGGTCCGAAGCTCAGGAAGAACTGGGCCAGTTCGCGCCCGGTGCCGTAGCCGCCGGCGATGCACAGCGACTGGAAGATGAAGCCGGGGAGCAGGAAGCGCCGGAACCAGGTAAGCATCGCGCTAGGCTCGCTCGATCCGGGTGACGCGCTGGAAGCCCCGCGGCAGCTTGCGCCCGCGGTGGGCGCGCTCGCCGCGGAAGTGCTCCAGGTCCTTGATGCCCATGCGCAGAAAGCGCTGGCCGGCCCAGACCAGGATCTCGGCGGTTTCGGTCATCACCGCCATGCCCACCATGAACTCCTCGCCGGACTTCAGCCGCTTGGGCGGGATGTTGATCAGCTTGTTGCCCTTGCCCTTGGGCAGTTCCGGCACTTCTTCGAGCGGGAAGGCGAGCAGGTAGCCGTCGGACGAGGCGCACACGATGAGGCTGCCGGCCGGCGCGGTCACCAGCGCCGGCATGACCGGCTCGGCGCCGGCCGGCACCGACAGCAGGGCCTTGCCCGCCTTCATGCGGCTGTGCAGGTTGCCCAGTTCGGTGACGAAGCCGTAGCCGAAGGAACTGGCCAGGACGATCTTCTGCGCCGGGTCGCCGCACAGGGTCCAGAGGAATTGCTTGCCGGGCTCCAGGGTGAAACGGCTGGTCAGCGGGTCGCCGAGGCCGCGCGCCGAGGGCAGGCTGTGCGCGCTCAGGGAATAAGCCCGGCCGGCCGAATCGAGGAACACGGCCTGCTCGTTGCTGCGGCCGCAGGCGGCATGCTGGAACTCGTCGCCGGCCCGGTAGCCCAGCGAGGCCGGGTCGATGTCGTGACCCTTGGCGGCGCGCACCCAACCCGATTTCGACAGGATCACGGTGACCGGCTCGGAGGGCACCAGATCTTCCTCGCGCAGGGCCTGCGCGGCCCCGCGTTCGACCAGTTGCGAGCGGCGCTCGTCGCCGAAAGCCCCGGCGTCCGCCAGCAGTTCCTTCCTGATCAGGGTCTTCAGGCGCGCCGGCGAACCGAGGATGGTCTCGATTTCGGCGCGCTCGTCGGACAGCGCGTCCTGCTCGTCGCGGATTTTCATCTCCTCGAGCTTGGCCAGATGCCGCAGCTTCAGTTCGAGGATGGCTTCGGCCTGCGTGCCGGTCAGCTTGAAGCGCTCCATCAGCACCGGCTTGGGCTCGTCCTCGTGCCGGATGATGTAGATGACCTCGTCGATATTGAGGTAGGCCACCAGCAGGCCGTCGAGAATGTGCAAGCGGTCCACCACCTGGTCCAGGCGGTGGTTCAGGCGGCGCTTGACCGTGTCCATGCGGAAGGCCAGCCATTCCTTGAGCAGGTCGCGCAGGTTCAGCACCTGCGGCTTGCCGTTGACGCCGATGATGTTGAAGTTGACGCGATGGTTGCGCTCGAGGTCGGTGGTCGCGAACAGGTGCGCCATCAGCTGTTCGAGGTCAACGCGGTTGGAACGCGGCACGATGACCAGCCGCGTCGGGTTTTCGTGATCGGATTCGTCGCGCAGGTCCTCCACCAGCGGCAGCTTTTTGGCCTGCATCTGCTGGGCGATCTGTTCCAGCACCTTGGCCGGCGAAACCTGGTGGGGCAGGGCGGTGATGACGATCTCGCCGTTGTCGTTTTCCCACACCGCGCGCATCTTGACCGAGCCGGTGCCGGTTTCGTACATCTGCAGCAGCTCGGCGGCCGGCGTGATGATCTCGGCATCGGTCGGGAAATCCGGGCCCTTGACGTGCTCGCACAACTCGGCCACGGTCGCCTTGGGCTGATCCAGCAGGCGGATGCAGGCCGCCACCACTTCGCGCAGGTTGTGCGGCGGGATGTCCGTGGACATGCCGACCGCGATGCCGGTGCTGCCGTTCAGCAGCACGTTGGGCAGCCGCGCGGGCAGCATCGTGGGTTCCTGCAGTGTGCCGTCGAAATTGGGCGCCCACTCCACCGTGCCCATGCCCAGTTCGCTGAGCAGGGTGCGCGCGTAGGCGGTCAGCCGCGACTCGGTGTAACGCATCGCGGCGAAAGATTTCGGGTCGTCGGGCGAGCCGAAATTGCCCTGCCCGTCGATCAGCGGGTAGCGGTAGGAAAACGGCTGAGCCATCAGCACCATGGCCTCGTAACAGGCCGCGTCGCCGTGCGGATGGAACTTGCCGATGACGTCACCGACGGTGCGGGCGGATTTCTTGTGTTTCGAGGTCGCGCTCAGCCCCAGTTCGCTCATCGCGTAGACGATGCGGCGCTGCACGGGCTTGAGGCCGTCGCCGATATACGGCAGCGCCCGGTCCAGCACCACGTACATCGAGTAGTCGAGGTAGGCCTTCTCGGCGTAGTCCTTGAGCGGGATGCGTTCGTGGTCGGCAAAGGAGACGGTGATGTCAGTCATGGGGTTGGAACCATATCACGCGCCGTCAGGGCGCGGGCGCCACAGCAGCGGCCCGACCGACGCGGCAAAGAGCCCGAAGGCGGCGATCCACAGCGCCCCGGACAGGGTGATCCACAGCGCGTAATGCCCCGGATCCGACGCTACGCCGAGCGTGCGCGACAAGCCGGCCGCGATCAGCAGGCCCAGGAACAGCGCGGCCACCGCGGGCGGCTGATGCACGTTGCGCCCGGTGTGGCCGAGCGCAACGCGGGTCATCATGCTAAGGGTGATCAGACCGACGCCGCCGAGCGCAAACGTGTGCACGGCGAGCAGCGGCGACAGCGTGCCGGTCGCCACCAGGGCGCGCGCCAGGAAACCCAGCGCAATGGCGGCGTAGGCGAGGTACAGGCTCCACAACAGCGGTCTGCGCCAGATGCCCGGCGTGTGCCAGCCGGCCAGGCGCAGGCCGTTCAGCACGAACAGCAGCGCCGCGACCAGGGAGCCGGCCAGGCTGCCGGGGGCCAGCACCTCGGCCACGAGGAATAGTGCATAGAAGACGAAGCTGGCCACGTCGTTCCAGCGGGAGTTGCGCAATTCCACCTCGTAGCCGACGCCGCGCTCCGCGAAGAACGGGATCACGCGGCGGCCCATGAACAGCACCATGCCCAGCACGAGGTAGAAGCCGCCGTAAACGCCGCGCGCCACCCACTCGGGCGCGCCCGCCAGCGCGCCGAGGTAGAACGCCGCGTTGCCCGCCGCGAGCAGGGCGAGGACCAGCAACACCGGGGTCTGCCGCCGCTGCCGCACCTTGAGCACGGGCCGGGCGATCGCGATGAACAGCACCACGGCGAAGGCAAGGTCGGCGGCGGCCGCCGGCAGGAGCCACGCGGTGCCCGTCAGCATCATCACCCGCGCCGCCAGCCACAGCAGCAGCAGGCCGGCCAGCCCCGGGCCATGCAGCGTGTCCACGCCCGTCCAGTTCTGCGCCGCGGTCAGCAGGAATCCGGCGATCACGGCCATGGCGTAACCGTAGACCATCTCGTGCGCGTGCCATTGGAACAGCGTGATCCCGGCGAGGTCCGGCGCCAGGCCGAAGCGGTAGGCCGCGAGCCACACGATCATGGTGGCGATGGCAAACAGGCCGGCGCCCAGGAAAAACGGCCGGAAACCGCGGGACCAGAGCGGGTGCGGGCTGCCCATCCCGGCAGTCAGCCGCGGCCCCGCAGCAGCGGCCCGGTATCGAAGTAGACCCGGAAGTCCCGGATCCTGCCGCCGCCGATGCGCAGGATTTCGACGCCCTCGAGGACCACGCCGTTGACGGCTTCGAATTCCATCACGAGAGCGGCCGAGTCGCCGTCGAACAGGGCGCGTTTCAATTCCACCCGGGAAATGAACGGCGAGATGCCGGCGAGGTGGGCACGCACGGCGCTTTCGCCCTCGATGGGCTCCGGCAGCAGCGGGCTGCTGTAACTGACATCGTCGGCCAGCGGAACGATGCGGGCGTCGTCGCTGTTGATCGCCTCGATCAGCCGCGCAACCGCGTGTTGCATGTCATGGGTCGTGGTCATTCCTCGTCTCCCGCTCAGATCGTTGCCAGGTTGCCCTTGTCTTCCAGCCAGGCCTTGCGGTCGGGCGCTCGCTTCTTGGCCAGCAGCATGTCCATCAGGTTGTTGGTCGCGGCGTGGCTCTCGACGGTCAGCTGCACCAGCCGGCGGGTGTCGGGGTCGATCGTGCTCTCGCGCAGCTGCAGCGGATTCATCTCGCCGAGACCCTTGAAGCGGGTTTCCAGCACCTTGGCCTTTTTCTTTTCGGCCGCGATCCGTTCGTGGATGCCTTTGCGCTCCTCGTCGTCCAGTGCGTAATAGGTCTCCTTGCCGACGTCGATGCGGTACAGCGGCGGCATGGCCACGAACACGTGCCCGGTTTCCACCAGTGCCGTGAAGTGCTTCAGGAACAGCGCCGACAGCAGGGTGGCGATGTGCAGGCCGTCGGAGTCGGCGTCCGCCAGTATGACCACCTTGCCGTAACGCAGGCCGGAAATCTGGTTGGAGCCGGGGTCGACCCCGATCGCCACGGAGATGTCGTGCACTTCCTGGTTGCCCAGGACCGACTCGGAGTCCACCTCCCAGGTGTTCAGGATCTTGCCGCGCAGCGGCAGGATCGCCTGGTATTCGCGGTTGCGCGCCTGCTTCGCGGAGCCGCCGGCGGAGTCGCCCTCGACCAGGAACAGCTCGGTGGCCGACAGGTCCTGCGAGGTGCAGTCGGCCAGCTTGCCGGGCAGGGCCGGGCCCTGCGTGACCTTCTTGCGCACCACCTTGCGCGCCGATTTCATGCGCGTCTGCGCGTTGGCGATGGCCAGTTGCGCGATGGCCTCGCCGTCGCCGACGTGCTGGTTCAGCCACAGGCTGAAGGCGTCCTTGATGACGCCGGAGACGAAGGTCGCGCAGGCCCGGGAGGACAGGCGCTCCTTGGTCTGGCCGCTGAACTGCGGATCGGCCAGTTTGACCGACAGGATGAAGCCGATCTTCTCCCAGATGTCTTCCGGCGTGAGCCTGACCCCGCGCGGCAGCAGGTTGTGCAGTTCGCAGAATTCGCGCAGCGCTTCCACCAGGCCGGTGCGCAGGCCGTTGACGTGCGTGCCGCCCTGAGTGGTCGGGATCAGGTTGACATAGCTCTCCTGCAGCAGGCCGCCCTCCGGCAGCCAGCACAGCGCCCAGCTGACTTCGGAGTCGGTGCCCTTGAGCACGCCGCTGAAGGGTTCCTGGGGCAACCGCTCGAAGCCTTCCAGTTCGGTCTTCAGGTAATCGACCAGGCCGTCCTGGTAACACCACTCTTCCTTTTCGCCGGTCTTGTCGATGGTCAGGCTGACGTGCAGGCCGGGGCAGAGCACGGCCTTGGCTCGCAGCAGGTGCCGCAGCCGTTTCAGCGAAATGGTCGGTGAATCGAAGTAGTCCGGGTTGGGCCAGAAGCGGATGCGGGTCCCGGTATTGCGCTGGCCGACCGTGCCGACCTGCTTGAGCTCGGTTTGCTTTTCGCCGTCGGCGAACGACATGTGGTGCTCGAGGCCGTCGCGCTTGATCCACACCTCGAGCCGGCTGGACAGCGCGTTGACCACCGATACGCCGACGCCGTGCAGGCCGCCGGCGAACTGGTAGTTCTTGTCGGAGAACTTGCCGCCGGCGTGCAGCTTGGTGAGGATCAGCTCGACGCCGGGCATGCCCTGCTCGGGGTGGATGTCCACGGGCATGCCGCGGCCGTCGTCGGTGACCTCGACGGAGCCGTCGTCGTACGCCGTCACATCCACGCTGCGGGCATGGCCCGACAGCGCCTCGTCCACGCTGTTGTCGATGACCTCGGTTGCCAGGTGGTTGGGCCGCGAGGTGTCGGTGTACATGCCCGGCCGGCGCCTGACGGGCTCCAGCCCGGTCAGGACCTCGATGTCTTCGGCGCGGTATTGATTACTCATCCCCTGGGCTCATCCTCGGCTCATTCTGGGCTCATACCGCGGGCTCGACCCGGGCTGCTCCCGGCTTGCCTGCGGCGGGAGGATGTTCGGCTGTTTGCCGCCGGTTTTCAAGTAGCTTCTGCATGCCGTACAATGTCCTTCCAGAACTTGTACTCCAATATTGCTTTGGCTCCAATCACAAAAAGGGTTCTGGCATGGCATCTCTCGTTTTCGTCACCGGCGGCGTGGTTTCCTCCCTGGGCAAGGGGCTCTCGGCGGCCGCGCTGGCAGCCATACTGGAATCACGGGGCCTGAAGGTCACGCTGGTCAAGCTGGATCCCTACCTCAACGTCGACCCGGGCACGATGAGCCCGTTCCAGCACGGCGAGGTTTACGTCACCGGGGACGGCGCCGAGACCGACCTCGACCTGGGCCATTACGAGCGCTTCGTGCGCACGCGCATGGGCAAGCTCAACAACTGCACCACCGGCCGGATCTACAGCAACGTGATCGCCAAGGAGCGCCGTGGCGACTATCTCGGCGCCACCGTGCAGGTCATCCCGCACGTCACCGACGAGATCAAGGACTGGGTGCGGCGCGCCACCGAAGGCTACGACGTGGCGATGATCGAGATCGGCGGCACCGTCGGCGACATCGAGTCGCTGCCCTTTCTCGAGGCGATCCGCCAGCTGGGTGTGGAATATGGCCGGGCGGCCATGTACATGCACCTGACCCTGGTGCCCTTCCTGCGCGCCGCCAACGAGGTCAAGACCAAGCCCACGCAACATTCGGTGAAGGAATTGCGCTCCATCGGCATCCAGCCGGACGTGCTGCTGTGCCGTTCGGAGATCGAGCTGACCGAGGCCGAGCGCGAAAAGATCGCCTTGTTCACCAACGTGCCGAAAAAAGCCGTCATTACCGCGCTCGACGCCAAGAGCTGCATCTACCGGATTCCCCTGATGCTGCACGAGGAGGGCCTCGACGACATCGTCATCGAGCGTCTCGGGCTGCAGGACAAGGCCACCGGGCCGGCCAACCTGGACGACTGGCGCGAGGTGGTCGACCGCACAGTCAATACCCGCCACCAGGTCACCGTGGCCATGGTCGGCAAGTACGTCGAGCACCACGACGCCTACAAGTCGCTGACCGAGGCGATCACCCACGGCGGCCTGCGGCAGCGCATCAAGGTCGACATTCTGCGCGTCGAGTCCGAGGAGCTGGACGGCGGCGATCTGTCGCAAATTCTCGATGCCGACGCGATCCTGGTCCCCGGCGGCTTTGGCGAGCGTGGTTTCGAAGGCAAGGTGAATGCAATTCGCCACGCGCGCCAGAACCGTATTCCCTACCTGGGCATCTGCTACGGCATGCAGGCCGCGGTGGTGGAATTCGCGCGCAACGTGTGCGGGCTGGAAGGTGCCCACACCACCGAGATCGAGCCGCGCACGCCCCACCCGGTGATCGGCCTGATCACCGAGTGGCTGGACTCTTCGGGCAAGGTCGAGCGGCGCGACGAGGACTCCGACCTCGGCGGCACCATGCGCCTGGGCGGCCAGGACTGCCGGCTGCGCGAAGGCTCCCTGGCGCATCGGCTCTACGGGCGGCAGATCATCACCGAGCGGCACCGCCACCGCTTCGAATTCAACAACCGCTACCGCGACGTGCTGCAGAAACACGGCATGGTGCTGTCCGGCCTGTCGATGGACGAGATGCTGGTCGAAATCATCGAGCTGCCGGACCACCCCTGGTTCCTGGGTTGCCAGTTCCACCCGGAATTCACCTCCAGCCCGCGCGGCGGACACCCGCTGTTCACCGGCTTCATCGAGGCGGCGCTGCGGGCCCAGCAGAGCGAACTGCCGGCCGGAGTCGCGCGGCTGTGAAACTGTGCGGCTTCGAAGCCGGCCTGGAGCATCCCTTCTTCCTGATCGCGGGCCCCTGCGTCATCGAATCCGAACAGCTCGCGCTGGACACGGCCGGCCGGCTGAAGGAAATCTGCGCGCGGCTCGGCATACCGTTCATCTACAAGTCTTCGTTCGACAAGGCCAACCGCTCGTCGGGCGAGAGCTTCCGCGGGCCCGGCGTGGAGGAGGGCCTGCGCATCCTCGCGGAAGTGAAGCGGCAGATCGGCGTGCCGGTGCTGACCGACGTGCACGAGGACACCGACGTGCAGGCCGTGGCGTCCGTCGTGGACGTGCTGCAGACCCCGGCTTTCCTGTGCCGCCAGACCAATTTCATTCACCGCGTGGCCGCCGCGGGCGTGCCGGTCAACATCAAGAAGGGCCAGTTCCTCAGTCCCTGGGAGATGAAGAACGTGGTCGACAAGGCCCGCGCCACCGGCAACCGGCAGATCATGGTCTGCGAGCGCGGCGCCTCCTTCGGCTACAACAACCTGGTCTCGGACATGCGCTCGCTGGCGGTGATGCGCGAGACGGGTTGCCCGGTGGTGTTCGACGCCACCCACTCGGTGCAATTGCCGGGCGGGCAGGGCACCTCGTCCGGCGGCCAGCGGGAGTTCATCCCGGTGCTGGCGCGGGCGGCGATCGCGGTAGGCGTCGCCGGGCTGTTCATGGAAACCCACCCGGAGCCCGAGAAGGCGCTGAGCGACGGCCCGAACGCCTGGCCGCTGGGACGGATCGAGCGCCTGTTGACTACGCTCAAGGACATCGACACCATCGCCAAGCGACACTTGGCCACAGAAAACTGACAGCCGGCGCAGGGATCGCTTCGCGATCCGGCCGGCGACAAAGGACCTCAAATGACAAAGATCAAATCCCTGCACGCGCGGGAGATTCTCGATTCCCGCGGCAACCCCACGCTTGAAGCCGAAGTGCGGCTGGCTTCCGGAGCCTTCGGCCGGGCCGCCGTGCCCTCGGGCGCGTCCACCGGCTCACGCGAGGCGATCGAACTGCGCGACGGCGACCCCAAACGGTTCCTCGGGCGCGGCGTGCAAGGCGCGGTCAACAACGTCAACGGCACCATCGCCAGGGCCCTGGCCGGCTTCGACGTCGCCGACCAGGAAGTCCTGGACCGCCGGCTGATCGAACTGGACGGCAGCCCCAACAAGGGCCGGCTGGGCGCCAATGCGCTGCTGGGCGTGTCGCTGGCCGCCGCGCACGCGATGGCCGCCCACCGCGGCCAGGCGCTGTGGCAGCGCCTGGCTGAAATCGCCGGCACCGGCGAGACGCCGCAGCTGCCGGTGCCGATGATGAACATCATCAACGGCGGCGCCCACGCCGACAACAGCGTGGACATGCAGGAGTTCATGATCGTGCCTTGGGGACGCGAGTCGTTCGCCGAGGCGCTGCGCTGCGCCGTGGAGATTTTCCACACCCTGAAGTCGGTGCTGAAAAAGCGCGGCCTGAGCACGGCGGTCGGCGACGAGGGCGGTTTCGCTCCGGACCTGCCGTCCAACGAGGCGGCCATCGAAGTGATCCTCGAAGCCATCGAGAAGTCCGGTTATCGCGCCGGCCAGGACGTCAGCCTGGCGCTGGACACGGCGTCCTCGGAGTTCTTTCGCGACGGCCGCTATCACCTCGAGTCCGAAGGCAAGTCGTACGAGCCGGACGCCTTCGCCGAGTACCTGGCCGGCTGGGTGCGCCAGTACCCCATCGTCAGCGTCGAGGACGGCATGGCCGAGGACGACTGGGATGGCTGGGCCACCCTGACCCGGCTGGTCGGCGACCGCTGCCAGCTGGTCGGCGACGATCTGTACGTGACCAACACGGAAATCTTCCGTCGCGGCATCGAGCTGGGCATCACCAACTCCATCCTGATCAAGCTCAACCAGATCGGCACCCTGACCGAAACGCTGGAGGCCATCGCGATGGCCAAGGCGGCCGGTTACAGCGCGGTGATCTCGCACCGCTCCGGCGAGACCGAGGACACCACCATCGCCGACCTCGCGGTCGCCACCACGGCCACCCAGATCAAGACCGGCTCGCTGTGCCGTTCGGACCGTGTCGCCAAGTACAACCAGCTGTTGCGCATCGAGGAGGCGCTCGGCCCGCGCGGCAGTTTCGCCGGTCGCGGCGCCTTCTCGCACATCCGCAACTGGAGCTGACGCCGGCCCGTGCGCGCCCTGCTCGCCATCCTCCTCCTGGTCCTGTTGGCGCTGCAGTTCAAGATGTGGTTCGGCGAAGGCGGATTCCGCGACGTGCAGCGCCTGGCGCAGCGCGTGGAAGAGCAGGCGCAGGAAAACGAGGTGCTGGCGCAGCGCAACCGCGAACTGCAGGCGGAGGTGGAGGACCTCCGCCAGGGACTGGAAGCCATCGAGGAACGGGCGCGCAGCGAATTGGGCATGATCAAGCAAAACGAGGAGTTCTACCAGGTCGTCCCCGCGCCGGAACCCGTGCCGGAGCAGGGTGAGGAGCAGGAGCCATGAGCGCGAGGATCCATGCGCTGATCCCCGCGGCCGGCTACAGCGTGCGCTTCGGCGGCACCACGCTCAAGCAATACGCCCACCTGCTGGGCAGCCCGGTCATCGCCCACAGCATCGATGCGGTGAGCCGCCACCCGGCGGTCGCCGCGGTGACGGTGGCGCTGGCGCCGGACGACGGCATTTTCGACGAACTCGTCCGGCCGCATTACGCCGCTGTGCGCACGGTGACCGGCGGCGACAGCAGGGCCCGCAGCGTGATGAACGGCCTGGCCGCCATCCTCTACCACGACCCGGCCTGCGAGTGGGTGCTGGTGCACGACGCCGCCCGGCCCTGCCTGCGCGCGGCCACGCTCGGGCGCCTGGTGGACGCCGGGCTGCGCAGTGCCCAGGGGGCGATCCTGGCCGTGCCGGTGCATGACACGCTGAAGCGGGCGGACGACGCCGGCCGCATCGAGTCCACGGTCGACCGCTCGTGCTACTGGGCGGCGCAGACCCCGCAGATGTTCCGCATCCGCGAACTGGCCGTCCATCTCGCCGCCGCGCTCGCCGCCGGCGAGTGCCCGACCGATGAAGCCGCGGCGATGGAGCGGGCCGGAGCGCACCCGCTGCTGGTGATGGGCGATCGCAGCAACATCAAGATCACCGGGCCGGAAGACCTCGCGCTGGCGCAGTTCATCCTGCAGCAACAGTCACTGGATGGTTGAGTCTATGACAAAAATTGGGCAGCTCCCCGGCGAAATCCGCGTCGGCCAGGGCCTGGACGTGCACGCCTTCGGACCGGGCGATCACGTGGTCCTGGGGGGTGTCCGCATCGCGCACGACCGCGGCCTGCTGGCCCATTCCGACGGCGACGTGGCCTTGCACGCCCTCTGCGACGCCTTGCTGGGAGCCGCGGCGCTGGGGGACATCGGGCAGCACTTTCCGCCGGGCGACGAGCGCTGGCGCGGCGCCGACAGCCGCCGCCTGCTGACGGCCGTGCTCGACCTGCTGGCCCAGCGGGGCTGGCGGCCGGTCAATGTCGATATCACCGTGGCCTGCGAGGCGCCGCGGCTGGCGCCGCACGTGCCGGCGATGCGCGAAACCATCGCGGGACTGCTGGGCGGCGCGGCCGACGCGGTTTCCGTCAAGGCGACGACCACTGAAAAGCTGGGGTTCTGCGGCCGGGGCGAAGGCATCGCCGCGCTCGCCGTGGCCCTGATCCGGCGCGGCTGAAGCGGAGGAATCATGAGCACCTACCGCCTCAAGGGCGCTTCCGGCGCCGTCATCAACCAGTCCTTCACGCTGGGCGCGCGCACCGTGATCGGGCGCGCCGACGATTGCGATCTTCGCCTGCAGCAGGACGGCGTGGCCGCGCGCCACGCCGAGATCAGCCAGACCGAGGACGGCCTGATCCTGAGCCGGCTGGATCCGGCCGGCGAAGTGTTGCTGAACGGTCAGCCGGTCGAACGCGCCAGCCTGTCCAGCGGCGACGAAATCCGCATTGCCAATTGCCGCTTCGTGCTGCAGGCGCCGGGCCTGCGGCCGCAGAAGGTGCTGACCCCGGCCGCCGCTCGGCCAAGGCGCCGCTACCTGCCCTGGCTGATCGTCGCGGGCTTGCTGGCGGCGGCGGCTGCGGCCTGGTACGCGGGCTGGCTGCCGCCCCTGTAGGACCGAACTTTGTTCGGGACTGGATGCCGGATTTCCCGAACAACGTTCGGTCCTACCGTTTGTTGAAGGTCGGAACTCCGCCGGCCGTGACCAGCCCATACCGCTGCAGCCAGGCCCACGCATCCGCGGCGTCCTGTTCGAACCACGCCCGCGCGGAGCCGAGGCGGAAGCTGTAGCCCCAGGCATCCATGTCCGCCATCATCCGCTCCCGGCCGTATCCCGGCAGCAGCCCGGCCAGCAGGATTTGCAGGTAACAAACGGCGTTTTCCTCGTCATAGTCGCCGCCGGCGTCGGTGTCCAGGCCGCTGCGACGGGACGCGTCCATGCAGATGTAATGGCAGGCTTCGTGCAGGATCGAGTGCAGCGGCGTGTCGCCGCGCAGCACCACGCTGTCGCCGAGCAGGCCCGCTTCCTCGTCGCCCCAGAACGATCCCGGAATGGGCGCCTGCTCCGGCGAGCGGCGGATCGACAACCCGAAACGCGCCAGCAGGGCCGTCAGCGCGGCGGTGTCGCCGTCGCGGTAGCGCACAACGGAATTGGCCGCGGGTTCGGCGGGGGAGCTCATGGGCGGGACGTCGTCAATCTGTGCGCTATGGCGGTCGGCGGTCTGCGTTAATATTAGCCCATCCCACGACCGGGTATCCGCATTACAGCGATGGAACTCCCAGACCACAGGCACCGGCCCATTGATCTGCTGCGCTATGCGGGGCTGTTCACCTGGCTGTGCGCGGCCATTCCGCTGGTGCTGATGCGCGTGTGGTACGTGGAACCACTCGAGCACGAACAGTATATCGCCTGGTGGATACTCCACCTGGTCTTCGGCTTCACCTACTGGAACCAGGTCCGCGCGCTGCCGGTTCGCACCGGCCTGGCCCATCGGCTGCTGATCGTCTCCGTGCTCACCGTCAGCGCCCTGGGCGTCAGCGTGACGGCGGAAACCTCGCTGGGCGGCATCCTGTTGCTGATCGTGGCCGGCATTTTGCCCTGGATCCTGTCGCTGGCGGGCGCCGTCGCCTGGCTGGTGGGCCAGAACGTGTTGCTGGTGCTGGCAATCAACAACATCCCGGACATCGCGCTGAGCGACGCGCTGCTGACGGGCGGTCTGTTTCTCGGCATTTCCCTGTTCGCCTTCATGACCGGCATCGTGGCCTTGCAGCAACACGCCGCGCGCGACGAACTGCGCAAGGTGAACTCGGAACTGCGCGCCACCCAGGCCCTGCTGGCCGACAACACGCGCATCGCGGAGCGCGTGCGCATCGCCCGCGACCTGCATGACCTGGTCGGCCATCACCTGACGGCGCTGACCCTCAACCTGGAAGTGGCCACCCACCTGTGCGAGGGCAAGGCCCTGGAGCATGTGCAACAGGCCCACTCGCTGGCCAAGCTGCTGCTGGCCGACGTGCGCGAAGTGGTCAGCGAGATGCGCGAGGACGACACGGTGGACCTGGCGGCGGCGTTGCGCACCCTGGCCGGCGGCACGCCCGAGCCGCGTATTCACCTCGACCTGCCGTCCGGGCTGGCGCACACTGACCCGTTGCGCGCCCAGGTGCTGCTGCGTTGCACGCAGGAGATGATCACCAACAGCGTGCGCCACGCGCAGGCGAGCAACCTGTGGATCCGTCTGGTGCAGGACGAGAACGGCCTCGCCCTGACCGCGCGCGACGACGGCCGCGGCGCGGCCCGGTTCGCGCCGGGCAACGGCCTCAACGGCATGGCCGAGCGGCTGCGGCAGCTGGGCGGTGAGCTGAAAATCGAAACGAGCCCCGGCGCGGGCTTTACGCTGCGGGCGTCGATACCGCAGGAGGGAAGAACATGATCAAGGTGATGTTGGTGGACGACCAGAACCTGGTGCGCAAAGGCGTGCGCAGCCTGCTGGAACTCTCGCAGGAAATCGAGGTGATTGCCGAGGCGGCCGACGGCGCCGAGGCCATCCGCATGATCCCGGAGGCGCAGCCGGACGTGGTGCTGCTCGACATGCGCATGCCCGGCCTGTCCGGGCTGGACGTGCTGCGCGAACTCGGCGGCAGGGACGCGTTGCCGCCGACCATCATCCTGACCACTTTCGACGACGACGAACTGGTGCTCGCGGGGATCCAGTCGGGCGCCCGCGGCTACCTGCTGAAAGACGTGGCCCTGGCCGACCTGGTCAACGCCATCAAGACAGTGGCGGAAGGCGGCTCCATCGTCAAGCCCGCCGTCACCCAGCGCCTGCTGAAGGGACTGGCCAACCTGCACAACGAGTTTTCCAGCCTGGACAAACCCGACCCGCTGACCGAGCGCGAAACCGAAATCCTGCGCCTGATGGCGGGAGGCTACAGCAACAAGGAGATCGCCAACTCATTGGGCGTCGCGGAGGGTACCGTCAAGAACCACGTCTCGAACATACTCTCCAAGATGGGGGTGCGCGATCGCACGCGCGCGGTGCTGAAGGCCTTCGAACTGGGGCAGATATAAATGAAGGAGGTCGCTGTCGGCCGCAAGCGGCCTCCCACAGCAAGCGGGCCTCCCACAGCATTGCGTTCTAACCCGCTTTGTCTAAGCGGTCGAACTGGCGTTTCAGCTCTTCCTTGCTGTCGGTGACGATGCGCTCGAGCGTTTCGACCCGCGCGCGCAGGTCGCTGTCCAGGGCATCCAGCCGGCGGTTCAGCGCCTCCAGGGCCTCGCGGCTCGGGGCGGACTGCCGTGCCCTGAGGTGGTGTCTCCAGGCCTCGCCGGCGACCGCGGCCAGCACGATCAGCACAATGGCCGTCCACATGTTCATGCAGTGCGTCTCCTCTGAGCGTCTGCAGCAACTTTGCGATTCTCCCGCTCAGCTTACCAGTGACATTAGTCATGCAGGTCGCCCTTGAAATCGGGGCGGCGCGGCCTGAGATTGCCGCACGAAAGCAATGCGGGACAGCTTTTCGAGGGAAGCACATGGGAGTTTTGCAGATCGAGGCGAGACAGCTGAGCAAGCACTACGGCAATCTCGTCGCAGTAGACGAACTGAGTTTCGAAGTCGGGGCCGGCGAGGTGCTGGGCTTCCTCGGGCCGAACGGGGCCGGAAAATCCACCACCATGAAGATGCTGACGGGCTTCCTCGCGCCCACCTCGGGCACGGCGCTGATCAACGGGCATGACATCGTCGACGATTCGCTGGCCGCGCGGCGCTGCATCGGCTACTTGCCGGAAGGAGCGCCCAGCTACGGCGAAATGGGCGTCAGGGCCTTCCTGCAGTTCGTCGCGCGGGCCCGCGGCTTCGAGGGCAGGAAGGCCGCCGCGGCGGCCGCGGGCGCCATCGAGCGCCTCAACCTGGACGGCGTCACCGAGCAGCCGATCGAAACCCTGTCCAAGGGGTTCAAGCGCCGGGTCGGCCTGGCCCAGGCGATCATCCACGACCCGCAGGTTCTGATCATGGACGAGCCGACCGACGGCCTGGATCCGAACCAGAAGCACGAGGTCCGGCGGCTGATCCGCGAGATGTCGAAAGACAAGATCATCGTGATTTCGACGCACCTGCTGGAAGAGGTCCAGGCCCTGTGCAACCGGGCCATGATCATCTCCGGCGGCCGCCTGCTGGTCGACGACACGCCGGCCGGCCTGATCGCGCGCTCGCGCTACCACGAGGCGGTCACGCTGGTGGTGGAGCAGCCGGAGCGCGTGGCCAGCGTGCTCAGCGAACTGCCCGAAGCGCGCAAGGTCGAGCTCCGGGAAGGCGAGCTCACGGTATTCCCGGCGCCCGGCCGCCGCCTGTTCGAGGTGATCGCGGACGCCGTTCGCGCCAACGGCTGGGCCGTCAGCGAACTGCGGCTGGAGGCGGGCCGGCTGGACGAAGTGTTCCGTCAGATTACGCGCCAGGAGGTGTCCTGATGAGGCGAGTCGCCGGTCCTGTGCTCAACGTCATGCGCCGTGAACTCGCGGGCTATTTCTCGACGCCCGTGGCCTGGGTGTTCATCGTCATTTTCCTGGTCATGGCGGGCGTGTTCGCGTTCTATATCGGGGCTTTCTACGACCGGGGCATTGCCGACCTCGATCCCTTTTTCACTTTCCACCCCTGGCTCTACCTGTTCCTGGTGCCGGCCATCGCCATGCGGTTGTGGGCGGAAGAGCGGCGCTCGGGGACGGTCGAGCTGCTGCTGACCCTGCCGCTGACGGCCTGGCAGGCGGTGCTGGGTAAATTTCTGGCCGCCTGGCTGTTCATCGGCCTGGCCCTGCTGCTGACCTTTCCGGTCTGGCTGACGGTCAATTACCTGGGTGCGCCCGACAACGGCGTGATCGTCGCGGGCTATGTCGGCAGCTGGCTGATGGCAGGCGGGTTCCTGGCCATTGGCTCGTGCATGTCGGCGTTGACGCGCAACCAGGTGGTGGCGTTCATCCTCTCGGTGGTGGTCTGCTTCGGTTTCCTGCTGAGCGGACTGCCGATGGTCACGGACCTGTTCTCGGGCTGGGCGCCGCAGGCGCTGCTGGACACGATTGCAGATTTCAGTTTCCTGGCTCACTTCGCGACGATCTCGCGCGGCGTGATCGACTTGCGCGATCTCGTCTATTTTGCGCTGGTGATCACGTTCTGGCTGCTGGCGAACACCATCGTGCTGGAAATGAAGAAGGCGAGCTGAGGGCCAGAACGGGTAGAGAAGATCCATGCAGAGAAGCTACATGCAAAAGAAAGCCATCTATTCGCTGGGTTCCCTGGTCCTGCTGCTGGTGCTGTTCGTCGCGTTGAGCATGCTGTCGTCCGGCCTGCTGCGCGGCCTGCGCTTCGACCTCACGGAGGACAAGCTGTTTACCCTCAGCGAGGGCACGCGGAACGTGCTCGCCGGATTGCAGGAGCCGGTCACGCTCTACTTTTACTTCTCCCAGGAGGCCAGCCGCGACATTCCGCCGCTGCGCAGCTACGCGAAACGCGTCGACGAATTGCTGCAAGAGTTCGTCAACCAAAGCGGCGGCGCGCTGACGTTGCGACGCATTGACCCGGAACCTTTCTCGGAGGAAGAGGACGAGGCGGCGGCGCTGGGCCTGCAAGCCGCCCCCGTGGACAGCGCCGGCACGACGCTGTACCTGGGCCTGGCGGCCAGCAACTCCCTGGACGACACGCAAGTGATGCCGTTCCTGCAGCCGTCGAAGGAGAAGTTCCTCGAATACGACCTGGCGAAGATGATTTCCTCGTTGGGCAACCCCGAGCGCAAGAAGCTCGGACTGTTGTCGTCCCTGCCGATGCAGGCCGGCTTCGACCCGGCCACGCAGGCCATGCGGCCGGCCTGGGCGCTCTACGAGCAGCTCGGGCAGATGTTCGAGATCGAGCCGATCGACGCGCAGGCCGCCGAACTGCCGGTGGATCTGGACTTGCTGCTGCTGGTGCACCCCAGGGACCTGGATCCGGGCCTGCTCTACTCGATCGAGCAGTTCGTGCTCGGCGGCGGTCGCCTGGTCGCGTTTCTCGACCCCTTCGCCGAGGCCGACCCGGGCGATCCCAACGACCCCATGGCCAGGATGCAGGCGGGCAGCTCCTCCGACCTGGGCGGCCTGCTGGAGGCCTGGGGCGTGGCCTTCGATGCTTCGCGCGCGGTCGGCGACCTGCAGTTCGGCATCGGCAGCGGTCCGAACCGGCACATCGGCATTCTCTCGGTTCCGGCCGAGGGCATGAACGCGGGCGATATCGTCAGCGCCGACCTCGAGGTGGTGAACCTGTCGTCCACCGGGTGGTTCGAGGCGCTGCATGAACCTGGGGAAGGCACTGCAACGCCGGCGGACGTGCCGAAACTGGACGTGCTGCTGCAGAGCAGCGAGAACGCGGCACCGCTGGACACTTCCCGCTTCCGCTTCCTCGCCAGCCCCTCCGACCTGCTGGACGGCTTCAATCCCACCGGCGAGCGTTATGCGCTGGCCGTGCGCGTTTCCGGCCCGGCCAAAGCCTCGATGGAGGCGCCCGAAGGCTTCGCCGACACGCACCGGGGCGCCGCCGGCGCGGAAGGCATCAACCTGCTGCTGTTCGCCGACACGGACATGCTGACCGACCGGCTGTGGGTGCAGCGGCAGGCATTTTTCGGTCAGGACGTGCTGTCGGCATTCGCCGACAACGGCTCGCTGGCGGTCAACGCGGTCGACAATATGCTGGGCAATCGCGACCTGATCAGCATTCGCACGCGCGCCAACTCCGCGCGGCCCTTCGAGCGGGTGGACGAGCTGCGCGTCGCCGCCGAACGGGCGTACCGGGACACCGAGGAGCGACTGCAGCTGGAACTGGAGGAAACCGAGCGTCGGCTCGGCGACCTGCAGGCCGCCAAGGGCGAGGGCGAGCTGACCATCATCAGCGAGGAGCAGCAGGCCGAGATTCAGCGTTTCATGGATCGCCGCCTGGAGATTCGCCGCGAATTGCGCCAGGTCCAGCATGACCTGCAGCGCGACATCGACAACCTGGGCACCCGGCTCAAGCTGGCCAACATCGCCCTGATGCCGGTAATCGTGCTGCTGGTGGCGCTGGTCTACGACATGCGCCGCCGCCGTCGTCAGGACCGCGCGGGCGCCGGGACCCGCGCCAATGCCGGGCATGCGGCCCGGACGGGAGCCGGAACGAAGGAGGGCGAGGCGAAATGAGCCGCAAACACTTCTCCTGGCTGTTGATCATCACGCTGGTGGTCGCCGCCGCGGTGCTGCTGGTGCCCGGCAAGACGGGCCGGGAGGCCGGAGTCGAAAAAACGGCGCTGCTGCCCGATCTGCAGCTGCGGGTCAACGATCTGGACCAGGTGCGCTTCGTCGGCGCCGGTGACGCGGTCATCGCGACGCTGCGGCGCGCCGGCGACCACTGGCAGGTGGAAGAGCTGCACGGCTACCGGGCCGACTGGGACCGTCTCAGGGCCTTGCTCGCCGACCTCGCGCAGGCCGAGGTCGTCGAGGCCAAGACCGCCAAGCCCGAATACTACGACCGCCTCGGCGTCGAGGACGTCAGCGCGGCGTCCGCGAGCGGCGTGCGCGTCGAGTTTTCCGAGGCCAGCGGCGTGCCGGCCGTGATCATCGGCAAGCGCGCGCAGGGGCGCGAGGGCCGCTACGCGCGCGTGCAGGGCGCGACGGCGAGCGCCTTGCTCGACCGCGATCTGGACCTGCCCGCGGCGCGGGAAGACTGGCTCGAGAAGACCATCGTCGACATTGCCGACGCCGAGGCGGTCGAGTTCGACATCCGGCACGCCGACGGCGAGCGCATCGTGGCGCGAAAGGCGTCCGCGGACGACGAGAATTTCGTTCTGCAGGACATCCCGGCCGGCCGCACGGTCCGCTCGGCCTGGGCGGTGGATGCGCTGGCCGGCAGCCTGTCCGCGCTGAACCTGGAGGCGGTGGCCCCGGCAAGTGAAATCGACTGGAACGAGGCGGTCCGCTTCGGCCTGGTCACCGCCGACGGCCTGCGGCTCGATGTCGAACTGGTGCAGCGCGCGCCGGCGGAAGACGGGGTTGCGGCGGAAGGCCAGCAGGCGGCGGCCGAGCATTGGATTCGCCTGCAGGCCGGACTGTACCAGACCGCCGTGGACAGCGCGGTCGAAGTCGCCGACGCCGCGGGCGAGCCGGCGGAAGATGCGCCTGCCGAGGCGGTTGGCGCGCCCGCGGACGCGACAGAGCGAGCGGCAGAGATCAACGGCCGGGTGACGGGCTGGGCGTACCGCATTCCCGAGCACAAGTACGAATCGATGACCAGGCGCATGGAAGACCTGCTGCAGGTACCGGACCAACCCGGCACGTGAAATTGACCTTGGTCGTACTTTCGGCGACAAAATTTGGCGCAATAGCCCGCAAGGTTTATAGTTGGCGAATGTTAAACGGTGCCCTTACGGCGCCGGAACGCTAACCTGCATCGGGGGTTCTATGTCCAGATCAGTTCGGTCCATCCAACGCGTCCTGTCATTCTCCGTTCTCGCGCTTGCCGGGGCGCTGCCGACGCAGTCCGCAGTGGCCGCGGAATTTGATTTGCCGGGCCTCGGCGACACCGTGACGGTCTACGAGGACCAGTACGGCATCCCGACGATCAAGGGTAAATCAGAGGAGGACGTGGTCTTCGTGCAGGGCTACATCCACGCCCGCGACCGCTTCTTCCAGATGGACTATTTTCGCAAGGTGGCGCAGGGGCGACTGGCTGAAATGGTCGGCAGCCCCGCGCTGCCCAACGACGTGCAGTTGCGCACCCTCGGCCTGGCCCGGGCCGCCCTGCTCGGCTGGCAGGCCACGGACGCCAAGTCCAAGGGCTTGCTGCAGGCCTATGCGAATGGTGTGAACGCGTGGCTGCAGTCCAATCCGCTGCCGCCGGAATATGGCGGGCTGGAGATCACGCGGGTAGATCCCTGGACGCCCCACGACGCGCTGAGTTTCTTCAAGCTGGTCGCCTGGGACCTGTCGTGGGACCTCGATATCGATCTGACCGTCAAGCTGGGCACCTACCAGGGCTATGGCGCGGCGCTCGGTTTCAACGGTACGGCGCTGTTTTTCGAAGACACTCACCGCATCCAACCTGCGGACGACCGGGTTTCGGTGCCTGGCTTCCTCGGCAGCATCGGCGGGGTCGGGCAGTCCGAATCCCGGCTGGAATCCGGGGCCGCGACCGGGAAGGATCTCGTTCAAACCGTGGCGGACATGGAGCCGATTTCGGACACCACGCTGGAACTGGCCGTCGACGTATTCGAGAAATTCGCGCAGTCGCCCCTGCTCCGGGAGAGCATGCAGACTTTCGACGGCAGCAAGGGCAGCAACGAATGGGCCATCAGTGGTTCGCTCACCGAAAGCGGCTATCCCCTGGTCGCCAACGATCCGCACCTGTCGCTGAACACGCCGGCGACCTTCCACGAATCCAACCTGGTCTTCGATCTCGGCGAGGACGCCTACGCCGTTTCCGGCATCCAATTCCCCGGCGCGTTCGGCCTCATCCAGGGCTGCAACGACCGGGTCTGCTGGGGCAGCACGGTGAACCCACTGGACGTGTCCGACGTGTTCCTCGACGACGTGCTGCGCAACGCTCTGACCCTGCCCACCCACACGGTACACAGCGGCAATCCGGAGCCGTTGCAGCACATCTATCAGAGCTTCTTCGTCAACGTGATCGGCGACGGCACGCCCGATAACCTGACGCGCGCCAATATCGGCATCAATGCGGGCGGCATCAGCTTCGTGGCGCCGCGGCGCAATAACGGCCCGATCCTCGGCTTCAGCGGCGGCAAGGCCTTGATCAACCAGTACACCGGCTGGAGCGCGACCAACGATGCCAGGTTTGTCTATGAGATGAACCGGGCGGGCAACCTGGACGAGTTCAAGGCCGCGTTGCAGTTTTTCGACGTGGGTTCGCAGAACTGGATTTACGGCGACGTGGACGGCAACATCGCCTACCTGACGAGCTGCGAGGTTCCGATCCGCGCCGACCTCGCGGCGGGCACGCTGGCCGGCAACGTGCCGCCGTTCGTGATTCGCGACGGCACGGGCGCGCTCAACCACGAGTGGCTGCCGGTCGCCAATCCGCAGCCCCAGCAGGCCGTGCCCTTCGAAATCCTGCCCTACGAGGAGATGCCGCAGGTGGTGAACCCCGAGGCGGGCTTCGTCTCCAATGGCAACAACGATCCCATCGGCGTGAGCCTGGACAACAACCCCTTCAACCAGTTGCGGCCGGGCGGCAACGGGCTGTACTACCTGAATTTCGGCTATAACGACCTGCGCAAGGGTCGCATCGACCGGGAGCTGGAGGCGCTGATCGCCTCCGGCGAGCCGATTACGCCAGCACACATGATGGCGCTGCAGGCCAACAATCAGCCGCTCGACGCCGAGCTGATCCTGCCGACCCTGCTGGGGGTGATGGCGCAGGTTCCGATGGTGTCCGGGTCGCCCATGGCCGAGGCCGTGGAACTGCTGTCCGGCTGGGATTACAGCACCCCGACCGGCATCGCCGAGGGCTGGGATCCGGGCGATGACCCTGACTTGGCCGTCGAGCCCGACGAGAGCGAGCGGCACAACGCCGCGGCCGCCACGGTATTCGCCGTCTGGCGCTCGATGCTGATCCACAACACCATCGACGCAACGCTGACTGCGGTGGGCCTCGGAGCCTACCTGCCGGACAGCAGCTCGGCGAACCGCGCCTTCATCTGGCACCTGCTGAACTACGGCACCCGCGGCGGCGTGGGCGCCTCCGGCATCAATTTCTTCTCGGCCGGCCTGGCGCCGACCGTCGCCGGCAGTCTGCAGCAGGCGCTGGACCTGCTCGCCTCCGACGAGTTCGCCCCGGCCTTTGCCAACTCCACCGACGTGATGGACTATGCTTGGGGCAAGCTGCACCGCATCGTCTTTGCCCACCCGCTCGGGGTAGATCCGCTGAACATTCCGAACGGCGGCGGCTTCACGGACCTCGGCCCCGGGCTGCCCGGTCTGGCCCGGTCCGGCGCCTTCGAGGTGGTGGACGACTCGGATGCCAGCCCGCGTGCGAAAACGCTCAACGGCTTCATGTTCGCCGGCGGCCCGAATCGCCGCTTCGTCGGCGAAATGACGCCGGACGGCGTGGTCGGTTACCAGGTCCTGCCCGGCGGCCAGAGCGGTGTCTTCTACCACCCCAACTACGCCAGCCAGCTGCCGCTGTGGCTGACCAACAACTACCACGACCTGGCGGTCGGGGCGGCTGCCGGCCAGGCCGCCGCTGTGCTGACCCACACCTTCAACCCGGCGCAGTGAGCGGCATCGTGTGAAGCCGGCTGTAACCACAGGCAGTGCACGGAGGCGGCCTTGAGCCGCCTCCGTTATAACCGGGACCAGGCCGTGGCGCACCTGCGCTCGGCCTGCGCCAGGCTGGGCGCGGCCATCGACCGGCTGGGTCCGTTCAAGCTCAGGGTCGCGGGTCCGCCGGACCTGTTCGAGGCGCTGGCCCAGTCGATCGTTTACCAGCAGCTGTCGGGCAAGGCGGCGGCGACCATATACGGCCGCTTCAGCGGGCTGTTCCAGGGCCGCCGGCCGGTGGCGGCGGAGTGCCTCGGCCTGGGCTACGACCCCCTGCGCGGCGTGGGTCTGTCGCACAACAAGTCACTGGCGGTGCTCGACCTCGCCGCGAAGACCGGCGACGGCACGCTGCCCTCCATGCGCATGATCTATCGCCTTGACGATCAGGCCGTGATCGAGAGGCTGTGCCAGGTGCGCGGCATCGGCGCCTGGACCGCGCAGATGTTCCTGATATTCGACCTCGGTCGGCCCGACGTGATGCCGGCGACCGACCTCGGCGTGCAAAAGGGGGTGCAGGCGGTCTACGGCATGCGCAAACTGCCGGCGCCCGACGAGGTGCTGCGCAAGACCGGCCACTTGGCGCCCTTCCGCTCGGCAGCCAGCTGGTATTTCTGGCGCGCCGTCGACACCCGGTTGATGGCATGAATCTACTGGAACGATTTGTACTGCAGCACCTGCAGCTGACCCTGCTGCGGGCCGAGGTGCTCAAGGTCATAAAAGACCCGGGAACCCAGGAAGCCAAGGTGGAACTGAACCTCTCGCCGCGGCTGATCCAGGCGGACAGCGGCGACAAACTGCCCGCGTATCTGGTCAGCGCGCGCCTGCACTGCAGGTCGGGCGCCGAGGGCAGGAAGGACCCGGCGTTCAAGGCGCAGGTCGGTTTCGACGCGGTCTATCAGCAGGTCAGCGGCGAGCCGATGGATATCGCGGAGTTCACGGCCAATCACCCCAGCCTGACCCGTCAGCTGTATCCGCTTCTGCAGCAGGAGTTGCGGGCCCTGATGGCCCGCGTCGGGCTGGAGCAGATCCGCCTGCCGTTCGACCTGGCGGCGCAGGTGCACTCAGCGGGCGGCGACACCGTCAAGGTATCGGGCGCCGTGCACTGAGCCGTGCAATGAACCGGGCCCCGGGCTCAGTAGCCGCCGCTCGCCTTCAGCGCTTTCAGCGCGGCGTCGCATTTCTGCTTGGTGAGGTAGCAGGGATTGCCGATCTGGCCGCGGTCGTTGACGCTGAGCGTTTCCTTGCCGTTCTCTTCCTTGGTCACCGCCAGCAGTTCTTCGGGCCGAAACGCCTGCAACTGGTAGACGCAAGCCTGCCAGCCCGAACCCTCGGGCAAAGGCACGACCAGGATGGCGTCGTCGCCATAACGGCACTTGGCATAGTCGACGTACTTCGTTTCGCCGGCCTTGTATTCACAGGCCATCGCCGAACCCATGCCGGCGGCCAGCAGTCCTGCAAAAGCCACCGCCAAGACGCTGTTTTTCATCTCCATCCTCCACGTGGCGGATGCCCACAAGCGAACTCAGGCCGCCGCCCACGCATACAGTGAACCATACCCGGGCGGCCGGCAGCATGATGTGCATCAAAAATTCCGGACAATGCACTTTTTATCCGAACGATTCCCGCCAGGCCCAGTGCCAGGGCTCGTAGGCGACGCCGTGCGGGTTGCCGCGCGGGTAGGACAGGTAGAAGCCGAACTCCGCCGCGCGGCGGCCGAGCCAGGCGTAGGCCGCGCTGTGCTCGAATTCCTCTTCGAGGACGGGATAACCCGGCGTGGTCAGGTCGACCGCGCGGCCGCTGTGGTGCTCGCTGTAGCCGGGCGCGGCGGAAACCCGCAGGATGTCGTCGATGGATTGCCCCTGGTCCAGCTTGCGGCGCAGGATGCCCGCCTGGTAGTCGACCGGGCGGAACGCCGAAACCAGCTGCAGTTCGACCCCGTCGGCCGCAGCGGCGGCCGCCATCGCCCGCCAGGCCGCGGCCGCGGGCGGCAGCAGGCGTTGGTTCCGCTGGTAGATGTCGGGGCCCACCGAGACGAGCCTGCGCGCTTCCGGCTGCAGTGGCAGCCCGCGCAGCCGCGCATACGCGGTCGGAATGCCCAGATCCTGGTGCAGCCGCGCGATCCGCCGGGTAAAGCGCTTGTTCCGCAGGTAGGAGAGAAGGACGGTCATGCTCCTGTCATTCGGCCGTGCTAAATAGTACACGGAAACCGTGCCGGGAAGCCTCCCGGAGCGTACTGTAACAAAACTGTCACATAGGCCCCTTAGCATGCACCCATGGAAGCGGTCCCGACGGCCAGCGGCACCTCGTCTGCGATGAGATCCGAGCGATTCCACCTGTGGCGGTCACGCAAGGACCGGGTCATGCGGTGGCTGATCGCCATCGGCGGCGTGGCCGTGATCTGGGCGGTCGTGCTGATCTTTTTCTACCTCATGTGGGTGGTGTTTCCCCTGTTTCTGCCGGCCCAGACCCGCCTGGTGGACGGCCCCGCCGTGCCCGGCTGGCGAGACTCGGGTCCGGTCTACCTGGCGGTGGAGGAGCAGCAGGAGGTGGGTCTGCGGCTGTCCACGGCCGGCCAGTTGAGCTTCTTCGACGTCGCCTCCGGCCGCAGTCTGCAGGAGTCGCAACTGCCGGTGGGCCAAGGCGCGGATCGGGGCGCGGATCGGGGCGCGGATCGGGGCGCTGGCCTGGCGCTGGCCGCCGAGGCGGTCGAGCGCAATGGCATGGTGGCCGCAGCCAGCACCGACGGCGAGGTCATCGTTTTCCGCCATCGGTATGAAACGCGCTTCGCGGGTGGCGTGGAAAGCCGCATTATCGAGCCGGTCCTCGAGTATCCCTATGGCGAAGCCCCCCTGCTGGACCTGGCGGGCGCCGCCCCGTCCGCGCTCGCCGTGTCCGACAATGCCACCGGCCTGCTGCTCGCGACCGCCAGCGCCGACGGACGCGTGCGCGTCAACTTCGCCCGCAAAAACGAGAATTTTCTCAGCGGCGAGGTCGAACTGGCGCCGGATGTGCGGGAAATGCGTGTCGACTACCCCCTGGGCGGCCTGGCCGTCAGCGGCAATCAGCGCTGGCTCTACGTCGGCGACCTCGACGGCCGCATCCATCGCTACAGCCTGCCCGGACTCGAGTTGGAACAGACCATCGAGGTTTCCGCGGCCGGAATCAGCAGCATCGGCATGCTGCTCGGCGGGATTTCGCTGCTGGTGGGCGACAACGCGGGCGTGATCAGCCAGCTGTTCCCGGTGCGCGACGAGAACAACGAATACAGCCTGGTCCTGGTGCGGCAGTTCGACAGCCTGGACAGCCCCATCGTGCGCATCCTGCCCGAGGAGCGGCGCAAGGGTTTCCTCGTGCTGACGGCGGGCGGGGAGGCGGCGATCTTCCACAGCACGGCAGGCCGGCTGATCGAGCGCGTCTCGCTGGCCGCCCTGCAGCCCGCCGCGCTCGCGCTCGCGCCGCGCGCCGATGGCCTGCTGATCGAAGGCCGCGTGATCGATGCGGAGGGCCCCCGGCTCAGCCGCCTGGAAATCGAGAACGAGCACCCGGAGATTTCCTTCTCTTCGCTGTGGCGGAAAGTGTGGTACGAGAACTACGAGAAACCCGAGTACGTCTGGCAGTCCTCGGCCGCCACCAACGAGTTCGAACCCAAATTCAGCTTGACGCCGCTGGTGTTCGGAACCTTCAAGGCGGCGCTCTACGCGATGCTGTTCGCCATTCCGCTGGCGCTGATGGGAGCGGCCTACACGGCGTATTTCATGTCGCCTGAGCTGCGCAAGTGGGTCAAGCCGGGCATCGAGATCATGGCGGCGCTGCCGACCGTGATCCTCGGCTTCCTGGCCGGTCTGTGGTTCGCGCCCTGGGTCGAGGAGAACCTGGCCGGCCTGTTCATGCTGCTGCTCTGCATACCGCCGGGGCTGCTGGCCTTTTCCTGGGTTTGGCACCGCTACGACACCCGCCTCAAGGATCGGGTTCCGGATGGCTGGGAGCCGCTGTTGCTGCTGCCGGTGCTGCTGCTTTGCGGCGCGCTCGCCCTGTGGCTGGCGGAGCCGGTCCAGGCCGTCCTTTTCGGCGGCGACTTGCGCGCCTGGCTGAGCGAGACGGCGGGTATCTCCTACGACCAGCGGAACGCCCTGGTGGTCGGCTGCGCGATGGGCTTCGCGGTCATCCCGACCATTTTCTCGATTGCCGAGGATGCCGTGTACGGCGTGCCCAGGTCGCTTTCCTACGGCTCGCTCGCGTTGGGCGCGACGCCCTGGCAAACCCTGGTTTACGTCGTGCTGCCGACGGCCAGCCCCGGCATTTTCTCGGCCCTGATGATCGGCCTGGGGCGGGCCGTGGGCGAGACCATGATCGTGCTGATGGCGACCGGCAACACCCCGGTGATGGACTGGAACCTGTTCGAGGGCATGCGCACGCTGGCCGCGAACATCGCGGTCGAAATGCCCGAGTCGGAAGTCCACAGCAGTCACTACCGCATCCTGTTCCTGGCCGCGCTGGTCCTGTTCCTGTTCACCTTCGTCGTCAATACGGGCGCCGAGCTGATCCGGCAGCGCCTGCGCGTCAAGTACAGCGCGATGTAGGGCCGACGCCATGGATTCCTCCTTGCGGACATGGATCAGAAGCGGCGTGCCGTGGGTGTGGCTGAACGCCGCCGCGGTCACCGCCAGCATCGCGCTGGTCGCCGGCTTGCTGCTGCTGATCGCCGCCCGCGGCCTGGGCCATTTCTGGCCGGCCGCGGTGCACGAAATCGTTTACCAGCAGGCCGATGGCAGCCGCCTCAAGCTGGCGGGCCAGTTGGGCAGCCGGGAGCACGTGCTGGCCGCGCGCCTGACCGAGGCTGGCCGAGAGATCCCGGAAGGCGTCGAAACCGTGGAGCGCATGCTGCTGAAGACCGGCAACCGCGACCTGATCGGCACGGATTTTCGCTGGATCTACGAGCCGTCCATGCTGCAGGTCACCCAACCGGTGAGCATGGTGGTGCTGGAGCGCGAGGAGTGGGGCGCGTTTTTCGGGCGGCTGGTCGGTCTCAGGCAGGACGGGGAACTGCTGGAGAGCCGGGATGTCTGGGCGGACTTCCTGGGCTTGCTGGAGCGGACCACGCAACTGCGGGTACAGATCCGGGACCTCGAGAAGGGCGCGATCGGCCGGGTCAATTTCCGGCTGGAGCGGCTGCGCCTCGACGAGCGGCAGCTGCAGCTCGACAACGTGACCGATCCGGCGCGCTTCGCCGACATCGAGCGGCAGCGCGCGGAACTGGAGTCCGAGTACCGGGTCCTGGAACGCGAATTGGTGGCGCTCAACGAGGCCATCCGGCGGGACGCCGTGATCATGCAGACCAGCGATGGGCAGGAAGTCGAGCTGCCCATGCAGTCCATCGTGGACGCCTGGATGCCCAACGCGATGGGCGGCTTCGAACGGGTGGGGCACTATTTCCGCAAGGCCTGGTCGTTTCTGACCGACGATCCGCGCGAGGCCAACACGGAAGGCGGCATATTCCCCGCCATCTTCGGCACCATCCTGATGGTGTTGCTGATGACGGTCGTGGTCACGCCGTTCGGCGTGGTGGCCGGCGTCTATCTGAAAGAATACGCAAAGCAGGGGGTGCTGACCCGCATCATCCGCATTGCGGTCAACAACCTGGCGGGCGTGCCCTCGATCGTCTACGGCGTATTCGGACTGGGCTTTTTCGTTTATACGCTCGGCGGCAGCATCGACCAGCTGTTCTTCGAAGCGGCGCTGCCGTCGCCGACCTTCGGCACCGGCGGCCTGTTCTGGGCCTCGCTGACCCTGGCGCTGCTCACCTTGCCGGTGGTCATCGTGTCGACCGAGGAGGGCCTGGCCCGGATTCCCCGCTCCATTCGCGAGGGCAGCCTGGCGCTGGGCGCGACGCAGTGGGAGACGCTGTGGCGCACGGTCCTGCCGATGGCCAGCCCCGGCATCATGACCGGGCTGATCCTCGCCGTGGCGCGCGCCGCCGGCGAGGTCGCGCCGCTGATGCTGGTCGGCGTCGTCAAGCTGGCGCCCTCGCTGCCGCTGGACGGCAACTTCCCCTTCCTGCATCCTGAACGCAAGTTCATGCACCTTGGCTTCCACATCTACGACGTGGGTTTCCAGAGCCCCAACGTCGAGGCCGCCCGGCCCCTGGTGTACGCGACCGCGCTGCTGCTGGTCGTGGTCATCCTGTTGCTGAACATGGCGGCCATCCACGTGCGCAACGGGCTGCGCGAAAAATACAGAGGACTCGAAACGTGAACGATTCGATGCAACTCGATCTGGGCGCGCCGGCGTCCGCCGCCACGGCGGCAGAGGAGATGGCCGGGGCCAGCGTTCGCGTGAAGGAGCTGAACCTTTACTACGACGGCGTGCAGGCGCTGAAAAACATCGAGCTGGACATCCCGGACCGCCAGGTCACGGCTTTCATCGGCCCCAGCGGTTGCGGCAAGTCGACCCTGCTGCGCTGCTTCAACCGCATGAACGACCTGATCGACGGTTGCACCACGACCGGCAAGATCCTGATCGCCGGCAAGAACATCAACAAGAAGAAAGTCGACGTGGCCGAACTGCGCCGCCGCGTCGGCATGGTGTTCCAGAAGCCGAATCCCTTCCCCAAGTCCATCTACGAGAACGTCGCCTATGGGCTGCGCATCCAGGGCATCAACAAGCGCCGCGTGCTGGATGAGACGGTGGAGTGGGCCTTGCGCGGCGCCGCCCTGTGGAACGAGGTGAAAGACCGCCTGGAGGAGCCTGCGTTTGGGCTGTCGGGCGGCCAGCAACAGCGGCTGGTGATCGCGCGCTCCATCGCGGTGCAGCCGCAGGTGATCCTGCTCGACGAGCCGTGTTCCGCCCTCGACCCCATTTCCACGCTGAAGGTCGAGGAGCTGATCCACGACCTGAAGCAGAACTACACGATCATCATCGTGACGCACAACATGCAACAGGCGGCCCGCGTTTCGGACCGCACCGCGTTCATGTACCTGGGCGAGTTGATCGAGTACGGGGACACCGACCAGATGTTCACGAACCCGACGGAAAAACGCACGGAAGACTACATCACCGGCCGCTATGGCTGAGTGGGAGAATACGATGGAAAACTTGCATCTCGGTCAGCACATTTCGCAGCAGTTCAACGAAGAGCTCGAGGAAATCCGCAATAAGGTGCTGGAGATGGGCGGCATCGTCGAAGATCAGGTCGGCCGCGCGGTCACGGCCCTGGTGGAGGGCGATATGGCGCTGGCCAGGCAGGTCGTGGCCGACGACTACCGCGTGAATGCGCTGGAAGTGGAGATCGACGAAGAGTGCACGCGGATCGTCGCGCGGCGCCAGCCGGCTGCCTCGGACCTGCGCCTGGTCATGGCGGTCATCAAGACCATCAGCGACCTCGAGCGCATCGGCGACGAGGCCAAGCGCGTGGCCAGGATGGTCGAGGACGAGCACGCCGGAGCGATGGCCGAGGACGTGCGCAACGAACTCGAACACATGGGTGATCAGGTGCGTGAAATGCTGCGCATGATCCTCGACGCTTTCGCCCGCACCGACGTGGAGACGGCCGCGCAGGTGGTGGAACTGGACCATCGGGTCGACACGAAGTACGTCTCGATCACGCGCCAGTTGATCACCTACATGGCCCAGGACCCCAAGAACATCCCCCGGGTGATCAACATTCTCTGGGCCGCCCGCGCGATGGAGCGCATAGGCGACCGCTGCGGCAACATCGCGGAATACCTCTTCTACCTCGTGCACGGGCGTGACGTCCGCCACCCGCGTTCGCGTCAAAGGGTCGCCGAGGAGTCGTCAAACCCGGATGACGTTCAAAGCCCTACTCAGCGATGAGCCGCTCGATGGCGGTGCGGATACTGGCCATGTCGTTCACGCACATCGCGTGCTCCTTGTCGTCGCCAGGGTCGCCGCCAGGGTCGCCGTCGGCGTCGTGGTACTCCATGCCCGGATGGACGAAGCGGATGATGCCGGACCGGTCCAGCAGAAACGTCGCCGAGGTTGCCGGCCGCTCGGGTCCCGTCAGCCACCAGTCCTTGAGCGTCCGCGTCCGCCAGTCCCAGTCGATGGCCACCGGGAACAGAAACTGCCGGCTCTCCACTGCGCGCTGCACGCGTGCGACATCCAGCGGGTCGTCGCGCCCGGCCTTTGGATGAAACACGCCGATGACCTTCAGCCCCCTGGCCGAATACTGCTCATGCAGCGCGCGCAGGGCGGGCGCGCTGCTGGCGCAGAATGGGCAGGTGTCGGTCCACCAACGAACCAGCACGACCTGCCCGCGCAGATCCTCCAGCGACAGCGGCGTGGAGTTGATCCAGCCATCGAACTGAAACGGCGGAGCGGCGGCGCCGATGCGGTCGTCGCCGGCTGAGCGGTCCATCGCCTTCAGGCTGGCGAGATCGCTCGCGATCTCCGCATCGATTGCGACTTCGGACTTTCCTTCCGATCTCAATACGTCACGGTAGTCTGCCCACGAGAGCACGGGTCGGATGTCCTCGCCCGCGGCAACGGCCGTTACGCAAGCAAAGGCGAACAACACTACGGCCAGTCGCAACATGGGATTTACTCCGAAGTCACAGGCGGATTGCAGCAAACCGGCGTACGCCGCTGATCGATCCTGGCGACGTGCAGCGGCCTGTTGCGCGCCAGTGTCCTGTAACACAACTTATGTTGCGTTCAGAGCCTCGCATACGCGTCAAGGCAAGGCGCAGTCCGCAGGGAATGGCATGCCCTTGCCAAGGACTGCAA
>Ga0105090_10000050_pt1 | contig 42311 bp, 39 predicted proteins | sample PPLLak3March2015_FD_79110 | JGI IMG/M metagenome (GOLD analysis project Ga0105090, IMG submission 79110) | Freshwater sediment microbial communities from Prairie Pothole Lake near Jamestown, North Dakota, USA - PPLs Lake P7 Core (1) Depth... | ecosystem: Environmental > Aquatic > Freshwater >...
AGTGCGCGCGCCACGACTTCCTTGCCACTGCCGGACTCGCCAGTCAGCAACACGGTGACGTTGGACTGGCTCAGTCGGCCGATCGCCCGGAACACGTCCTGCATCGCAGGCGCCTGGCCCAGGATCTCGGGAACCTCGCCGAGCGCTTCGTCGGCACTCGACTCGCGCACGCTCTCGTCCACCGCGCGCCGGATCAGCTCGACGGCCTTGTCGACATCGAACGGCTTCGGCAGATATTCGAAGGCGCCGCCTTGGAACGCCGACACGGCGCTCTCCAGGTCCGAGAACGCCGTCATCACGATGACCGGAAGCGCGGGGTGCTTCCGCTTGACCTCGCGCAGCAGCTCGATGCCGCTGCGTCCCGGCATCCGGATGTCGGAGATCAGCACCTGCGGGCTGTCGTGCTCCAGCTCGGCGAGCACGTCCTGCGCCGTGCCGAAGGCCTTGCACGGCAGGTTCTCGCGCGCGAGGGCCTTCTCCAGCACCCAGCGTATCGATCGATCGTCGTCAACGATCCAGATTGGTTTCATGGCAGCGGTATCAGGATGCGAAAGTCGGTGCGGCCCGGACGGCTGTCCACCTCGATGATGCCGTCGTGCTGCTGGATGAATGTCTGCGCGAGAGTGAGCCCGAGGCCGGTGCCATCCTCGCGGCCGGATACCAGCGGAAAGAAGATTCGGTCCTTGATGTCATTGGGCACGCCTGGTCCGTTGTCGATGACATGCAAGTCCAGTGCCAAGCGGTGACGCGCACGCGCAATCGTCACCTGCCGGGCGACGCGCGTGCGCAGGGTGATCACTGCGTCACCCGCCGCAATGCGGGATTCGAGCGCTTGCGCGGCGTTGCGCACGATGTTGAGCAGCGCCTGGATCAGCTGCTCTCGGTCGCCGTGAAAGTCCGGAACGCTGGCGTCGTAGTCGCGTTCGATCGTGAGCCCGCGCGGAAACTCCGCCAGGGTCACCATGCGCACGCGCTCGCAGACTTCGTGGATGTTGAGCTCGGCGATGACGCGTGGCGAGCGGTGCGGTGCAAGCAGTCGATCGACCAGCGCCTGCAGGCGGTCTGCCTCGGCGATGATGACCCGCGTGTACTCGCGCTGCTCGGGGGATGCCAGCTCGGCGTCGAGCAGCTGCGCGGCACCACGCACGCCCCCCAGCGGATTCTTGATCTCGTGGGCAAGATTGCGCAGCAGCTGCCGATTGGCCTCGGACAGTCCGAGCTGGCGCTCTTCGCGATCGACCTTGAGCTGCTGCTCGATTTCGGAGATCTCGAGCACCAGCGGGATGCTCGAACCGTACTGTGCCGTCGCCGTCACGCGCACGGGCACCGGATCGCGCCCGAACCGTTTCAGTTCCAGCACCTGCCGGCGCTCCCCGAACGTGTTGTTGCGGGCGTCGGCGACCAGCTGCTGCATCTGCAGCTCATCGCCGATCACGCGTTCTGCCGACTGGCCCAGCAGGTTCTTGCGCGACATCCCAAGCAGCAGTTCGGCGGCCTGGTTCACATGCACGATGCGCGCCGCCGGTCCGAGCACGATGACGGCGGTCGACAGCAGGTCGAGCCCATCGAACCGCGCATCGGCCACGGAATCGTGGTAGATCGCCGCGGTCATGGCGACCACCCTCCGCCCCCGTCGCACTTAGGCTGGACGGGAAGGAGAACGAGCAGGAACCTACTGTGTCCGGAGCAGTGCGATTTCGCGGCGCAGTGCGCCGACGTTGGTCTCAACGCGCGCGATGTCCTCGCGCAGGCGCTGGATCCGCTCCTGGTAGAGCGCGAAGTTGCGCTCGTCACCGCGCCGCTCCGGCTCGCCATTGTTGAACTCGGCGCGCAGCCGCGCCAGGCGATCTTCCTCGGCCTTCAGTTCGTCCTCGAGGATGCGGCGCCGGTCGCTGTCGCGCGTGCGCTGCGTATCGCGATCGACCCGGGGAAACGACGCGGGCGACACCGAAGCGCGCTCCTCGACCGCCGGCTGCATCGAGCTGCGCCCGGCCGGCTGACGGGGCGCCGGCATCGACAGCACCGGGCCAACGTCCACCCGCTTGCAGCCCTTGCCGCTGCCGACATTCTGGTAGGACTTGTTGCCCTGATCGTCGATGCACAGGTAGATCTCGGAGGACTGAGCGGACGCTGCCCACGGCGCAGCGACACCGAACGACAGCAGGACACTCGAGACCATGCGCTTCAAGGGCGCCTCCGGCAGTGCATAGACGACGCGCAGTGTACGGCAGCACCACTGCCGGAATCGGCGCAAGTGCCAGTCGTTCCACGTTCAGTTCCCGCATTCTGGGGACACTCGACTCATCCGTCAGGGGTCGAAGCGAACAGGGGCGGTTGCCCGCCCCCGTCCGCCTGCGCCACCGGTCGCTTTACGACCCGTAGTACATGTCGAACTCGACCGGGTGCGTGGTCATGCGGAACCGCGTGACCTCGTCCATCTTCAGCGCGATATAGGCATCGATAAGATCGTTGCTGAACACGCCGCCGCGGGTCAGGAATTCGCGGTCCGTATCGAGGTAGCCGAGCGCCTGGTCAAGCGAGGAACACACGGTCGGGATCTTCGCGTCCTCTTCCGGCGGCAGGTCGTACAGGTTCTTGTCGGCCGCCTCGCCCGGATGGATCTTGTTCTGCACGCCGTCGAGCCCGGCCATCAGCATCGCGGCGAACGCGAGGTAGGGATTGGCCGTCGGATCGGGGAAGCGAACTTCGATGCGACGCCCCTTCGGGTTGCTGACGTAGGGAATGCGGATCGAGGCCGAGCGGTTGCGCGCCGAATAGGCGAGCTTGACCGGCGCCTCGAAGCCCGGCACCAGGCGCTTGTAGCTGTTGGTGCCCGGATTGGTGATCGCGTTCAGCGCCCGGGCGTGCTTGATGATGCCGCCGATGTAGTACAGCGCGAAGTCGGACAGGCCACCGTAACCGTTGCCGGCGAAGAGGTTCGTGCCGTCCTTCCACACGGACTGGTGCACGTGCATGCCCGAGCCGTTGTCGCCAACGACCGGCTTCGGCATGAAGGTCGCCGTCTTGCCGTAGCTCGCCGCAACGTTCCAGATCGTGTACTTCATGATCTGCAGCCAGTCGGCGCGCTTCACCAGCGTGGAAAACTTGGTGCCGATCTCGCACTGGCCCGGCGCCGCGACTTCGTGGTGATGCACCTCGACCTCGACACCCTGCTGATCGAGCAGCAGGCACATCTCGGAGCGGATGTCCTGCATGGAGTCGGTGGGAGGAACGGGGAAGTACCCGCCCTTGACCGGCGGACGGTGCGCCAGATTGCCGGCCTCGTATTCGATGCCGGTCGACCATGGCGCTTCCTCGGACTTAATCTTCACATGGCACCCCGACATGTCGACGTTCCACGTCACGCTGTCGAAGATGAAGAACTCGGGCTCGGGACCGAAGTAGGCCGTGTCGCCGATGCCGGTCGACTTCAAGTAGGCCTCGGCGCGCCTGGCGAGCGAACGCGGGTCACGGTCGTAGCCTTTGCCGGTCGACGGTTCGACGACGTCACAAGTGATGATGAGCGTGTTCTCTTCACGGAAGGGATCCATGCGCGCCGTGGTCGGATCCGGCATCAGCAGCATGTCGGAGGCCTCGATGCCCTTCCAGCCGGCGATCGACGAGCCGTCGAAGGCGTGACCGTGCTCGAACTTGTCTTCCTCGAACGCCTTGGCCGGCACGGAGACGTGCTGTTCCTTGCCCTTCGTATCGGTAAACCGCAGATCAACGAACAGTGCTTCGTTGTCCGTGATCATCTTTATGACGTCCTTGGCCGTCGCCATTCTTTCTCTCCGTTCGCTCGTGGTTGAAATGACTTCCTGGAGGGCATGGCTTCGCCTTCCGGGAACTGATGCACCGCAACGCACGAACTATGCCAAAACCCGACTACAGGCACTTTGCGCTGCACTAGCCTTGTGCGACATAGCCTTAGCGCCCCGCAATTCGCCGTGCGCCGCCCAGGATCGGAGGGAGCGACGCACCGAACTTGTGCCAATGCCTTGTTATGGTGCAATTATGCACCAGTTAAGTGCTATGGCCGCGGGCTTGAGAGAAAGCCGGACTGGAGATCGGACAGGAAACGCCACCCCAGTGCGGTCGGCGCCCAGCGCTGGTGGTCCACTGTCAGCAGGCCGCGCGCCTCGGCCGCGTTGAGGCGCGCCTGGATGACCGTCGGCGGCAATCCCGTCCGCTCGGTAAACCAGTGGCTCGGAACGCCGTCGGCCAGCCGCATCGCGTTCAGCATGAACTCGAACGGGAGTTCCTCCCGCGCGACTTCGGTCGACTCGGCGATGAACTCACCCCTGGCAGCGTGACTCAGGTAGCTCGTCGGCTGGCGAAATCGCACCTGGCGCACGATCCGGTGCGGAAACGAGATCTTCGAATGCGCACCCGGCCCGACGCCGAGGTAGTCGCCAAAGCCCCAGTAGTTCAGGTTGTGCCGGCACTCCCGGCCCGGCTGTGCATAGGCGGAAACTTCGTAATGGCGGTAGCCGGCCAGCGCCGCCTTCTCGTCGATCCAGTCCTGCATTTCGGCCACTGTGTCCTCATCCGGCAGCGGCGGCGGAAACTTGGCGAATACCGTGTTCTGCTCGAGCGTCAACTGATAGAGGGAAAGATGCGGCGAAGCGATGTCCAGGGCGAGCGCAATGTCGTCCTGCGCCTCCCGCAAGGTCTGCTGCGGCAGTCCGTACATCAGGTCCAGGTTGAAGTTGTCAAAGTGGCGTTGGGCAAACTCGACCGCGCGCAGCGCCTGGTCCCTGTTGTGTATGCGGCCGAGCGCGCGCAGCTTCTCGACACTGAAGCTCTGGATACCGAGCGAGAGGCGATTGACCCCGGCCGCACGAAACGCGGCAAATCGGTCGGCTTCTGCCGTGCCCGGGTTGGCCTCGAGCGTGATCTCGCAGTCGGCCTCGAGTTGCAGCAGCGCACGCACGTCGGACAGCATCGTCTCGACCGCCGGACCGCTCAGCAGGCTGGGTGTACCGCCACCTACGAACACACTGAGGATGCGACGGCCCCAGATCAGCGGCAGCGCTGATTCGATGTCGGCACGCAGCGCGCGCAGGTACTCGGCCTCCGGAATCGTCGCGATTCCGTAGTCGGGCTCGTGCGAGTTGAAGTCGCAGTACGGACACTTGCGCACGCACCACGGAAAGTGCACGTAGAGCGTCAGCGGCGGCAGTGCCGGCAGGCTCAGGGTCCCGGGCCGGAGGTAGGCCTGCACGTCGGCCGTGGCAGAGCCCGAGCCGGCCGGAACAATCGGGATCACGCCCATCGCCGCACGCACGGCCCTATGACCACGCGGCGATACGGCGCGCCAGTTCGCGCATGGCCAGCCCGCGGTGGCTGATGCGGTTCTTCTCCTGCGGCGGGAGTTCGGCCGCCGTGCGCCCTAGCTCCGGCAGCAGGAACAGCGGGTCATAGCCGAACCCGCCTGTACCGCGCGGCTGCGTGACGATCGCGCCGTGCCAGCGTGCCTCGGCGATCAGAGGTTCCGGATCGTCCGCCGAAGCCACGGCCACGAGCACGCAGGTGTAATGGGCGCGGCGGTCCGCCTCTGCCTGCAAGCGGCGCAGCAGTTCGGCGTTGTTGGAGTCGTCGTCGGCGTTCGGCCCGGAGAACCTTGCCGAATGCACGCCTGGGGCACCCCCCAGGGCAGCCACGCAGAGGCCCGAGTCATCCGCCAGCGCCGGTAGCCCGCTGTGCACCGCCGCGTGACGCGCTTTGGCGAGCGCATTCTCGACGAAAGTCAGGTGCGGCTCTTCCGCGGCCTCGATGCCAAGTTCACCCTGCGCGATGACGGTGAAGTCGAGGCCGGCGAGCAGCGCCCGAAACTCGCGCACCTTGCCCGCATTGGATGATGCGAGAACAACTCGGCGCTTCATGTTTCGCCGAGAACATGCTTCTGAGCAGCGATGAGTTCCGCAATCCCCTTGCGCGCGAGCATCATCATTGAGGTCATCTGGGCTTCGGTGAAAGGCTCGCCCTCCGCCGTGCCCTGCAGCTCGACAAAGCCGCCGCGTCCGGTCATCACGACATTCATGTCCGTTTCGCAGGTCGAGTCTTCGGCGTAGTCCAGGTCGAGCACCGGAACATGACGATGTACGCCGACCGACACCGCGGCCACGTAGTCGCGCACCGGCAGGTCTTCGATCAAGCCTCGCTCGCGCAACCAGCGCGCGGCGTCGACCGCCGCAACGTAGCCCCCCGTGATCGCCGCGGTACGCGTGCCGCCGTCGGCCTGGATGACGTCACAGTCGATGTGCAGCGTCCGCTCGCCGAGCTTCTTCAGGTCGAACACGGAACGCAGGCTGCGCCCGATCAGGCGCTGGATCTCCTGCGTGCGCCCGCTCTGCTTGCCACGCGCCGCCTCGCGGTCCGAGCGCGTGTTCGTCGCCCGCGGCAGCATCCCGTACTCGGCCGTCAGCCAGCCTTCGCCCTTGCCTTTGAGGAAGCCCGGCACCTTCTCCTCGACGCTCGCGGTGCAGATGAGCTGCGTGTCGCCGAACTCGACCAGCACGGAGCCTTCGGCATGTTTGGTGTAGCGGCGCGTCAGGCGCACCGCGCGCAACTCATCGGCGCGTCGGCCGCTCGGCCGGGCGGAGGTATCGACAGCAATGGACATGGGAGATCAGGGACGGCCCGGTTGACGTGAGCCTGCAAGGCTACCTCACCGATGGCACCCGGGCGGCGCCCCGCTCGCGGGGCGCGCCGGAACCTGCCTACTTGCTGACGAGCTTCGTGGAGCGCTGGATCGCCTTCTGGATCTCGGCGACCGCTTCGTCGATCTGGTCTTCGGACAGCTCTTCGTCGGCGCCCGGCTCGCCGTGCCGTGGCATCTGGATTGTCGAAGCGACCGTGCCCTCGGGAATGAGCAGGGTCGAGACCGGCTCCTCGGTCGGCGGCACCATCTCCACCGACTCGGTGCCGGCCCAGGTCATGGCGACGGCCGTGCAGTTGTCGGACTCCGGGCCGCCGAGTTCCAGCGCGAGCTCCATGAGTTCCGGAACGGCCCGCATCACGGTCTTGCCGGTGAAGGCCTCGGCAATCTGGCGGTCGGTCAGCGCGCCCCACAGCCCGTCGGAACAGAGCAGCAGTGTGTCGCCGTTGCGCATCGCAAAGGGTCGGCTGATCTCCACGGTGGGAGCCACATAGGCGCCGATGCAGTTGAAGATGCGGTTGCGCTCCGGGTGATCCTTCGCGTCCTCTGGCCGGATCAATCCCGACTGCACCAGGTGATGCACCCGCGAATGATCGATCGTGCGCTCCAGGATGCGGCCGCCGCGGATCAGGTAGAGGCGCGAATCGCCGACATGCGCCCAGATTGCAACCCCCTGCTGGACGATGCACGCGACGAGCGTCGTGCGCGGCGCTTCGGGGAGGCTGTGTTCGGCGCGGTACCGATGCAGCTCGCGATGTGCGGCGAGCACGGATTCTTCGAGGAAGCGCGCCGGATCGGGCAGGATCGGCTTCGCGTCGCGCTGGTAGATCGAGGCCAGCGTCTGCAGCGTCAGCTGGGACGCCACTTCTCCGCGGGCGTGGCCGCCCATGCCATCGGCGACCAGGACCAGCATCGAGTCGCGCGTGTACAGGTACCCCATGCGGTCCTGATTGACCTTGCGCCCGCCCTTCTTGCTCTCCTGGTAGACGGAAAATCGCATGGCTAGGCGGGCCTCGTGTACGCGATGCGCTGCGCGCATCGCACGTGCACTCGGCCCGGTTCAGTCAGGCGGGCCGGCTTCGGGCGGCCGGGCGCCGGCCCGCAATGCAACGGCGGAAACGGAAGCACCGGGCTAACGTGGCCACGTTGCCAGCTTTCCCTGCCTTTGTAATGAAAAAGATCGACTGGCTCCGCCAGCGATCTTTTCAAATCTATCGCGCAAAAGTAGGGGGGCACTTTTGCGCGCCTAGAACCAGGTGATGTTGTGGTCCTTCATGAACCGCGTCAGACGGTCCTGAAGGCTGCGCCAGCGGGCGCCGGTGCGTTCCATCACCGAGAACTCGGGGCGTTCCGGAACGTTCTGCAGCAATTCCTTTTGCACCGCATAGACCGTCTGCGGTCGCTCGAGGGAGTTCAGGCGCAGGCAGCGCTCGACCATCGAAATGAGCTGGTTCGAGTACAGGCCACGGAACGAGCGCAGCGCCGTCGGCATCTTGTCTTCCTTCAGGCGCTGGTCCGCTTCCTGCGGCGGCATGCCGGACATGCAGGCATAAATGCAGGAGCCGATCGAGTAGACATCCGTCCAGGGCCCCAGCTCGGCGTCGCGCTTGTAAAGCTCCGGCGCCGCGAAGCCCGGCGTGTACATCGGGTACGTTTTGCTGATGTCCCGCTGCAGCGTCTGCCGGGCCGCGCCGAAGTCGAGCAGGATCGGCGTGCCGTCCATCCGCAGGTAGATGTTGGCCGGCTTGACATCGAGGTGCAGCAGGCGGTTCGAATGCACCTCGCGCAGGCCGTTCATCACCTGGGCAAACACGCGCCGGACGAAGCGTTCGGACAGTACGTCCTTCTGGTCCTTGTTGCGGTTACGCAGGATGTGCTCCTGCAGCGAGCGCCCGGACTCGTAGTTCATCACCATGTACACCGTCTCGTTTGCGCGGAAGAAATTGATGACGCGCACGATGTTGGGGTGATAGATCGAAGCGAGCGCGCGGCCCTCCTCGAAGAAGCACTTGAGGCCGATGCGATAGGTGTTCAGGTTTTCCGGCGCAACGTAGGGCGACAGCTCGCCGGTCTTGCGCTGCGCGAGCGCGGCGGGCATGTACTCTTTGATCGCCACCGAGTTGCCGTTCTCGTCGGTTGCAAGATAGACGATCGAGAAGCCTCCGCTCGATATCTTCTTTACAATGCGGTAGCCGCCGACCTCAAGGCCTTCGGGCAACGATGCGTTGGTCTGGGCCGCCATGAATTCTTACTGCGTGGATATATCGGGGCGATTCTAGCGAATGGGTCACTGCGTCCCGAAGCCTGCATAAGGCGCGAAAAGTCGTCCATACCAAGGTTTAGACGCGCAACAATTCGTTTCTCCCCCGGCGCCCCATGAAACCTGTAGCCAGCATGACCGGCTTTGCCGTCGCCACGCGACCGACCGTGATCGGCCCGGTCTCGGTCGAACTGAAGTCGGTCAACTCGCGCTTTCTCGATCTCTCAGTCCGCTATCCGGATGAGTTGCGCAGCGTCGAACCCGCGCTGCGCGAGGCCATCAGCGCACGGGTCGCCCGCGGCAAGGTCGAGTGCCGTCTGGGCATCAGCCGCGTCGCCGCGGAGTCCGCCGGCGGACTGAACCTCGATGCCCTGGCCCGGCTGAAACGCCTGGCCGCAGAAGTGTCCGGCGAGCTGCCGGGCATCGGTGCCCTGCGGACGATCGATGTGCTCGGCTGGCCCGGCGTCGTCGATGCGCCCGTTGCGGACCCGGATGCGCTGCGTGCCGCGGTGCTCGCTGCACTTGGCGAAGCGCTCGATGCACTGACCGCCTCGCGCCAGCGCGAAGGTGCCGCCCTGCGGGACATCCTGCTCGCCAGCTGTACTGCCATCGATGCGGTCGCGGATCAGTTGAAAGCGCGCGTGCCGGACCTGCTGAGCGCCGTCGAGCGCAAGCTGGTCGAACGGCTCGAGCAGGCGCTTGGCCGCACGCTCGCCGAGACGTCCGTCCTCAGCCGCGACGAGATTGCGGACCGCATCCGGCAGGAGGTGACGCTGTATGGCCTCAAGATGGACGTCGATGAAGAGTTGAAGCGGCTCGCGACGCATGTCAACGAAGTCCGGCGGGTGCTACAGGCCGGTGGGCCGGTGGGTCGCCGGCTCGACTTTCTGATGCAGGAGCTGAACCGCGAGGCGAACACGCTGGGCTCCAAGGCGGCCGCCATCGAGATGACAAATGCCTCCGTTGAGCTGAAGATCCTGATCGAGCAGATGCGCGAGCAGATCCAGAACCTCGAATGAGCGGCCCCTCCTCCCCTGCACCCTCCCTCGACCGCGGCGACGCCGGCAGCATCTTCCTGGTCGTCGCGCCGTCCGGCGCCGGCAAGTCGACACTGGTCAACGCACTGCTGGAGCAGGACGGCGGCATTGCCCTGTCGGTGTCCCACACCACGCGGCCACCCCGGCCCGGCGAGGCCGACGGGCGCGAATACCACTTCGTGTCGGTCGAGGAGTTCATGCAGCGCCGTGCCGCCGGCGAGTTCCTGGAAAGTGCCGAGGTGCACGGCAACTTCTACGCCACGTCACGCACGTGGATCGAGCAGCGCGTGCATGCCGGCACCGATGTGTTGCTCGAGATCGACTGGCAGGGCGCGCGCCAGGTCAAGGCGCGGTTCCCGCATGCCGTCGGCGTTTTCATCCTGCCGCCGTCCATCGATGCGCTCGAGGCGCGGCTGCAGAAGCGCGGCCAGGACAGCGCTACGGTCATTTCGCGGCGCCTGCTGGCGGCCGGCAGCGAGATCGCCCACGCGCCCGAGTTCGACTACGTGATCATCAACGTCGACTTTCCCGCGGCGCTGGCGCAGCTTGCAGCGATCGTAACCGCGACGCGCCTGCGCTTCGCGAGCCAGGCGGCGCGGCATCACGAACTCTTTGCGCAACTCGGGATCGGATAGCGGCGCGAGCGGACGGCGCAACGGCCAAGCGTCGCATGCGCCCTGCTCGCGGCCTGTCCGCCGCGCTCCGCCCGCCTTACCCCTGGTGCAGGGATGCGCGATGGCGGCGCCGAGTCCTTAAGGCGTCACAACCGGGGGAATCCGGAGAGGACAGGTTAGAATCGGACCAACTCCGTTCTCTCTCCAAGGCAAGCCATGGCCCGTATTACCGTTGAAGACTGCCTGAAGCAGATCCCCAACCGTTTCCAGCTCTCGCTGGCGGCGGCCTACCGCGCTCGCCAGCTGGCGCAGGGCCACACGCCGAAGATCGACACCAAGGACAAGCCCGCCGTCGCGGCCCTGCGCGAGATCGCGCAGCAGAAAGTCGGCATTGAAATGCTGCGCAAAGTGCCAACCTGAGAGACGTCGTGGACTGCATTGTGTGACGCCAGCCTGACGCGAGGCCAGCACAATGCAGCCGCAGGATCCCGCCGCCCCCTCCAATCCGCCCGCCCAGCCAGGCTTCGCGCGCCGCGCAGCCGAGGCGCTCAAAAAGGCGGTCTGGCGCAGCGAACCCACTGAGCCCTCTGCAGCCACCGGCGTGGCGACCGTCGCCACGCTTTCAGAGCGCGTCAAGAAGTACCTGCCATCGTCCGACCTGCAAAAGATCAAGGACGCATTCCGCTTCTCCGACGAAGCACACCTGGGCCAGTTCCGCCGCAGCGGGGCCCCGTACATCACCCACCCGCTCGCCGTTGCCGAAATCCTGACCGACTGGCGCCTGGACGGCGCCGCGATCCAGGCCGCGCTCTTGCACGACGTGCTGGAGGACTCCGGCACGCCGAAGCAGCAGCTCGTCGAGCGCTTTGGCGCGACGGTGGCAGATCTCGTCGATGGTGTCTCCAAGCTCGACAAGCTGCAGTTCTCCTCGACCGAACAGGCGCAGGCGGAGAACTTCCGCAAGATGCTGCTGGCAATGGCGCGCGACGTGCGCGTCATGCTCATCAAGCTCGCCGACCGCCTGCACAACATGCGCACGCTCGACGCGGTCGAGCCCGAGAAACGACGCCGCATCGCGCGCGAGACGCTCGAGATCTATGCACCGATCGCGCACCGGCTCGGGCTCAACAATCTCTTCCGCGAGCTCGAGGACCTCAGCTTCCAGCACCTGCACCCCATGCGCTACCGGGTGCTGCAGAAGGCGGTTCTCGCGGCGCGCGGCAACCGGCGCGAGGTGCTGAGCAAGATCCTGCAGTCGGTGCGTAAGGCGCTCACGGATGCCAAGCTGCGGGCCGAGGTCTACGGGCGCGAAAAGACGCTGTTCGGCATTTACCGCAAGATGGTCGAGAAAAGCCTGTCGTTCTCGCAGGTGCTCGATATCTACGGCTTCCGCATCGTGCTGGACAAGACTTCTGACTGCTACCTCGCGCTCGGCGCGCTGCATGGGCTCTACAAGCCGGTGCCCGGCAAGTTCAAGGACTACATCGCGATTCCGAAAGTGAACGGCTACCAGTCGCTGCACACGACGCTGATCGGACCCTACGGCACGCCGGTGGAGTTCCAGATCCGGACCAAGGAGATGCACCACGTCGCCGAGTCCGGCGTCGCCGCGCACTGGATCTACAAGGACGACGACTCCGATCTTTCGGAGCTGCAGTCACGTACGCACCAGTGGCTGCAGTCGCTGCTCGAGATCCAGCGTCACACCGGGGATTCGAGCGAGTTCCTCGAGCACATCAAGGTCGATCTCTTCCCCGACAAGGTCTACGTATTCACGCCCAAGGGCAAGATCGTCTCGCTTCCGCGCGGCGCAACCGCCGTGGACTTCGCCTACGGCATCCACACCGACGTCGGCAACAAGACCGTCGCGGCACGCATCAACAGCGAAATCCAGCCGCTGCGCACGCCGCTGCGCAACGGCGACATGGTCGAGATCGTCACCGGCCCGGTGGCGCGGCCGAATCCCGCCTGGCTGTCGTTCGTGCGGACCGGCAAAGCGCGCTCGGAAATCCGTCACTTCCTGCGGACGATGAAGTTCGACGAGTCGGCCGAGCTCGGCGAGCGGCTGCTGACCCAGGCGGCGCGGCAGTTCAACCTCTCGCTGGCCACCATTACCGAGGAGCAGTGGAACGAGGTCGTCAGGCAGACCGAGCTCGAGTCGCGTGCAGCGCTTTTCGCCGACATCGGCCTCGGCCGGCGACTGGCGGCCGTCGTGGCGCGTCAGCTCGCGCTCGGCGCCGGGACCGAGATCCCCGGTGACAGCGGCACCGGCCTCGGGGCGGTGCAACCGCATGCCGTGCCTGTCGTCGTCCGCGGCACCGAAGGCATGGCGGTGCAGATGGCGAACTGCTGCCACCCGATTCCCGGCGATGCGATCGTCGGGCACATCCGCAAGGGTCAGGGGCTGGCCGTGCACCAGGCCGACTGCGTCCATGCCCAGCGTGCCCGACGCGCCGATCCGGACCGCTGGATCGAGCTGCAGTGGGCGCACGATCCGGCCACGCACTTCACCGTCGGGCTCGATGTCAACGCCCTGAACGAGCGTGGCGTGCTCGGGCGCATCGCGGTCGCGATCGCCGAGGCGGAGTCGAACATCCTGAACGTGCACGTCGACGACGAGGATGCCCGCGTCGCGCTGATCCACTTCAAAGTCCAGGTGCGCGATCGCACGCACCTAGCGCGCGTGATCCGCATCCTGCGCCGCGTGAAGCACGTCGTGAAGGTCACGCGCCCGCGCGGAGGAACGCGCGCGCACCCTCAGGACGCGGCGTAACTCACGGCAAGTATCTCGATCGTCTCGACGCCGAGCGGAGTCCTGAGCTGCACAACGTCGCCCTCGCGCGCCTTCAGCAGCGCGCGCGCGATGGGCGAGATCCAGCTCACGCGGCCGTTGGCAGGATCGACCTCGTCAATGCCGACGATCCTGATCTCCCTGTCCTGCCCGGCCGTCCTGTAGACGACGGTCGCACCGAAGAACACCTGGTCGGTGGCCGGACGGGCGGCCGGGTCGACGACTTCGGCGATGTCGAGCCGCTTGGTCAGGAAGCGGATGCGGCGATCGATCTCGCGCAGGCGCTTCTTGCCGTAGATGTAATCACCGTTCTCGGAACGGTCGCCGTTGGACGCTGCCCACGAGACGACGCGCACGACCTCCGGCCGCTCGACCTTGACGAGGTGGGCCAGTTCGTCACGCAGGCGACCGTAGCCAGCCGGCGTGATGTAGTTGCGCACCCCCGCGGGCAACTCCGGCAACGCGACGTCTTCGTCGTCGTCGCCGGCCGCGTCGTCTTTCACGAAGGCCTTGCTCATGCCCTGTCCCGCGGTGTCTCCCCGGTATTCACACGCGCATTCTGCGCGCAACGCGCCACCAGTGCCTTGATCGGGTACCGTAGTGCCCACGCTCCCGCCCAGGAGGCGCTGCCATGACTCCATCGTCCGCCACCCGTACCGAGCACGACAGCTTCGGGCCCATTGAAGTCCCTGCCTCCGCGCTGTGGGGCGCGCAGACGGAGCGCGCGCTGCATCACTTTCCCGCGGGCGACCGCATGCCGTTGCCGCTGATCCATGCCATCGCGCGCGTAAAAGGGGCCGCAGCACGGGTCAACCTTGATCTGGGGCTGCTCGATGCGCGGCTTGCGGAGGCGATCGCCATGGCCGCGGGCGAGGTGGCAGCTAGTCGCCATGACGATCACTTCCCGCTTCCGGTCTGGCAGACGGGCTCGGGCACGCAGACCAACATGAACCTTAACGAGGTCATCGCCAACCGCGCCGGTGAAATCCTCGGTCATGCGCGCGGCAGCCGGACGGTGCACCCCAACGATCACGTCAATCGCGGCCAGTCGTCAAACGATGTCTTCCCGACCGCGATGCATGTCGCCCTCGCGCTCGCGCTCGCGCACGACCTGCTGCCGTCGCTCGATGGACTGCGCGCAACCTTGTCGAGCAAATCACAGGCCTTCGAGTCGATCGTGAAGATCGGCCGCACGCACCTGCAGGACGCCACGCCGATCACGCTCGGGCAGGAGTTTTCCGGCTACGTGGCGCAGCTGGACTTCGCGCGCTACGCCATCGAGTCGGGTCTGGCTGCGCTCTACCCGCTGGCCATCGGCGGCACCGCGGTCGGCACCGGACTGGCCACGCATCCGGAGTTCGGTGCGCGTGTCGCCGCCGCTCTGGCGCAGGCGACGGGCCTGCCCTTCACGCAGGCGGACAACCGATTCGCAGCACTCGCGGCGCACGACGCGGTCGTGTTCGCGCACGGGGCGCTGAAGACCGTGGCCGCGGCGCTCGCGAAGATCGCGAACGACGTGCGCTGGCTGGCCAGCGGCCCGCGCTCTGGCCTGGGGGAACTGTCCATCCCGGAGAACGAACCGGGCAGTTCGATCATGCCCGGCAAGATCAACCCCACCCAGAGCGAGTCGCTGCTGATGATCTGCGCCCAGGTGTTTGGCAATGACGTGGCGGTGAACTTCGGCGGCGCGACCGGCAACTTCGAACTCAACGTCAACAAGCCGTTGATCGCGGCCAATGCCCTGGCGAGCGCACGTTTGCTGTCCGACGGCATGCGGTGCTTTGAAGAGCACTGCGCCCGAGGCATCGAGCCGCGGCTCGACCGGATTGCCGAACTGCTGGACCGTTCGCTGATGCTGGTGACGGCGCTGGCGCCGCACATCGGCTACGACAAGGCCGCCGCGATTGCGCACAAGGCTCATCACGAAAGCACGACCCTGCGGGAGGCGGCTCTCGCATTGGGCCATGTCAGCGCAGAAGACTTCGATCGCTGGGTCCGCGCGGCGGAGATGACTCGACCGTCAGCGAACTGACTTGCCGATCGGACGGTCCGTGAGGAAACGTGGACGAAGAGGTGTGGGGTGGCTGATGGGACTCGAACCCACGACGACCGGAATCACAAGGAGGCTCATTTTCCCCTTCCGCTCAGTCGCTTACTTGCCTTTGGCGAAAGCGAACTGAGAACCCGAACAACGGGTTGGGCAGAGTCAAAAGACCTGCAGTCGCGAGGCGATGGCCTCTCCACGAAGTGCGAACGACTGAGTTGGAGCCGCGAACGTACGTCGCTCACATCCGCAGTCGGGCAGTTCCGGTCGGCAAGATTCAGGTCCAGCCTTGGCCTAAGGCGGAGATCGCGCCTGATCTAAGGCAGCGGATCGGGAATCCACTGGTTCGACCGTCGAACCGCAGTGGCTTTCGGCTCATGGCTGACATTTGATCGTCGGTGAACCAGGCGATTTGCGACATTGGTGCTGCCGGGTTGGCCAGTCGCCGAGCCACTTCACCCGCGAATCGATGCCCACGTCCAAGCCTGCAATCCTCCAGGCCATCCAGCGGAGCTAAAGTATTGCAGTGCACGCGCGGCCGCTGGCTAGAATGCGTGGTCCATGCATCCGCTACAGGCGCTATTCGACAATAACCGCACGTGGTCGCAGCGAATGCGCCGCGGCGATCCCGATTTCTTTGAGCACCTCTCGCGCCAGCAGTCGCCCCGCTATCTCTGGATCGGCTGCGCTGACAGCCGCGTGCCGGCCAACGAGATCGTCGGCCTATTGCCCGGCGAACTCTTTGTACACCGCAACGTCGCCAACGTGGTGGTGCACAGCGACCTCAATTGCCTTTCCGTGATGCAATTCGCAGTCGACGTGCTCAAAGTGGAACACATCATCGTGTGCGGCCACTATGGGTGCAGCGGCGTAAGCGCGGTGCTCGAGAACCGCCGCGTAGGTCTCGCGGACAACTGGCTGCACCACGTGCAGGACGTTCACCGCAAGCATGAGAAGCGCGTTGCGGCGTTCGCAGACACGGCGCGACGCATCGACCACCTGTGTGAGCTCAACGTAATCGAGCAGGTCGCTAACGTCTGCCAGACGACGATCGTGGGCGACGCGTGGGACCGCGGTCAGCCACTCTCAGTACATGGCTGGGTCTATGGCCTCGAGAATGGGCTCGTGCGCGATCTCCTGGCAACCGTCAGCGGGCGAGATCAGGCGGACGAGCGGTGCAGTGCGGCACTTGCCGCACTGTAATCAGAGAGAACGTCTCGTTGGCTTCTCGCAGCCGACATCGCGCTATGGCGGATGGGCAGCTCGGCCTGCCGTTATTGACGGAGCCGTTCGCGCCCAAGAACGCCGCTGGCGCCGCACATCGGCTACGGCAAGGCCGCCGCGATTGCGCACAAGGTGGGCGACGAGGTCGCGCGCGCCACCAGCCTCGTGCGCTACGCGCCCGGGTCGCAATTCGAACGGCACGTCCATGGCGGGGGTGAAGAGATCCTGGTGCTCGAGGGCGTGTTCTCCGACGAGAGCGGCGACCATGCTGCGGGCACCTATCTGCGCAATCCGCCCGGCAGCGCCCATGCACCTTTTTCACGCGAGGGCTGCCTCCTGTTCGTCAAGCTGCGGCAGTTCGCTTCGGGCGACCCGGCGAGCGTGCGCATCCCCACCCGATCCACTCCGTGGCGGCCTGGACTCGTGCCCGGTTTGTCGGTGATGCCGTTGCATTCGCACGAGGGCATCGACACGGCGCTGGTGCGCTGGGCGCCGAACACCCGCTTCAACACGCACTCTCATCCCGGCGGCGAGGAGATTCTGGTCCTGGACGGTGTGTTCAGTGACGAAGGCGGCAACGACCCCGTGGGCACGTGGCTGCGCAGTCCGCGCTGGAGCCGGCACACGCCCTTTACTGGCACGGAAGGTGCACTAATCTACGTAAAGGTGGGCCATCTCGGCTCTGACTAGCCGCCGGTGGGCCCTCTGCCCTGGTCTTGGCGTCCAGCGCGCTGGCCGTGCGGCGCCCATGACGCGGGTTGTGCGCCGCAACCGTGAGCGCCAACCCGAGCGAATCTCGGAACGACGTGGGCTTGCCCCTGATTGTTCACAGCCAATACTCCCAGGCCCGGGCCAACCGTTCCTTGAGGCGCAGGCTCCAGGGCCGGCTCTGCCAGCGCTCGAGCGTGACGGCGTCAGATGCCGCGAGATCCTTGTCGAACATCGCCTGCACCTGGTGGCCGAATTCGACGCCGAGCACGACGGCGTTCAATTCGTGGTTGTGCAGGAAGCTTCGCCAGTCGAGATTGGTGGACCCGACGGTGGCCCACACCCCGTCGATCAACGCCGTCTTCGAGTGCAGGATCACGTCGCGCCGTTCGTAAATCTTGATGCCCGCGCGTAACAGTTGCTCGTAGTAGCCGCGCCCGGCATGAAACACCAGCCAGAAGTCGGTGTTGCTGGGCAGGATCAAGGTCTCGTCAACGCCGCGCGCGGCGGCCGCTTTTAGCGCGGCAAGCAGCTGCGGGTCCGGGGCGAAGTACGCGTTGGTCAGGTGCACGCTGGTCTCGGCACTGTTGATGGCCGAGAGCAGCGTGGCATAGATCAGGCTGTAGGGTTCGTCGGGCGAGCTGCCGATTGCGCGCACCAGCTGCCGACCGGCGATCTCGGGTTGCGGAAAGAAGTGCTTGGGCGCGAGCGGCTCGCCCTTTTGCGCGGCCCAGGTGGCCAGGAACAGCTTCTGCAGTTCCGCGACCACCGGCCCTTGCAACTGCAGGTCGGTATCGCGCCATGACGGGCTGCCGGCGGGCCGCGCACTCATGCCCTGGCTGGACGAGCCGCCGGAATACACGCTGCTGAAGTTGATGCCGCCCAGGAAGGCCACGCGTCCATCGACGATGAGCAACTTGCGGTGATCGCGCTGATTCAGCTCCCACTCCTTTCGCGTCTTCGCGGGGTTCATCGGGTTGAACTCGAGGATGCGGATGCCGCTGTCGGTCAGACGCTGGAAGAAGGCCTTGGGCGTGCCGATGGTGCCGAAGCTATCGCGAATGAGGTTGACCTGTACGCCTTGCCGCTGCTTGGCGATGAGCGCGTCTGCAAAGCGCCGGCCGACATCGTCGTCGTCGAGGATGTAGGTTTCCATGTGGATGTGGTCGCGCGCCGCCAGGATGGCGGCCAGCATCGCCTGGTAGGTGGCCGGTCCGTCCTGAAGCAGCAGCACCTGGTTGCCCGTGGTCAGCGGACTGTCGGTGATAGCTTCCTCACGCGCCAGGTGGCGCTCGAAAATTCCGGTCTTTGGACTTCCACCCTCCACGCCCTTGAGGATGGCCTTGCTTTGCGCGGCCGTCAGCGGGCCGCGTGGGCCTTCCAGTTGCACGCCCTTGCCATGCGGAATGGCCAGGTCGGGCACGATGGTCGGCAGGCGGCTGCGCAAGGCCAGCCCCAGCAGCACGAGCAGCAGCAACAGGGCAACGAAGCCCAAGGCCCATCGATGTCGGCGAAGCATGCGCGATTGCATCGCTGCCATTCTTGCCTATGCGCAGCTGCAAAGTCCACTCGCAGGCGCCGTCTTGCCCGATGTACCATGGCCCCGACTACCCTGAAGAGCAGCTTGTCCCTGGCGCCTGAGAGGCCAGAATGCGCCGGCTCAAGCCATCGGCCCAGTCCGCAGAGCCCTCGGCACTGGGATGGATCCGGTCCTCCGCCATGCCCGCCGTGGTCGTCGTTTCCGGATGCCAGTGCATGCTGCGCCCGACCTGTTCGATCAGCAGTTGGGCCAGGCTGATTCTGCTCATTGCCTCGGCATCGCTTCCGTCGACCCCTGGGAGGGCCGCCGTGACGACCGGAGCATTCGCAGTAGCCGCGTGTTGGCTCTTTGTAGCTTTCGACACTCGCGGTGATCGCGAAGGCTGCGAGGCCATTACATACGTCCACGTGTTTGGACCGGCCATCCTGCTTGCATGCAGTGTTGGATTGATTCTGATCGTGCTGTTTGTCTCCAGCTTGAGGTCGCGCGAGTCCGCAAAAGTCCCAAATTAACTCAGTTGAACAATCGTTGGGTCGAATCCTGAGTTTCGTCGATCGACGGTTCCTCGGAGTCCATTCGATGCACTTCCGGCTCAGGGTTGCCATTTGTCGAGTGGGCCGATGTCAGCTTCTAGCGTGAAATCAACTTCCGCTTTTCTGCGGGCTCGATGTCAGCTCGGGGTCGCGTCCAGCCGCCAGGTTTGAACGCGCTACCGGCGCCTTTGGAGCACTTTGAGCGGGGTGTTTGTGGACATTGCGTCCGGCTGGTTTGACTTAGACACCGCCCTGCTCGCTGTCCCAAGCGAATCGTCGGCCTCAGAGCACTCTCCAAGTTGACCACATCGGAGTCAATCAAAACTCCGCCAGTCTGTTTCATTTTGCCGCGAGAGACGCACGCAAAGCGTATTCCGGGCAAGCGCGCAACGCGCAAGCTGATGCGAGGTTGCACTGAAGCCACGTGCCATCCGAGTGGCCCCATCCGCCTGAGGTTAAGAAAGGGTCGCTTGCGATGGGCACGAACCTTCGCCTATCTGGTTCCTCATAAGCCCACAACGCAGTCGCGCGAACTGCACCTGGCTTTTCGAGTTACACCTGCGAACCGCGAGAGCTTGCATGCGCAACCGTCTCCGATTAACTTGGCAAGTTCTGCATGCCAATGTTCATGACCATGAGTGACTTCTCGCCCGGCGAGTACGCCCTAGTCGGCTTTGCTGGCTTCTGGGGCTTAGTTGGATTGGGCATCATTTCGACAGCGGCGTACTTCTGGCTGAAGGAACGACGCACAACTCCTGTGCAGCAACTGGGCTCACGCCGCCGCCGGCGCATTTAACCCAGCAACGAGGATGCGCAATGCGTCCCCGTTTGCTTTGAATCACCGTATCCACTGGACGCCGTCGCGTGCCACAGACGTGCCGAGGCTAACCCCCTTTTGGACACACTGAGTGTAAGAGCCTCCGCCACGGTGTTGCCGGCCGACACTCGCGCCGGCTAAGTGGCGGAGGCTGCCTGCGCCAAACCCGTTCTGATCTGAGCTTCTCCGAGGTATCGTCGTCAGCGTCGGCCGTTGGATTCGCCTTTGGAAGCACCAGCGCGCATGCCGGTACAACGATCGGGAGCGAGAAGGCTCTACCTCGATCCGACTTGCAGCAAGCCCTCGAGCGGGACTGGCTCAAGTTTCAAGGCACAGGCATCCTTGCCCGATCAGACGACTTGCTGTCACGACCGTGTCGCGCGGTCACGAGCCCAGGTGGCATCGCGCGCCGCGACGCCCGCAGCTGCCGTTCGAGCCAGGCAATCACTTGGGAGGTGACCCTGAGTCGATGGCGGCCTCCGAGTTCGAATGGCGCCGGAAAGTCGGTGCGGCTCACCACGGCATGCGTAGCCGTACGTTTCAACTGCAGCACCTTGTTTCCGACCATCACCAAGCTCAGGTACGGCGGAAATCGCTGTATGCGCTGGTCATTGCCATCGTTCTGCCTTGATCTAATTGTCTCCACTCCCTGCCGTTTCGATTCCGCCTGCAAGGCAACCTGAGAGCTTCGGCTAGAGGTCAAAAATTCTGCGACTCAGCTGACCGACAGAACCCGATGGTCACAGATTTGGTCACAGAATGGTCACAGACGACCGGTGGCGCAAATTTGGTCGGAGCGTCCTCTGCGGCGAAAGGACTCAGGACTGCGCTCGGGAACGGGCGGAACCCTCCTCGAGTCGGCGGACAACACATCACTGAACGCGATGTGTTCCGCGCAAAGCCATTGATCCTGAAGGAGAAAGCTGGGGTGGCTGACGGGACTCGAACCCGCGACAACCGGAATCACAATCCGGGACTCTACCAACTGAGCTACAGCCACCACTCGAAAAAACTGGCCTGCCCGACAGGAATCGAACCTGTGACCCTCAGCTTAGAAGGCTGATGCTCTATCCGACTGAGCTACGGGCAGATCGAAACTCGCCGGGTGCGCCCTGGAAGGCGCTTGGTCGGGGTGGAGAGATTCGAACTCCCGACATCCTGCTCCCAAAGCAGGCGCGCTACCAGACTGCGCTACACCCCGAGGGCGGCGCGATCATACCACCGCTCCTTGCGCGGACACTCCCGATTCAGGCCGCCTGGGCCAGTCCGTGGTCCACGACGGTGATCAGGCGCTCGGCCGGAATCACGGCACTGAACGTGCTGCCTTTACCGATTTCGGAGGCAACGTCGAGCCGACCGTCGTGGCGCAGCAGCACGTGCTTGACGATCGCCAGGCCGAGCCCCGTGCCACCCGTCTCACGCGAGCGGCTCTTGTCCACCCGATAGAAGCGTTCTGTCAGCCGGGAAAGGTGTTCCGGCGCGATCCCGATGCCGGTGTCTTCGACCTCAAAGCGCCCTTCCCCATCGCGCTCGCGCCAGCGCAGCGTGATCTGCCCGCCTTCGGAGGTATAGCGGATCGCATTCGAAACGAGATTGCCGAAGGCGCTGCGCAGCTCGTCCCGGCTGCCGCGCACGAATGCAGGCGGCGCCTCGACCTCGACCCGGTGCCGCCCATTGGACAGTGCGCGCGCCTCGTCGCCCACTTCCCGCACCAACTGGCTGACGTCGACGACTTCGTCCTGCACCGCACTTTCGCGCGACTCGAGGCGCGAAAGCGTCAGCAGGTCCTCGACCAGACGCGACATGCGCTGGGCCTGCTCATGCATCAGCTCCAGGTGCCGCCGGCGCGTCGCCTCGTCGCCCGGCCGCGCGTCGAGCAGTGTTTCGAGAAAGCCGCTCACGACGGTCAGCGGCGTACGCAGCTCGTGCGACACATTGGCTATAAAGTCGCGCCGCACCGCGTCTACCCGCTCGCGCTGCGTGATGTCGCGCGTGATGATGATCGAGCGCGCCGGCTCGAAGTCGACGACTCGCACCTCCAGCGCGAGCCCGGCCTGCGCAAGCGGACGAAACACCAACGGCGCTTCAAAGTGGCCAGAGGTCATGTAGTTGATGAAGTCCGGGTCGCGGACCAAGTTCGTCAGCCGCAGACCCTGATCGGCCGAAAGACGGACACCGAGATGCTCCTCGGCCACCGGATTGCACCAGTCAATCTGCAGCGCCGCATCGATCAGCACAATGCCTTCGGGCAGCGCACTGATGGTGCGGCGAAAGCGCTCTTCGTTCTCGACAAGCCGCCGCTCGTTGGCTTCGGTCTTGCGGCGCTGCCGGTAGAGGCGCGTAAACACATCGCTCCACAGACCCCAGCCGTTGGGCATGTCGTCCAGCTTTGGCTTCTCCAGCCAGGCGGCCAGGCGCATGGCATAGGTCATGTGGATCGCGAGCAAGGCGCTGAGTCCGATCACCACGGCCCACAAAGCCGGTGCCGCGCCTAAGAAGAATCCGATGACTCCGCCAATCGCCGCGAGCGCCGCCAACCGCAGCAGCGGCGGGAGCAGCATCGCGAAGCGTGTCTTTAGTGGATCGGGCATTCCGGCAGTCTAGTCCGGGCCGCAGCGGCGCAATCGACCGTCGTCAATGTGACAGTCAGCGCGGGTTGCCCGCCGTCACCCGGCATGACGCAGCTCACTAATCTGGTCGGGTCGAGAGCCGGTAGCCTAGGCCGCGAACGGTCTGCAGCAGGTGCTGTGCGTTTGCCGGAGCCAATGCCTTGCGCAGTCGCAACACATGGACATCGACCGTACGTTCTTCGATGAACACATGATCGCCCCAGATGTTGTCGAGCAGCTGCGCGCGCGAATAAACGCGATCCGGATGATGGACAAGAAAGCTCAGCAGCTTGAATTCCGCCAGACCCATACTGACCGGCTTGGCGTCGACCAGCACTTCGTGACGCGCCGGATCGATGGTCAACGGCCCGTAGCTGACCGATTCGCCGCTGTGCTGCGGCGCCCGCCGCCGGAACACGGCCCGGATGCGCGATACGAGTTCGCGCGGCGAAAATGGCTTGACTACGTAGTCGTCGGCCCCCGTGTCGAGCCCGACAACGCGGTCCGCCTCGCTGCCTTTTGCCGTCAGCATGATGACCGGGACGCTGCGCGTGCGATCCTCGGCGCGCAGGTCCTTCAGCAGTTCGATGCCGGGCCGGTCCGGAAGCATCCAGTCGAGCAGCACCAGGTCCGGCAACTCCCGGCCGATCGCCTCGCGCGCCGCATTGACCGACTCGGCTCGCCGCACCGCATAGCCGTTGGAGCTGCAGGTGTAGGCCACCAGCTCCTGGATTGCGGGTTCGTCTTCGACAATCAGTATGTTGGTGGACATACGGGCTCAGCCACGTGCGATCGCGCGCTCCAGTTCATCCGGCGACAGGTGGCGCGCATCGACGCCCTGCGAGATGAAGATCACGTGCTCCGCGATGTTCTTGGAGTGGTCACCAATACGTTCTATCGCCTTGGCGGCCCAGACTGTGTCGAGCGAAGCAGAGATTGTGCGCGGATCTTCCATCATGAACGTGATCAGCTGCCGCAGGATCGCCCGAAAACGGTCATCGACCCCCTGGTCGTCCTTGATGATCGAAGCCGCCGCCTGGGCGTCAAGTCGCGCGAAAGCATCGAGCGCCCGCCGCAACATCGACACCGCTGCGTCGCCCGAGTAGCGGATGTCAGGCACCCGATTCACCCGCGACTGGCCGGACTTCTCGCGCAGCCACTTCGCAGCGCGCGCGATCTTGCTGGCCTCGTCACCAATGCGCTCGATGTCAGTGATTGCCTTGGCGACTCCCGTGATCATCCTCAGGTCGCCGGCTGTCGGCTGGCGCCGCGCGATCACATGGTTGACCATCTGGTCCAGGTCCATCTCGAGCTCGTTGACCCTTCGGTCAGCATCGATGGCTTGCTGTGCCAGCTCGACATCGGCGGTCTCAAAGGCGTCCAGCGCGGTGCGTACCTGCGACTCAACAAGCCCGCCCATCTGCAGCACGCGCGATCGCATGGCCTCGAGTTCCTCGTCGTACTTCTTGATCGAGTGATCACCGGTTCCCATTTCTTTCTCCCGCGGCCCCGCCGCAACGCCGCACTAGCCGAAGCGGCCAGTGATGTAGTCCTCGGTTTCCTTCTTCTTCGGCTTGATGAAGATCTGGTCGGTTTCACCGAATTCGACCATGTCGCCGAGGTACATGTAGGCCGTGTAGTCGGACACCCGCGCGGCCTGCTGCATGTTGTGCGTGACGATCGCCACGGTGTAGTCGGATTTGAGTTCGTCGATCAGCTCCTCGATCTTCGCGGTCGAGATCGGGTCCAGGGCGGAGCAGGGCTCGTCGAACAGGATGATCTCGGGACGTACGGCGATGCCGCGCGCGATGCAAAGCCGTTGTTGCTGGCCGCCGGACAGGCTCGTCCCGCTCTGCCCGAGCTTGTCCTTGACCTCGTTCCACAGCGCCCCCTTGCGCAGCGCCCATTCCACGCGATCGTCCAGCGCCGACTTCGACAGGTTTTCGAAGAGCTTCACGCCAAATGCAATGTTGTCGTAGATCGACATCGGGAAGGGCGTCGGCTTCTGGAACACCATTCCGATCTTCGCGCGGATCAACGCAACGTCCTCCTTCGACGTCAGGACGTTGTCGCCATCCACGTTCACTTCCCCTTCGGCGCGCTGGTCGGGGTAAAGCTCGAACATCCGGTTGAAGACGCGTAGCAGGGTCGACTTTCCACAGCCGGACGGCCCGATGAAGGCAGTGACCTTCTTCTCGGGGATTTCCAGGTTGATGTTCTTCAGCGCCTGGAACTTCCCGTAGTAGAAATTCAGATCGCGCACGGTCATCTTGACCTTCTCACCCGGCTTCAGTGCGCTCGTTGCGGCGTGCATGGTGAACTCCTAGTGCTTCTGTCTGAACAGCACCCGCGCCGCAATGTTCAGCACGAGCACTCCAACGGTGATTAGGAAGACGCCGACCCAGGCCATCTGCTGCCAGTTCGAAAACGGGCTCATTGCAAACTTGAAGATGGTGACCGGCAGGTTCGCCATAGGTTCACCCATGTTCAAGGTGAAGAACTGGTTCGACAGCGCCGTGAAGAGCAGCGGCGCGGTCTCGCCCGCAATGCGGGCCAGCGCCAGGAGGACACCAGTCACAACGCCGGCGCGTGCGGCCTTCAGCGTCACACGCCGGATCATGATCCACTTCGGCGCTCCCAGCGCGAATGTCGCTTCGCGTAGCGCATTCGGGATGAGCGCCAGCATGTTCTCGGTCGTGCGGATCACGACCGGGATCACGATCAGCGCCAGCGCAACGACGCCTGCGTAGGCGGAAAAGGTCCGCGTCTGTGCCACGATGATCGTATAGACGAAGAGCCCGATCACGATCGATGGCGCTGACAGCAGGATGTCGTTGATGAAACGGGTCAGGCTACCCAGCCAGCCCCGCTGGCCGTACTCGGCGAGGTAGATCCCGGCAAGGATTCCGATGGGGGTCCCGACCGCCGTTGCGGAAAGCACCATGACGAGCGTTCCCACGATGGCGTTTCGCAGCCCTCCGCCGTCCGAGTTCGGCGGCGGCGTGTCCTGCAGGAAGATCGCGGCGCTCAGTCCCTTCATCCCCAGCCAGAGGGTGTCCCACAGGATCCAGACCAGCCAGACCAGCCCGAACGTCATTGCCGCCAGCGACAACGCCAGCGCAATCAAGTTGATCAGTTTGCGGCGCCGGTGCAGGGGCAGCCGGTAGTCGGCATTCACGGGTTGAGGGGCCGCGATCATGTTCTCGACCCCTCGCGTTTCTTCAGCTGCAGCAACAGGTACTTGCTGAACGCCAGTACTACCAGGGTAATGAAGAAGAGGATCAGACCCAGGTAGATGAGTGAGGCCTCATGCAGGCCGGGGGTCGCCTCGGCAAACTCATTGGCCAGTGCCGAAGTGATCGAGTTGGCAGCCTCGAACAGAGAAAGACTGTTGAGTTGGTTGAAGTTGCCGATGACGAACGTCACCGCCATCGTCTCTCCCAACGCGCGCCCGAGTCCGAGCATGATGCCGCCGACCACGCCAGCCTTCGTATAGGGCAGCACGACCCGCCATACCACTTCCCATGTCGTGGCGCCGACACCGTAGGCGGATTCCTTGAGCATCGGCGGCGTGACTTCAAAAACGTCACGCATGACCGCCGCAATGAAGGGAATGATCATGATCGCGAGGATGATTCCCGCGGACAGTATGCCGATGCCGACCGGCGCTCCCGAAAACAGCGAACCGAGCACCGGAACATTCGCGAACACTGCCTGCAGCGGCTGTTGCACGTACTTGGACAGGATCGGAGCGAAGACCAGCAGGCCCCACATGCCGTAGACGATCGATGGAATCGCCGCGAGAAGCTCGATCGCCGTGCCCAAAGGACGCTTCAGCCACTTCGGCGACAGTTCGGTCAGGAACAGCGCAATGCCGAAACTGACCGGTACGGCGATGATCAGCGCGATCAGCGACGTCATCAGCGTGCCATAGATCATGACCAGGCCGCCGAACTTCTCCTGCACCGGATCCCATTCGGCCGTCCACAGGAATCTGAGGCCAAACTCGCGGATCGACGGCCAGGCGCCGATCACGAGCGAAAGAAGGATCCCCGCGAGAAGGAGCAGCGTCAGAATCGCCGCCCCACGCGTCAGGTTGAGGAATATGACGTCGCCGAGCCTGCCGGACCGCCTAGCCGGTGGCTCTTCGGGCATCTGCACAGTCTGGGCTTCTTTGCGGAAACTGGTTTCGGACAGTGTAGCGTCCATCGAAGCGCTCCCCGGCAGAGCCGAAGCGGTCCTGGTACGTGATTGTCGAGCAAGGAACCCCGGCGGCGGGGCCGCCGGGGGACGCTAGAGCGTTACTTTCCCAGTACCGGCTTTCCGGTGGCGTCGCCAATCTTGGCCCATTGCTGGCGGATCAGCGCCTTAACGCTGTCGGGCAGCGCAACGTAGTCGAGGTCATCGGCCATCTTGTCGCCATTCGCATAGGCCCAGTCGAAAAACTTGAGCGCTGCAGCAGCCTGCTGCGGCTTGTCCTGCTTGGTGTGCATCATGATGAACGTCGCACCGGTGATCGGCCATGCCTCCTTGCCCGCCTGGTTCGTCAGAACCTGGTTGAACGACTTCTGCCACTCCGCACCGGCCGCGGCCGCCTTGAAGGTCAGATCATCCGGGGCCACCCAAGTGCCTGCCGCGTTCTGCATCAGCACGTACGGAATCTTGTTCTGCTTGGCGTAGGCATACTCGACGTAGCCAATCGAATTCGGCAAGCGCTGAACGAACGCCGACACGCCTTCGTTGCCCTTGCCACCGGCGCCGACCGGCCAGTTGACGGCCGTGCCCTCGCCGACTTTTGCCTTCCACTCCGGATTCACCTTCGACAGATAGTTCGTGAAGATGAACGTCGTGCCCGAGCCGTCGGCACGGCGGACCGGCGAGATCGCCGCGTCGGGCAACTTCACGCCCGGGTTCAGCGCGGCGATGGCCGGGTCGTTCCATTTGGTGATCTTGCCAAGGTAGATGTCCCCGAGCACCTGGCCCGTCAGTCGCATTTCGCGAGTCTGGATGCCGGGGATGTTGACCACCGGCACCACACCTCCGATGACGGTTGGGAACTGGATCAGGCCGTCCTTGGCGAGGTCGGCATCGTTCAGCGGCGCGTCGGATGCACCAAAATCCACGGTCTTGCCGCGGATCTGACGCATGCCAGCACCGGAACCCACCGACTGGTAGTTGATGCGCGCGCCGGTGGCCTTGTTGTAGGCGTCGGCCCACTTGGCATACAACGGCGCCGGAAAGGTCGCGCCGGCACCGGTGATCTCCTGCGCAAATCCCGTCGAAACGGCGCCGGCGAGCGCAATGCCAGCGGCCAGTGCTTTGATCGGTAGAAGTCTCATGCGAATTACCTCAGTGGTGGTTCGAGGAAGGGACGAGAAGGCGGGAAACCAAGGATGACCTTCAATGCCGGCGAGTCTAGGAACGCCGAATGACAGATCCGTGACATGTCACCCGCTTTCGGCGCTCTAGAGGGAAATTCCCAGCCGCAGGTGCCTGCGCGGTCCGCTTGTCACATACCCGGGGGCCGATGTCACACGTCGGTCATGCCACCGACGTAGCTTGCCGCTCCGATGCCAGCGGCGCGGGGCGAGACTCGTGCAAGCGGCACCTTCGATCCCCTACCGTCCAGGAGTCTGTATGAATCGTCGTTCGTGGTTGCTTGGCCTGCTTGCGCTATCGGTTGTGGGCTGTGCATCGATGCAACCGAAGAATGTGCCCGAAGTCATCGCGGCAGACCCGGAGCTTTCCACACTCAGCAAGCTGATCAGCGACGCCGGACTGACGCAGACGCTCTCCGGGACCGGCCCGTTCACGGTGTTCGCACCGACCAACGCAGCCTTCAAGAACGTTCCGGCGAAGACCATGGACGAACTCGCCAAGAACAAGGAACTGCTCTCACAGGTGCTGACGTTCCACGTTGTGCCCGGCAAGACAATGGGGGCAGACGTCAAGCAGGGCAACGTCAAGTCGGTCAACGGCGCCAACCTGGCACTGTCCAAGGCCGGCGCTTACGTGACCGTCGAGGACGCGGTCGTAACGAAGGCGGATCTGGCGGCCACCAACGGCGTGGTGCATGTCATCGATCGCGTGCTTATGCCGCCGAAGCGCTAGGCTCAGTTTGCATGCAAGGGAAACGGCGCCGGAAGGCGCCGTTCTTGCGTCGGCGTCTGCGAATCGGGCCTCTACAAATCAGGCACGCTGCTCGTACCAGCCCTTGCTGCCGTTGACGACTTTCACGACCAGCAGCATCACCGGCACTTCGATCAGGACGCCGACCACCGTCGCCAGCGCAGCCCCGGATTCGAAGCCGTACAAGCTGATCGCCGCGGCCACGGCCAGTTCAAAGAAGTTCGAGGCGCCGATCAACGCCGACGGACAGGCCACGTTGTGCTTCTCGCCTACCGCACGATTGAGCCAGTAGGCCAGGGCCGAATTGAAGAACACCTGAATCAGGATCGGCACTGCTAGCATCGCAATGATCAGCGGCTGCCGCAGGATCTGCTCACCCTGGAATGCAAACAGCAGCACCAGTGTCGCAAGCAGTGCCGCGATCGACAAGGGTCCGAGACGCGCCAGCAGGGCTTCGAGTGCCGCCTGCCCGCCCCGCGCCAGGACGCGCGCGCGGACCACCTGCGCAATGATCACCGGCACCACGATGTACAGCGCCACCGACGTCAGCAACGTGTCCCACGGCACGGTGATCGACGCTACCCCCAGCAGCAGCGCGACAATCGGCGCAAAGGCGAAGATCATGATCGCGTCGTTCAGCGCCACCTGCGACAGCGTGAAGTACGGATCACCGTTCGTGAGCCGGCTCCAGACGAACACCATCGCCGTGCACGGGGCGGCCGCGAGCAGGATCAGCCCGGCGATGTAGCTATCGATCTGGTCCGCGGGCAACCAGGGCGCAAACAGCTGGCGGATGAAGATCCATGCCAGCAGCGCCATTGAAAACGGCTTGACCAGCCAGTTGATGAAGAGCGTCACGCCGATGCCGCGCACGTGTTGCCGCACCTGCCCGAGCGCGGCGAAGTCGATCCGCAGCAGCATCGGGATGATCATCACCCAGATCAGCACGCCGACCGGAAGATTGACGCGCGCGACTTCCATCGTGCCGATTGCCTGCACCGGACCTGGCAAGAGCTGGCCGATCGCAATGCCCGCGACGATGCACAGCGCAACCCAGACCGTCAGGTAGCGCTCGAACAGCGACATTGCAGCCGCCGGCTTCGGCGTCTGCGCAACCGCCGCCGTCATGCCGCGCTCTGGGTGGCCCCGCTGCGGCCGATTTCGTTGAGGCGCTGCTGCAGCGACAGCTTGTCCAGCTTCCCGAGCGGAAGACTCAGGAAGAGCTCGATGCGCCGCTGCAAGGTAGTGAACGCACGGAAGAACGCCCGGCGCTTGTCCTCGTCGCTGCCCTCGACAGCTGCCGGATCCTCGACGCCCCAGTGCGCCGTGACCGGTTGTCCTGGCCACATTGGGCAGACCTCGCCTGCCGCGTTGTCGCAAACCGTGAAGACGAAGTCGAGCGGCGGCGCACCGGCGGCGGCGAACTCGTCCCAGCTCTTGCTACGCAGCCCTTCGACCGGCAGCCGGTTCTTCTGTAGCAGCTCGATCGCGAACGGATTGACGCGGCCGTTCGGAAACGATCCGGCGGAATAGGCCTTGAAGCGCGGCGCGCCCATGGCGTTCATCATGGCCTCGGCGAGGATCGAGCGCGCCGAGTTTCCGGTGCAAAGAAACAGGACATTGAGAGCTTGTTCGGTAGGCATGGCTGTGTCAGGGTTCAGTGGATGGTCTTGTGCATGCAGGTACTGCTGGCGGGGCATAGCACGGTGAACTCCGTGCTCGCCTGCACGGCCGCGGGTGCTTGGATCCGCTTGATCTCTTCATAGCCGCGCGCGGCGAAGAACGGCGCGGCGGTGCCGGTCAGCAGTGTGAGCGAGCGGACCCCAAGCCCGCGCGCGTTGGCCTCAACCGCTTCGACCAGCGCTGCGCCAAGTCCGTGACCACGCCAGTCAGGCGCCACCGCCAGCGAACGCAGCAGGCCATGTTCACCATGGCGCTCGAGCCCGGCCACGCCAACGATCTGTCCCGCATCGTGGGCGACGATGAAGTCTTGCGCTCCGTCCCTCGAGAGGTCCGCCGCTGGCAGCCGGGCCTGCTCGAGCAACGCGACAATGCGCGCAAGATCGTCAGGCACTGCCGCACGCAATGCCGCGTTGATCACCATGGCGTGCAATCAGTTGCAGCAGCCGGCCGCAGGCTTTACCGGGATCTTGGTGGCAAGCCTGGCCAAAGGCGCCTCAGGCGTGCAGCAGGCCGCGACCGCACCCGCCGGTGCGGCCTCTTCTTCGCCGTTGAAGGTCGGGACTTCGCCGAGCGTGTGGAACGTCTCCCACGCAATGCCGGTCGGATCCGTGACCCAGTACTTGTTTGACCGCGCGTAGCAGCAGGCCGTCTCCTTTTCGGCGTGCGTCGAAAGATCCGCCTGCTGCAGTTTTCCGTTCAGGAGTTCAAGTTCCTCGTCGCTGTCGGTCTGCAGGCCGAGGTGATTGAGGCCCGCCTTGCCACCGCGCTGGGAGATTGCGAAATTGACGCGCGGGTCTTCGAGCATCCACTTAGCGTAGTCGCCCTTCACGACGGCCGGCTCGGTGCCGAACAGCGTCGAGTAGAAGCGGATGCTGGCGTCGAGATCCGGCACCGATACGTGGACGTGAAAGCGCTTCATGCTTTGCTCCTCATGGGTTTGCGCCGGGCTGCCGTGGCGCGTTTGGGAACTCCGGGCGCACAGGCGGCGAGCGGCGCGCAGGAGGCGCCCGGGCCACAGTCGGCGACACAGCAGTTCTCCGTCAGGTAGGCGAGCAGGTCATTCATCGCAGTGAAGTTCGCCGCATAGAAGATGAAGCGACCTTCCTGTCGTGATGTCACCAGGCCGGCATGCGACAACTCCTTCAGATGGAAGCTCAGCGTTGCCGGGGCAATTGCCAGGTGCTCCGCGACTTCGCCAGCCGCCACGCCGCTGGGACCCTGCTGTACCAGCAACCGAAAGACGCCGAGGCGGGTGTCCTGCGCCAGCGCTCCTAGCGCTCGAATTGCATCAGTTGATTCCATATTTTGCCGATTATCCAACTATCGAATAGTTTGTCAAGCGAAAGCGTTTGCAAATCACGCAGCTGGCGTCGTTCGAACCACTTCCACTCCTCACAAATTCGGTGCGCATTTGATCCAGCAAGGCGCATCGGCGCCGTCAGCGAACTAGGCTTCCTCTATCGCAAGTTGCTGCTTCGTGCGGGTGAACGCGTCATGAGTACCGCGCTGCATCTCCTGAACGGCGGCGCAGGCAATCTCGCCGCCTATCTGGCGGCCCACGTTCTCCTTTGCCTGCTGCCCGCGTTCTTCATTGCCGGCGCCATGACCGCCTTGATCCCCAAAGCGGGCATCACGCGCTGGCTGGGCCGCAACACTTCTCCACACGTTTCGTACCCGGCAGCCGTGGCGGCTGGATCGCTGCTCGCGGTGTGTTCGTGCACGATCGTTCCGCTCTTCGCCGGGATCTACAAGAAGGGCGCGGGCCTCGGCCCGGCGATCACGTTCCTCTTCTTCGCACCGGCCGGCAATATCCTCGCCCTCGCCTACACGGGCAGCATCCTCGGACCTGAGTTCGCGATCGCCCGCGTGATCCTGTGCATCTTCTTCGGCGTCGGCATCGGTTTGTTGATGGCGCGTCTTTTCTGGCGCGACGATGCCAGCCACGACGCAAGGACCGATGCGTTGTTCGCCAAAGACGGTCGCATGGGCCGGGCCGCGATCGGTCTGCTGCTGTCCCTGCTCGCGGTGCTGCTCGCCGGCACGCTGAAACTCGCTCCGCTGACGGCGACCATCGCCACGGCCGAACTGTCGGCGCCCTGGGCCGAAACCTGGCAGGCCATTCTCGTGCAATGGGTCCCGTTCGACGCCGCCCGGGGCGAAGAAGGCGTGAGCGTGCAAGGATCCCTGCTGATCCTGCTGCTCGTGCTCATCGGGCTGGCCGCCTGGAAGGGCCTCGAGAACATCACCGAAGGCCCGAACCGCTGGACCTGGCTCGCCCTGGCACTCGCCGCGGCCACGCTGCTGACCGCCGCATTGCGGCTGATCCCCACCGGCGAGGGTCTTCAGGTCGCACTGACCGGTCGCGTGATTGCGGTCGGCGTGGCACTGCTGGCCTGCCTGCACTTCGCGCGTCAACTCGAGGCCGCGGGACTGCACGCATGGCTGTGGGAGTCCTGGCGTTTCGTGAAACAGATCTTCCCGCTGCTGGTGGTCGGTGTGTTCGCCGTGGGCGTCATACGGCAACTGATCCAACCGGCGTGGATCCAGGGCCTCGCCGGACAGAACGACCTGACCGCCAACGCGGTCGCCGTGCTGTTCGGCGTCTTCATGTATTTCCCGACGCTGGTGGAAGTGCCGGTGGCCCGCATGTTCCTCGACCTCGGCATGCACCCCGGCCCGCTGATGGCGTACCTGATGTCCGACCCGGAGCTGAGCCTGCAGAGCATGCTGATGGTGGCCGCCATCATCGGTCGGAAGAAGACCGCAGCCTACGTCGCGCTGGTGGCGGTCTTCAGCATGGCTGCCGGGATGATCTACGGTGCCTGGGTCGATGGGGCGAGTCTCGCCTGGATCGGACTGGGACTCTTCGCATCGGCTGCTGTGCTGGTGACCATGGCCCGGCTGAACGGCCGCCGCCCACGCTCCGCTCGACTGAAAGGAGAACATGCATGAAAACCGTGAAGATCCTGGGTCCGGGCTGTGCGAACTGCCGCAAGCTCGAAGCGATTGCGCGCGACGCTGCCGCCAGTGCGGGCATTGAAGCGGAGTTCATCAAGGTCACGGACATGAACGACATTCTGGCCTTCGACATCCTGTCCACACCGGGACTCGTCGTCGACGACAAGGTGGTCAGCAGCGGCCGCATCCCGACCCAGGCGGAGGTCAAGGAATGGCTGGCCGCGTAGACCTGGAATGCGCAAGCAGGTTGGGCCGCCCGATCGAACACGCAATGAAGCCCCTGACGATCACCTGGCAGCGGCTCGTCAAGGAGGGTCGGACCTGCGACCGCTGCGGTGGTACGCAGCTCGAACTGCAGAAGGCCATTGACCGTCTGCAAAGCGCACTCGCCCCGCTGGGGTTCGAGCCGTGCCTGGAAACGCAGCAGATCGACGAACCGGCCTTCCAGGCTGCGCCGCTGCAGTCGAACCGCATCTGGATCGCCGGCGTTCCGCTGGAGGAGTGGCTCGGTGCCCGCGAGGGCACAAGCCGCTGCTGCGCTTCCTGCGGCGGCGCCGACTGCCGAACGGTCCGCCTGGATGACCACACGTTCGAGGTGATTCCGGCCGAGCTGATCGTGAGGGCAGCGCTGGTAGCCGCCGCACAGGGGCGGCCTGCTCGCTAGCGCCGCGGGAGGTCAGCCTCGTTCCAAGCCGTAACGGCGCACTCGCCACCAACGGCGCGCCGCGGCAACGAGCGCCAGCACGCACAGCAGTCCGAGGGAGTGGCCACCTCCGCCCCCGCCACTATCGACGGAGGCTACTGGCGGGACCGCGGCTGGAACTGCGGTTCCAGCCAGCGCCAGGGCCACCTCGCCACCGACCCAGTCGTGCATTACGAACACGACGGCGCGGCGGGTGCCGGCGGATGCGTCGGGTCGGAATGCGAGATCAACGCTGCACGAAGCCCCCGCTGCCAGCATTCGCTGGGGCTCGCAGTCGGTGGCGACGATCTGGAAATCCTGCGGATGTTCGCCGCGAAGTTGCGGCCCCGACTCGATGCGCAGGCCGACCGCCCCGTCATTGACCAGATGCCAGCGACTCGTTGCAGAACGCCCGGCCTGCGCAGGCAGCGCGAGGCTGCCAAAGTCGAGCCGGTCCACGCTGCTGGTGGTCGCCGGCCCGCTGGTCGCGCTGCGCAGCGACGGACTCGGCACGGACGGTTGTCCGATATAGACCGCCAGGTCTGCAAAGTCGCTGCCAGTGAGCCGGCTGCGGAATGGCGTCATCTGCGGGATCGAACTGACGGCACGCTCCACCGCCGCCGCGTCGTTCGCGGCGCGGCCGATGCCGAACGCACCGCCCGGCAGTCCCCCGTGGCAGTCAACGCAGCTGACGCCGGTGCCGCGCAGCCGCCCCGCATCCAGGTAGAGGCGCTTGCCGGTCAGCGCATCCTGTGCGCTCGCCGCTGCCGGCAGCAGCAGCACCGATGCAGCCAACGCGCACAGCCAGCGTGCCAGGGTCATGGTCCACCTCCGAAGCAGCACGGGGGCCGCAGCCCCCGTGAAGTTGCCCTGCATACGCGCGTCCTGCCGCTACACGCCGATTACGCCACCATCGTTGCGGGTGATGACGATCGTCGCCGAGCGCGGCCTTGAGCTGCCGCCATCGGGCCAGTTGCTGCCGAAGGTGGATGTCGCGAAGTTCGGCGCCGTGTCCTCACCCGGATGCTGGATGTTGACGAACAGCGTCTTGCCATCCGGCGTTTCGGTGATGCCGGTGATCTCGCATTCCTTCGGCCCGACCAGGAAGCGCTTGAGCTTGGCGCCCGGAGCCGCTCCCACGTAGGTCTGGATCTGCTTGGTCGCGCCGGTCGCATCGGTGTTCGTGATGGTCTTGACCCCACCGTCGCCCACCTGGCCCGGCAACGCCGCCAGCAGCATGCAGTTGGTCACGTCCGTGTAGGCACCGTCGTCGGTCTGGATCCAGCACACCTTGGTGGCCTCGCTGAACCACAGGCCGTCAGGACTGGACAGATCGTTGTCAGCGGTCAGGCCGGAAACGTTGATGTTGGTTGCATCCGTCCCGGACCGCGCTCCGAACAGGAAGATGTCCCACTGGAACGTCAGCGCTTCGGGGGAAGTCTCCTTCCACCGGATGATGTGCCCGTTGGGGTTGCCGCGCTGCGCCGTGCCGGTCGTGCGCACATCGTTGTAGTGGCGCGGGTTGGCCGCGTCGGTCGCAGCCAGCGAGCGCAGCGTGGCGTTGTTGTTGGTGAGCGTCATGTAGATCTCGCCGGTAAGCGGGTCCACCGCGCCCCACTCTGGACGGTCCATCTTCGTCGCGCCGACGGCGTCGGCAGCGTGCCGAGTGTTCAGGGCCACGTCGGCGGCGTCGGCGAAGGCGTACGTCGCGTAGCCGGCCACGGCGGGATTCGCCAGCGACAGCTCCAACCAGTTGCCGGTGCCATCGGCATTGAACTTCGCTGCGTACAGCTTGCCGTTGTCGAGGTACTTGTCGCCCGCGGCCAGGCCGCGCGTGGCATCGGCCGGGTCCCACACAGCCGTGGAGACGTACTTGTAGATGTACTCACCGCGCGAGTCATCGCCCATATAAAACACCAGCGGCTTGCCGGCGACCGGCTTGGCGACCCACGCGCCTTCATGCGCGAAGCGACCCATAGCGGTGCGCTTCTTCGGCGTCGAGGTCGGGTTGAACGGGTCGATCTCGACGTTCCAGCCGTAGGTGTTGGGGCCGTTGCGGTAGTCGTCGGCCGCCGTGGCGCCCTTGACCTCCGCGTTCCAGCGGCCGTACAGGTTGTCGGTCGTGTCCGGCGTCACGGTGGCCCACAGCTCACGGCCATTGCCGGCGATGCCGTAGCGTGCCATCGAGGCCAGTTCCTTGGCGCTGCGATTGGCGTTGTCAGTGGCCGTGACGCGACGGAAGTAGCCGGCCCAGTTCTCCTCGCAGGCGAGGTACGTGTACCACGGCGTATAGCCATGCGCACAGTTGTTGATCGTCCCGCGTGTGCGCGTGCCGTTGTTCGAGAACTTGGTGATCATCTGTGCCGAACCCGCCGCCGGGCCGGCTAGCACGGTGTCCGTCAGGGTGTGCACGCGCCGGTTGAAGCTCGAGTCCTGCTTGACGCTCCAGCCACCTCCGGCGGCCTTGTTGACCTCGACGACGCTTACGCCGTGCACATAGAACTCCTTGAGCACTTCGTTGGGCACGGTTCGCACCTGGCTGACGCCGGTGCCGGTCGAGGTGACGCCGGTCGGATGCAGGAACGGCGGCGTGATGGCCTCGTGGTTCATCACCAGCAGTCCGCGGTCGTTCGACGTCGCGCTGAACTGCCCGTTCGCCCCCAGCCCGTAGTACTGGATCGCATCGTGGTGGTCGCCGGCACGGCGATCGTAGGTCGCGGCTGCATCGGTGCCGTTGTTGGCGTAGGCCGGCACGCCGGCTGCGATCGGATCGCCGAGGCGATACAGCACCGTCGCCGTGTAGCCAGCCGGCACCACGACGGCATCAGCGAGCGACTTCGCCACGGCGTTGAAGCTCAGTGCCGTCGGCCGTGCCGGCGCAGGTGCGGGAGCCGGCGCAGGGACTGGGGCTGGGGCCGGAGCCGGAACCGGGACGGGAGCCGCCACGACGTCGTCGCTGCCGCCGCAGGCCGCCAGCATCGGCACGCCGATGAACGACAGCGAGGCTGCGCCTAGTCCGCTGCGCAGCAGCCGGCGGCGCGCCGGATCCTGCAGTCTTTGCTCGATCAGCTCGCCGATGTGGGTGTTGGACGAGGTGTTGGTGACGACGTCTTCGTCATGCGACATACCGATGGCCTCCGGAAACAGGTTGCGGACTGCAGGAAAGGCGTGAGTCTCAGGGGCGGCCATGACAGGCGCGTTGCGATTGCATGAATTCCCTGCGACAGCCACTTCGACGCAACAGATTTCGCGCGGCACATTAACTTGCGCTCGCAAGTCGCTGTGTCATCGAGGGGTCACCGCACCTGCCTAAGGTCCGGAGCTCATGGTGCGATGGCTTTCGCTGCGAGTCGCGTTATGGCGCATGCCGGTGTCCCGGCCAGCCTCGGGCACGGCTGCCGACAGCCTGCGCGCGGCCCTGGCCGCACAGCCGTCCGATGCTGACAGCGCCGACGAGCCGGCACCGCAGCGTTACCGATCCATCTTCATTTCCGACATCCACCTCGGCACGCGCGGCTGCAAGGCAGGCTACCTGCTCGACTTCCTGCGCCACACCGAGTCCGACACACTCTATCTGGTCGGCGACATCATCGACGGCTGGGCCCTGAAGAAGACCTTTTACTGGCCGCAGTCTCACAACGACGTCGTGCAGAAGGTGCTGCGCAAGGCACGCAAGGGTACGCGCGTCGTCTACATCCCGGGCAACCACGACGAGGTCGGCCGCCAGTTCACCGGCCTCGACTTCGGGCAGGTGGCGATCCGGCAGGACGCCGTGCACACGCTCTGTGACGGGCGGCGCCTGTGGGTGGTGCACGGCGACTTCGCCGACGGTGTAATGCTGCACGCGCGCTGGCTCGCCTACGTGGGCGACTCGCTCTATGAGTTCGTCCTGTGGCTCAACAACCACTTCAACCGCGCTCGGGTGAGGCTCGGACTGCCCTACTGGAGCCTCTCGCAATACTTGAAGCACCGCGTCAAGAATGCCGTGAGCTTCATCACCGGCTTCGAGCAGGTGCTGCTGCGCGAGGCGCGCCGTCACGGCTACGACGGCGTGGTGTGCGGGCACATCCACAAGGCCGAGATCCGGCCGGTCGACGGCCTGCTTTACTGCAACGATGGCGACTGGGTCGAGAGCCTGACCGCGCTGGTCGAGACCCACGAGGGCGAACTTCGCATCGTCACCTGGAATCGACAGTTCGCGCCCGCCCTGCCTGCGGTGCACTGGAACGACGAAGGTGAAGCCGCAGCACCGCCAACCTCCACCCTCCCCGACAAGGCGCTCGCATGAAAGTGATTACCGTCACCGATGCCTGGCATCCGCAGGTCAACGGCGTCGTGCGAACGATCGAAGCCACCAACCGCGAACTCGCGCTCGCGGGTCACACGACAGCAGTGATCACGCCGCTGTCGTTTTCCTCGGTGCCGTGCCCCGGCTATCGCGAGATCCGCCTGTCACTGTGGCCCGCGCGTCGCCTGGCGTCGCTGCTTGACCGGGAGCTTGCCGGCGCTGCGGATGCCGCCATCCACATCGCCACTGAGGGACCGCTCGGAGAGGCAGCACGGCGCTACTGCCGCCATCGGGACCTTCCATTCACGACGGCCTACCACACGCGCTTTCCGCAGTACCTCGCCGCGATGTTCCGCATCCCCGAGCGCTGGACGTATCGCTTCCTGCGCCACTTCCACGGCCCCGCCGCGTCGGTCATGGCACCCACGCCGACGGTCGAGCGCGAACTGCGGGAAAACGGCCTCGCCAACGTTTCGCTGTGGACACGCGGTGTTGACCTCGACACCTTTACGCCACGCGAGCCGCTCTTCAGCGATCTCAGGCTTCCGGTCTTCCTGTACGTCGGTCGGGTCTCGGTCGAAAAGAACATCCAGGCGTTTCTGGCGCTGGACCTGCCCGGCACCAAGGTCGTCGCCGGCATCGGGCCCGAGCTCGAAACGCTGCAGCGGCGCTTCCCCGAGGTGCGCTTCGTGGGTGTGCTCGACCCCGAGCGGCTCGCACGCCTCTACAGTGCCGCCAGCGTCTTTGTGTTTCCCAGCCGCACCGACACCTTCGGCCTCGTCATGCTCGAAGCGCTGGCTTGCGGAACGCCGGTGGCGGCGTTTCCAGTGCAGGGTCCGATCGACGTCGTCGGCGATTCCTCGGTCGCCGTACTCGACGAGGATCTGCGCAAGGCGGCACTGCAGGCACTGCGCATCGATCGAAGCGAGTGCCGCCGCTATGCCGAGCGCTTTTCGTGGCGCGCGGCGACGGTGCAGTTCATCGCGCTGCAGAAGCCGCTCGGGTTGAGCACGGCCAGCACGGCGCTGCGGCACGCCACGGGCTGACGCCGCGCTTGCCGTCGATCGGGGCCTCGAACAGCCCGAAGCGCTGCAGTGCGAGCGAAGGGCTCGACCAGCGGAGGAACCCGAAGCAGTGCGACTATGCCAACGGCAGCCGCGGCGTCCTCATGTCGCCGCGTGCCATGGCCGTACCCCGCCTCAATGGTGCACGGCCGCGCCGACCCGGCTCGCGAGCCGCTGCGCCATCGCCTCAGCGATCTCGGGCTCGGCGGCCTCGACCATCACGCGCAGTACCGGCTCGGTGCCCGAGGGCCGGATCAGCACGCGCCCGGCGCCCTTCAGTTCGCGCTCGACGACCGTCATCTCATCTACCAGCGGCGCATAGGACTTCCAGTCGAAACCGCGCTCGATGCGCGCGTTGACCAGCGCCTGCGGCAGCAGCACGAGGTCGGCGGTCAGTTCCGCCATGGACTTGCCGCTCCTGCGCATCGCGGCCAGTACCTGCAGTGCGCTGACCGTGCCATCGCCGGTGGTGTGGCAGTCCAGGCAAAGCAGGTGGCCCGACCCTTCGCCGCCGTACAGCCACCCTTTCTCCTCCAGCATTTCGAGGACGTAGCGATCACCGACCTTGGCGCGCGCGAATCCGATGCCAAGTTCACCAAAGCGCCGCTCGAGCGCGTAGTTGGTCATCAGGGTGCCGACGGCACCGACCACCTTCCCCTGACGCATGCGGTCGCGCACGATGATGTACAACAGTTCGTCGCCGTTGTAGAGGCGGCCATCGGCGTCGCAGATCAGCACGCGGTCGGCGTCGCCATCGAGCGCGATGCCGAGATCCGCTTCGGAAGCCTGCACGGTATGCGCTAGTTGCTCGCCGTAGAGCGCGCCAACGCCGTCGTTGATATTCATGCCGTTGGGCGACGCGCCGTGCCAGACGACGTCGGCACCGAGTTCGTGGAACACGTGCGGCGCCACGTGATAGGCCGCACCGTTGGCGCTATCGACGACGACCTTCAGCCCCTTGAGGTCGAACTCGTTAGGAAACGTGCGCTTGCAGAACTCGATGTAGCGTCCTGCCGCATCCTCGAGGCGGCGGACCTTGCCGAGGCGGCGCGCCTCGACGCAGTGCCACGGCTGGTCAAGCTCGCGTTCGATTTCGGCTTCGAGCGCGTCGGGCAGCTTGGTCCCGCGCGCCGAAAAGAACTTGATGCCGTTGTCCGGATAAGGATTGTGCGAGGCACTGATGACAATGCCGGCGTCGAGCCGCAGCGCGCGCGTCAGGTAGGCCACGGCCGGCGTTGGCAAAGGGCCCGACAGCACGACATCCACCCCTGCGCTCGAGAAGCCGGCTTCGAGCGCCGCCTCCAGCATGTAACCGGAGATGCGCGTGTCCTTGCCGATCAGCACCGAGGGGCGACCGGCGCGACCTTCGGCCTTGCGCGCCAGCACGCGGCCCGCGGCCTGCCCGAGCCGCAGCACGAACTCAGGCGTGATCGGGTCCTCGCCCACGGTGCCACGCACGCCATCGGTGCCGAAATATTTGCGAGTCATCCTCTCTGTCCTCCCGTGGTAGCAGCCCACACCTTCAATGCGTCCCGCGTGGCTGCCACATCGTGTACGCGCACGATACGCGCGCCGCGCTCGACCGCCAGCACTGCCGCCGCAACCGACGCGGCGACACGATCATCCAGTGCGCGGCCCGTGACCGCACCGAGCATCGACTTGCGTGACAAGCCCACCAGCACCGGGCGGCCAATGGCCTGCAGCGCTGGCAACCGACGCAGCAATGTGAAATTGTGTTCCACCGACTTGCCGAAACCGAAGCCCGGATCAATGGCGATCCGGCACAAATCGATGCCGGCGTTCGCCAGGTCGGCGACTCGTCCGCGCAGGAATGCGGTCACGTCCGCCACGACATCGTCGTAGTGCGGCTCGCTCTGCATCGTGCGTGGCGAACCCTGCATGTGCATCAGTACGAGGCCGCAGTCGCTCCCTCCTACCGCCTCCAGCGCTCCCTGCGTGCGGAATGCCCGCACGTCATTGATCACGGCCGCCCCGGCCGCCAGTGCGGCACGCATGACGGCCGGCTTGCTGGTGTCGACCGAAATCGTCACGTCACTGGCTCGCAGCGCCTCGACCAGCGGCAGTACCCGGTCCAGTTCCTCCGTCTCGGACACATCGGCGGCCCCCGGCCGGGTGGACTCGCCGCCGATGTCGAGCAGGTCAGCGCCTTCCGCGATCAGCCGCTCGGCGTGTGCAAGTGCGGCGGGGGCCGACAGGTAACGGCCGCCGTCGGAGAACGAGTCGGGTGTCACGTTGACGATGCCCATGATCAGAGGCCGGGAGAGGTCCAGGACCTTGCCGGCAACCGACCATGTCGCCGAAAGTTCAACCGGCGTCGACGATCGTCTGCTCATGCGGGAATTGTAGGCACGCAAGAAAAAGAGGCCGGACAGGCCGGCCTCTCATTGGGCGATCGACGGCGCTCAGGCCGGCTGTGCGGCGCCCTCGACCCCGCCGGCCGCCGACTTGCCACCGGCCGGCGGCACCGACCCCGTCGATTTCGGCGGGCGCGGCGGCTTGCCGGCGATGATGTCGTCGATCTGGTCGGAATCGATGGTTTCCCACTCGATCAGCGCCTTGGTCATCGCTTCGATCTTGTCGCGGTTGCTTTCGATCAGTTGCCGCGCCAGCGCGTACTGCTCGTCGATGATGCGACGGATCTCGCCATC